>Ga0126304_10001827_pt1 | contig 10228 bp, 7 predicted proteins | sample Plot25_FD_92538 | JGI IMG/M metagenome (GOLD analysis project Ga0126304, IMG submission 92538) | Serpentine soil microbial communities from UC McLaughlin Reserve, CA, USA - Plot25 | ecosystem: Environmental > Terrestrial > Soil > Grasslands | place: USA: UC McLaughlin Reserve, Lake County...
GACATCCGGGTCGTTCCCCTGGTGCTTCACGTGGGCGACGACCGCTATCGCGACGACGAGATCGCGCTCGACGACCTGGTCAGCCGCTTCGACGAGCCGATTAGCACGGCGGCGCCCTCGCCCGGCGAGTTCGCCACCACGATCGCCGACGCGCTCGGAAGGGGCCCAGTGGTCGTGCTCACCGTCGCCGCGGGGATCTCGTCCACCCACGACGCCGCCAAGCTGCCCGCCAAGCTCGTGCTCGGGGACCGCCCCATCGGCGAGCCCGGCGACGACGCCGACGTGACGGTGATCGACACCGGCACGGCGGCCGGGGCGCAGGGGCTGGTGGTGCTCGCTGCGGCTCGCGCCGCCGAGGCGGGCGCCGACCTCGACACGGTCGTCGCCACCGCCGAGCAGGTGGCGGCCCGGGTGCGCTTGGCCGCGACCGTCGCCGACCTCGAGCGCCTCGCCCGGTCGGGGCGCGTCCCCGACGCCGCCCGCTGGATCGGCGACCGCCTCGGTGTACGGCCGATGTTCGAGTTCCGCGACGGTCGGGCGCGGCCGCTGCGACCGGCCTTCAGCGCCGACGCCGCCCTCGACCGCATCGTGCAACGCTGCGCCGCCGGCGCCGGCGACGGAGCCCGGCTCCACGGGTCGGTGCTGCACGCGCTCAACCCGGAGGCTGCGGAGACGCTGCTCGAGCGCGTGAGCGCCCTGGCCCCGGCGTCCTGCCTGGTCGGGCCCTTCAGCCCGGTCATGGTGGCCCACACCGGTCGGGGCCTGGTGGGGCTCGCCTGGTGGTGGGAGCAGTGATGGCGGGCATCGGCACGACCTCGTCGCCGGTCCCGCCCCCCGCTCCCGCTCCGGCCGCGAGAGGGCGGTCGCACTGGCCATGGCCCTGACCGCGTTGCTCACGGCCGACGGTGTCCGCCTGGCCGCCCGTTGGTGGGAGCCGGAGACGACGACCGACGACGTCGGTCAGGTGGCCGTGGTGCTGGTGCACGGGTTCGCCGCCAGCAAGGACGAGGCGGCGGTCGAGGAGGTCGCCCGCCGGCTGTCGGCGTCGGGGCACCCGGTGCTCGCCTATGACAGCCGGGGACACGGCGAGTCGGGCGGGCTCTGCACCCTCGGCGACCTCGAACGGCTCGACGTCGACGCCGCGGTCGACGCGGCCGCCGAGCGTGCCGGCGCAGTGATCGTCGTGGGCTCGTCGGTGGGCGGCGTGGCGGTGCTCAACCACATGGCGCGCGCGGCGTCAGGCGCCTTGGTTGCGCCGACCGTGGCCCGCGGCGCCGTCGTCGTGGCGACGCCGGCACGCTGGCAGATCCCGCGCACGGTGCGGGGCGCGGCTGCCGTCGTCATGACGCAGACGGGCGCCGGCCGCGCCGTGGCGGCCAGCCGCTTCCAGACGCGGCTGGCGGTGCGTCCCCGCCGCGGGGCCCCGCCGGTCGAACTGATCCGGGCGGTGGCGCAGCCGGTGGCGGTGATCCACGGCCTCGCCGATCGCTTCCTGCCCTCGACGGCGGCCACGACCCTGTTCAGCGCCGCGCCGGAGCCGCGCCGCCTCGACCTCGTGCCGGGCATGGGCCACGGGTTCTGCGCGGCCGCTCTCGACCCCATCGAGGCGGCGGTGGCCTGGGTGGCACGCACGGCCCTGGCGGGCACGGTGTAGTGGTGCAGTTCTCAGAGCGAAGCCGAATCGGGGCCCTCGCGTGAGCGACGACGTGGGGCCCGTGCCGTTCGACCGCGCCCTGGGGGCGAGGGCGCGCGCCGAAGAGTCCGAGAGCCGGCGCCCGCTGCGCGACCTGCTCATCGGGCAGGCCGTGTCGTCCCTCGGCGACTGGATGGGCACCGTCGCCCTGATGGCGCTCGTCCTCGAGATCACCGACTCGGCCACGGCAGTCGGGGGTGTCCTCGTGCTACGCCTGGCGCCGACGGTGCTGGCCGGACCGTTGGCCGCGCGGCTCACGCTGCGCTGGAACCGCCGCCGGATCATGCTGGCCATGGACGCCGTGCGCGTGCCGGCAGTGCTCGTGCTGCCGTGGATCACCCGCCTGTGGTGGATCTACACCTGGGCGTTCGTCGTGGAGCTGGCGGGCATGGTGTTCCTGCCGGCACGCGACGCCTCGATCCCCGACCTGGTCGACGACGACGACGACCTGGCCGTCGCCAACGGCCTCGTGCTGGGCACGTCCTACGGGATGATCCCCGTGGGTGCTGGCCTGTTCGCCCTGGTGGCGGCGCTCTCCGGCGAGGCCAACACGGTCGAAGCGGCCCGGCTGATCTTCCTCGTCGACGCGCTCACGTTCGTCGTGTCGTTCCTCGCCATCGCCCGATTGCCCGAGCTCGGCACGGTGCTCCCGGGCGACGGAGACGCCAGCGGCGGACGGTTCCGCGACGCGCTGCGCCTGCCGCTCGTTCGTCGGCTGGCGCCGGTGGCGGCGGCGGTGGCGTTCGGCCTGGGTGCCCTGTTCTCGATCGGCATCGTGTGGGTGCGCGACGTGCTGGAAGCCACCGACACCCAGTTCGGGCTGCTCGTCGCTTGCTTCGGGGTGGGTGCCGGTGGGGGCCTGCTCATCCTGCGCCAGCTCAGCCGGCGCGACCTGCCGATGGTCCGCACACTGCTGATCCTCGAGGGGTCGGTGGTGGCCACGATGAGCCTGGCGCCGACGATCGGCTTCGCCCTGCTGGGGGCCCTGGGTTTCGGCGGCCTGTGCGCGATGGTGCTGGCCTCGTCGATGGAGCTGCTGCAGAACCAGCTCGGCGACCGCGACCGCCTGCTCGCGTTCACCGTCTTCCACGTGGTCATCCGCGGTGGCCTGGCTCTGGCCGCGTTGGGCGCCGGCATCGCCGACGACCTGCTCGACGAGACCAAATGGCCGCTGCTCGGGCACCTCGCGTCGTCGCAGGTGGTGCTGTTGTCGAGCGGGGTCCTGGTGGTCGCCGTCGCCCTGGACGACGGGCGCCCGGGCGGCGTCGCCGCGGCACCCGAGCGTGCCTAGCTGCCAACAGTGTCGACCGGTCGCGGGTCCTGACGATCCGGTAGGGCGTCAGACGTGGATGCCGCACTCGGACTTGCCCCGCCCGGCCCAACGGCCCGAGCGCGGGTCGTCGGGGTCGGTCGGTAGCTGCGTGCACGGCTGGCAGCCGATCGACGTATAGCCCCGGTGGAGCAGCGGGTTCACCGGCACGTCGTGGTCGGCGATGTAGCCCTGCACGTCGAGATCGCGCCAGTTGGCGATGGGGTTCACCTTGACCAAGCCGCGCAGGTCGCGGGTCACGATCGGCGCCCGTGCCCGGGTCTCGGCTTCGTCGCGCCGCAAGCCGCTCATCCATGCGGCCTTGCCGGCGAGCGCCCGGTCGAGCTGGCCGACCTTCACCGCCGAACAGCAGTTCTCGGGGTCGACCTTCCACAGCTCCTCGTCGTGGTGGGCAACCGTCATCATGCGCAGGTTGAGCCCGTAGCGCTTGCGCACCGCCTCGACGGTCGCGAGGGTCTCGGGGAAGTGGTAGCCGGTGTCGATGAACACGACCTCGATGCCGGGATCGACCCGCGTGGCTAGGTCGATGAGCACGGCGTCCTGCATCGAGGCGGCCAGGCACAGATGGGGCGAGAAGTTGTCGACTGCCCATTGGATGATCTTGGGCGCCGGCAGGCGCTCGAACTCGGCGTTCAGCTCGGCCAGCTCCTCGTCGTGCAGCGCGGGTACCGGCAGGGGCGGCGGTTCGACCAGGAAGCTCATGCCACGTCCCCCAGCACCTGTGGACCGCTGAGACGCTCGCCTAGACCCCGGCGCATTCGCCCGCCCCCACTTCGGCCTCGTACGGGCCCGTCTCGTCGTAGTCGACGAAGAACTCGGGGCCCTCCTCGGGGGTGGGGAACTGGTCGAGGTCCTTGAGCTCGGCGGCGATGGTCTTGGCGCCGCCGGCGCGGTCGACCCACGCGCGGAACGACTCACCCGCCTGGCGCTCGGCGGCGAAGCGCCGCACGACCCTGGCGGTGGCCTCGGGGGCGTTCCTGGCCGGCAGGCGCAGCGCCTTGTCGCCGAAGTGGATCTGCTCGTCACCCGCGTAGCCGCCGAGCAGCATCTGGTAGCCGGGGGCGGAGCGGCCGTGGGCACGGCGCTCGGCGCCGAAGAAGCCGATGTCGGCAGTGTGGTGCTGGCCGCAGCTGTTGGTGCAGCCCGAGATGTTGACGCGGAGGCCACCGACCTCGGCGAGGCCCTCCTCCTCGAGCTTCTCGCCGATGGCGGCGCCCAGCCCGCGGCTCTGGGTCACGGCGAGGTTGCACGTGTCGGCACCGGGGCAGGTGACCACGTCACGCGCCAGCTCGGCGCCGGGCTGCGCCATGCCGATGCCCTCGAGCCGCTCGTAGAGCGCCGGGAGCTGCTCCTCGGTGAGCCCCCGGAAGGCGACGTTCTGGCGGTTGGTGAGCCTGACCTCGAGCCGGAGCTCGCGCTGGATGCCGGCCAGCGCCCGGAACTGGTCGCTGGTGATGTCGCCCAGGCGGGCGTAGGCGATGGCCGACACGGTGCCCTTGGCCGAGCCCCGCACGACGTTGGTGTCGTCCCAGCTCTCGTAGCCGTTGGTGCGCCGCGTGATCTGGACGGGCGTGCCGTGGCCGAGCGGCGTCGGTACCGCGCCCTCCGCGACACCGGCCGCGGCGTCGCCGACCTTCTCGACCTCGTCGGGAATGCCGCCGGGCCACGACGACGAGCCGAGCAGCAGGCGCCGCTCCTTGATGACCCGGGCCTGGACCTCCTCCCAGCCCATCGTGTCGACCAGCCACTTCATGCGGGCGCGCAGCTTGTTGTCGCGGTTGCCGTGGTTGTTGAACACCCGGAGGACGGCCTCGATCGTGGGCATGAGGTCCTCCCGGGAAGTGAACTCCTCGAGGGCGAGCGCCGGGTGGGGGTTGGCTCCGAGGCCGCCGGCCACGAACACCCGGAAGCCCCGCTCGACCGAGCCGTCGTCGAGCGTGCGGGTGGTGCCGATCACGCCGACGTCGTTGAACATCGCCTGGCCGCAGTCGGTCGCGCAGCCGGAGAAGTTGATCTTGAACTTGCGGGGGAGTCGCTGGGCAATGGGGTTGCGCACGAAGTGCTGGTAGGTGGCCTCGGCCCAGGGCGTGATGTCGATAACCTCGTAGGGGCAGGCGCCGGCGAGGTGGCAGCCCTGCACGTTGCGCACGGTGTCGCCGCAGGCCTCGCGGCTGGTGAGCCCGACGGTGCCCATGAGCCGCATGAGCTCGGGGACCTTCTCGAGCTGCACGAAGTGGAACTGCACGTTCTGCCGGGTGGTGATGTGGCCCCAGCCGCGGGAGTAGCGGTCGGCGATGTCGGCCATGAGGTCGAGTTGGTCGGGGAGCAGGCCGCCCCACGGGATCTTGATCCGCACCATCTGGTTGTGCCCGCCCTGGCGCTGACCGTAGATGCCGTTGTTGAGCCGGAAGATGCGGAAGGCATCCTCCTCGATCTCGCCAGCCAGGTATTGAGCGAGGATCCCCTCGAACTTGTCGGCGTCGGCGAGCTGGGCGGAATCGATCTCGCGCTGAGCCATGGGTGCTCCGATCTCGGCTGGCGGCGGTCTCGGACCGGGCTCACGCGCCATACATGACGAATATGAGTAGTTCGGTCAGAGTTCCGGTACCTCAGTCAACCGAAACCCGAGTGCTCCTGTCAACATTCCGACATTCCCCATCGCCCTGCTGGCGCCGTGGCACTAGCGGCGGTCGAGCAGCTCGGCGACCTGGAAGGCCAGGTCGATCGACTGGCGGCCGTTGAGCCGCGGGTCGCACATCGTCTCGTAGCGGTCGTCGAGGTCGGCGTGGCCCAGTGCGTCGCCGCCGCCGAGGCACTCGGTCACGTCCTCGCCCGTCAGTTCGATGTGCACGCCGCCCGGCCACGTGCCCTCGGCCCAGTGCGCCGCGAAGAACCCGGCGATCTCGGCCAGCACGGCGTCGAAGTCGCGGGTCTTGCGCCCGGTGTCGGAGGTGAAGGTGTTGCCGTGCATGGGATCGCACGCCCAGACGACCGGATGCCTCGCGTCTCGGACTGCGGCGAGCAGCGGCGACAGCCTCGTCGCCACCAATCCCGCCCCCATGCGGGGGATGAGCGTGAGGCGGCCAGGGATGCGCTGGGGGTTGAGCGCCTCGCACAACGCCAGCACCTCATCGGGCGTGGATCTGGGACCGAGCTTGCAGCCGACAGGGTTGCCCACGCCGCGCAGGAACTCGACGTGCGCGCCGTCGATCTGCCGGCTGCGCTCGCCGATCCAGAGCATGTGCGCCGAGCAGTCGTACCAGTCGCCGGTGAGCGAGTCCTGGCGGGTGAGCGCCTCCTCGTAGCCGAGGATCAGCGACTCGTGGCTCGTGTAGAAGTCGACCTCGTGGAGGCTGGGCTGGCTGGTCGTGTCGATGCCGCAGGCGGCCATGAACCGCAGCGCCCGGTTGATCTGGTCGGCGACTCCGTCGTAGCGACGGCCCGCGGGGCTGGACGCCACGAACTGCTGATTCCACTGGTGGACCTGCGACAGGTCGGCGAAGCCGCCCTTGGTGAAGGCCCGCAGCAGGTTCAGCGTCGCGGCCGATTGGTGGTACGCCTGCACCAGACGGTTCGGATCGGGGACCCGCGCCGCCTCGTTGGGCGCGCTGTCGTTGACCATGTGGCCGCGGAACGAGGGCAGCTCCTGGTCGCCGATCGTCTCGGACTCAGCCGAACGCGGCTTGGCGAACTGACCGGCAATGCGCCCCACCTTGATCACCGGCACGCCGGTCGAATAGGTGAGCACCACCGCCATCTGCAGGATGACCTTGAGCTTGTCGCGGATGGCATCGGCCGAGAACGCGTCGAACGACTCGGCGCAGTCGCCCGCCTGCAGCAGGAAGGCCCTGCCCTCGGCCACCTCCGCGAGCTGGGCGGTCAGCGCGCGGGCCTCGCCTGCGAACACTAGCGGCGGTACCGACGAAAGGTGCTTGAGGGCCTGCTCGAGCGACGCGTCGTCGGGCCACGCGGGCTGCTGGGCGGCGGTGCGGTCGCGCCACGACCCCGGCCGCCACGGCCGTGAAGAAGCGGCGGGTCCGCGGTCACTGGTCATGGTGCGCCATCCTCGCCGGGAGGCGGGCCGCCCGGCAAAGCGATTCGCGCACTGGCATCAGGTGAGACGCTGCGACGAGCCCACCGGTGAGCGAGATGTTGGCCGGCGAGGCAGTCGGACACGCCGCGGGGAGGCGCAGCCGGAGGCGGCGCCCCGACCGCGGCACAAAACAGTGCCAGCCGCCCCTCGGGCGGGTAGGGGCGGCTGGCGGCGGGGGCCGGGCGGCGGGAACCCGGCGCTCCCCGGTGAGCTGTGCGTTCGCACTCGACCACCACTGTAGTTGTCAAGTCAAAGAATCGTTACGCGGCGCTCGATCGGGCAACGGCCTCTTCGCGCACGGCGTCGACCGCCCGCTTCACCAGGCGACGGGCAGCCTCGGCGGTGACGCCGAGCTCCTCGCCCACCTCGCGATAGCTGCGCTTGCGACCATCGGTGAGGCCGAACCGCTGCTCGACCGCGTAGCGGGCGCGACCATCGAGAACGCCGAGCAGATCGTGCAGCGTCTGCTCCTCTTCGCGATCGACGAGCACCTTCTCGGGCGTGGGGACATCGGCCGCCAGCAGATCGACCAGCTCGCTGCCGTCGTCGTCGCCGACGGGGCGGTCGAGCGACGTGGGGGTGGTCAAGCGGTAGAGACGGGCGTTCTCGTCGTCGAGCTCCTCGCCGTCGCCCGACGCCTGCCGCAGCGCGGCACGCAGCGATGCGGACCGGTCGCCGGGCAGGCGCACCAGGCTGGCCTTCTGGTCGAGCGCCCGGCCGATGGCCTGGCGGATCCAGAAGGTGGCGTAGGTCGAGAACTTGAAGCCCTTGCGCCAATCGAACTTGTCGACGGCGTGCTCGAGGCCGAGGTTGCCCTCCTGGATCAGGTCGAGCATCTCCATGGAGGGCGGAAGGGGATAACGCCGGGCGATGCTCACCACGAGCCGGAGGTTGGCCCGGATGAAGCGGTCCTTGGCGGCCGCGGCCGCGGCAACGGTCTTGCGCAGCTCGCGGCTGCGCTCGCCCGCGTCGATCCGCTCCTGGGCGTGGCGCCCGCGTTCGATCGTCTGCGACAGCTCGCGCTCCTCGTCTGCAGTGAGCAGGGGCACGAGGCCGATCTCATTAAGGTACTGACCCACCGAATCACTCATCTCGTAACTCCTCAACCATCACTACCGCGGTGGGATTCCCCCCAATCGGGGATTTCCTGGCCAACGTCGGGGAAAGGCCAGATCCATGCAGGACGCTGTGCTGTTGGCCGATCCCCCGGTGACCGACGTCACCGACTACTTCGCTCGCGGGGGCGGCGTCGGGTTCCAAAGGGCGCTCAGCCTCGGCGCTGGTGGCACGATCCAGGAGGTCATCCTGTCCGGCCTGCGGGGACGTGGGGGAGGTGGATACCCCACGGGACGCAAATGGCAGTCGGTGCGAGACGCCGCAGCCGACGCCGGTGATCAGGCAAATGGAGGGAACCGCACCTTTGTGGTGTGCAACGGGGCCGAGGGGGAGCCTGCAACCTTCAAGGATAGAGCGATCATGCGCGCGAGTCCTCATTCAATTGTCGAGGGCGTGGCGATCGCGGCGTTTGCCGTGGGCGCGGACCGGGCCTTCATCGGCGTCAAGGAGCGGTTCGAACCCGAGGTCGAGCGGCTGGCCGCGGCGGTCGACGAGCTCACGTCGGCCGGTGCGATCGGCGACGTGAGCGTCCAGGTGGTGCTCGGTCCCGACGCCTATCTGTACGGCGAGGAGACCGGTCTCCTGCAGGTGATCGAGGGCGAGTCGCCGATGCCGCGCAACGTGCCGCCCTACATCCACGGTCTCTTCGCCACGGTGCCGACCACCGGCTGGAGCGCCTCACCCGCCGGCGTCGTCGACACCCTGCCGTCGTCCAACCCCACCCTGGTCAACAACGTGGAGACGCTGGCCACGGTCACCCAGGTCCTGAGCCGTGGTCCCGAATGGCACCGCTCGCTCGGCACCGCCGAGTCGGCCGGGCGAATCGTCGCCACCGTGGTCGGCGACGTCGTGCGCCCAGGGGTCGGCGAGGTGGAGATGGGCACGCCGCTCGGCGAGGTGATCGAAAGGGTCGGAGGCGGAGTGGCGCCGGGGCGGCAGGTGAAGGCGGTGCTCTCGGGTGTGGCCAACCCGGTGCTGACCGGCGACCAGCTCGACACCCCGTGCAGCTACGAGGGCATGGCCGCCGTCGGCTCGGGGCTGGGCGCGGCCGGGTTCCTGGTGCTCGACGACACGACATCGATGGTCGAGGTCGCCCAACTCGTGTCGCAGTTTCTCTACGTCGAGTCCTGCGGCCAGTGTCCGGCCTGCAAGCTGGGCTGCGGGGCCGTGACCGAGCGCATCGACCTGCTCGCCCGCGGCGAGGCCACGCCCGACGACCTCGACACGATCGCGTACCGCCTGCGCACGGTCACCGACGGCAACCGCTGCTACCTGCCGGTGCAGGAGCAGCTCGTCATCTCCAGCCTGCTCCAGACCTTCCCGGGCGACGTCGCCGCGGCGCTCGGCGGCCAGCCGCTGGCCGCTCGCGGCCTCACCGTGCCCAAGCTCGTCGAGCTGGCCGACGGCCGGGCGACCTTTGACGAGCGCCAGGCGCACAAGCGCCCCGACTGGACGTACGACGACGAATAGCGCGATGCCCGCCCACGCCGTCAGCGGCCGGCGCCCTGATCTGCGGCGCAGCGAATAGCTTTGGGGTGTGTCCGCCCCGTATGACGCGAACACCGCGCTGGTCGTGGTCGACGTGCAGAACGACTTCGCCGACCCGGACGGCAGCCTCTACGTGCGCGACGCGGACTCGGTGATCGACGTCGCCAACGCCGAGATCTCTGCGGCGCGGGCCGCCGGCGCGCTGGTCGTCTACACGCAGGACTGGCATCCGCCCGAGACGCCGCACTTCGCCAAGGACGGCGGCACGTGGCCGGTGCATTGCGTGGGCGGCACCTGGGGCGCCGAGCTGCACCCCCGTCTCGAGGTCGGCGCCGGTGGCGAGCGGGTTCGCAAGGGCACGGCCGGCGAGGACGGCTATTCCGGTTTCAACGTCGCCGACCCTGTCACCGGCGACACGCATCCCACGGGTCTCGATGCGCTGCTGCGCCGGCGCGCCCTCGAGGGGGTCGTCGTGCTCGGCCTGGCCACCGACTACTGCGTGAAGGCA
>Ga0126304_10001828_pt1 | contig 10224 bp, 5 predicted proteins | sample Plot25_FD_92538 | JGI IMG/M metagenome (GOLD analysis project Ga0126304, IMG submission 92538) | Serpentine soil microbial communities from UC McLaughlin Reserve, CA, USA - Plot25 | ecosystem: Environmental > Terrestrial > Soil > Grasslands | place: USA: UC McLaughlin Reserve, Lake County...
GAGCCGCGCCAGGTCCTCGCCGCCGCAGACGTCGTGGAGCGGTCACGGACCACGTTCGAGACGCGGGCGCTCGAGCCGTTCCTCGTCAAGGGCCGCGACGAGCCGGTCGAGGCTGCCGACCTCGGCGCGATCGCCGGTACGGTCGAGACGCGCCCCGCGCGCCGCGTCCCGCTCGTCGGCCGCCAGCGCGAGCTCGCGGTGCTGACCGCGTCGCTCGCTCCCGTTCGCATGAGCTTCGGAACCTTCGTCGAGCTCGTCGGCGAGGCCGGCGTCGGGAAGTCGCGCCTCGTTGACGAGGTGCGTGAGGCAGCGGCCGACCTGATCGTGCTCGGCGCGCAGTGCGACCAGTACGAGCAGGGCACCGCGTACTTCGTCTTCCGCTCGATCCTCCGTGAGCTCGTCGAGGTGGAGGCGGACGGTTCGCCCGCCGAGAACACGGCGGCGCTTTCGCGGCGGCTCGAGGCGATCGCGCCCGAGCTGATCCCGTGGATCCCGCTGCTCGCGCTGCCGCTCGACATCGCGGTCGAGCCGACGCGCGAGGTCGACGACCTGCAACCGGCGTTCCGGCGGGCGCGGCTCCACGGCGTCGTCGAGTCGCTGCTCGACAAGCTGCTCCCGTCGCCGTCGCTCGTCGTGCTCGAGGACGTGCACTGGATCGACGAGGCGTCGAGCGAGCTCCTGCGCCACCTCGGTACGCAGTGCGCGAAGCGGCCGTGGGCGCTGTTCTGCACGCGCCGGCCGGGCGACGCGGGATTCGTGGCCGCGGCCGGAACGCCGCCGGTCGCGGCGATGACGATCCACCTCGAGCCGCTGCACGCGGACGAGGCACGCGAACTCGTCGCCGCGTCCGCGGAGCGCTCGCTCGTCGACGCTGACGTGACGGCGATCGTCGATCGCGCCGGCGGCAACCCGCTCTTCCTCCAGGAGCTCGTCGCGACGACCGGCGCCGAGGCGGACGAGCTGCCGGAGACCGTGGACGCGGTCGTTGCCGCCCGCATCGACAAGCTCGTGCCGACCGACCGCGCGCTGCTGCGGTGGGCGTCGGTGGTCGGGGTCGCGTTCGAGGGCGCGCTCCTGGACGAGGTACTCGCCGCAGATCCGTCGGCGGCATCGGACGACGACGCGTGGGACCGCCTGTCGGAGTACATCGCGCGCGACCCGCACGTCCCCGGAGGCTTCCGGTTCCGGCATGCACTGATCCGCGACGCTGCGTACGAGGGGCTGCCGTTCAGGCGACGCCGCGAGCTGCACGCGCGGGTGGGCGAGGCGTACGAACGGCGCGCGTCGGATCCCACGGAGATCGCGGAGCTGCTCTCGCTCCACTTCTCGCTCGGCGGCGACGCCCCGCGCACGTGGCAGCACTCGCTCCTCGCCGGCGCTCGCGCGAAGTCGAAGTTCGCGAACACGGAGGCCGCAGCGTTCTACCGGCGCGCGCTCGAAGCCGCCCATCGGCTCGAGATCGACGCGGCCGAGCGCGCGACGGTATGGGAGTCGCTGGCAGAGGTGTCGACGCTCGCCGGCCGGCTCGCCGACGCCGTCGAAGCGCTCGCGAACGCGCGCAGGCTCGCCCTCCCGGCGGCGCAGGCGTCGCTGATGCTGAAGGACGGGCTCGTACGCGAGGAGACGGGCGACTACAGCGGCGCTCTGCGCTGGTACGGCCGCGCGGTGAAGGCGCTTGCCGGCATCCCCGACGACGACGAGCGCGCGAGGCTCGCCGTCGCCGTGACGCGCGCGCGGGCGCAGGCGCGGTTCCGCCAGGGCCGCTACGACGAGGCACTCGACCTTGCGGGAGAGGTGACCGAGCGCGCTCTCGACCTCGGCGATCTGAGCGACCTCGCGCACGCGTACTACCTCACCCACGTGATCCACACGATGCGCGGCGACCCCCGGCGCAGCGCGTTCCGCGGCCTGGCGCTCCCGATCTACGAGGAGATCGGCGACCTCGTCGGCCAGGCGAGCGTCCTCAACAACCTCGGCATCGAGGCCTACTACGAGGGGCGCTGGGACGAGGCTCGCGACCTCTACGAGCGCAGCCGCCGGCTGCGCGAGCGGATCGGAGACCAGATCAACGTTGCGACGACCGCGAACAACATGGGCGAGATCGACTGCGACCAGGGCCGGTACGCCGATGCCGAGGCGCGCTTCCGGGAGGCGCTCGCGATTGCCGATGCGGCCGGGCACCGGCTAATCGGTGCGGTCGCGCGTGGGAATCTCGGGCGCGCCGCCGCGCGCGCGGGGAGGTACGACGAGGCCGAGACGCTGCTGTCGGAGGCGGCCCTGACGATGTCCGACATCGGCTCGACGCCGTTCGTCCTCGAGCTCGACGTCCGGCGGGCGGAGCTCCTGGCGCTGCGGGCGGACTCGCCTGCGGAGGCCGTCCGACTCGTAGACGAAGCGCTGGCGCGCGGCGGCGTCCCGCCGGCGCTCGAAGCGCTTCTCGAGCGGATCCGCGGCTCGGCCTTTGCACAGAGCAACGACGCGGAGGCGGCGCGGGCCGCGCTGCGGCGGGCCGTCGAGATCGCCCGCCGCGACCAGGTCGACTACGAGGCGGCGCTCGCGTTGCGGACTCTCGCGGAGCTCGACCTCGCGGACGACGTCGAGGCCGCAGCGATCTTCGAGCGGCTCGGCGTCGGTCACGCCCCCATCCCCCGCCTGCACTAGGAGGAGCGCCGAGCGCGGAGGCGGCGGCCGGCGGCGCAGCGGCCGGCGCTAGGGTCCGCGGCGTGATCGACCTTCGCTCCGACACGATGACCCGGCCCTCGCCGGGGATGCGCGAGGCGATGGCGAGCGCCGAGGTCGGCGACGAGCAGTGGGGCGAGGACCCGACCGTCATCGAGCTGGAGCTCCGTGCCGCCGCGCTCCTCGGTCGCGAGGCGGCGGTGTACGTCCCGACCGCGACGATGGCGAACCAGATCGCGCTCTCGATCCTCGGCGCGCGCGGGACGGAGCTGATCGTCGAGGAGGCGCGCACATCATGGTCGCCGAGCTCGGCGGCGCCGCCGCGCACACCGGGCTCCAGACGCGCGGGCTCCCGGGGTACCGCGGCCGGATCTCGCCGGAGCAGATCCGCGCGGCGTCCTGTGTCGCGCCGAACTTCCACGTGCCGCTCGCGTCCGTGGTCGCGGTCGAGAACACGCACAACCGGTCGACGCGGCGGTCGCCCTCGGCGTCCCGGTCGCCGAGATCGCGGCCGGGTTCGACACGGTGCAGATCTGCCTCTCGAAGGGGCTCGGCTGCCCGCTCGGCGCGCTGATCGCGGGATCGCAGGAGTCGATGCTGCGCGCGCGGGTCGAGAAGCACCGCTTCGGCGGCGCGATGCGCCAGGCGGGGATCGTCGCCGCGGCGGGCGTCTACGCGCTCGAGCACCGCGTCGAGCGGCTCGCGGACGACCACGCGCGGGCGCGGCGGCTCGCCGAGGGATGGGACGCCGCGGGTGTCCCATCGACCTCCACCGCGTCCAGACGAACTTCGTGCAGGTCGACGTGGCGGCGCTCGGGCTGACGCCGCGCGAGGCCGTCGCGCGGCTCGCCGATGGTGGGAGTCGGGCTGTCGCCGACGGGGCCGCGGCGGCTGCGGGCGGTGACGCACCTCGACGTCACCGACGACGACGTCGAGCGCGCGCTCGTTCTCGTCCCGCGCGCGCTCGGCGTCCTCGCGCGCGCGTGAGCTGCTCGCCGTCGGGCGAGAGAGCGGGAAAACGCCGCTCACCGCACTAAGATCGGTGGATGCCGTTTTGCATCAGCTGCGGCACCGAGAACCCGGGGATCGCGAAGTTCTGCCTTGCGTGCGGGACGCCGCTGGCGACTGCGCCGCCGCCGCCGGCGCCCGCGGAAGAGGAGCGCAAGCCGATCACGGCGCTCTTCGTCGACATCGTCGGCTCGACGAGCCGCGCCGAGGGGCTCGACCCGGAGGACGTGCTGGCCCTGCTCGACCCCTACTACGCGCGCCTTCGCGCCGTGCTGGAGCGCCACGGAGGAACCGTGGAGAAGTTCATCGGCGATGCCGTCGTGGCGCTGTTCGGCGCGCCGCTCGCGCACGAAGACGACCCCGAGCGTGCGGTCCGCTCCGGCCTCGCGATCCTCGACGAGATCGCTGCGCTGAACGTCGAGGACCCCGACAGCCGGCTGAGCGTCCGCATCGGGATCGTGACGGGGGAGGTGATCGTCGCGCTCGGGGCCAAGGTCGCCGAGGGCCAGGGGATGGCGTGGGGCGACGCCATGAACACCGCCGCACGCGTCCAGTCGGCGGCGCCGGTCGGCGGCGTCCTCGTCGACGAGCGCACGTACCGCGCGAGCCGCCACGCGATCACCTTCGAGGAGCACGAGCCGATCACGGCCAAGGGCAAGACCGAACCCGTGCCGGTGTGGGTCGCGACCGGCATCGACGCCACCGCCGGTCGCGCGGCCGCCGACGGGCCGTTCGTCGGGCGCGGCGCGGAGCTCGAGCGACTCGGCGCTCTCTGGGACGGCGTGCGCGCGTCAGGTGCCGGCCGGGCGGTGATCGTCGGCGAGCCCGGGATCGGCAAGAGCCGCCTCGTCACGGAGGCGCTCGCGCGGATGGGGGCAGACGCCGTTTACCAGGGGCGGTGCCTTTCGTACGGCGAGGGGATCACCTACTGGCCGATCGCGGAGGTGATCCGCGACGCGGCGGGGATCTCGGCGGGCGACCACCCGGCCGACGTCGCGGCGAAGCTCGAGGCGCTGCTGGGCTCGCTCCCGACGGACAACCTCGACGAGCTCCGGACGATCGCGGCTGCGGTCGCCAACCTCGTCGGAGCCGCGGTGACGCCACGCGGAACGTACGTCGTGACCGAGCTGTCGCAGGCGGAGCTGCACTGGGGCGTCCGCCGGATCTTCGAGCTGCTCACGAGTGACAGGCCGTCCGTGCTCGTCTTCGAGGACGTGCACTGGGCCGAGCCGACGCTCGTCGAGCTGCTGGAGTCGCTGTCGACTGTGCGGTCGCCTCTGCTCGTCGTGGCGACGGCGCGCCGCGAGATCCGCGAGCGCGCACCGGCGCTTCTGCACGAGGACGACTGCACCGTCGTGATCGAGCTCGACGCGTTGGACGCGTCGGAGAGCTCGGCGCTCGCGGGCGAGCTGCTGGTCGCCGCCGGGATCGATCCTGCCGCGGTCCGCCCACTGCTCGAGAACGCGGGCGGCAACCCGCTCTTCCTGGAGGAATCGGCGCGGATGCTCGTCGACGCGGCGCGGCTGGGCCAGCCGATCGATGTCGAGACGATGCAGGTTCCGTCGAACGTCCAGGCTCTGATCGGCGCCCGCCTCGACGCGCTGCCGGCGTCCGAGAAGCGGCTCGGGCAGCGGACGGCGGTCGCCGGGAGCATCTTCTGGTCGGGCGCTGCGAAGGCCCTGTCCGCGTCGACCGACGATCCGGATCCTCTGCTCGAGGCGCTCGCGGAGCGGGAGGTGGTGCGAGGGCACGAGACGACGACCGTCGCCGGCGAGCGCGAGTGGGAGTTCCGCCACGCCCTCATCCGCGACGTCGCGTACGGGCGCCTCCCCAAGCGCCGGCGCGTCGGACTGCACGTCCTCTTCGCCGACTGGCTGGAGGCGGCGGCGGGCGCGGAGACGGAGTTCGTCGAGATCGCCGCCTACCACCTCGAGCAGGCGTGCCTGCTCGCGCGCGAGGTCGGGCGGCTCGACGCGCCGCCGCCGGTCGACCGCGCCGTCGCTGCGCTTCAGCAGGCCGGCGAGAAGGCCGAGAGCCGCGAGGGCGTCCGCGAGGCCCACCGCTACTACGAGCGCGCGCTCGAGCTCGCGCCCGAGGAGGCGGAGGAGATGCGCCTCGAGCTGCGGCTGCGCCTCGCACGCACCCTGATCGGGATCGGAGAGCTCCAGCGCGGAGCCGAGGAGCTGCAGCGGGTCGCGGACGCCGCCGCGGCCGGCCGCCGGCCCGACCTCCGCTGCGACGCGCTCATCTGGCTCGCGAATGTCGCGGGCAAGCGCGGCGAGGCGCGCGAGGTCACGATCTACGTCCAGCAGGCGCAGGCGCTCGCGGCGATGCTCGGGGACCCGCGCCTGATGATCCGCGCGGGGTACGAGGGCGCGCAGTGGGAGAGCTGGTTCGGCAAATCGGTCGACGGCCCCGTGGAGAACATCCGCGCCAGCCTTCTCCTCGCGGAGGGGGCCGGCGACCTCGCGCTCCAGATCGAGGGGAACATGCGGCTCGGCGTCCTGCTCTTCAACTCGGCGCGGCTCCCGGACGCGAGGGAGCCGTTCGAGCGCTGCCTCGCGCTCGCGCGCGAGATGGGAAGCGTTCGGTACTCCGCCCGCGCGACGTACGCCCTCGGCACTCTCCGGCGCTACGCCGGGGACAGCGACGAGGCGGGGCTGCTCCAGCTCCAGGCGCGCGACTGGCTCGAACGCACGGGCGACACGTTCTTCCAGATCCAGAACCTGCACGCGCTCGCCTCGATCGCGCTCGAGGTCGGGAAGCTCGACGCCGCCGAGGCGTACCTCCAGCAGGCGATGCCCCTGGCGACCGGCTTCGGCGGCTACTGGGTGGGCGCGATCTGCTGCACGCTCGCCGACACGCTCACCCGTCAGCACCGCCTCGAGGATGCCCAGCGTGTCGCGGAGATGGCCGTCGGAGCGGCGCTCGCGGAGGACCCGCTCGCGACGGCGGTCGCGAGCTGGACGCAGGCGATCGTGGCGGGCGCCGAAGGCGACGTGGAGCGCGCGGCCGCGCTCTACGGGACGTCGATCCGGCTGTTCGAGGACAACGAGGCGTGGATCGACCTCGGCGAGGTGCGCGTCGGGTACTCGCAGGCCCTCCGCGCCGCGGGACGAATCTCGGAGGCGCTCGAGGAACTCCTGCGCGCGCGTGAGACGTTCGAGCGCGTGGCCGCCGCCGGCCCGCTCGCGAGCGTCGAGGCGACGCTGCGCGAGCTGACCGGCGACGCGGCCGCTAGTGCGTGAATCCCAGCGTGAGCGGGCCGAAGCCCGAGCCGCCGTAGAGGCCGTCGGTGACGAACTCGGCCGAGACGACGACGTCGTTGCCCGGCGACGGCTTCGTCTTGCAGGTGGCGACGCCGTCCGCGGCCGTCACCGCCGTCGTCGGGGAAACGCAGACGGCCGAGCTGCCGTTCGTCGTGAACGCGATCGTCTTCCCGGCGAGCGGCGCTCCGTCCTCCGTCAGCTTCGCCGCGAGCGTCACGTACCCCTTGCTGTCCTTGAAGACCGTCGTCGCGCCTGACGGCTCGTAGGCGAGCGACGTCGGCTCCTTCGCGATCGGGAACGACGCGCTGCCGCTCGCAGCGGCGTAGGGCCCTGCGCCGTCGAACGTCGCGTCGAGCGCGTGCGACGGCGGCGTGTCGGACAGCACCGCGATCGTGCAGGAAGCGGTGCCGTTCGCGTCCGTGAACGCGGCGCACGTCTCGCCCGCAGTGCCGCTCACCGCGAGCGTGACCGGGATCCCGGCGCCGACGGCGGCGTTGGTGTCGACTCGCTCGAGGGTCGCGTTCAGCGTCGCCGCGTCGCTGTACTCGACGATCGTCTCGGGCGCCACAGGCGTCACGGTCAGCGAGCCGGCACGGAACTGCGTCGCGATCGAACCGGGTCGGTCGTTGTTGCACGGCCGCTGGCCGCCGAAGCACGAGACGCCGACGCCGCTCGCGCCGCCGCCGCTCGACGTGACCGATGTCGGGGCGGCGTCGTTCTGCGTGACGGTCGCGGTCGCGTCGCAGCTCCCGGAGCTCTGCGCGCGCGAGAGGATGCTCTCGATCTGAACCGCGCCCGGGGACTGCTGGTTCGCGGTCTGGTCGATCGTGCACCTGTCGCCCGGGTTCGTCCCCTGGAAGCTGCAGCAACCCATCTGCGACGGCCCGAGCTGCGTGCGCTTGATCCCGGGGACGACGACGTTCGGGAGCTGGGTCTGGCGCTCGTCCTGGGTGACCGAGAACGTCGAGTTGGCGTTCGAGCACTGGTTGACGTGCCCATCCAGGTTCGAGTTCTGGAGCTGGACGCCGGTCGTCGCCGCGCCTGCGTCCTCCGTCTGGGCCACCGACTGCGACACGACCGCGGTGGCGGATCCCTGAATCGCCGAGCACGACGCGGGGTCGAACCCGTCGGAGGGGTAGTCGAGGTTGCTCGCCGCGTAGTTCTGGCGGACGTCGAAGGTCATGTTGCTCGCCTGGGCCTGGCGCGCGACCGCTCCCGTCGCCACGAGGCTCTGCGCCACCGACTGCGTGATGTAGGCCTCGTTCGGGCCGCTGCTGTTCGTCTGCGCGATCGACGCGCTCTGGCCGTTGACGCACTGCAGGTCGCTGGCGAGGAGCGTGAGCGACGTGCACCCGGTGCCCGCGCGCTGCGAGCTGATCCGCTGCGTGATCGTCGCCGTGTTCTTCCCGGTCTTCTTCCCGGTCGAGAGAACCTTCTGCTTGATCGTGCAGCTCTGTGTGATCGGGCCGGTCGGCGTTCCGTCGCCGGAGTCGTCGGTCGTGAGCGCGCAGGTGGCGGCGTTCGATCCACCCGTTTCCTGCACGATCTCGCACGAATAACTTGCGCCGCTCCCCGAGAGGTTGGTCCCGTTGCAGTTGCCGACGTTCGTGCCGGCGGTGGAGATCTGGAGGACGCGCGTCGACGTCGTGCACGTCCAGCCCCTGCCGGGGCACTTCGATCCCGCGTAGTTGCGCTTCCCGCGCTGGATCACGAAGCCGTCGGGGTTGAGCCCGAGCGACCGCAGATAGCTCACCGCGCCCTGCCGCGAGGACAGGTCGGCCGCAGCCGGCCGCGCGAGTCCTCCCGCCGCGGAGGATCCGCCGGCGACCGCGAGAAACGCAGCCGCAAGTACCACAGCCAAAGCATGACGCCGCATAATTTTCCTCCTGGACCTGACCGTTCGACCCCACGACGACCCTACACCGGCTTTCCTTTTTGTACAAGAGGTTTGCAAGAAACACTCACAGAAGCTGATAGTTCATGCCCACGGCGCGACCGTCTACTGTCGAGGGATGATCGACCTTCGCTCCGACACGATGACCCGGCCCTCGCCGGGGATGCGCGAGGCGATGGCGAGCGCCGAGGTCGGCGACGAGCAATGGTTCGAGGACCCGACGGTGACCGAGCTCGAGCGGCGCGCCGCCGCGCTGCTCGGACACGAGGCGGCGGTGTACGTCCCGGCCGCGACGATGGCGAACCAGATCGCGCTCTCGATCCTCGGCGGCCGCGGGACGGAGCTGATCGTCGAGGAGGCGGCGCACATCATGGTCGCCGAGCTCGGCGGCGCCGCCGTCCACACGGGACTCCAGACGCGGGGGCTCCCGGGCTACCGCGGCCGGATGTCGCCCGAGCAGATTCGGGCCGCGGCGTCCGTCACCCCGAACTTCCACATGCCGCTCGCGTCCGTGGTCGCGGTCGAGAACACGCACAACCGGTCGGGCGGGACGGTGTGGCCGCTGGACGAGCTGGCGGCGGTCGTCGGGACGGCGCGCGAGCTGGGGCTGCGCGTCCACCTCGACGGCGCGCGGCTCTTCAACGCGGCGGTCGCGCTCGGCGTGCCGGCCGCGCAAATCGCGGCGAGGTTCGACACCGTGCAGATCTGCCTCTCGAAGGGGCTCGGCTGTCCGCTCGGCGCGCTGATCGCAGGCCGGCAGGAGTCGATGGTGCGCGCGCGGGTCGAGAAGCACCGCTTCGGCGGCGCGATGCGCCAGGCCGGGATCGTCGCTGCGGCCGGCGTCTACGCGCTCGAGCACAACGTCGAGCGCCTCGCCGACGACCACGCGCGCGCGAGGCGGCTCGCGGAGGGATGGGACGCCGTCGGCGTCCCCGTCGACCTCGACCGGGTCGAGACGAACTTCGTGCAGGTCGACGTCGCCGCGCTCGGGCTGACGCCGCGGGACGCCGTTGCGCGGCTCGCCGAGCTGGGAGTCGCGCTGTCGCCGACCGGACCGGAGCGGTTGCGCGCGGTGACGCACCTCGACATCACCGACGACGACGTCGAGCGCGCGATCGAGCTCGTGCCACGCGCGCTCGGGACGCTCGCGGTCGCGCGGCCGCGTCAGGGGTCGCCGGCTACGAAGTAGGCCGCGGCAGCCGCCACGTAGACGCCGACGAGCATCCAGCCCTCCCAGCGCTTCGAGATGCCGTCCCGGACCGTGTACGCGACGCCCAGGGCGGCGAGGCCCATCGTCGCGATCTCGATCGGGCGGAACGACAGCGCGAGACCGTCGCCGACGAGCCAGGACAGGAGCGCGATCACCGGGGCGAC
>Ga0126304_10001830_pt1 | contig 10219 bp, 7 predicted proteins | sample Plot25_FD_92538 | JGI IMG/M metagenome (GOLD analysis project Ga0126304, IMG submission 92538) | Serpentine soil microbial communities from UC McLaughlin Reserve, CA, USA - Plot25 | ecosystem: Environmental > Terrestrial > Soil > Grasslands | place: USA: UC McLaughlin Reserve, Lake County...
AAGGAGGCAGCACTGCTCGCCTTGGGCGACCTCTACTACCGCTGGGACCGCCAAGAAGAGGCCATCACCACCTACGAGCAGGTCCTGGAGGCGGATCCGGACTCCCAAGAGGCGAGGAGCAGACTGGAGGAGCTGCAGGGTTAACCGCCCGAGCGAGAAGTATATCCCTGGAGTCTGGCAGAAGCCTCTCGCTAGCCTCTAGCCGGCGCGATTGGCTTTTCCCACGGTTTGGTGGAGTTTCTGAGCTCCAGGCGTTCTGCCGAGTTGCTCAATCGGGCCCGATGCGTCTTCAGGCTACTCCGGATTGAGGCCCCGCTTCTGGGCCTCGTCGCCAGCCTGCCGTCTCAGCGCCACCCAAAGCTACAGGGTCTCCTGATCGTCCCCGACATCCAGCTTAACTGCAGGGGTAAAGATAGGTGCAGACGCTGCGTCCTCAAGGCCGCGCGGCCAGAGTGTTGGGATTCGTGAACAACGCCAGGTGGTCCCCAAGAAACCCCTACTACAAAACTACAGCTGGAATAGAGGTTGGATTACGAAGAGGGCCGATCGCCCCCAAGGTGCCCCCACAAGATTTCTTCGAACCTCTTGAAGCGTGCCTCCCAAGAGTTCTCCCGGGCGAGCTCTACCCTGGCGCGGACCCTCTCAGAAGTCTCGTTCTCGTGCAAGCACCGGAGGATCTCGACGAACTCTTCCGCCCCATCACCGAGGTAGACGTGGCCAACGAGCCGTTTCAGATCCGGCAGGGGCGTCGCGACTACCGGTTTGCCTGTCGCAAGGGCCTCGTAGGTCTTCGCCGGAAAAGTTCCACTAGTGAAGGGGGTAATTTTGTAGGGGATGATCAGGGCATCGGCCTCGCGCAGATGTTCGGGCAGGGCCTTGTGTGGAACTTCACCAAGGAACTCCACGCCTGGGATTCTGGCGAAGGAAGGCTCCGAGAGCGTGCCGAGCATCCTTACGGTGAACCCGGCCTTAGCCACCGCCTGGACCAGGCCGAAGTCGAACACCCGCTCATACGCTCTCCCGAAGTAGTAGAGCACCCTCGCGGGGGACTTCAGGGGACCAGTGCCGGACCGCCGGAACAGCTCGAAGTCTACTCCAGACTCAATACGTATCATGTCTGGCCGTACCCTGCGATGCTTCTCCGTGAGAAACCGGGAGTCTACGGTGGCCGTATCCGCCATCGTAAGGAGCTGCCGCTCCGTCTGCTTTATGTCGGCGGGCGCGTCGGGAATCTCTTCATAGTTGAGGGTGCAATGGTACCAGGTGAGCCGGGGTTGAAGCCCCGAGCCGAGGTCCAAGGTGGTCTGGGTCGGGGCGAAGGAGATTACCACCGGCGCGGTACTGGTAAGCCTCCGCAGATCCCGGACGATCTTCGGCACGAAAAAGCGGCGATTGATATTCCGAAACACCGCGGAGGTGGGTGGGACCACGAGCGGGGAGTAGACAGTGAGGTTGGGCGAGAGGCTCGCCGGCTTCTTGCCGGCGGAGCGCACGTTCAGCAGCCGCTTGAACACCCTGCGTCCCGTGGTCATGCCCAGAGGTGGGTTCCTCATGCCCGTAGTCTCGACGAACACGGTCGGGTATCCCGCGTTGGCGAAGAGGGTAGCAAGAGCGTGGCTGTACTCCCACAACGCGTCCCAGCGGACGTTGGCGAGCAGAACCACCGGAGGCTTCTCAGGCATGCTGCCCATCTAACTTATAGCTGTGGTTTGCCCGCAAGAACGAGGATGTCTTGCGCATCGTTGCCAGCGCAGATCAAATCCTTTCTCCTAAGGTCTCTTCATGCGGTACCAAATAGCAGAAAGAGCCTTGCTGATAATAAACTCTTAAGATTATGCATGATGCCAGAACAAGATACCAAACATAGCTAAAGGCTACAATACGGCCTCTGCTGAGTACTCGTAACGGCCAGAGAGCCTATAACCTGTGCCCCCGTTTTTAAAACAGCCTTGCCCCCGGTGAACGATTCGCTAATCTCAGTCCGCTCATCGCCACCGACCGAGACGCTCCTCAAACCAGACATAGGTTTCCGAGAACACTTCATGCCGGAAGCCCGCTTTCCGAGAATACTAACTCTGGAGGAATACCTAGAGACTAACAAAGACGAACTCGAGCATGTCTACACGGCGATAGGGTTAGACAAAAAAGATAAATTCGCGTTCCCCATATCGAAAACGGACCTCGAAATCTACACTCGCAAGCCCGACGGATAGCATGTTCCTGTTAGGGGGCTATAGCAGTGTTCGTTATTGTTAACTCCATCCCTGTATTCACACCACTATGCCCACCCCGGCAACCGATTCTGGCGTGTCCTCTTCACGCCGCCGGTATCACCAACCTGTTGTACTAACCTCAGGAGGATGAGCGGCTCCTCAGCTTAAGTATTGCTTTTACTAATCTCTGCTCTAGACCCACGCGAAAGGCAGATGAGTTGACGCGGGACGAGATATGTGCTGGGGCTGAAGAACTACGCGCGAAGCGTGAAAAGTTCCGACCTTCGTCGTTGCCTGCACCGGTATCGGCGTCTACAAATGGTTTCGACGCCCTCGAAGGTGAACAACCATGTGTGTCAGCGGGTACAACCTCGAGCCTGCACCCTCGGCCAGAATGATGCCCTTCACATAATCCTCTCTCCGCAACGAACGCACACGGCGTTAGCCAACCACACAAGCGACTTCGCTACCAGCGCCGGCGCCCCGGTTGCAACATCCGAATCGCCCTAACTATAATATAAATTTCGTCCGAACGATAAGAGATAGGGAGAGACGAGGTCCATAATTTGCCATCGATAGGATCCTTTATTGCGCAGTGGATACCCCCAAGCATGAAGCCGACGGCGCGAAGGATCTATCACCTCCCCGCAGACATCCTAAGCTTCCTGCTGGGTCAGCGAGATCCTCTAACCCCGCCGAAGGGCAAGATCTTTTTTGGTGGCGGTCCTTTTAACGAAATCGGCGAAGAGTTCTTTCGGCATTTTGTAGAGCTGGGCGGTCTAAAACCGGATGAGAGGGTATTAGACCTCGGATGTGGGATAGGGCGGATGGCTGTACCGCTCACTCAGTACCTCAGCAAGCGGGGCTCATACGAGGGTTTCGATGTGTTCCCCAAAGGAATAAGCTGGTGCCAGGAGAACATCACTCCTAGGTATCCAAACTTTCGCTTCCGGGTGGCCGATATATGTAATAAAGAGTACAATCCAGGCGGGAGGTTCGCAGCTTCCGAGTATAAATTACCCTACGATGATGCATCCTTTGACTTCGCGTTCTTGACTTCGGTGTTCACTCACCTGCTCCCAGATGAGGTGGAAAATTACCTCTCGGAGATTCGGCGGGTGCTGGTATCCCGGGGAAGGTGTCTGGCCTCATTCTTCCTGTTGAATGAGGAGTCGCTCGGCTGCATACGTTCAGGGTCCAGTACCATAAATTTCAGGCACGACTTCGGCGAGTACCGTACGAAGAATGCGAGCAGACCAGAGGCCGCCATCGCCTACCCGGAGGGCTTCATCAGGGATCTCTACGCGGAGCACGGACTGAGCATCGTCGAGCCGATTCACTACGGGTCCTGGCCCGGCAGAGAAGATTTTCTCAGCTACCAAGACATCGTGGTCGCTCTAAAGAAGGATGCTCCTTAGCGCACCTAACAAAACCCTCCTACGGAGCTTCTTGCTGAGGCTATGCCTGGACTATCGTGATGGACGAATCGACGGTGGCCGTGGAGTCGTCGACGAAGGGGCGAGATACCTGAGAAACGCCCTGCCACCTGTGTTCGGCCGCTTCTACGGGGGCGAGACAGCTCCCTAATTAAACAGAAGCTCTCATAGAAGGATTTCTTCGCTTTCAGCTTTCTTCAATCTCAAGCTTCCCTTAGATTTTCACATTGCAAAATATGTTACCGGACAGTATCCACAGAAGAAGAATACACCGCAGGACGAGAAGGATTACGAGAGATTATGCGCCACTGGGGAGGCGTTCATCTATGTAGCATGAGCCGTTTAGTGGTGAGACGTTTGGCTCGCTCATACGCTTTTTTGGACGGTTTATGTCAGACGCGTACTTTCCTGGAATACGCCTTCTTGGCGGTCCGGTGAATAGAGGCAGCTACCCCAATTGAGGAAGGCGTAAGATCGTTGGCTACTAGGCGGTCAAGGGGAAGCACGACGAGAAACGTAAAAAGGCGTCTTCGCTTTTGTTCTACCACCCAAAATCTACGTCTAGGTATTCGTAAAGCTTGCTGTTATACGGTTCGAAATACTCTTCCAATTGGCGCCTGGTGACCGAGCTCATCCCCTGCTGGTATTCGCCTTTGTGGCGCTTATTTCTTAGCCATCCTCGGAAGTCCGTTCGAGGCTTCGGGCTACTAGTAGGGGACAAGCCAAGGAATTTTAGGACAACCTTAAGGGTCTCCGGCGTACGCTCGAAGAAGCCCTCGCTCTTTAGCACAAGGATTTGATCTTTAGTAAAGAACTTCGTCCAGTGCAGGAGTTGATCCACGTAGATGCCTCGGCGCAGGTATTGATAGCGCGCATCGGTAGGACCGATACGACCTTCGCGTTGGAGAATTTCGTCTTTATCTATTATCTCCCTCTTCTCCGCTTGTATGGCTTCTTCGAACCTTCGAGTTTCCCTTCCTAGGCGTACTGCTTGCTGATAGTCAGAATAAGCCCTGTCGACCGGGTTTCGCAGCAGCACGATCAGCCGCGCTTGTGGAAGTATCTTTGCCATCCTCTCGGCGGCGCTAGGGGTAGGCAAGTAGGGGGTGGCCTCTCCGGTGATGGTTCTGCGCCCGTCCACCCACTGCGGCGCCGGAAAGCACCTGCTGTACCAGTCGATACCCTGGTCGAAATAGCGGTCGAAGTAGTGCAGCTCTTTTTGAGCAGCGGACTCGACGTGAGGGTGCTCAACCAGGAGGTCATAGAGAAAGGTTGTTCCGCACTTTTTGGCCCCGATAATGACGAAGTCGGGCAGCGTGCCTTTTTGCGCCGCAATGGGCGCCCGCTTCTGCTGTATCTTTTCCTTCTCGATCTTATATAATTCCGCTCGGTCTCTAGCAGCCTGCGCGGCGCAAACTTTGCTTCGCCTTTGTTTGAATTCCTGCCTCTCGTGTTTCTTACCGGTCAAGTGTGCTTTCACGTCTCGCGCTATTTCCAACGCTTTGTGGTTAGGGCGGAAGAAGATAGGCAAGCAGTACCCTCCGTACGACTCCTTGTACTCGGTACCCTTAGCCCGACTATTCGCGTTATTAAGGAGCTCGTTTTTTATCTGGCGAAGCTCCTGGCTTTTGCTTATTACCCTCTTGCTTATTAGCTGCTCACATAGCAGGAGCGGGAATGTTTTTGCAGCACGAGCTCTACCAACGACTACGTCGAGTTGGGAAACGGATAACCGGCGCCCCACTTCGTCCTACCTCTTATCTTCCTATTGCCTAGCGTTGCATATTATGAAGACAATATAAAGAATTGTAAAGGCGTACACTCCGGGTCTGGGCACGTCTATGCGCGAACTGCCTAGAGAAACCGTCCGCATAGTCTCATGAGCGAGCTAAGCGCCTCACCATCAAACGACTCATCGCTAGACAGCGTTGGTCCGCCGGCCGTTTTGGATACGTCCTTAAACCAGACATAGGTTTCCGAGAACACTGCATGCCGGAAGCCCGCTTTCCGGGAATACTAACGTTGGGCGGCTCGGCGAACAGAAGCGGCACAGCCTACCCCTTGGCAACTTCGCTAGTTACTTGGTGTCGTTAGCTTCCCAGTTTTAGCCGCATCTCGATCAAAGCTCCTGCGTAGGCACTCACTAAGGCGAACATTAGAGCCACCACGGAGATGAGCGCCCTGAGCAGTAGTGTTAATATCATCTGCCTTGCACCTAGATAGTCGAACATATATGACTCAGAATGCGCAAAAAGCCTTCTCGCTACGGGCTTTAGCGACCTTAGTCCTGTTTCTCGTGCTAGCTTTGGTAGCAACGAGCTGTATAGCTGGGGCGGCCCTAGAAAGCCCTAACCAACCTGACATAGTTCTGATCCTTACCGACGACATGCGCGCCGACGATATTGAGCATATGCCCAAGACGCAAAGTCTTATCGTCGATCAGGGCCTGAGCTTCTCCAACGCCTTCGTAACTACTTCCCAGTGTTGCCCCTCACGCGCCTCGATACTGCGGGGCCAATACGCCCACAACCACCATGTACCGCACAACCGAGGGCCCGAGGGGGGATTTGAGAAGTTTAGGAAGTTGGGGCACGAGGAGTCGACTGTGGCCACCTGGCTCGATGAGGCGGGCTACAACACCGTCCTGCTCGGCAAGTACTTCGTTCAGTACGGCGCCGCTGCTCATATTCCACCAGGCTGGGACGAGTGGTACGCGCGCTCGCTAAACGCCAACTACTACGACTACGCCCTCTCGGAGAACGGAGAGCCCGTCTACTACGGCTCAAGTGAGCAAGACTACCAGACCGACGTGCTCACCCGCAAGGCCACCGACTTCATAAACAGGGCGGCGGACTCGTCACAGCCCCTGTTTATGTACCTAGCACCCCAGGCTCCGCACATCCCCTACCAGTCTGCCTCTAGGCACGAGGACCTTTTCGCGGAGGAGAAGGCGCCTAGGCCCCCCTCGTTTAACGAAGCGGAAGTGAGCGACAAGCCGTCTAAGGTCAACGAACTTCCCAGCCTTTCGCCCGACGAAGAAGCCAACCTCGACCAAGTGTACCGCCAGCGCTTGCGGATGCTGCAGGCGGTAGACGACATGGTTGAAGCGGTAGTAGGCGAACTCGAAGCGGTGGGCAGGCTTGAGAACACCTACGTCTTCTTCACCTCCGACAACGGCTACCTTTTGGGCGAGCACAGAATAGCAGAGACTAAGGGCTTCGGTTACGAGGAGTCAATAAAGGTACCCCTGGCTGTCAGAGGTCCCGGCATCCCTGCCGGGAGTACGACAGACCGGATTGCCTTGAACACGGATCTCGCGCCCACTTTCGCGGACCTGGCAAAGGCAACTACCCCCGACTTCGTTGACGGGCGCTCCTTGCGCCCGGTTTTCGCGTCCGATACCTTCTTTTGGCGCACAGCCTTTCTTGAGGAGTTCTTTATGGGCAAGCAGGCGTACAGGGCTGTGAGGACCACCGGCGGCGAGAAGTACGTAGAGTACACGCGGACTGGTGAAAGGGAACTCTACGACCGCGCCACCGACCCCTACGAGCTGGAGAATAGGTATCAAACCGCTGATGCGGTATCGCTTGAGTTCCTACAGTTGCGCCTGAGCACCCTCGTCCTACGGTCGCGTCTCAGCGCCCTAGAGGACTGCGCTGGGGAGACCTGCCGAGCAGCTGAGGATGGTCTGTAACACCAGCCTTGTGCAGAAAAGGCGTTGGGCCTGAGCGTTGAGGTCGTACATCGTACGTCGAGGCCCGCGCCCGAAAAGGTCGTCCGGATCTGCGCAGAGGAATGGTCTAAGGAAGGTTGGCGCATCGACTGGCAGAAACTGGTTCCGCGTCGAGGCTTTGAGGTATTGCCGAGGCGTTGGGTCGTGGAGCGATCCTTCTCGTGGCTTTCTCAGAACCGGAGGATGAGCAAGGACTACGAGAGGTTGTGCGCCACCAGCGAGGCATTTATTTACGCAGCGATGACTCGGCTGATGGTCAGACGGTTAGCTAATGCTTGAGATTCTGAGACTGTTTGTTAACTAGCTTAGCTCTGGATAGGCCTAGATCGCGTGCTTTTGGAGGCGCAAAGCACCGTTATTGCCGCTTTGCGCCTCGTTTTACCGGCTCATGGGACCCCGAAGTTAAGTCCATTAGGATTTTCCATACTGTTTCTTTCGGCAGAGCTCGCTGAATAGGGGCAACCCCTCCCCTAGAGCTATAGGCGCAAGCCTCTATCTACCCTTCGAAAGGGAGGTCTTCACAGGCGTAAGGGTGCGGCACGAGTAGGAGAACTCACCCCAAGAAGCCCTAGCCGTCATCAGTAGATTAGCAAACTGCCAGCTGCTATGTAGTCTTGGTAGCGACGACGAGGAGCCGCGTATAGTGGCGATCATGGACCACCTCATCGAAAGCTACAAGCTCGAGCCCAACCTTTCCAAGAATCTCCAAGACCTCTTCCCTGCTATACATCCGAACATATGCTTGCCCCTGGTTTACAAGGTGCGCCTGGTTGCCCTCAACGAGGTCGAAGATAAATCGGCCGCCCGGGCTCATATGCCGTGAGCAGTTGCCAAGGGATGCCTCAAAGGAAGGATATAGATGCTTAAAGGTGAGGGAAGAAAAGCCGACGTCCAACCGAAAGGGTAAAGAAACATCTTCTATGTCGGCCCACATAAAGTGAATGTCAGGACGCGGGAACTGTTTGCTTAGATACTCGATGTTCCGTTCTGAGATGTCCAGAGCGTAATAGTCTTTGAACGGGATGCCTCGAGCGAGAAAGCTCCGAAGGAGTCTGCCATATCCTGGCCCGACCTCTAGCACTGTGGTTTCCTTGTCGAAAGAAGCGTAAGCTTCGATCTTCGAGACGAAGGCTTCTCCCGTCAGCTCCTTTCCCCACGTCAGATTAGGCCCGGGTAGAGCCTTTCGCCACGTTTTTCGGGTCTGTACCCTGCCTCGATCTGTCCACGCCCTATCAGGATCTTTTACCTCCGTCTTCCTAAGGAGGTATTGAGCTGTTGCAGAGTCAAACAATCTCCGAACACCAGGAGCTTCCCGCACAAGCACCTGTATACCCCGCGGCACTCGTCGCCGAAGCGGGCGGACTATTTTCCTGTTCACATGCCGGACTATTTTCTCGTTGAGCTTCATGACCGAGTATGATAGCAACACGTGTCCTTCAGAAGGAAGCGGGTGCGTGCCAGATTCAGCCTTCTTCTGAACCTCTAAGTCCGCGTGTTTCTGAGTTTCTTAGAAGGTCTTACTAGGAAACTGCCTGAAAAATCTGAATACAGCGGTATGCGGTTAAGTTGAATTGCAACAGCGTGAGCACACTGGCAATTGTGCAGGAGGTCTTCTCAGAAGAGAGGTACGCATTGATAATGAGGATAGCTCAATTACAGTGCGGAATGCTATAGGCCTCAGGTTGAGGGCTTGTAAGTTCGCACAACGGCACGAAGAAGCCCTATTTTGACCGTATGGCGTCACTAAAACCCCTGATAACCCCTGATCGAGGGCTCTCTAGCTATTTATCAGACAGTTTCTCTGCTCGACTTTAGCCATTTGGCCGCCTAACACACCGCATCGCTTAGGCTTTCTACGAAGACCCTTGGGACTTTTTGCGTGTCGGTCTCCCGCGACGACCCGCAAAAAAAGGTCACCCTTAATTAAGAATCCTGGACATGTTAGAAGAGGCGTTTAGAGAAAAGCGGGGCGAAGGGACCATAAACCGCATCATCACGGCCGCTAGGAGGGTGGTAGGCACCTTGATCGGCACTCGTGGCGCATTGGGGTGAGGAGCCTATCTCTAGCTCTTTCGCTCGCAAATGGCTTCCATGAGAAGGCCTCCCTTGTCAAGGTCAACGTGGTGACCAAAGCCCCGACTATCCAAGGTGAAACGCCCATGCCACGCTTCCATTCGCACTTTCTCTGAGCCTGCTCTTCGATGGCTCAGTGCAGGATGAGTTCCGTCTGGGGTTAAGGCGCTGCAATCTAAAGTACGGCCTCTGTCTTGACCAGAGCCATTTGGCGCAGTCACCGTAACCACCGGCCCTCGGGCGTTCTCTCAATGTTCGTCGCTGCTCTTTTGTTCACCTCAGTCCTGATGCCTTCTGCTGGACTATCCTCACTCTCTCCTAAGCTTCCCTATATAGAGAGAACGCAGAGCTCCTCAGGCAACTCGATCCTTTAGTTGCCGCCGGGCGTTGTACAGCGGTTCGTAAACTTCGCCGGAGATCCATAAGTGGTGCAAAAGCACCGAAAGTTTGCGGGCTACGGCAACCACGGCGCGTTTTCGGGCATTCTTGGCTGCTGTGTGCCCAGCGATCTTTAGCCCGTGGCGCCTGAGGTCAGAGTCCTCTGCGAAGGGGCCAAGGATGTAGTGGGCGCTGCCTACCAAGAGCCGTCTGAGCATCTCGTCACCCTCTCTAGAGATGCGCTTTTGGGGGTCACGCTCGCCCGACTGATCTTTGCCAGGAACCAAACCCAGGTAAGCTCCCACCTGCCGACTCTCTTCGAAGCGTCCCGGCTCCTCCAGGGTGAGCACGAAGGTCAAAGCCCTCAGCGTCCCTACTCCTTGCAC
>Ga0126304_10001831_pt1 | contig 10218 bp, 10 predicted proteins | sample Plot25_FD_92538 | JGI IMG/M metagenome (GOLD analysis project Ga0126304, IMG submission 92538) | Serpentine soil microbial communities from UC McLaughlin Reserve, CA, USA - Plot25 | ecosystem: Environmental > Terrestrial > Soil > Grasslands | place: USA: UC McLaughlin Reserve, Lake County...
CCAGCAGGATGACGGGTTGCGGCGCGAGCCGCAGCGCAGTCATCAGCCCGGCAAGGCCGCCGCCGATGATGACGGGACAGCCGGCAAGGTCGGAACGCATCGTCTGCATGCCCGCCTCCCCTAGCGAACGGCCAGCATGCGCTCGACGGCGCGACGGGCGCCCTCGGCGACAGCTTCTACGTCGCCGCCGTCAACACCCAGCTGGCCGTCTACGACCGTAACGGCGTCCAGGTCGTTGCGCCCATCCAGCTCGACCTGCTCCACGCGAATTCGGTTGGTCGCTTCGTGTTCGACCCCAAGGTGATCTACGACCAGTACCTCGACACGTTCCTGCTCGTGTATCTGGTGCAGGAGGACTCGCCGCGTCTGTCTCGGATCCTGACGGTCGCGATCCCCAACGCGACGGCGAACGATCCCGGTACCTGGTGTGCGGTGTCGTTCGAGGGGGACCAGGTCCCCGGGGCGATCGCCGTGTGGGCCGACTACCCGGGGGTCGGTTTCAACGAGACACACGTGACGATCACCACGAACCAGTTCACCTTCCCGACCACGACGGGTCGGTTTCGCTACTCGCAGGTGATGACGATCGACAAGGAAGGGCTGTACGACTGCAACCAGCCGGCGCCCCGGCCAACGGTGTTCGCCGGAACGAGGACCCAGGACGAGAAGGGTCGGCAGGCCTTCACGCTTCGGCCGGCCGAGACCGTGGGCTCCTCGCCCGGCCCGCAGCTGCTGACCTCGTTCCAACCCGTGAAGGGAAGGCGCGACTACCTGACGATCTGGCGGATCAGGCCAACCGCGACCGGCTTCGTCCTGAAGAGGGCTTCCAAGCGAACCGGGAAGGTCTCGTTCCCGCCGCTGGGGACTCAAGGTGGGGGCGACGTGAACGACCCCGACACCTGGTGGGACGCGGGGGATCATCGGTTCATCAATGCCTTCTACGACGCCGATCTGAATCAGATCTTCACCGCGCACGCCGTGTTGAGGAACCTCCAGCCGGACACCCTGACCGGCGTGTACCCGGAGGCTGCCGTCCGCTGGTACGAGATCGACCCCGCCGGGGTGCTCTCGAACTCCGTCGTGGCGCGCAGGGGGATCGTCGGCGCGCCGGAGGTGGATGTGGGATGGCCAACCGTGGCGACCGATTCCTCCGGGACGCTCTTCGTGACGTACAACCGGGCGAGCGCGCCGCACGGAGAGTTCCTCTCCGCGTGGGTCGCCACGATCCCGCCGGGTTCGACCGCCGAGACGCAACTCCTCGTGCACGCTGGGTTGTCCACCTACGACGCCAGCCAAGGGCCCGAGCGCTGGGGCGACTTCACCGCGATCAACCGAGACCCCTTCGACGGTCAGAACCTCGCGACCTTCAATCAGTACGCGTCATCCTCGACCGAGTGGCAGCAGTTCATCAGCGTCGTCACCGACACCTAGCGCCCGAGTGCGACCGGTATCCTGAGGCTCCATGAGGCTCTCGGCTCTCTTCGCGCCGACGCTGCGTGACGATCCCGCCGAGGCGGAGATCGCGTCGCATCGGCTCCTACTGCGCGCGGCGTTCGTGCGGCAGGTCGCCGCGGGCGTCTACACGACGCTGCCGCTCGGTCTCCGATCGATCCGCAAGATCGAACGGATCGTCCGTGAGGAGATGAACGCGTCGGGCGCGCAAGAGTTCCGGATGCCGATCCTGCTGCCCGCCGACCCGTGGAAGGCGACCGGCCGGTGGGACCTCTACGGCGAGACGCTCTTCCGGCTCCGGGACCGCCACGAGCGCGAGCTGCTGCTCGGCCCCACACAGGAGGAGGTCGTGGCCGGGCTCGTCGCCCGAGACCTCCCCTCGTACCGAGACCTGCCGGTGAACCTGTACCAGGTCGAATGGAAGTACCGCGACGAGTTCCGTCCGCGATTCGGGCTCCTGCGTGCTCGCGAGTTCCTGATGAAAGACGCCTACACCTTCGACCGGGACGAGGCGGGTATGGCCGCGTCCTACGACGTGATGCTGCGGGCGTACCGGAGGGTCTTCGACCGATGCGGGCTGTCGTACATCATGGTCGAGGCCGAGCCGGGCCAGATCGGCGGGGGCGTGAACCACGAGTTCATGGCGCGCGCGGACGTCGGCGAGGACCTGTTCGTCGAGTGCGTGAACGGCGACTATCTGGCCGACTGGAAGGCCGCCACCCCGCGCCCGCCCGAACCCGTGTCGGCGGACGGGGCCGCGCCGCTTGAGAGGGTCCACACGCCCGACGCGGTCACGATCGACGCGGTGGCGAAGCTCCTCGACGTGCCGGCCGAACGCACGCTGAAGACGATGCTGTTCGACGCCGGCGGCGGGACCATCGCGGTGCTGCTGCCGGGCGACCGGGAGGTCGAGGAGGCGAAGGTCGAACGACTGCTGTTCCCGGCCCCGGTCCGTCGGTTCGAGGACGCCGACTTCCCCGCGCGGGGGTTCGCGAAGGGCTATGTCGGGCCGCAGGGCCTGGGACAGGACGTGACGATCATCGCGGATCATTCGGTGCGTGGCGGCAGCGACTGGGTGACCGGTGCCAACGAACCCGACCACCACGTCACCGGTGCGAACGTCTCTCGCGACTTCCGCGTCGACCGGTTCGAGGACGTGGTCGCCCTGCGCGAGGGCGATCGCTGCCCGCTCGACGGGGGCGAGCTCCGGATCGGCCGCTCGATCGTCGTGGGGCACATCTATCAGCTGGGCACCCGGTACTCGGCGTCCCTGAACGCGACGTTCGTCGACGAGGACGGGTCGGAGCGGCTGTACCTGATGGGGAGCTACGGCATCGGCATCTCGCGGATCCTCGCGGCCGCGGTCGAGCAGTTCCACGACGAGACGGGACTGCGACTGCCGAAGGCGCTCGCGCCGTTCGAGGTGGTGATCGTGCTCGCCAACCGAGACCAGGAACGCGTGGTCGCCGAGGCCGAGCACCTCTACCGCCAGCTGCTCGACGCGGGCGTGGACGCGGCGCTCGACGACCGCGACCAGACCGCGGGGGTGAAGTTCGCCGACGCCGACCTGATCGGGTGCCCGGTCCAGGTCGTGATCGGGAAGCGGGGGGTCGAGGCCGGCACGGCCGACCTCAAGCTGCGGGCGACCGGTGAGCGATCGCAGGCCCCCCTCGCCGAGGCCGCGGGCGCCGCGATGGACCTGCTGGCGACCGCCCCCTAAGGTGGACCTGTGCGCGGGACGGAAGGGCGTCGGTGAGCGCGCCGAGCGGGCTTCGAGAGTTCGTCAAGTTGCGACCGGAGGTCGAGGCCGTCGTGCAACACGTCGGCCTGCGGACATGGGACCTCGTGCTCATCGACGTGACGGGCCTGTGGGTGCGGGACGAGTTCGAGACCGAGGAGCAGGTCGAGGCCGTGTGCCGCGAGCTGGGGGTCCGGCTGCATCGAGCCTGGGACGACCCCCGAGTCGTTCGCCGGATGGCCGCGCGGGACCACTGGAACACACCGGACGGGCAGCGCCGGGCCCTCTGAGGCAGGCTCCCGGGCTCGGAGCCAGCAGCGTCGGGTATACTGAGCAGCGGAAACGCAAGCGGTGTCACCCGGAAGTGGGCTCGCGCCCACTTTTTCTTTCGAAGGGTCGTTCGGGGTGCGCGAGAAGGAGGTCGGCGATCTGGTCCGGCCGGTCGTCGAGGCTGCCGGACTGGAGCTGTGGGAGGTTTCCTTCGGCCGGGAAGGCGGTCGCCGGATCCTCCGGGTGACGGTGGACCGTGCGGGCGGGGACGAGCGGGCGGACGGCCGGGCGGGCGGGGACAGGAAGGACGGGGGCGTCGACCTGGACACGATCGCGGCGACGGCCCAACGGCTGTCACGACGGCTCGACCTCGAGGGATTCGAGCAGGATCGTCCGTACGAGCTCGAGGTGAGCTCGCCCGGGCTCGAGCGGGCGCTCCGCGAGCCCCGGCACTTCGAACGGAGCGTCGGGCAACAGGTAAGGGTGAAGACGGTGGAGCCCGTGGACGGTCGCAGGGTCCACGAGGGCGCGCTGGTCTCGGCCGACGCGGAAGCGATCGTCATCGCGTCCGACGGTGGAGAGCTGCGCGTCCCTTACGACGGCATCGCCTCGGCGAGGACCGTCTTCGAGTGGAAGAAGGCGGGGAGCAGGTCATGAACCAGGAGATGATCGCGGCGCTGCGCGAGCTCGAGCGGGAGAAGGGGATCGCGTTCGAGACGATCCTCGAGGGCCTCGAGGAGGCGATGGCGTCCGCCTACAAGTCGTGGTGGAAGCAGCAGCACCCGGAGCTCGACGAAGAGACGTTCGGCGTTCGCGCCAAGATCGACCCGGAGAACGGCGACCTCCGCGTGTGGATCCAGCAGCTCGAGCGGATCGAGCACGAGGACGAGGAGGGCGAGGTCACCGTCGAGACCAAGGTCTTGACCGAGGAGGAGGTCCCGGTCACCGACGAGTTCAAGGGGCGCATCGGCGCGCAGACCGCGAAGCAGGTGATCTTCCAGAAACTCCGCGACGCCGAACGCGAGATGACGTACGAGGAGTTCGCCGGCCGCGAGGGCGACGTCGTGACCGGCATCGTGCAGCAGTCGGAGCGCCGGTACACGCTGCTCGACCTCGGCAAGGTGGAGGCCCTCCTCCCACAGGCCGAGCAGGTGCCGAGCGAGCCCTACCGTAACGGCGAACGACTCAAGGGCTATATCACGGAGGTGCGCAAGGGCACCAAGGGTCCGCAGATCGTCGTGTCGCGGACCCATCCGGGGCTGCTCAAGAAGCTGTTCGAGCTCGAGGTGCCCGAGATCGCCGAGGGGATCGTCGAGATCAAGGCCGTGGCTCGCGAGCCGGGGCACCGTTCGAAGATCGCGGTCTCGTCCAACGAGCCGGCGGTGGACCCGGTGGGTGCGTGCGTGGGGCCGAAGGGCTCGCGTGTCCGCAACGTGGTGACCGAGCTGCGCGGCGAGAAGATCGACGTCGTTCCCTGGAGCGCGGACCCCGCGACCTTCGTGGCGAACGCGCTTCAGCCGGCGAAGGTTCGGGAAGCGCGCGTGGACCCCGAGACCCAGACCGCGCTCGTGATCGTCCCGGACTACCAGCTCTCGCTCGCCATCGGGCGAGAGGGGCAGAACGCGCGGCTCGCCGCCCGGCTCACCGGGTGGCGGATCGACATCAAGAGCGAGACGCAGTTCTCCGACGAGCAGCGAGGGCCCCGGCCGGTGGTTGCGCCGGTGGCGGCGGTCCCGGCCGAGCCTTCGCCCTCTCCGACGTCGCCCGCCTCGTCCGAGTCGGAGGGCCCGCCCGCGACGGGTGCGGCCGACGACGACGTACCGACGACCGACAACGGTGCCGGGGAGACCGTGGTGGTCGACGCGGCCGAGCCGGCGGAGGAGAAAGCGGAGGCGTAGCCGTGGCGGGGCACGTTCCGGTGCGGACGTGCGTCGGGTGCCGGGAGCGCGCCGCCAAGGCGGACCTGCTGCGACTGGTCGTTGCGGCGGGAGGCTCGGTCCGCTTGGACCGGGACGGATCGGGACCGGGCAGGGGCGCCTACGTCCATCCTCGGCGTTCGTGCGCGGAGGCCGCCCTGTCACTGGGAGCGCTCGCGCGCGGGCTGCGGACCGGTCTGGACCAGCACGGAGCCGCTACCCTTAGGACGGATATCGAGGGGGAACTGGATCGTTGAGGGTTCACGAACTTGCCAAGGAGCTTGGTGTCGCGAGCAAGGAGCTGCTCGCGTCGCTGAAGGAGATGGGGATCGACGGCCTCACGGCCTCTTCATCGGTCCCCGACCAGGCCGTGCCCCGGCTCCGGGCCTCGGGCGGCAAGGCCGTCCCCGAGGCCAAGATCAAGGAGGCCGTCGAGGAACCACTGCCCACGTCGCGGCCGAGGAGGAGGAAGGAAGTCCTCGAGCCCGAGACGCCGGCGGCCGCCCCGAAGCCGGCACCGGTCGCCGAGGCCGAGCCCCCGACGCCCGCCGCCGAGGCGCCTCCGAGCGTCGAGCCCCCGCCGCCCCCCGAACCGGCCGGTCCCTCGTTGCCGGCGTTGAAGCTCGTCCACGGGTCGACCCCCCAGGACGTGGCCGACAAGACGGGCCGAGGCGTGGCGGAGATCGTCAAGATCCTGTTCTCGCTCGGCGTGATGGCGACGGCGTCCCAGTCGTTGTCCGACGACGCGGTCGGCCTGCTCGCCGCCGAGCTCGGGTACGAGGCCGAGATCGTCGGGGTCGATGAGGAGGAGGAGCCCGAAGAGGAGGTCGACGAGAGCCGGCTCGAGCCCAGGGCGCCCGTCGTCACGATCATGGGCCACGTCGACCACGGGAAGACCCTGCTGCTGGATGCGATCCGGCGCACCGACGTCGTCTCCCAGGAGTTCGGCGGCATCACGCAGCACATCGGTGCGTACCAGGTGCACACCAACGGCCGCGAGGTCACCTTCATCGACACCCCGGGTCACGAAGCGTTCACGGCGATGCGTGCCAGGGGCGCGCAGGTAACCGACATCGCCGTCCTCGTGGTTGCCGCCGACGACGGTGTGAAGCCGCAGACGATCGAGGCGCTCGACCACGCGAAGGCCGCCGGCGTTCAGGTCCTCGTCGCCGTGAACAAGATCGACAAGCCGGAGGCGGACCCCACCCGAGTTCGGCAGCAGCTCGTGGAGCAGGGGCTCGTCCCGTCGGAGTGGGGCGGGACGGTCGAGTTCGTCGACGTCTCCGCCAAGGCGCGGACCAACCTGGACAACCTGCTCGACACGATCCTGCTGGTGGCCGATCTCGAGGAGCTCAAGGCGGACCCGGTCGGCCGCGCCCGCGGGGTCGTGCTCGAGGCGCACCTGGACAAGGGCCGGGGACCGGTGGCGAGCGTGCTCGTCCAGCGGGGCACGCTCGATGTCGGCGACACGGTCGTCTCTGGCACGTCATGGGCGAAGATCCGCGCGATGCTCGACGAGAACGGGCTGCAGGTGAAGCAGGCGGGTCCCAGCAAGCCGGTACAGATCCTCGGCTGGTCCGCGACCCCGAACGCGGGCGACGAGATCCGCGAGGTCGAGGACGAACGCTCGGCGCGCCACATCGTGCAGGAACGCGAGGCCAAGGTCCGCGCGGCCGAACTCGTGACGACGCGCCCGCCGACGCTGCAGGAACTGATGGCGCAGGCCGAACGCGACGAGGTCCCCGAGTTGAATCTGATCGTGAAGGCGGACGTGCAGGGCTCGATCGGGGCGCTCGTCGACGCGCTGGCCAAGCTCCCGCAGGACGAGGTGCGGATCAACGTGATCCGGAGCGCCGCCGGCGCGATCACCGAAAGCGACATCAACCTGGCGCTCACGTCGCGGGCGATCGTCGTCGGGTTCAACGTCCGCCCCGACGTGCAGGCGCGCGACCTCGCCGAGAAGGAAGGCGTGGACGTCCGGCTGTACCGCGTGATCTATGACGCGATCGATGACATCCGCAGCGCCCTGGGCGGGATGCTCAAGCCCGAGGAGCGCGAGACGCAGCTCGGACGGGCCGAGGTCCGCGCCGTGTTCCGCGTGCCGAAGATCGGCCTGATCGCCGGCTCTTATGTCCTGGAGGGCACGATCATCCGGAACGCGCGCGCCCGCGTCATCCGCGACGGAGTCGTCGCGTACGACGGCCGGATCGGCTCGCTTCGACGCTTCAAGGACGACGTCCGCGAGGTGAACGAGGGCTTCGAGTGTGGTATCGGCATCGCGAACTTCAACGACGTCAAGGAAGGCGACATCATCGAGGCGTACGAGGTCCGAGAGGTCGCCCGAGAGCTGTAGGGATACGTCGATGCTCGTTGCGCTGGAGCGGTTCGACCTCCGCATCCCCGCGTGCGGTTCCCTCAAGGAGAAGCGACGCGTCGTGAAGACCCTGACCAGCGGCATCCGGTCGACGTTCAACGTCTCTGTGGCGGAGGTGGATCACCACGACCTGTGGCAGCGCACGGCGATCGCGGTGGCCGCCGTGGCCGGCGAGCAGTATCACGCTCGCCGGGTCCTGCACGAGGTCGAGAAGCTCGTCGACCGTTGGGGCGAGATCGAGGTCATCGACCGCGAGCTCACGCTGCACTACCCGGAGGCGTGACGGCGTGCCCGAGGGAAGCCGGCCGAACCGAGTCTCGGAGGAGTTCCGAGAGATCCTCGCGGAGGAGATCCCGAAGCTCAAGGATCCGCGCGTCGGGTTCGTCACCGTCCTGGGCGTCACCGTGACCCCCGACCTGCGCCTGGCGCGCGTGTTCTACACGACCTTGGGCGACGACCGCGCGCATCGAGCGACGGCCGCCGCGCTCGCGTCGGCCCGGGGGCACCTGCGCAAGGTGATCGGCACCCAGGTGCGCATGAAGGTGCTCCCCGAGCTGCGGTTCGAGCAGGAGGATGCGCTGGGAGGCCCGGACCGCATCGAGCAGCTGCTCCGGGAGCTCCACGAGCAGGAGGGGACGTGACGATCACGGATCAGTTCGCGAAGGCCGCCGATGCCCTGGCGGAGGCTTCAACGATCGCGCTCGCGTGTCACGTGAACCCCGATGCGGATGCGCTCGGGTCGATGTTGGGCCTCTCGAACCACCTGCGGGGCCTCGCAAAGCAGACGGTGTGCTCGTTCCCGAACGACCCGTTCGAGCCCCCGCGGTGGACCTCGATGCTCCCGGGGACCGATGCGCTGGTCCCGCCGTCCGCGTTCCCGAGGGACCCAGCGGTGATGGTCACGTGCGACGTGGCGTCGCTCGAGCGGCTGGCGTCGCTGGGAGGTCCCGCGGTGCGGGCGACGACGCTGATCTGGATCGACCACCACGTCACCAACGAGGGCCTGGGGACGGTCCCGATCATCGATCCCTCGGCGTCGTCGACCTGTGAGCTCGTCTACCGCCTCCTGAAGGTGCTCGGGGGGGAGATCCGGGTCGAGACGGCGGTGTGTTTGTACGCGGGGCTCGTCACCGACACCGGACGGTTCCAGTACGAGTCGGTCCGGCCGGACACGCTCCGCCTGGCCGCAGAGCTCCGCGAGTTCCCGTTCGACCACACGAGGCTGGTGCAGGCGCTCTACGAGGACAACGGCGTCGCATACCTGAAGCTGCTCGGCGTCGTGCTCGAACGGGTCCGCGTGGACCCCGAGGCCGACCTCGTGTGGACGTACCTCACGCGGGCCGACCTGGATGCGGCCGACCTCGCGCACGGGGACGCCGACGACCTGATCGACCTGGTCCGCACGGCGCGTGAGGCGGACGTGGCGGCCATCCTCAAGCAGCAGCGCGACGGACGCTTCAAGGTGAGCCTGCGTTCTCGGGGCGGGCACGACGTGGCGGCCGCGGCCGCGCGCTTCGGGGGCGGGGGGCATCGACTCGCGTCGGGTTTCACCTCGAGCCAGGGACTGGTGGCCACGGTCGAGTCGCTCAAGGAAGCGCTCGACGCGGAGCCTCCCGCCGCGTAGCCATCGATGACGCCGGCGCCGGAGGGGCTGCTGCTGGTCGACAAGCCGTCGGGGATGACCTCCCACGACGCGGTCGACGTCGTCCGCCGGTCGCTCGGCACCCGGAGGGTCGGCCATGCCGGCACCCTCGACCCGATGGCCACGGGGCTGCTGGTCGTCGGGGTCGGTCGCGCCACCCGGCTGCTGCGCTACCTGGGCGAGCTCCCGAAGACCTACGCGGCGACCGGACGGCTCGGCGAGGAGACGGACACGTTGGACGCGGACGGCGAGATCGTGCGGACGGCCCCGGTCGACGTGTCGCTCGCCGAGGTGGAGCGCGCCTGCGCCTCGCTCGTCGGCGAGTCGATGCAGACGCCGCCCGCCTATTCGGCCGTCAAGGTCGGGGGACGCAGGCTCTACGAGGCGGCACGCCGGGGCGAGGGGCTGGAGGCGCCGGCGCGGCCGATCCGGGTCGACGCGTTCGCGGTGTCCGCCTTCGACGGGCGGGACCTGGAGACGCAGATCACCTGCTCGGGCGGGACGTACGTGCGAGTGCTCGTCGCCGAGGTCGGTCGGTCACTCGGCTGCGGGGCGCACCTGGTCCGCCTGCGCAGAACCGCGATCGGTTCGTTCCGGGTCGAGGACGCGGGCCCGCCCGGCCAGGGCACGCCCGAGCCGCTCGAGCGTGCGGTCGAACATCTGCCGAGCATCCGCGTGGATGCCGAGGAGGCGCGAGCCGTCACGCACGGAAGGGTCCTGGCTCCGGCCGGCATCGAGGGTCCGTACGCGGTCTTCGGTCCGGACGATGCACTGAAAGGCATCTACCGGGACGAGCGAGCGAAGGCTCGACCCGAGGTCGTGCTCG
>Ga0126304_10001832_pt1 | contig 10216 bp, 10 predicted proteins | sample Plot25_FD_92538 | JGI IMG/M metagenome (GOLD analysis project Ga0126304, IMG submission 92538) | Serpentine soil microbial communities from UC McLaughlin Reserve, CA, USA - Plot25 | ecosystem: Environmental > Terrestrial > Soil > Grasslands | place: USA: UC McLaughlin Reserve, Lake County...
AGCACTCAGCACTCAGCACTGAGCACTTCTACGCAAGTATGTTTTCCGCGATGACCATGCGCTGAACTTCGGACGTTCCCTGGTAGATCTCAGTCGCCCGCACGTCTCTGAAAAGACGCTCGACGACGGAGCCTTTCCGGTAGCCCTTCGAGGCCAGTATTTGCATCGCCTTGTCAGCGGCACGGTGCGCGGCCTCGGACGCGAACAGCTTTGCCATCGATGCGTCGAGCGCTGGACGTGCCTGGCGCTGACGTGAGTCCGCGGCTTTCAGCGTGAGCATCCTGGCGGCGTCGAGCTCGGTCGCCATGTCGGCCAGCATCCACTGGATCGCCTGGTAATTCCCGATCGGCTGGCCGAAGGCTTCTCGCTCCTTCGCGTACCTGAGTGCTTCGTCGAGCGCGGCCGACCCCACGCCGAGCGCCTGGGCGGCAATCGCTGCGCGTCCGCCGTCGAGCGCCCACATTGCCAGTTGGAATCCTTCGCCGGGAGCGCCGAGCAGCGCGTGGGCGTCGATGCGAACGTCTTTCAGCTCCAGGTCCATGCATCCAAGCCCGCGTACACCAAGCGATTCGCCGGTCGCGATCGGAGTCAGCCCCGGCGTGTCGAGCGGCACGAGGAACGCGCTGACGCCGCGGCCACGCATTCCCGGCTGCGTCGCGGCGAACACGATGGCGACGTCAGCCACCTCCGCGTTCGCGACCCACACCTTGCGGCCGTTGATGACGTAACCACGATCGTCGAGTCTTGCCACCGTCTGCTGATTGGCCGCATCAGACCCCGCGGCTTCCTCGGAGAGCGCGAACGCGCCGATCGCCTCGCCGGTCGCGAGCCGCTTCAACCACGCCTGCTTCTGCCCGTCACTCCCGAACTGTGCGATCGGTTCCGCGACCAGCGAATTGTTCACCGCCGCAATCACCGCGAGAACGGCACTCCCGCGAGCCAACGCTTCGATCGCGGCGACGTAGCTCACATAGTCGAGCCCTGCGCCTCCCCACTCCGTGGCGATGGTCACCCCCATCAGGCCAAGCTTCGCTGCTTCGCTGACCAACTGGCGCGGAAAGGCACCAGTCTCGTCGATAGCCGCGGCCTGCGGCGCGACCTTGTCCGCACTGAACGCTGCGACCTTCTGTTGAAAGGCTTTCTGCTGGTCGGTGTATTCGAGGATCATTCGCACTCCACGGCGCAACGGCTCTACGACACACGTACATTACACGACGACACAACGGCACGACGACACAACCTGGATTTTCGGGAGGCGCCTTTTCGTCAGCCGGAAGCGTGGTGTCGTTGAGTCGTAGTGTCGTTGTGGAAGCGCGGCAGCGCCATCCGGGGCGTCAGTCCACCAGCCGCTCGAAGATCGGCCGCAACCTGTCCGCCGTGATAGGCAGTTCCTCGGGAAGGACCCGTGTCTGGCCAATGACGGTCATGAAGTTGGTGTCGCCGTTCCAGCGGGGCACCACGTGCATGTGGAGATGTCCCGGCACGCCGGCGCCTGCCGGCTTGCCCAGGTTGATTCCCAGGTTCAACCCGTGCGGCGCATACGCCTCCGTGATGGCGAGCTCGGCGACCCGGGCAAGCGCCATCAGTTCAGAAAGCTCCTCCGCCGTCGCCTCCGCAAGAGTCGCGACGTGGCGGTTCGGCACGATCAGCAGGTGCGCGTTGTTGTAGGGAAAGAGGTTGAGGATGACGTAGCAGGCGGTCCCGCGAAAAACGATGAGCGGCGTGGAATCCTCCTCCTGGAGCGCATTGCAGAATACGCACCCGCCCGACTCACCGCCGCCGCTCACATAGGCGAGGCGCCACGGGGTCCAGAGCCGCTCGAGACTCACACCCCGGCGATGTCGGAACCTGTCGGGATCGTTGGAACGGCCGGGGCCGAGGCGGGTGCGTCCGGTTCCCGGTTGATCAGATCCTTCAGTTCCTTACCCGGCTTGAAGTAGGGAACCTTCTTCGGCGGCACATCCACCTTGTCCCCGGTCTTCGGGTTCCGACCCTTGCGCGGCTCGCGCCGGCGCAGACGGAAGCTGCCGAAGCCCCGCAGCTCGATCTTCTCGCCGCGGTGCAGCGCATCGATGATGCTCTTGAAGACGGTGTCGACGATGACCTCGGAGTGCTTCTTGGTCAGGTCCGAAACTCGCGAAACTTCCTCGACGAGCTCCGCTTTCGTCATGCTGCCGTTGGTCATATCGGGGTGCCCCCTCAAACGTGCCAAGGTGCCAAGGTGCCGAGGTGCCAGGTGCTTGGTGCCCTCGCACCTCGCACCGGCACCCGGGCACCCGGGCACCCGGGCACCCTGTTACTGCTGATGCTTGAAGTGATCTCCCAGCGTGACTTCGGGCCGTCCGGTGGTTTCCGTGTAGGCCTCCCAGTCTGCCCGGAACTCCTCGTTCTTCAGCGCGCGAATGCTGAGCCCGATCTTCCGCTCGGCCGGAATGAGCTTGATGATCTTCATCTGGTAGCTCTCTCCGACGTTCAACTCCAGCTTGCCGTCCTTGCCGGCCTGCTGCGAGTCATCGAACTCCGAGACGTGGATGAGTCCTTCGATCCCTTCCGCCAGCTCCACGAAGGCTCCGAAGTTCGTCATCCGAACGACCTTGCCCTCAACCGAGTCGCCGACGTTGTGCTGCGAGAAGAACTCGTCCCACACATCGGTCTGCAGCTGCTTGAGGCCGAGCGACAACCGCTGGTTCTCAGCATCGATGTTCAGCACCATGGCCTCGACCGTGTCGCCCTTCTTCAGCGCCTCCGACGGGTGCTTCAGGCGCTTGCTCCACGACATGTCCGAGATGTGGATCAGGCCGTCGATCCCCTCTTCGACTTCGACGAACGCACCGAACTCGGTCAGGTTGCGGACTTTGCCGGTAATCGTCGTGCCGATCGGATACTTCTCCGACAGCTCGTGCCACGGGTTGCTCTCGACCTGCTTGAGGCCGAGCGAAATGCGGCGGGCACCCGGATCCACCCCGAGCACCATTGCCTCGACGGAGTCGCCGACGTTCAGCACCTTCGAGGGATGCTTCACGCGCTTGCTCCAGGACATCTCGCTGACGTGGATGAGCCCTTCGACTCCTGCTTCGAGCTCCACGAACGCGCCGTAGTCGGTCAGGCTGACCACCTTGCCGCTCATGCGCGCGCCGACCGGGTACCGGTCGGTCACGTTCGACCACGGATCGTTCATCAGCTGCTTGTGGCCGAGGGAGACGCGCTCGGTCGCCGGGTCGTACTTGAGAACGATCACGTCGATCTCGTCGTTCACCTTGAACAGTTCCGACGGGTGCGTCACCCGCCCCCAGGACATGTCGGTGATGTGGAGCAGGCCGTCGATGCCGCCGAGATCGATGAACGCGCCGTAATCGGTGATGTTCTTGACGACGCCGCGGAGGACCTTGCCCTCGGCCAGCGTGTCGAGCGTGTGCTTCTTCTTCTCCGCGTTCTCTTCCTCGAGGAGAACCTTGCGTGACAACACGATGTTGCCGCGCTTCTTGTTCACCTTGATGACGCGCATGCGCAGCTCCTGGCCGCGGAGAGCGTCGAGGTTACGCACGGGACGAACATCGATCTGCGACCCGGGCAGGAACGCGCGGACGCCAATGTCGACCGCAAGACCACCCTTGATGCGCTCGATGACGCGGCCGATGACGACCTTGCGATCGGTGTAGGCCTTCTCAACCTCGTCCCAGATCTTCATCTTCTCGGCTTTTTCGCGCGAGAGAACGACATAGCCTTCACGATCTTCGGTGCGCTCGAGCAGCACGTCGACGGTGTCGCCCGGCTGAACGGTGATCTGGCCGGTCTCATCGATGAACTCATCAACCGGGATGATGCCTTCGGATTTGTAACCCACATCGACGATCACTTCGGATGCGGTGACTTTCAGAACGGTGCCCTTGACGACCTCACCTTCCGCGATGTTGCGGAAGCTGTTATCGTAAAGATCGAGGAGGCGTGCATACTCCTGCGGATCGATCGACTCGTCCGCGGGATTGAGAGTCGTCATCTTCTCAGAAGGTTTCTGAGCGGTTCTCTCAACGGTTCCGGTTGCGCCACCTCCTTGCGGATTGTTGTGCTGCGTGTTGTCAATTGCCATGCGAAACGTAGTCCTCCTCGGTCGTGCTTCTACCGGATCTCAGCTCCGGCCGCTGTAGTTGTGCGCCGCTGTGATTGCGATAAGCAATAGAAGATACAACAGTTAAGGGATACTGGTCAAACCGGACGAAGTCGATGTCGCCGAGCGCGAGGGAGCGGTTGTCGGGCACCGCGACCACTGAAAAGGACTGTCGATGGCCAAGAAAAAGAGCGTGAAAAGCAGAGTGCAGAAGACGACCCCGTCCAGGCGTAAGAAGGGGGCGGGCGCCAGGACACAGGCGAGAACTGCAGGCGGAAAGCGAAAAACCGCCGGGGCCAAGACTCCTCAAGGTAAAGCGAAGCGCAAAAAGGCATCGAATCCCCCACGCAGAGGCAAGGTCAACAAGGCCGCCGCGCGCAAAGGCGCCAGGCGATCAAGCAGCGCCACGAGCGCCAAACGCGGCAGTTCACGTGGATCCTCGAAGAAGACGGCGAAACGCGCCGTCAAGCGGACGAGCCCGCGAGAAGGCGGAACGGGGCGCGAGAGCGAGCTCGATCAGACACCCGAAACCGGACGGTCGGTTCGCGGCCGTACCAACCCGATGCCGACGATCCGTTCTACGGGAACCCCGGCCGGCGCCGGTTCCACCCGCCAGGCACCCGGCCTCGATCGCGCCCGCAAGCAACTGCGCGAAGTGGAAGAGACCGTCCAGGGTCCGCCCTCGAGCCTCGACCCGGATCGCCGCGTGTCATCGGCGGCCACCAGCGGCCGCCGAAAACTCCAGCATTCAGTCGCCGAACACACGGAGACCAGCCCGGTCATGACCGGCGGAGACGTGGATGCCGACTGGGAAGACGCCTACGCCGTGGGCGACGAAGCACCCGGCGGCGATAACCCGACGCCCGACCAGGATCGAGTTGACGACATCGGCAAGGCGCTCGGTGTCGAATACGAAGACAACGAGGAGCTCAAAGCCTCCGACAAGATCGCCGAACGCGATCGTCACCGCTGGGAGCTCGATCCGGCATCCTCGGACGACTATAAAGACCGAGACTAGCGGCGCAACTACAAACTCCAAACTTCAAACTCCAAAGCCAGAAAGAAGGATTGGCGGGTTTTTGGAGTTTGGAGTGGAGTTGAAAGTTAGTCTGATCCGCCCCTTCCTTCCACCAGTGAAAGCACCCGGCGCACCACCTCGTCGACCGGCACGCCAGTCGTATCGATCCTGATCGCATCGGGCGCCTGCGTGAGCGGCGACGCCGTGCGGGTCCGGTCGCTGTTGTCGCGGGCCGCAAGCGCTGAGGCCACCTCGGAAACCGCCGCCATCCCCGTGCCGGCGGCGTGGGTCACGTCGGTCGCGCGCCGGCGGGCGCGTTCTTCCGGCGAGGCGTCGAGATATACCTTCACGTCCGCATTCGGAAAGACCACGCTGCCAATGTCACGACCTTCCATGACGACACCTCCGGCGGCGCCGATCGCGCGCTGCTGAACGATCAGCACCTGGCGGACCCGAGGGAGGCGGGCGACCGCCGCTGCGGCCGCATCGATCTCCGGTGTGCGAATCTCGCGCCTCACATCACGCCCGTCAACCGTGACGGAACCATCGATCACATCGATGGCGGCGTCATTGGCCAGCGCGACAACGGAGGCCTCATCGTCTAAATCGAGATGCGCGTTCACCGCTTTCCAGGCGAGCGCGCGGTACATGGCGCCGGTGTCGACGTGCCTGTAGTTGAGGCATGCCGCAAGCGCCCGAGCAATCGTCCCTTTGCCGGCGCCCGATGGCCCGTCGATGGCGATGATCAGACGCTTCATGAGATCCATTATTCAACATCACGCGGCGTCCCGCCGGCATTGGCCGACGGCGAGCAGCATGACCGCTCTTCTGGCGCTGACGACCGTCGTTGCCGCCCTTGTTCCCGCTCACCGCGCGATGCGGGTCGATCCAATGATCGCGTTGCGCACTGAGTAGCAGGTATCATCGCCGCGCATGACGAAGCGGCGGCGCGCGATCACCCTTTCGGCCCTGCCCGTCGTCTTCCTGACGGGCGCGCTCGCCTTCGGGTACGAGTACGTGCGCAGCACCGCCTTGCTGATCCAGGCAGTAGACCTTCAGGGCACCGCGCGGACTGTCGCCGACTGGACCACGATCAGTGTCGCCGAACACCAGACGTCGATACCCTGGCGGGGGGGAGTGTTGCGAGGCCGGGTGTATCAACCGGGCACGGTACACGGTCCGCCGACACTCCTCGTCCCGGGCGTGCACGCTGAGGGCATCGACGAGCCGCGCCTCGTGCAATTCGCCCGGGAGGTCGCGGCGACCGGCCGCGTGATCGTTACGACCGAACTGCCGGATCTGAAGCAATACAGCATCACGGTCCGCAGCACCGACATGATCGAAGACGCGGCCGTCTGGCTTTCGGCGCGCAGCGGGTTGTCGCGCGACGGACGGATCGGCATGATGGGTATCAGCTTCGCCGGCGGTCTCGCGATCGTCGCCTCGGCGCGGCCATCACTGCGCGATCACGTCGCCTACGTCCTGTCGTTCGGCGGCCACGGAGATCTCCCCAGAACGCTCACCTACCTGTGTACCGGCATCGAGCCGGGAGGCGAGCGGCGGCCGCCGCACGATTACGGCATCGCCATCATTCTGCTTGGTGTCGCCGACCAGGTAGTGCCGCCTGCGCAGGCCCAGCCACTGAGAGAGGCGATCCTCGGCTACCTTCACGCATCGCACATCGACATGTGGGACAAGGCGAGGGGGAAGATCGAGTTCGATCGTGCGAGACAGATGGCGCTCAGCCTCGACCAGCCGGCGCGAACGCTGATGGGCTATGTCAACGACCGCGACGTGACCCGGCTCGGTCCGGTGCTGCTGCCTCACTTGGCGATGATGGGTGGAGATGACGCACTGTCGCCGTCACGCTCACCAGCTCCGGCTGCGCCGGTGTACCTGATGCACGGAAAGGACGACAACGTGGTACCGGCAGCCGAGTCCGTCCTGCTGGGCGAAGTGCTCTCAGCGCGCGGAGTCGACGTCCACGTCGTCGCGACGCCGCTCGTCACCCACGCCGAGGTCGACCGGTCGGCTTCCGCAATGGCCGTGTGGCACCTGGTCCACTTCTGGGCGCAGATGCTGGAGGAGAGGTAGGCACGTGCGACGTGCGGGATGCGAGGTGCTTACGTGCGACGCCAGACGTGCTGCGGGCGGAGGTGCTGCGAGCGACAGCGCGGCGCAGGGCGGCCACCTCTTGCTCCGATAGATCGCGAAACTCGCCCGGCCGGATGTGCTCATCGGTGATCGGGCCGATCCGGACTCGTCTCAATCGGCTTACCGGATGGCCCACGGCTTCGCACATGCGGCGAATCTGCCGGTTGCGCCCCTCGTAGATCACCATCGAGAGAATCGCGTCGGGGCCGCGGGTTCCTTCGATCACCTTGTGCAGATCGACCGTTGCGGGTGCTGTTCGCTCGCCGTCGAGCGCAATGCCTTTCCGCAACTTCTCGATGGCGCGGTCGTCGGGAACGCCCCGTACTCGAACGTGATACTCGCGGCCGAGGCCGTGACGCGGGTGAGTCAACTGCTCGGCAAGCGCGCCATCACTCGTCAGGAGCAGCAATCCCTCCGAGTCGTAGTCCAGCCGTCCGACCGGATACACGTATTCACGCACGCCGCCGGTGGTGAGCAGGTCGATGACCGTGGGGCGCCGCTCGGGATCGGATCGCGTCGTGATGTAGCCGCGCGGTTTATAGAGCAGGATGTAGCGCCGCCGCGACGGTGCCTTGACCCGTCGTCCGTCGACTCGGATATCGTCGGTGTCCGGATCTGCCTTGGAACCGAGTTCGTTCACCGCCTTGCCGTTCACCGTGACCCGTCCCTCAGTGATCAGGGTCTCGGCCGTGCGCCTCGACGCGAGGCCGGCGGTGGAAAGGATTTTCTGCAGCCGGACGGGAGCCATGTCAGTGGATCTGTTCGTCGGTGACGGGCACATCTTCGAGCGACGGCGCCGCGTTCGACCCGGACGGGGCGGCCTCTGAATCGTCGAATGGCAGCGGCGAGGTCGTGACGATCGGCTCGGCCAGGCCCATGGGCAGCTCGAATCCGAGCGCATCCGACATCTCTTCGACCTTCGGCAGATCCGTAAGATCGTTCAAACCGAAACGCTCGAGGAAGTCGCGCGTCGTCGCATACATGAACGGACGGCCGACGACCTGTTTGCGGCCGACGGTTTTGATCAGCCGACGGTCGACGAGGGTCGAGAGCACTCCTCCGCTGCTGCTCACGCCGCGGATGTCGGCGATCTCCGCCGCCGTCACCGGCTGCTTGTAGGCAATCACCGCGAGCGTCTCGAGCGCCTGCACCGACAACTTGCTGGTCGTTCGCTCGTGGAACAGCTTCCGCACCCACTCGTGCAGTTCCGGACGGGTGACGATCTGGAAGCCTCCCGCAATCTCGACGATCTGCAGTCCGCCTGGCCGTTCATAGTCGGCTCGAACGGCGGCGAGCGCCTCGTCGACGTCTTCACGTGGCTCGCCGTCGAGCAGCTTGTACAGCGTCTTGGGCGTCACCGGCTCCGGCGACGCGAAAATGATCGCTTCAACGACTGGCTTCAAATGATCTGACATAGGGTCGCCCCCGACTACTCTTCGGTCCTGGTGTTCATCGCGGCGTCGGTCTCCGCCGCGTACTCGCCTGCAGCCGTCTCGAGCGCTTCCGCCTTCGCGACTTCGTCGGCGTGCCGCTTCTCGGGATCGAGCAGCGGCTTTGGAGCATCGGCCGGACGCGCCCGTTTGTAGACTCGGATCGGCCCGACCACCCCGGACTGGAAGACGCGCACCAGCTTCAGCCGGATCATCTCCAGCATCGCCAGGAAGGTGACGATCATGCCGGCGCGCGACTCGACGTCGGCAAAGAGATCCTCGAATCCGAGCGCCTCGGTCTCGGAGAGTCTCGCCATCAACTGCTCGATGCGATCCTCGATCGGGATCTGCTCGCTCGGCAGATAGACCTTCGGACGCTGCTTCGCGCGTTCGACGACGGTGCGGAAGGCGCTGATCAGGCTGAACAGATCGACTTCGACCTCCGGCTCTGGTGCCTCGCCGGCGATTTCGGCGATCGGTCCGTCCGGACGCGTCCACTGCGCGCTGCGCAGCGTTTCCCGCTCGTGAAGGAGTTCCGCCGCCGCCTTGAACTTCTGGTGTTCGAGCAGCCGGCGCACGAGCGCTTCGCGCGGATCCTCCTCGGGATCGTCCTGCGTGGGATCGGGGCGCGGCAGCAGCATCCTCGACTTGATGTGGATCAGCGTCGCCGCCATCACCAGGAACTCCCCGGCGATGTCGAGGTTCATCTCCTGCATCAGATCGATATATTCGAGATACTGCCTGGTGATCAGCGTGATCGGAATGTCGTAAATGTTCACCTCGTGCCGCTTGATCAAATGCAGCAGGAGGTCGAGCGGTCCGTCGAAGTTATCGAGGTGGACCGGGTACGCTTCGAGGATCGATTCGAATTCCTGATGTTCCATTACGAGTATTTCAGCTTCACGGCGCTGCGGACGCGCTCCATGGTTTCGGTCGCCACCCCGCGGGCTTTGCGCGACCCCTCGTGGAGGATCTCACGCAGTGCCTCCGGTTTCGCCAGCAACTGCGCCCGGCGCTCGCGAATCGGGTCCAGATGCGCATTCAGTGCCGCCGCCAGTTTTTTCTTCACCTCGACGTCGCCGACCTTGCCTGCCCGATAGCGCTCCTTGAGATCGTCGACCTCGGCCACATTCGGATTGAAGGCATCGTGATACATGAAGACGGGATTCCCTTCGACCGTGCCGGGCACGTCCGCGCGGACACGCTTGGGATCCGTGTACATCTGCATGACCTTCTTACGCACCGTTTCCGGATCGTCCGCCAGGTCGATGGCGTTGCCGTAACTCTTGGACATCTTCCGATTGTCGATCCCAGGCAATCGCGGGAACTTCGTCAATAGCGGCTTCGGTTCGACGAAGAGCTCGCCATAGAAATTGTGGAAACGCCGGACGATCTCCCGGCTCAACTCCAGGTGGGCGACCTGGTCTTCGCCAACCGGCACGTAATGCGCGTTGTAGATGACGATGTCCGCGGTCTGCAGCAGCGGGTATCCCAGAAAGCCAACCGTCG
>Ga0126304_10001833_pt1 | contig 10215 bp, 9 predicted proteins | sample Plot25_FD_92538 | JGI IMG/M metagenome (GOLD analysis project Ga0126304, IMG submission 92538) | Serpentine soil microbial communities from UC McLaughlin Reserve, CA, USA - Plot25 | ecosystem: Environmental > Terrestrial > Soil > Grasslands | place: USA: UC McLaughlin Reserve, Lake County...
AGGAAGTTGTTTTCCGAAAGATGTACAGGCACTTGTTCATTCTTCATCGGAAGTTGGCTATGAGTTTCGAATTCTCGACGCCGTGATCGATGTCAATGAAAAGCAAAAATTACATCTCGTCAGGAAAATAAAAGACTATTTCGATGATGATTTGCAGGGCAGGCATTTTGCAATCTGGGGACTTGCATTTAAGCCCAATACAGACGATATCAGGGAAGCTCCCGCACTGTATATAATCGAGGAATTATTGGAGGCTGGAGCTACTGTAACTGCTTATGATCCTGAAGCAATGCGTGGCGTTCGAAAATTGTTGGGCGATAGAATTTGCTATGCTGAAAATCAATATGACGCTTTGCATGATGCTGACGCATTGATCATCGCAACTGAGTGGAATGAGTTTCGAACTCCGGACTTTTTAAAGATTGTATTGAACCTCAAACGAAAAATAATTTTCGATGGAAGGAATCTGTTTGATACGGCTGCAATTGCTGAATTAGGATTTAAATATGAGAGTATCGGCAGACCATTTTTAACCAAAACAAAAGCTAATGACAAAGAGAATATTAATTACCGGGGGAGCGGGTTTTCTAGGGTCGCATCTATGTGATCGTTTCATAAAGGAAGGCTTCCATGTAATTGCGATGGATAACCTGATCACTGGAGACCTCAGGAATATTGAGCACCTTTTTCACCTGGAGCAGTTTGAGTTTTATCATCATGATGTAACCAAGTATATTCATGTTCCGGGTCATTTAGATTATATACTACACTTTGCCTCGCCAGCGAGCCCAATCGATTATTTGAAGATTCCGATCCAAACGCTGAAGGTCGGGGCAATGGGAACGCACAATTGCCTTGGACTGGCAAAAGCAAAAGGTGCACGTATACTGGTTGCATCGACGAGTGAAGTTTATGGAGATCCTTTAGTGCATCCTCAAACAGAAGAATATTGGGGAAATGTCAATCCTGTTGGTCCCCGTGGTGTTTACGACGAAGCAAAGCGATACCTCGAATCTATAACCATGGCTTATCACACCTTTCATAAAGTTGCGACAAGGATCGTTCGGATATTTAATACCTATGGCCCTCGCATGCGATTGAATGATGGAAGAGCATTGCCGGCATTTATTGGACAGGCCTTGCGAGGTGAAGATTTGACGGTTTTTGGTGATGGCTCGCAAACACGTTCGTTTTGTTATGTTGATGACCTTGTAGAAGGAATCTATCGGCTGCTGATGAGTGATTATCCGATGCCTGTAAACATTGGCAACCCTGATGAAATTAGTTTAAAAGATTTTGCTGAAGAAGTATTGAAGCTTACCGGAAATAAAGTCAAGATTGTCTACAAGTCTTTGCCTGCAGACGATCCGAAACAACGCAAGCCGAATATTTCGAAGGCGAGGGCAATCCTCAACTGGGAGCCGTATGTAAGGAGGGAAGAAGGGCTTGCAAAAACATATGCATATTTCAAATCGCTGCCATCTGAAGAATGGTTGAAAAAGCCAAAGCAATTTAAAACTGAATATTTAACTCTAATTGCTTAAGAGTTATTGGACGTTAGTAAAAAAAAAGAGCCTCATGTTCACCATGAGGCTTTTTTCATTTCTTCTGAACACCCAAATGAGCGATTCGCAGCACCACCAGGCATTTGCGTTAGCGGTGTTGTATTTTAGTTTTCCCTTACCTGCCGTTTGACCTCAGGACAACTATGTCTTTCTTCACGCGGTCTGGGTGGGTTTTTTTGACGATATAATGCCATTGCTTATCCGATACATCCACAAAGAAAATTTCTCCAACCTTGTGCTCGGCAACGCCGTCCTGGAATTCTTTAGGGAACATATATATTCCAAAAAACCAGTCTGTATCACCTCGGGTCTTGTTTCCATCCATGGTGTATTGATCAGAAAGCACTTCAAAGGGGGTGCCTGAATTAGCTTTATCCACGATAACTTTTTTGAGGCTGTCAACCTCCGATTTGGATAAAGATGAGCCATCCAGGAAAATATAGCGGGCTCGATAGTCAACGGTATCTTTCGATTCCAAAACCTTATAGGTAACATACCCTACTGAAAAAACATCACCCTTTTTTTGTCTCAATAACCTTTTATCAATGAGGGTCGTGTCTTTTCCGGCTGAAAGATTTAATATAGTCGGTTTCAATTCCGCGTTGGCGGCAATATATTCCTGTGCCTGCTGCATGGTGTTTATCTTTTGGAATTTTTCGTACACTGTCAGTTGCCCGAATATTGAGGCCGAGAATAGCAGAAATGCCGCCGCAAGAATACTTTTCATAATCTTATTTTAGTCTTTGATTGAGAATATATTAAGTGAATTTCGAAACCCCGACCGTATATTAAGTTACTATTTTTCTTATTCACACGGCCACAGCATTATCATTGCTTTTAATGGGATTCAAAATAGACGATTTAAAATAGCGACAAGTGGTACTATAATACTATTCTGCCGGTTTTAACATAACATTAGTTTCACGCCGCAAAGATTCTAAATGTACGGTGGATCAACTTCTCCCGCTCAAAATTTATCCTTCCAAAACCTCTTTAATTACATGTTATGAAAAAATCGCGTCGAAGTATGTACACGTGCTCAATGGGCTTTTAGGCCTTTCAACCTTTTTAGGTTTTTTTTCAAGCTGTCACAAATTAGTTGATTATCTCCCGACCAACATCATCCCAAAAAAGACCCTGGGGAATTTTAAGCAGATCAACCTGGCAGGAATCCTACGCAGCACGCAGGACTGATCCTAAATTACTAAATGCCCTGGGGAATTTCGTTTTGCGTGACGGGTACACCGTGGGTCAGTTCTCCGGCGCAGGTGTAAGTGTAGTGTACGATTGTGAAGGCATCCAGGTATTGGGTCCTGTCAATATTCCATCTCCTGCTGGTCCAACAGGAGGTTTGCCGACCGGCACAGTCTCTAATGGGAGCACTGTTGATTTTATTCTTTCGAACGGACAGTCCGCAAGATTTCTTTTTGTAGGTCTTGATGGTATTATTTCTGGCTGGAATGGCGCGGCGGATGTCGACGGATTGCTGATAAAATAACGTTGACCAGGCGGTGTGCACCAGTTTTGCATTGGCAACCGACAAAGAGCGGAACTTCCTCTATACCGCAAATCATTAAAGGGAACAATCGATGTATTTGATCATACATTCGATATTGTAAGCACAAAACCTTTCAAGGATCCTCATCTTCCCTCGGGATATGTACCATTCAATATTCACCTCATTGGGAACAGGTTATATGTAACTTATACCAAAGTGCCTCCAGATGGACGCGCATTAAAAAGCGCGGCAATGGTGTGGTGAACGTTTTTGCACAGGTGGGGAATTTTTAGAGTTTTGCTGAGAATGGTGAATTGAATGCGCCATGGGGTGTGGCAGCTGCAATATGCGGCTTTTTCCAGGCGAAGACACCCAACCGGCCATTCCTATAGGAAATTTTCGTGACGATAAGATTAAAGCGTGTACTTATGACGGTAAGTTCATTGATCAACTGGAAGTGGATAACAAGACATTGGTGATTGACTGTCTTTCGGAGATTAGTTTCCCGCCCGCCACTTCAACAATAGATCCTAACCGATTGTACTTTGCCGCCGGACCAAACGACGAAAAGGATGGTTTGTTCGGATTTCTCGTAAAATGATAAGCCGATAAAATTTATTCACGTCATAAGAAATCAAAAAGTGGCTCCCTTGTTCAGGACGCGACTTTTTGATTTTTGAACCCGACATTCTTTACTTTTATATACTATGCGATTCTTTGCTCAGTGCTCTTGTTCCGGCTGAGACGCGTAAATTAAATAACACGCTTTTTCCAGGAAGATATAAACGATCAGGATGGAAGTTTTAAAAGCAAATGAAATATCAGTCAAACTATATGGAAAAAATATTCTCAGTAAAATTTCTTTTACTATACACCAGGGGGAACAATGGGCTATTACCGGTCCTTCGGGATCTGGTAAGACGACTCTGTTAAGAGCTCTTACCGGAAGGCAATTTTTCACGGGTCACCTGACAATTCATGGAAACGATTCTGCTGTCGGTCAAAACCTCGTTTTCGTGGAACAGCAGCATTATTTTAGAAATCTCTCGAACACTAATTATTTCTATTATCAGCAACGCTTCAATTCACACGACGCAGAAGATGCTATTACAGTGAAGGAATATTTACACGCTGCGCTTTCAAATAGTTCAGTGTCGGCGAACGACAAAAAGAAGTGGTTTGAATTGTTTAATATAAAAGAACTCCTTCCGAAAAGGCTAATTCAATTATCAAACGGAGAAAACAAAGCGATACAGGTTGTAAAAGCTTTGCTGCAACAACCCACTTTTTTACTTCTCGATAATCCGTTCACAGGCCTTGACGTAAAACGTCGCGGGGAATTCGAAACGCTTCTAAACGAAGTTAGTTTGTCAGGCGTTCATATTATAATGGTTGTTTCGGCGTCTTATATGCCTTTTTTTATTACGAATGTGTTATCGCTTTCGGCTGGCAACGGCACCACCAGATCTATCAATCCGCAACAATGGAATGAGATGCATAGAACTGCACTGGATGCAGTTTCCTTTGATCACAATTTACTCAACGAGCTTACTGTGAACAATACTGAGGACAAGTTTGAATTTGCAGTAAAAATGAAAAATGTAAACATCCAATACGATAGAAAAATCCTAAATAATATAACGTGGGAAGTTAGAAAGGGCGAAAGATGGTCATTATCGGGGCCAAATGGCTCTGGGAAGTCAACATTGTTAAGCCTCGTGAATGCAGATAATCCACAAGCCTACGCTAATGATATCTGGTTATTCGACAGAAAGCGAGGAACAGGTGAAAGTATCTGGGATATTAAGAAGCAAACGGGCTTTATGTCACCCGAGTTGCATGTATACTTTGAAAAAAGTAATACTTGTTTTGAAATTGTTGCATCCGGACTTTTTGATACAATAGGATTGTTCAGACAAACAAGTGATGAACAGTCAGGACTAGTGCGAAAATGGATGCGGTTACTAAAAATTGAAAAGCTTACAACAAAATTTTTGCACCAGCTTTCAAACAGTGAACAGCGCCTTGTGTTGCTTGCACGTGCACTGGTAAAAAATCCCCCGCTTCTGATTTTAGATGAACCATGTCAGGGACTTGATGAAGACCAGGTTATGTTGTTCATAAATATTATTAATGAGATATGCTTGTCGGCTAATAAAACTCTTATATATGTTTCTCATTATAAAGCTGAAGTGCCCCCATGTGTAACGAAATTTATTTGTCTGGAAAACGGAAAGATAATAGAACTGAAGACTTCAGAAAACTAGTTTTCCCCCGGTTTTTTTGCAGTCTGTTGAATAGCTATTTAGCAGTATAACACGCAAGCAATAAACCCGAAGGATAGGATTTACTTTTTGTGAGTTTCAGATCAAGCTGGTCTCTTTCGGTGAAGAGTAGTGTTCCGCCTCCCAGGATCACAGGTACGATCCGCAATTGGTATTCATCGATAATATTGGCGTTCATTATATCCTGTGCGAGAGAGATGCTTCCCCATAGCACTAAATCTTTACCTGGCTGTTGTTTCATTTTTTTAACAGAGCTGATCGCATCGCCGGTAACCACAGTGGCAGCGGGCCATTTCCCCCAGGGCGCTTCTTTCAAGGTATTTGAAAAAACTACCTTGGGAATGATGTTCAATTTGTCGGCAACAATCTGCTCACTGGTCTCAGCTGACGGCCAAAAATCGACAAACATCTTGTACGTATTAGCGCCAAGTAAGATCGTATCAAATCTATTCATCTCCTCCAGCAAATCATCATCCGAGTCTTGCGAAAATTCGGGGGCTTCAAAAAATTTTGTACTATGATCTTTATCTGCAGCATAACCGTCGAGGGACAAAAATTCCTGGAAAATGAGTTTTCGCATGATCGTGATTTTGCAGTGAACACCAAAATTCCTGCCATGAATTTATTGGTGTTTTTAGTTCCTTAGCCGCACTCTTGGATTCATAACCAACGTAGTTAACCGGATCTCTCCTGTTCACTAAAAAGAAGATTTCGTGCGCCTGGAGAACCTCGTTCGAAAAGCGATATACATCAATGGCGAATTCTGATGACTAGTGGCTATTCTGGCCTGTAGTTAAATGCAAACGGCTCATCAAACCCCGTAAATTGCTCACAGGTTACGTGATATATTCATTTTGATGCAACATTCACAAATAACTGGGTAGATTTAAAAGGAACATTTTTGTAACAATAGTTGCTTTTATTATGTCCCGACTCTTTTTCATAATGTTTTGTTTGTGCGGTGTGCTACAGGCCGAAGCACAAGACCGGGATTATATGATTGAGAGGGAGAAGAAGCAAATCCTCAGCGCAAATGAAGGCGACAAGGCATTTCACTACACGAAGATCGCTCGTATGTACCTTGGTTCTCTACCTGTGAGGTCGGACTCTGCGATTAAATACTCCTACGAAGCCTACGCCCAGGCAAAAAAACTCAATAATAGAAAGCAACAATGCCGGGCGTCCATTCTGCACGCCCAGGGGCTTTTGCAAAAAGGAATCCCGAATGAAGGATATCGCTATTACCGGATCGCCACGGAACTTGCCCGTGAATTGAATGATGAGAATATGGAAGTCACAGGCATTCGCGGAATGGGGCAGGCATTATGGTATATGGGAAATTATCGACAGGCTATCGACACAATTGTTCTTTCCATGAGTTATTTCAAACGATTGGGTGAAATGAGAGCCATCTCAGATGCAACTGTGATCATCAGTAGTATCTATGCAGACCAGGGCAATTACGAGAAAGCATTTGAAGCCGCGCAACAGGCCCTGGAGCTTAGCGAAAAATACGGGGATCCGCCAAACGCAATTTTATCACTGGTACAAATTGGAAAATTGTATCGAAGCATTGGCGATTACACTACTGCGATGGAATATTATAAAAGGGGATATAATAAACGCCCCCCCGAAGGTGATTGGACATATCGCCATCTTGCACACAGTATGGGCGATGTATATTTCGACCGTCGACTATATGATTCTGCTTTATATTATTACAGGCAGAGTTTCGCTGGTAATCCGGAAAGCCGCCTGTCGAAATTAAAAATGGGCCAATTCTATCTTTTTCAAGCTAACTATGACTCCGCGTTTGCCTATTTCAACGACTTGTATACTAGCATCGATCAAAGTGGGGAGGGGCATATTAGTTACGAAGCCATGCTGGGATTGGGTCATGTGTATCTTCAACAAAGAGATTTTGGACAGGCGCTTTGGTTTGGAAAACAGGTTCTGTTTATGGCCCGGGCGAAAAATGCACGCATCACAATTCAGAAGGCTTGCAATCTACTCTCCATCATCTATACAGCTACACAGCAGCCCGATTCGGCCCTGGCGTATTTTAAGGAATATGTGCTGTTGAAAGATTCGATTGTCAGCGATCAATTGAAGGGAAGACTTTTTGAATTCAGGCGTATTATTGAAGATGAAAAAAGATTTGCACAAATCGAACTGTTGAAGCAGGAAAAATTGCTCAGCGACCAGAAACTCAAGAACAACCGTTTTCTTCGAAACATATTGATCGTTGCTATTCTCGTTCTCGCGCTCATGAGTGCTGTAGTACTGTGGAACATCACATTGAAAAGAAAGAATGAAAAACTCCGTAATGAAAGTTCCAGGACCGAGTGGGAGCGTTTGGCTATGGACCTCGAAATGCAGGCGCTTCGTGCTCAGATGAATCCGCATTTCATTTTTAATTGTCTTAGTTCTATCAACAAGTTCATCCTTAAGAATGAGGCTGACCGGGCGTCAGATTATTTGACGAGATTCTCCAGGCTCATCCGGATGGTCTTAATCAATTCTCAAAAAGCCGTTATCTCCCTTGAAGATGAAATTGAGATGTTGAGGCTATACATTGAAATGGAACAGCTGAGATTCAAAGACCGTTTTGGCTACAGCATTATTTTTAGTAATGATATTAAACCAGCCAATATCCTAATCCCGCCTCTTTTATTGCAACCGTTTTGTGAAAATGCTATCTGGCACGGCCTGATGCATAAAAAAGGAGCGGGACAACTTTCGGTCTCCTTTGCTATTACACCAAAGGGAGTTTTAGAGTGCGTCATAACCGATAACGGGATTGGACGGGGGAAAGCCGATGAAATCAAGAAAGCTTCTGGTGAAGACCGGAAATCACTCGGATTGAAATTAACCGCGGAACGGCTTGCCATCTTCAATGAAGAGACCGGATTTAAAACATCCTGGCAAATTCAGGATATGACAGACTCGAACGGTGAGATAGCCGGCACACAGGTGAGGCTTCAAATTCGACACCGCGAATGGATACAGGAAACCGTCTGAAAATTAGACACTGATGAAAGCAATAATCATAGATGACGAACAGGACTGCTGCGATGTTCTCGCGACATTACTTGAAAGATATTGTCCTGATGTTACCGTCGCTAATATATTCACATCTGCAGAGGACGGATTAAATGCATTAATGCAAAACAGCATTGATCTCGCCTTCCTCGATATCAAGATGCCGCATATGAATGGATTTGAATTACTGGAGAGATTACAACCCTTCAATTTTTCTGTAATCTTTACGACCAGCTACGATCAGTACGCGATTAAAGCTATCCGTTATAGTGCGTTGGACTACCTGCTAAAGCCTGTGGACAAAGAGGAACTGCAGGTTGCGGTCAGAAAGGCTTCAGAACGCTCGACACCTATGTTGACCCAACAGCTGGAATTGTTGGTACAGAAAATCAATCGCCCGGCACAGAAGGCAAATCGCGTTGCCCTGCCTACAATGGAAGGGCTGAATATTATTCCTGCCGACTCAATCATTAGTTGCTCTTCAAGCAGCAACTACACTATCCTGTCTTTGAAAGACGGTAAAAAACTTACGGTTTCACGAACACTTAAAGAGATTGAAGAGATGTTGGAAGGCCATTCATTTTTTCGTGTTCATCATTCTTATCTTGTTAACCTCGCTGAAGTGAGGAAATATATGAGGGGAGAAGGCGGTCTGCTTATTATGAGCGATGAAAGTTCTGTCGATGTATCACGGAGTAAAAAAGATCAGCTCTTAAAAGAGTTAGGTCGTCGATAACCGAATGTTACCATGATATAGAAGAATGCTCATTATAGTCCGCAAATGGCTCATTTTGGCTGTTTTTTTTTGAAACTACCTGGGAGATTTGGCTTAAACAAAAAGCCATGAAAACACTACTCCTTTCATTTTTTTTAGTAGTGATCTCTCTTTGTGCAAACGCCCAAAAATCTATTCGCATATATAACCGGGGTGTAGAGTTTGCAAGCCAGGGTAATTATGAAAAAGCATTAATCAATTTCACGAGGGCTATTGCGGAAGACCGACTTCTCACCGAGGCATGGTTCAACCGGGCGTTGGCAAAGTCGAAGGTCAGGGATTATAACGGAGCGGTTGAAGATTACACCATCGCTATTTCTTTGCAGCCTGGCTTTTCACTGGCTTATAACAACCGTGGAGCTGATAAAAACGAATTGAATGACCATGCTGGCGCAATAGACGATTATTCACAGGCAGTTCGCCTTAATCCTGGATATGCGAGAGCATATTACAACAGGGGTGTAGCTCAATTTCACCTGGCTAAGTATGAGCTTGCACTAGCCGACTTTTCAAAAGCAATTGAACTCGACAAAAATTTTGCTGATGCATGGTTCAACAGGGCGTTGGTGAAAATTCAATTGGAGGATTACAAATCGGCGCTGTCAGACCTCGATACACTGCTCGCATTTATGCCGGGATACGTCAGGGCATATCAAAAACGGGATGAATTGAAAAAAATAATCGACAAGTAAGTTTGTGAATGGATGCTAAGATTTTTAAAATAAAGAATATTCCAATTTAAGACTTGTTTTCCCCGCTTTGCCTGCACTCATACCTTGCGTTTCTTCGTGTTCGTCGTGTCTTCTCTTTGTGTCCTTTGTACGCCCCAATCAAGGTTCAGAGAAGGCATCAACATCGTTCTCCTCTCTATCCCTCCGTGCTTCCCCTCTGTGATCCTCTAGGGTTAAATGTGACCGTATTAAGGGCAAATCCGTTTAACCACAGAAACACACAGAGGGAGGCACGAAGGGACACAGAGGGGGTTGTTCGCTTTATGTTCGACTATACAATCAGGGGGTTCACAAAAGAACACGAAGGAAGGCACAACGA
>Ga0126304_10001834_pt1 | contig 10213 bp, 10 predicted proteins | sample Plot25_FD_92538 | JGI IMG/M metagenome (GOLD analysis project Ga0126304, IMG submission 92538) | Serpentine soil microbial communities from UC McLaughlin Reserve, CA, USA - Plot25 | ecosystem: Environmental > Terrestrial > Soil > Grasslands | place: USA: UC McLaughlin Reserve, Lake County...
AGAAACAAGCCGTCAGCGAGGCGTGGTCGCGGATGGACTACGCGCAACGATTGATTTATAACAAACTAATTTCGGGCTCGTTCAGGGTCGGCGTTTCGCAGCTGCTCGTCGTGCGCGCGCTCGCGCAATTGTCGGAAATTCCGACCGACATTATCGCGCATCGTTTGATGGGCGAATGGCAGCCTTCGGCGGAGTTTTTCGCGCATCTCATCAATCCCGCGCTCGGCGGCGGCGAAACGCCGATTGCGCGCCCGTTTCCGTTTCATCTGGCGCATCAGATTGATTTTGAATTGGCGGATTTGGGCGACATTTCCGACTGGCAGGCGGAATGGAAATGGGACGGCATCCGCGCGCAGGTCATCAAACGCGGCGGACAGGTTTTCATCTGGTCGCGCGGCGAAGATTTGATGACCGAGCGTTTTCCGGAGATTGCAAAGGCTGCCGAATCCTTGCCGGACGGAACGGTTCTCGACGGCGAAATTCTACCGTGGATTGACGATCAGGTGATGCCTTTTACCGAGCTTCAAAAACGCATCGGGCGCAAAAATCTGTCGGCAAAAATTCTGGCGGAAGTGCCGGTTATTTTACAGACTTACGACATTCTGGAATACGAGGAGCGCGACATTCGCGCGTTTGAAATCCGCGCGCGGCGCGAATTTCTCGAAAAGACAATCGAAAATCTTCCCGAACCGGCGCAAAACATATTTCGCCCGACCGAATTGGTCGAAGCCGCCGGCTGGAACGAGCTCGCGACGCTGCGCGAGCAAAGCCGGAATCTGGGCGTCGAAGGCTTTATGCTCAAACGAAAGGATTCGCCGTATCGCACGGGTCGGCATCGCGGCGATTGGTGGAAATGGAAAATCGAGCCGATGACGATTGACGCCGTGCTGCTTTACGCACAAAAGGGCTCGGGCAAACGCAGCGGGCTTTACACGGATTACACGTTCGCCGTCTGGAATGATGCGGGCGAGCTCGTGCCGTTTGCCAAAGCTTATTCCGGCTTGACCGACGCCGAAATCCACCGCGTCGATAATTTCGTGCGGCGCAACACAAAGGAAACTTTCGGCCCGGTCAGAAGCGTCACGCCGGAACTGGTTTTCGAACTGGCTTTTGAAAATATTCAAAAATCGACGCGTCACAAATCGGGCTTCGCCGTCAGGTTTCCGAGAATCCTGCGCTGGCGCGAAGACAAAAAAATCGAGGACGCAGATTCGCTGAAAACGATTCACGAGCTTTTAGATGGTATCGGCGCTTAGAGATATAACGCAAAGGCGGATGCGCGCGCCCGCCTTTGCGTTCAAAAATGGCGGAAATTAAAAAAAACAAATTTTCACTCGACGGTCAGCGGCTTTACCCGCATTTCAAATTGACGCGCGAGCGCTTTCCGCGCGTTCTTGCGACACGCAAAATCATCGACGACGGCGCGGAATATTTCGGCGCTTTCCTGCCCGAAACCGGCGTCCGCTTTCTGATAGATTTTCTCAATAAAACCTTTCGCCTGCGCGCCTGCGAAATCGACATCGACGGTTCGTTCAAGGTGCCGTGCACGCAGTTTTACCGGCAGCGCTGTGTCGCGCCGTGTGTCGAAAATCTTTGCTCCGAACGCGAATACGCCGAACGCGTCCGACTTGTGAGGTTGTTTTTACAGCGCGAAACATCTGAACTCGAAAAGATTTACCGGCAAAAAATCGAGATGGCGGCGGAAAGCTTCGAGTTTGAGCGCGCCGCCCGTTTGCGTGACGAGTGGCTGGAAATCGAAAAAATTTTCGCCGTCAAAGATTGGAACTTCTGGCTCCGGGACGCGGTCGATACTTTTGAAATCACGGAAACCGAAAACGCGCTTTTTGTTTATCTGGTGACGATGCGCGGCAGAAAAACATTGGGAAAGCGAACATTTGTTTTTAAGAAATCGGGCGGAAAAGAAGAGGTTTTTCAGGCGATTTTGCCGGAATTCTACCGCTTGCACGCGCCTAAGGAAATCCGCGTTTCCGAGGATTTTGCCGGCAGGCACGCGCTTTCGGATGAATTGAGTCGCCGGTTTAACCGCCAAATAAAAATCACGCTTTCGGGCAAGCCGAAAATTATGACGAACCGGGCGCTCGGACGCACCAGATACGAGCACGAGCTTCGTCAAATCGGGCGCGAAAAATCTTTCGCGGAAATCGCGGCGCAGCTTAAAACAATTTTCGGCTTATCGCAAAATCCCGCCAGAATCGAAGCTTTCGACGTGGCGCATATTTCGGGCAGCGATTTCACGGCGGCAAAATCCGTCTGGGAAAACGGGAAGTTTTTAGGAAAGGAATACGAATTCTGGCTTTCGGGCGAAGCGTCGGAACTTGAAACTCTCAGGAAATTTATCGAGTTTCGTTTCGCGCGGGGGGCGGAAGATTTTCCCGATTTAATCCTGATAGACGGCGGAAAATCTCACCTGCAAGCCGCCATTAAGGGTTTGGAAAATTTGCCGAACAGAACATTTTCCGTGATTTCCGCCGTCAAACCGCCGCGCCGACACGGCGAAATCGCCCATTTTTTGACCGAAAACGCTCGTCGGGTAAAGTTTGACGGCGGAGACGCAGCGCATCGCGTTTTGCAGACGCTACGCGACGAAGCACATAATTTATCGAACGACATTCATCGCGAGCGCCGCGAAATGTCGCATTTTTACGAGCTTGCCGCCGTTTTGCCGTCGCTCGGCGAAAGCGACCGCCGCACGCTTTTAAAATCTGCCGGCTCGATAAAAAATGTTCTGGGATTAGGCGAAAAAGATTTGACCGGGCGCTTTACGCCGAAAAAGATAAACGCAATCTTACTCGATTTGCAAAATTTTCGCTGCGGAATTTCCGGAAAAATCGAACCCTTAATCGTGCCGCTTCGCTACGCGGACGAAAACGGCGACGCGCAGGATTTGCGACCGCTTGCCAGTTATCGCGCGAAATAAACAAACCGAAATTGCGGTTATGAAATAAACGAACTGAAATCTGTCGTGAAGCAAGGTCTCTGACGGCGATTCACGTAACGCGGTCCGGCGGGCGGCTTGCTTAACGATTAACGATGTGGAGTTTTTCCGGTTAATTTTTTAGAATGAAGTATCTTGGATTTCTTATTGAAAACTTATGCAAAATTTATTTCATCTGGCGTTTCCCGTGAAGAACCTGGAAGAATCCCGCCGGTTTTACGGCGAAGTTTTGGGCTGCGAAGAAGGCAGAAGCTCGGACTGCTGGATTGATTTCAATCTGTACGGGCATCAAATCGTCGCGCATCTCGCGCCCGAAGAAGCGGGCGTGCGGACCGTCAACGACGTTGACGCCGACCACGTTCCGGTGCCGCATTTCGGCATTGTCCTGCCGCCCGAAGATTTCCAAAAACTTGCCGAACGGCTGAAATCGAAAGGCGTCCGATTCATCATCGAGCCAAAAACGCGTTTCAAAGGCGAGACGGGCGAACAATCGACGATGTTTTTTCTCGACCCGTCGGGCAACGCGCTCGAATTTAAATCGTTCGCCGATTTTTCGCAGGTCTTTGCAAAATAAATGGAAGAAGATTTGGAATTTTTGACTGACGAGATTAATGAGCTTTGGAGCGGGCATTTAGGGGAGACGTTTCCCGAAGGTCTGACCGGAAAGGATATCAACGGAATTGACCTCGTCTCGCTCGATTCGGATATTGCCGGCTGCGTCGTGACTTTTATCGACGACGGAAATTTGAATCTTTATCAAACCGCCGCGCTCGGATTATGCTTTCAAAATGTAAGTTTTGTAATGTCGATTCTCAATAAAGAAGGCAGAAAGTATTTTGGTCGTTTAGAGCGTTTGTCGGAATTGGTGCTCAAAGCCGTCGCGCAAAAAAATCTGGAAGAACATTTAAAGAATTAATGAAAACCGCATTTTTGAGCTTATTACTGACAATAATTTTTTCCGCTTCGACGGTTTTTGCGCAAAAGCCGCAGCGCTTTATTGCCGTGACGATCGACGATTTGCCGGTTGTTTCGACGCGCCGGGATTTGAAAAACCGGCAGGAAATCACGCGCAAACTACTCGCGCATATGACAAAAGCCAAGCTGCCGGCAATCGGCTTTGTCAACGAAAACAAGCTTTATACGGACAATCAACGTGAAGAAGCGCAAATCGATTTGCTGCGCGCGTGGCTCGCTGCCGGATTGGATTTGGGCAATCACACATTTTCGCACGTCAACATTGCTAACGTACCGCTCGAAAAATACAAGGACGAGATTTTGAAGGGCGAAATCATTACCAAAGAATTGCTCGCCGCGAAAGGAAAGCAGATGCGCTATTTTCGGCATCCGTTTTTGTGGACGGGGCTGAGCTTGGAGACAAAAAACGATTTGGGAAGGTTTCTAAGTGAGCACAATTATACGATTGCGCCCGTGACGATTGATAATGCGGACTGGATTTTTGCGAGCGCTTACGATAAGACTTTCGACAAAGGCGATAAAAAGCTGATGGAGCAAATCGGCGCGGCTTATGTTCCGTACATGGAAGCCAAAATGGATTACTGGGAACGCCAATCGGTTAAGATTTTCGGACGCGAAGTCAAGCAAATCCTGCTCATTCACGCGAATTTTATCAATGCCGATTATCTGGACGACCTTGCCAAAATGCTCAAAAAACGCGGCTATAAATTCATCTCTCTGGAAGAAGCCTTGAAGGACGAAGCCTATAAACTGCCCGACAATTTCGTGCGTCGCAACGGCATTTCCTGGCTTCATCGATGGGCGTTGGACAAAGGCAAAGAGTATGTTTTGCCAAACGAGCCGCGAACGCCCGAATTCGTGATGAAAGCGGCGGGCGTCGATTCGGAGTAAGAAAAATTAGCCGCGGCTAAAAGTCATATGAAAAAAGCTGAAATTTTGATTATCGGCGGCGGCGTGGTCGGCGCGAGCGTGGCTTATCATTTGACCGAAAGAGGCGCGAAAGACGTTTTGATTCTCGAACGCGAGCCGGTGCAGGGACGCGGTTCGACCGGCAAGGCGACGGGCGGCGTGCGGGCGCAGTTTGAAACCGAAATCAATATCAAAATGTCGCTTTATTCGCTCGCATTTTTTAATGATTGGGAATTCGATTGCGGTTACGAGCCGCGCGGGTATCTGTTTTTCGGAACCGATGAAAGACAGTTTGATTATTTGCGGCGGAATGTCGAAACGCAGAGAAAGCTCGGCGTGAAAGGCGTCCGTATCGTCGATCAAGAAACGATTAAAGAGATTTGCCCGATTTTGAACGTCGCGGACATTGCGGGCGGAAGCTTCGGGCAAACGGACGGTTTTATCAACCCTTTGGCGGTCATGCGCGGATTTACGACGAAAGCGCTCGAACGAGGCGCGCGCCTCGAATTCGGCTGCCGCGCCGTTTCAATCGAAACTGACGGCGAAAAAGTGACGGCGGTCGAAACCGAAAAGGGAAGAATCGAATGCGAAAAGCTTGTCATCTGTACCGGCGCGCGGGCGCGTGAGCTGGCGAAAACCGCCGGCATCAATTTACCGGTCGAGCCGCAGAAACGCCAGACTATCTGGGCGAAAGCGAAGGGGAAACTGCCCGAAAATATGCCGATGGTGATTGATTTGGGAAGCGGTTTTCATTTTCGCCCGGCGCGTGACTTTGTTGACCCGGCGGCAAACGCCGATAACACGGAAGTGCTTTTTGCCTATCCCGACCCGGATGAGAAAACTTCGTTCGACACGCGATTTGACGAAGCGTTTATCGGTAAAGTTTATGAAAAAGCAAAACATCGCGCGCCGTTTTTGTATGAAACCGTGCCCGTCATGGAAAAATGCCGCGCCGGATTGTATGAAAACACGCCCGACCATCATGCGATTTTAGGCGGCTGCGAAACGGAAGGATTATATTTCGCCAACGGTTTTTCCGGTCACGGCGTGATGCATTCGCCGGCGACCGGGCGCGCGCTATCGGAAATAATGCTGGACGGACGCGCGACCTTTTTAGACGTTTCGTGTTTAAGCTTCGACCGCTTTGCAAGAGGCGCGCTGCTTCACGAAACGGCTTTTATTTAGAGCAAATTTCAGATTTATGCAGGCCACTCAGAAATATAGGCAGAAACCAGAAGTGCGCGCCGTGCAAGGCATTAAATATTGGCACGCTCGGCGCGCACTTCTGGTTTCTGCCCTTGTAATTTACTCAAAACTAAAATGGGCGCGGTAGGCTATTCCGGCGGAAATCCTGCGGGATTACAGATTACAAATTACAGACAAGTCCGAAATCCCAAATCTCAAATCTCAATTCGAAAGGGTTGTTTCGACAAAAGTAAAAAGCGCATTCATTTCGGAACGAACGCGCTTTCTACATTCTTTGAAGATGGAGGATTAAGGTCTGTTGGTCGTACCGCCCGGGCTGGGACGCGTCGTCGCGCCGTTGGTATTTCCCATTCGGCTGTTGGTTGTGCCGCCATTGGTGGTTGAACGCGTGTTGCCGCCGGTAGTTGTATTGCCGCCGCCGGTAGTCGTGTTGCCGCCGGTCGTGCCCGTATTCATCGAATTAGTCGCGGTCGTCGTGCCGCCGCTATTCATCGTGCTGTTTGACATTGTATTGCCGCCGGTTGTGCTGTTCGAAGTCGAGCCGCTGTTCATCCGGTTGCCGTTTGAATTGCCGTTGCCTGCGTCGGACGAACAGCTTCCGCCGACGAGAGCAAGCGCTAATAACGCAGATAAAGTCAGTGTTTTTTTCATTGAATGATTTCTCCTGTATTAATAATTGAATTGGGGATATCTTAATTTTAACTTTGTATTCTAGTGACTGATTGCAAAGTGTTATGTTTGCTGGCATACATTTCGAATAATTTCTTATCAAAATCAATGAAAAATATTCTGGCAATTTCGGGAAGCCTGCGGGCAAAATCAACCAATCTAACTATTATCCTAAATATCGCGGAAATGTTTGCCGGGCGGATAAGTGTGACGATTTATGACGGCTTATCAAGTCTGCCGCATTTCAATCCGGATTTGGAAACTGGCGCGCCGGTCGCGGAAGTCGAAGATTTTCGCCGCCGCATCCGCGCGTCGGACGGCGTTTTAATCTGCACGCCGGAATATGTTTTCAGCATTCCGGGCGCGCTCAAAAACGCGCTCGAATGGACGGTCGAAACCGGCGATTTCGCGGGTAAACCGACTGCTTTGATTACGGCTTCAAGTCTGGGCGAAAAAACGCATGAATCGCTTTTTCTGGTCTTAAAAACCATCGAAGCAAAGATTTCCGAAGAAACGGCGCTTTTAATTTCCGGCGCGCGGACGAAGGTCAACTCCGAAGGCAAATTAGCGGACGCCGCGGCTATCGAAGCGATAAATTTATTAATCGAATCTTTTTTGCGGACAATCGAGGAATGAAGAATTTTGAACGCCGGGGCCGTAAAGGCGCAAAGAATTAAAGTTTAAAAAATCTTTGCGCCTTTGCGCCTTCGCGCCCCCGGCGTTAAATTAATTTTATGAAAACTGCATTAATCCATCACCCGATTTATCAAAAACACGACACCGGATTCGGGCATCCCGAAACGCCGCTGCGTTATCAAGCGGTGATGAACGCGCTTCGCTCGGACAATGAATTCTGGCAGTCCTTACTTGAAATCACGCCCGAACAGGCTTCGCAGGGCATGATTCAGGCGGCGCATTCGAAGGAACATTTCCGACGCGTCGAGGGCGCGTTTGAAAACGGTTTGGAAATGCTCGACGCCGATACGGCAATTTCGATGAAGTCGTTCGACGCCGCGCTGTACGGCGCGGGCGGTGTGTGCCGCGCGGTCGATGCCGTCATGCAGAATGAGGCGAAAAACGCATTTATCGCCGCCCGCCCGCCCGGGCATCACGCGACCGCCGAGAGCGCGATGGGCTTTTGTCTTTTTAACAATGTCGCCGTCGCCGCGCGCTACGCGCAGAATCGCTATAAGGAAATCGAGCGCGTCGCGATTATCGATTGGGACGTGCATCACGGCAACGGAACGCAGGGGATTTTCTTTGACGACCCGTCCGTATTTTTCTTTTCGATGCACCAATATCCGTGGTATCCGGGAACCGGTTCGCGCGGCGAAACCGGTTTTGGGCGCGGGCGCGGCTACACGATGAACGTGCCGGTCAAAGCGCACACCAGGGCGAGCGACCAAAAGCGGATGTTCGAAGCGGCGATCGCCGATATTAAGGCCAATTTCAAGCCGGATTTGATAATGATTTCCGCCGGCTTCGACGCACATCTGACCGACCCGCTCGGGCAGCTTCGCCTTGAAGACCAGGATTATGTTTCGATGACCCGCTCGCTCAGGCAATGGGCGGATGAAACGTGCGGCGGTCGAATAGTTTCGGCGCTCGAAGGCGGTTATAATCTCGATACGTTAGGCGAAACCGTCCGCAATCACGTTCGCGCCCTAAGCGAAAATTAAACTTATTGGAAATCCTTCTTTACTTCGCGGCTTTGCTTCTCAAGCGGGAAACACTTTCTCTCGCCTGAGAAGCAAAGCCGCGAAGTAAAACCAAGACTAAAGTCACGCAAATGTATTTTTAAGTGAGAGCTTTCAATTAATTTTTAATAAACCCGAAGTTTCGCTGCTCAATCGAGTTATATAAATTTCCGTGTTTGTGCTACACTCATCACAAAAAGGAGATAAATGAAATGCCGGATACAGAAATTCCGTGTGTTCAATGCAAGGAAGTTTTTCTTTTTACCGAAAAAGAACAAGAAATTTTTTATCAACGCAATATGATGGCGCCGCAGAGATGCCCGAAATGCCGCTCGAAAAAAGTGGCGACGGGCGACCATGCGCCGACCAAATTCGAGATTGTCTGCGATCATTGCGGCAAACACGACCAGGTTCCGTTCCAGCCCAAAGTCGGACGCTCCGTGCTCTGCCGCGAATGTTACAACGCCAATAAATCGCGCGTCCGCTTTGTATAATTGAGTGGAGAGTGGAGAGTGGAGAGTGGAAAGTAAATCTCCGAACTCTCCACTCTCTACTCCCTACTCTCCACTAAAAAATGTCTTTTGAAACCGTCAAATACGAATTGCAGGAAAAAGTTGCAATCATTACGTTTAATCGTCCCGAGGCGTTGAATGCGCTGTCGCTCGGGCTGACAAAAGATTTGTTTTCCGCCGTCCGAAAAGCGATTGAAGATAAGGCGCACGCCGTTGTTTTAACGGGCGAAGGTCGGGCATTTTGTTCGGGCGGCGATTTGCGCGAAATGCAGTCGATGTGGCAGAAAGAGGGCAGAATCGAGGCTTTTCTGGAAGAACCTTTGAAGGCTTTGCACGATGTCATTTTGCTGATTCGCGAAACGCCGATTCCGTTTGTCGCCGCCGTGCAGGGCGTCTGCGCGGGCGCGGGCACAAATTTCGCGCTCTGTTGCGATATTGTTTTCGCGGCGGAAACCGCGACGTTTAACGAAGCTTTTGTGAGAATCGGACTTTCGCCGGACTGCGGCGGCTCGTTTTTCCTGCCGCGCGCGATCGGGGAAAAGCTGGCGGCGGAATTATTTATGACGGGCGAGACTGTTTCCGCCGAAAGAGCGGCGCAGTTCGGAATGATAAACCGCGTCGTTCCGGTGGACAATCTGATGATCGAAGCGCTTTTGATGGCGCGAAAATTGGCGCTTGCGCCGACCGCTTCAATCGGGCGCATCAAGCAGATGCTCAACGCTTCGTTCTCAAATAATCTGTCCGACCAACTCGACCTCGAACACCGCCTGCAAATCGAATCGGGCAAAGGCGCAGATTTTAAAGAAGGCGTTGAGGCGTTCTTCGAAAAACGCGCGCCGAATTTTAAAGGAAATTGACCGTCACCGACCTTTCGGTTTTCCGGCAAAAAAACATCCAACAGCCAATTTCCTGCTCGAATTTATCTGAAACGAAGTTTGGCGAAATCCTGGCTGCCATCCGTGAATTTCACGACCAACCTCCGGCACGTTCCTTTCCAATTCCAAAGTCACCGGCACGGTACTACTGCGCAAGTACACCCGGGAGGCTGCTCTGAAATATGTCTGGGGTTACCGAACCGCCGCTTCGGCGCTGTTGCCCGGGGCGATGGTCAGTTGCGTCACGTCCGTGCCGTCCGAGTTCATCACAAAGATTTTCTCGTTCGAGCCGGTTTCGGGACGCCTGCCCGTGAAGTATATATACTGCCCGTTCCGCGACCAGCCGGGCGCCCGGCTGCTCCACTGACTTGCCGGAATACCGTCGGGTTTGGGCGTCAGGTTGAGCTGCTCGCT
>Ga0126304_10001835_pt1 | contig 10212 bp, 7 predicted proteins | sample Plot25_FD_92538 | JGI IMG/M metagenome (GOLD analysis project Ga0126304, IMG submission 92538) | Serpentine soil microbial communities from UC McLaughlin Reserve, CA, USA - Plot25 | ecosystem: Environmental > Terrestrial > Soil > Grasslands | place: USA: UC McLaughlin Reserve, Lake County...
CGCCATCGGCGGCTCGAGTCGCGGAGCGGCGGCCACCCAGGAGCGGAGGCTCCCACAAGGCGAAGGCCGTCTCCCCGCGCGGCGACTGGTCGTTGGTCACGGCGACGACCGAGGTGCCGACCAGCCGGCTGCCACTGATCTCCGGCGTCGCGGTCGTCGCCGAGGCGAGGATGAAGACGGGTTCCGAGCCGTACGTCGCGCATATCCGGCGAAGACGTCGGAGCACCTGCGCGACGTGCGACCCGAACACTCCGCGATAACCGTGGCACTCGTCGATGACGACGAAACGCAACGCACGCAGGAAGGCGGCCCAACGGTGATGTCCGGGCAGGATCGAACGGTGCAACATGTCCGGATTGGACAACAGGTAGCTGGCATGAGCCCGCGCGACATCGCGCGCTTCGATCGGGGTGTCGCCGTCGTACGTCGAGGCGATGACCTCGGGCACGGCGAGCGCCTCGAGGGCCCGGAGCTGGTCGGCGGCCAACGCCTTCGTCGGCGACAGGTACAGGGTCCGGGCCGCGCCCTGCCGGGCGGCAGTCAACGCGGGAAGCAAGTAGGCCAACGACTTGCCGGACGCCGTCCCGGTGGCGACGACGACGGAGCGCCCTGCCCACGCGTGTGCAGCGGCCTCGACCTGATGCGACCACGGAGCGGCGATGCCGACCGCCGCGAAGCGGGCGCGAAGCTCTGTGTCCACCCAGTCCGGCCAGTCGACCGGCCGTCCTGCACGCGCCGGAACGACCTCGACGTGTCTGACCCGGTCGGCTCGGCCGGGTGCGGCGGTGAGCGTCGCGAGAAGGTCACCGGGCGGGGACACTCGGAAAGTCTCGCAAACCCCCGGATGGGCCGGAACGGTGCGAAGCGGGATCAAGGGATGCGGAGAGGTAGAGACCGACCGCCGAACCCGTGATTGAATGCCATGAGCCCACCTACGTGTCGGGAGGCCCGAGTGGACCTGTCCTTGACGACGCGCCCAGAGCGCGGTCGGACCGTCATCGAGGTCACCGGCGAGATCGACGTCTATACGGCGCCGAAGTTGCGCGAGCAGCTCGCCGAGCTGGTCGACTCCGGTCGGCACGACATCGTGGTCGACATGCAGGGTGTGGAGTTCCTCGACTCGACGGGCCTCGGCGTACTGGTCGGAGGTCTCAAGCGGGTCAAGCAGCACGACGGCTCGATGAACCTGGTGTGCACCCAGGAGCGGATCCTCAAGATCTTCCGCATCACCGGGCTGACCAAGGTGTTTCCGATCCACGACTCCGTCGCCGCGGCGGTGGCGTCCGACAACTGAGCCGTTCCGACCGTGTCCCTCGTCGAGCTCAGCTTCGTCGCCCGGCCGGCGCATGTCCGGACCGCTCGCCAGATCGCCGTCGCGTTGGCACGGCGTTCGAGGATCCCCGATGACGTGCTCGACGAGGTGCGCCTCGCCGTCAGCGAGGCATGCGGGCTCGTCGTGTCGCTGCAGCGGCAGGAACGGCCCGACGACCCGGTGGTCCTCCGCTTCGAGGACGGCGCGGGATTCGCGGTCGACGTCCGGGCCACGGCACCGCTGGAGAGCGCCACGGGCGCGGTGGCGCTCAAGATCCTGACCGACGCGATCCTGCCCACTCCTGACACTGCCGAGCTCCCGGTCGGCGCCGCCCTCGCCGTGCTGGCCGAGCTTGCCCCGCGCCTGGAGGTGACGACGTCCGAGAAGGGCGTTCAGTTGGTGTTGGGCTGGCCACCGGCCGGCCCGGTCTGAACCCAGGGGCGGTTCGGGGGCGGTTCGGGGGCAGTCGCTGTCGGCGCCGACTGGCGCGAAGCAGCGGAGCCTGTGGTCGGTGGCCAGTGACATAACGTTGGCCCGCCCTGCGTAGACTCCGGCCCCAGTCGGCCGATCACCAGCAGGTGGTTCGGCCCCGGATCGACAACCACGGTCCCGAACCCGCCGCGCACCCCGCGTGCGGGTACGGGTCATTGGGACCCCGGCCCAGACCTCGGGCCACGTCAAGGAGGACGAATGACCGGGCTCATCCGGGCTCAAGAGGGCGGGTCGGCCATCTCGCTCTCCGGCAGCAACCTCTCCTACGTCGTCGTCGTCGCGCTTGTCGCGGTGGCGGCGCTCGTCATGGCGGCGCTGTTCCGCCGGGAGGTGCTCGCCGCGAGCGAGGGCACCGAGAAGATGAAGACGATCGCGCTGGCCGTCCAGGAGGGCGCCGCTGCCTATCTGAACCGGCAGTTCAGGACCCTCGCCGTCTTCATCGTGCTGGTGTTCGGGCTGTTGTTCCTTCTGCCCGGTGATCCCGAAGTGCGGTTCGGGCGATCGCTGTTCTTCATCGTCGGCGCGGTCTTCTCCGCTTCGATCGGCTACTTCGGCATGTGGCTTGCGGTGCGCGCGAACGTCCGGGTGGCTGCGGCCGCGCGTGACGAGGGGCGTGACCCGGCCATGCGGGTGGCGTTCCGGACCGGGGGTGCCGTCGGCATGGCGACGGTGGGACTCGGTCTCCTCGGCGCTGCGACGGTGGTGTTGATCTACAAGGGCGATGCACCGTCCGTGCTCGAGGGGTTCGGCTTCGGCGCCGCCCTGCTGGCCATGTTCATGCGGGTCGGCGGCGGCATCTTCACGAAGGCGGCCGACGTCGGCGCCGACCTGGTCGGCAAGGTCGAGGCAGGCATCCCCGAGGACGACCCGCGGAACGCAGCCACCATCGCCGACAACGTCGGTGACAACGTCGGTGACTGCGCGGGCATGGCCGCGGACCTCTTCGAGTCCTATGCCGTGATGCTCGTGGCCGCACTCATCCTGGGCAGTGCGGCGTTCGGCTCCGAGGGCCTGGTGTTCCCCCTGGTCGTACCCGCGATCGGCGCGCTGACCGCGGTCATGGGCATCTTCCTCACCCGGCCGCGTCCGGGTGAGAACGGCCTCCGCACGATCAACCGGAGCTTCTACGCGTCCGCGGCGGTGTCCGCCGTCCTCTGCGCGCTGGCCGCGTACGCCTATCTCCCCAGCTCGTTCCTCGAGCTCGACGGGGGCATCGACCACGACGGCGACCCTCGCTCGCTCGCCGCGCTGGCTGTCTTCGTCGGCATCGTGTTGGCGGGTGTCATCCTCTGGCTGACCGGCTACTTCACCGGCACCACAAGGCGCCCGGTCCGCGACATCGGCCGGACGTCGCTGACCGGGCCGGCGACCGTGATCCTCGCCGGTATCGCGATCGGCCTCGAGTCCGCGGTCTACACGGCGCTGATCATCGGAGCTGCCGTCTACGGGGTGTTCCTCCTGGGTGGCGGCTCGATCGTGCTGTCGTTGTTCCTCGTGGCCCTGGCCGGCACCGGTCTGCTGACCACGGTCGGCGTGATCGTCGCAATGGACACCTTCGGGCCGGTCAGCGACAACGCGCAGGGCATCGCCGAGATGTCCGGCGACGTGCACGGCGAGGGCTCGCAGATCCTGACCGAGCTCGACGCGGTCGGCAACACCACAAAGGCGATCACCAAGGGCATCGCGATCGCGACCGCCGTTCTCGCGGCGTCGGCACTCTTCGGTTCGTACAACGAAGCGGTACGCACCGCCCTCGCGGAAGCCGGCACCTCGCTGGACGACGCCGGTACGGCGTTCCTGCGACTGGTCGACTCGCCGAACGTCCTCGTCGGGGTACTGCTCGGCGCGGCCGTGGTGTTTCTCTTCTCCGGCCTGGCGATCAATGCCGTCGGACGAGCGGCCGGCGCGGTCGTCTTCGAGGTGCGCCGCCAGTTCCGCGAGATCCCCGGGATCATGGAGGGAACGACCAAGCCCGAGTACGGCAAGGTCGTCGACATCGTCACCCGCGACTCGCTGCGAGAGCTGGCGACGCCGGGTCTGCTCGCGGCGCTCGCGCCGATCGCGGTGGGCTTCGGGCTGGGCGTCGGACCACTCGCCGGCTATCTGGCCGGCGCGATCGCGACCGGCACGCTGATGGCGGTGTACCTCGCGAACTCCGGTGGCGCCTGGGACAACGCGAAGAAGCTGGTCGAGGACGGCCACCACGGCGGGAAGGGTTCCCCCGCCCACGAGGCGACGATCATCGGAGACACGGTCGGAGACCCGTTCAAGGACACCGCCGGGCCGGCGATCAACCCGCTGATCAAGGTCATGAACCTCGTGTCGGTTCTAGTGGCCCCGTCCATCGTGGCGATGTCCGTGGGCGAGGACGCCAACGACGGCCTGCGGATCACGATCGCCGGGGTGGCAGCCCTGATCATCGTCGGAGCCGTGTGGGTGTCGAAGCGGCGGACGGTCGCCATCGACTCCGGCGATTCGCAGAGCGAACCCGCGCGGCTCACCGCGTAGCCGTCCGTTCGGGCGCATCGGGCCCATGGGCAGGGCGTCCGGCCAGCCGACCGAGGAGGCCTGAACCATACGATGCGGTCAAGCGTGCACACCTGACGGAGGTCGCGATGGCCGACCCGACCGGTGACGCTGAGCAGCCCAGGCGGCTCGGGCGCCGGCAGGCCCTCGGCATGATCGGGGCCGTGACCGGTGCGGCCCTGGTCGGCGCATGCAGTGACGATGAGCCGAGCGCCTCCGCGTCGCCGCCAGCGACGGAGCCTCCGAGCCGGCGGCCCACGCCAACGGCGACACCCACCCCGTCCCCGATGCCAAGGCCGACTCCCGTGGCCTTCGACGCCTCGGCGGCGTACGCGGTCGTCCAGCACCTGGCCGGCCAGATAGGACCACGCGAGGCTGCGTCGGCTGCGTTCGACGAGGCCGCGGCCTATGTGCAGGCGCGGTTCGAGGCACTTGGCTACACCGTGGTCCAAACCGACGTGGCCGTGCCGGCGGGTGATTCGTGGGGAGTTCCGGTCGGGTCGGGGACGTCGCAGAACGTGATCGCGGATCCGCCCGGCTTCGCCGCGGCCGCGCCGCACGTCGTCATCGGTGCGCACCTCGACACTGTCGCGGCGGCCCCCGGCGCCGAAGACAATGCCTCGGGAATCGGGGTGATGCTCGACCTGGCCAGGATGGCGGCCGCGGAGCCGCCCGGGCTTCCGGTGCGCTTCATCGCTTTCGGCGCCGAGGAGCCCCGCGGCCGTGGCGACTCGATGCACCATTTCGGCTCGCAGGCGTTCGTCCGCGAGCTTCCGGCCGCACAGCGGTCAGCGGTGGTCGCGATGGTCTCGCTCGACCGGGTGGGAGTGGCGGCGGCGAGCGTGCCTCTCGCAACCGGAGGCACCGGGACAACGCAGGTCATGGACGCCCTGTCGGCGGCGTCCGACCAGGCCGGAGTCCCCTCCGAGCGCTCACAGGACAACGGCGCGAGCGATCACTGGTCGTTCGAGAAGGCCGGCATCCCGTCGGCACGGGTCGGAAGCGTTCCCTACCCGGGGTACCACTCGGCCGGTGACGTGCCCAGCGTCGTCGACCCGGCCCAGCTGGGCAGGGTGGGCGTCATGATGTGGATGTGGCTCACCAGCTTGTGACGAGCGGGCGGTCGCCATGCGGCGCTGGCGCCGGCATGCGTATGCAGGCCGACGCCCCGAGCACGAGCACAGCGCCGACGATCACGTAGGCCGTCAGGAACGACACGTGTTGAGCCAGCGGCCCGAGGGTGAGTGCGGCAGTCACGCCGGACAACTGAAGAGTCAGGGACTGGACCGACAGGATCGTCGCGCGATGCTCGGCGCCGACCGACCGGTGCGTGATGTCCGCAGACAGCGGCCCGCTGACGCCGAGAAACAGGTAGAGCACGACGTATGCGCCGGCTGCGACGGCGATCGACGGTGCCGCGAGCCCGACCACTGCGACGCCAGCGCACAGCCGCGCCGCCATGATCCCTCGTGCGGACGAGTGCACAAGCCGCGCGATGCCCGGAGCGAGCGACGAGCCGGCCGCTGTGCCGAAGAAGGCCAGCGTGACCAGGACGGAGAACGGCCCGGCCGCAGCGTCCTCGCCGCCGAGCAGGTGGGCGAACGAGACAGGTGCGATGAGTTCGACGCTGCCAAGCGTCACGCCCAGGCACACGGTGAGGACGACTACCCGGCGCAAGGCACCCGGCCGTGCAACCAGGGCTACGCCGGTGCGGATGGTCCACGGCACGTCGGTGAGGACGCTGCGCAAAGAAGGTCGCCTGCGGCGGGCGGGCTCGTGGACCCAGCACAGGAGCGCGATCGTGTGCACGAGGCAGAGGCCTGTGCTCGCGAGTAACGGCACCGACAGGCTGATCACGGCGGCTCCGCTCGGGTCAAGGGGCACGACCGTCACCACAGCTCCGCCGGCGAGAGCTCCGATCGCCAGCGCTCCCGCCTCGACCGCCTCGGCCCGAGCCAGGCCCGGCTTGAGATCCGTGTCAGGGTCCACGGCGTGGACGGCGTCGACGTACCACGCGTGCAGAGGGCCGCTGTCGAGCGCCCGCCCGACCCCGCCGACTACCGCCCCGAGTGCTAGCACCGGAAGGCTCTGGCCTAGTCCCAGCAGCGCGCTCTGCCCGGCGAACAGGAGCGATGCCGCCACCAAAACCGGGCGGCGGCCGATGACGTCGGCCAGCCCACCGGTGGGCAGTTCGCACAGCGCGGTGGTGATGCTGTAGGCGGACATCAGCACGGCGATGGTCGTGAGGTCCAGGTCGCGGGCGCGCAACAGAAGCACCAACACGGGAATGACGAGCCCGACGGGGAACCACCGCAACCCGGCGAGGACCAGGAAATGGCGGCGTACCCGGACCAACTCGGTACCGCTCACCGCATGCTCCGTGTTCTCACAGCACGACGTTCTTGGTCGGGAACGCGTGCAGGTAGACGACGACCCGCTCCGCCTCCGGGTCGTCAGGGGAGCGCTGCTGGTCGGCGTACCGCGAGACCAGCTCCCACATCTGCCCGCCGAGCGCCGCGAGATCCTCCGGACGCAGGCGCAGCACCAGATCGGAGTCCTGCGCGGCCGAGATCCAGGACCGCGGCCAGTCCTTTTGTTCGGCGTACCACCGCTGGAGTTGATCGACGATCCAGCCGACGCGCTGCCTGGCCAACACCCGAAGCGCCGAACGCCCGGCCGGCTCTCCGACGAAGTCCGCGGTGTCCCACGAGGTGAGCTCGTGTGATGCTCGCCAACGGCGTTCCCGCCGTGACGGCTGCTCGCCGTCGTCCTCAACGAAGCCATATCGCGCGAGCTGGCGCAGGTGGTACGAAGTGGCACCGCTCGACTCGCCGAACCGGCGCGCGAGCTCGGAGGCCGTCGCCGGGCCGTCGATGCGTAGTGCACCCAGCAGCCGGTTCCGCAGCGGATGGACGAACGCACGGAGCGTCTCGAGGTCTTCTACCTGCTTCCTGTTCAGCGGCATGTGAGCCAGCTTAGACCGCAAAGAGAGCTTTGCAAAGAAGCCTTTGTGATTGTCTCGGTGGTCAGAGCCGGAAGAGACGTCGTATACCGTGCGTTGTCCCGTACGAGTTGACAGCGGCTTACGAGTTGACAGCGGCTACGGTGCTCACCGCACACTCGCCGTCGGAACATCACGAAGGAGCAACCCCGTTGGCCCGTACGAGCAATGACGTCCCGCGTCGTCTGGTCATCGTCGAGTCGCCCGCCAAGGCGAAGACGATCGCCGGCTATCTCGGCCGCGGGTACGTCGTCGAGTCCTCGTTCGGGCACATCCGGGACCTGCCCTCGAAGAAGACCGACGTGCCGCCCGCGAAGCGGGAGCGGTTCGGCGACCCGATCGGTGTCGACGTCGAGGGCGGATTCGAGCCCCTGTACATCGTGCCGGCGGGGCGGGCCAAGGACCAGGTGCGAAAGCTCAAGGCGGCATTGAAGGACGCCGACGAGCTGCTGCTCGCTACCGACGAGGACCGTGAGGGCGAGGCGATCGCCTGGCACCTGCGCGAGGAGCTGCGTCCCAAGGTGCCGGTGCGGCGCATGGTCTTCCACGAGATCACCCGGGACGCGATCCAGTCTGCCGTCCAGAGCCCGCGCGAGATCGACGAGGATCTCGTCGACGCGCAGGAGACCCGCCGCATCGTCGACCGCCTCTACGGATACGAGGTCTCGCCGGTCCTGTGGCGCAAGGTCATGCAGGGCCTGTCAGCGGGCCGCGTGCAGAGCGTCGCCACCCGGCTGGTCGTCGACCGCGAGCGTGAGCGGATGGCCTTCCGCGTAGCGCAGTACTGGGATCTCAGTGCGGCGCTCGACACCGGCACCTCCGACGATCCGCACGCGTTCGAGGCGCGCCTGGCCACGGTCGACGGATACCGGGTCGCTGCCGGGCGTGACTTCGACTCGCGCGGAGCGCTCAGAGAGCGGTCCTCCGGCGTCGTCGTCCTGGACGAGGAACGGGCCCGGGCGCTCGCTTCCGCGCTTGACGGTGCGGCGTTCCAGGTGCGTTCTGTCGAAGCCAAGCCGTACCGGCGCAGCCCGTACGCGCCATTCCGGACGACGACTCTTCAGCAGGAGGCGTCGCGCAAGCTGGGCTTCGGTGCCGCACGGACGATGCAGGTGGCGCAGCGGCTCTACGAGAGCGGCCTCATCACCTACATGCGCACCGACTCCATCACCTTGTCCGACGCCGCGGTCGCGGCTGCGCGAGCCCAGGTCGCCCAGCTCTACGGTGCGGACTACCTGCCCGAAGCGCCGCGCCGCTATACCAGCAAGGTCAAGAGCGCCCAGGAGGCGCACGAGGCGATCCGGCCGGCCGGCGAGACGTTCCGGACCCCGGCCGAGACCGGCCTGTCCGGCGACGATTTCCGGCTCTACGAGCTGGTCTGGATGCGCACCGTCGCGTCTCAGATGCGCGACGCGGTCGGCCAGACGCTCACCGTCCGGGTCGGGGCGACAGCCTCGACGGGGGAGAGGGTCGAACTGGGCGCCTCCGGTAAGACGATCACCTTCTTCGGGTTCCTGAAGGCGTACGTCGAGGGCGCGGATGACCCGGAGGCCGAGCTCGACGACCGTGAGCGGCGCCTTCCGCCACTGTCCGAAGGGCAGGCTCTGACGGCGACGGCCGTCGAGGCCGAAGGCCACGCCACCAAGCCGCCGGCGCGTTACACCGAGGCGACGCTGGTCAAGGAGCTCGAGGACCGCGACATCGGCCGACCGTCGACGTACGCGTCGATCATCCGGACGATCCTGGACCGCGGCTACGTGTTCAAGAAGGGCTCCGCGCTGGTGCCGTCGTGGCTTGCGTTCGCCGTCGTCCGGCTTCTGGAGGAGCACTTCGGGTGGTTGGTCGACTACGAGTTCACCGCGCGGATGGAGGACCGGCTCGACGAGATCGCGCAGGGCCGGGCCAAGCGGCCTGCGGAGCTCGCCCGGTTCTGGAGCGGTGGCGAGGGTCTCGAAGGGCTCAAGCACCTCGTCGACAACCTCGGGGAGATCGACGCGCGCGGCATCTCGTCCTTCCCGCTCGCCGACGGCGTGGTGGTCCGGGTGGGCCGCTACGGCCCCTATGTCGATGACAGCGAGGGCAACCGGGGCAGCGTCCCGGAGGATCTGCCGCCGGACGAGCTGACCGTCGAGCGGGCCCACGAGTTGCTGGCTGCGGGCAACGGCGACCGTGTGCTGGGACTCAACCCGGAGACCGGCCGGGCCGTCGTGGCCAAGGCCGGTCGGTACGGGCCGTACGTCACCGAGGTGTTGCCCGAGGACGCGCCCAGGGGTGGTGGGAAGGCTCGCACGGCGTCGTTGCTGAAATTGATGTCGCCGGAGACGGTGACGCTCGACGACGCGTTGCGACTGCTGGCCCTGCCAAGGGTGCTGGGGGTCGACGCCAACGGTGCGGAGATCGTCGCAGCGAACGGGCGATACGGGCCGTACGTGAAGAAGGGCTCGGACTTCCGCTCGCTCCCCGACGAGGAGTCGCTGTTCACGGTGACGCTCGAAGAGGCGGAGAAGCTCTTCGCCGAGCCCAAGTCGCGCCGAGGTGGATCTGCTGCCGCTGCACCCCCGTTGCGCGAGCTCGGCCCCGACCCGGCGAACGGGAAGCCACTGGTCGTCAAGGACGGCCGGTTCGGGCCGTACGTCACCGACGGCGCGACGAACGCGACGCTGCCGCGCGGTACGTCCGTCGAGCAGCTCACGCTCGACCGGGCGGCCGAGCTGATGGCCGACAAGCGGGCCAAGGGCCCGGCTCCAAGGAAGCGCACCCGCTCCCGCGGCTGACCCAGCTCATCTGGGACCCGTCAGCGTGTCGCCATCGCGAGTTCAGCCGGGCGGACCAGACGCTCCGTGGCCTCGCCGGCCTCGGCGATGCTCGGCGGCTGCACGTC
>Ga0126304_10001836_pt1 | contig 10210 bp, 12 predicted proteins | sample Plot25_FD_92538 | JGI IMG/M metagenome (GOLD analysis project Ga0126304, IMG submission 92538) | Serpentine soil microbial communities from UC McLaughlin Reserve, CA, USA - Plot25 | ecosystem: Environmental > Terrestrial > Soil > Grasslands | place: USA: UC McLaughlin Reserve, Lake County...
ACAATTTTTAAGTTATTATTTTGGTGATGTTCTAAAGAACCATAGGCATTTTACAATACTAACTCCTTTTTATAAGTACAATTCGAAATACAAGTATATGAACCCATTAATTCATTGGGGCCAGTGAGATATGAAACAAATTTGACATAAGAAGTGCACCTGATTATATAATTCACATTTTTGGATTTAATTAAAATATTTTTTGTTTTGGTAATATGAGATTAAATCTGTTTGTATTTTCTGATGAAGAAATTTAATTGGGAATTGTAATTTCTCTAACATACGAGGTAAATATTCTAATCCATTAATAAACAAATTCGTTGTTAATTCTTTATATTGTATCTGTTGTTTAGTTTTTGGCGGAATACTTGTAGAAAATATATACATATCAACAGTTTTAGAAACTAAACTTTCATAGGTTTGATAATCTGGATCTTCTAGCTTTATTTGTGATAGATCTGGAAATCTACAACATTTTTTATTTTTATTGTTGGGATTATAATGACCAATAGAATAGTATTCTTTTCTTTCAAAATGACCGTTCAAAAATTTTTCTTCATTTATTTTATAGTATTGAATTAATTCTTCTCTTTTCTCTTTTAGAGATTTTAAAAATGTGGAATATTTTTTAACAAACTTTTCATATATTGAATTAGATTCTTTCAACATTTCAAATTCAATCTCTTTTATTTCTTTAATTTTTTTGAAATATTTATATAAAATTTTTTTTTGAAGTTTTTCTTGACCACCACAAAATGGACATTGCAATAGATATTCACCTTGATCATTCCTAAAACTATCAAGTGGAACAAATTCTTTCATTTTTGTATTTAATTTACTACATTTTTTACATACGTTAAGATCAGATTTATTTAGAGATACAGCAGCATGATTACCATGTTTATAAGAGTCTAATAGCATTTCAATCCATTTGAATATATTTATGGCATTTCTTCGAGTAATATGTAATATTGGTTCATGAGAATGATATATTGCAATGGCATAATCTAGATTACCATTTACAAAAAAAGGTGCTCCATTAAATAAATCTCTAAGTGAAAAACATATTAAAGCATAACATAAAGAAGCTATACTCATTTTAGATATCTTTCCAATTACCTCAGGATTAAATACTTGACGTAAAGGATATCTACTTTTTTCATATTTGCTAATTTTTTCATAGTTTTCAATTTTTGCAATAATGTAATTTTTGAATGGTTCAATTTCTTGATCTAGAACAGTCTTTAATTTTGGATTTTGATAGTAGCTGTTAATGATTTCATTTAATTTATCTTGTTTATAGGGAGAAAATTTTGCTAATAAAGGTAAAAGGTCATCATAATTATTATCATAAGGTGGCATTAATAGTTGAAGAATATGTAAATTAAGATACATTTTTCCGATGGCATCAAATGCATCGGAGATTGTCCTAATATTTTTCATTTTCGGAATACTATTTCTCTCTTTTGACCATGAAACTGCGAGGGCACCACCTATCTTTTTACATTTTGGACAAACTAAGCTACTTCTTTTTCTAGCCATTGATAGGTGTCAACTATTAACTGTCTCATACACATATTCTCTATATACTTTTTGAAGAATATGAGTAATATTACTTTTACAGAAAAATCAAATAATGAGAATAAGTCACCTAGAGACGATAATCTATCTGAAATAAAAATTCGTAGAATTCAAGCGATCCATGGTCAAAGATCTCTCTTGTTATGTATTCCTATTGAATTTATTGAGGGTCTAGATATCATAAAAGGTGATTATGTAAAATGTACCTTAAAGAATAGACAATTAATAGTAGAAAAAGCAGAGGTTTAAAAAAAGAGGAGATGAATAAAAAAGATGAATTGGTTAATTCCATCATATTATTATAATATTGATTATAAATATGTTAAGTGTAAATACTATGGTACTAAAATAATTTTAAACCAAAATATCAAATCAAGAAATGGTCAAACTAAACCGATCAATTTAGATTATTCTCCTCATGATTGTCATGAACATAAATCATTTGTGGTATGGAATTCTTGTAAAATTATCATAAATAATAAAGGAGGTTCTAACTAATTTGATTTTATCAGAAAGAGAACAACAAGAACAGCTAAATCAACAAGAACAATCACATCAAGAAGAAAAAAATACAATTCCAATAAGAGATATTATAATCAAAGAGAGATATAGAAAAGAATTTGGAGACATTAATACTTTAGCCTATAACATAAAAAATGTTGGTTTATTACAGCCTATAGTTATCAATAACGAAAATAATGAGCTAGTAGATGGACAAAGAAGAATACTTGCTTTTGAATCCTTGGGTAGAACAGACATACCATGTTTTAAAGTTGATCTTCAAAAGATAGTATTAGGTGAATTTTCTGCGAATCATTATCGTAAAGATTGGACGTATTCGGAAATGGTATCTATTAAAAGAGCAATTGAACCTTATGAAAAAAACAAAGCTCAAGAAAGAAAATTGGCAGGGAAACTTTGTGAAGAATCTTCACAAGGTGATAGTAAGGATAATAGTGGCAGGAGCAGAGAAAGAGTTGCTGGATTTGTTGGAATAAGTCATGATACACTTAAAAAAGCAGAAAAAATTGTTAATGCATCAGAAGAAGAACCACAGATATATCAGCCACTTTTAGATAAAATGAATTCAAAAAAAATTAGTGTAAATAAGGCATATAAAATACTTGAAAAAGAAAAAGCAAAGAAGATATTATTAAACAAATTAAAAGAAGAAAAACCAAAATTAGAGATCCCTGACAGTTGTAAACTTATCTTAGGGGATTTTTCAGTAACGACAGAAGAAAATTCAATTTCCAATAATTCTATTGAGCTAATATTTACAGATCCTCCTTATTCTAGTGATAGTATTCATATTTATTCAGAATTAGCATTATTAGCTAACAGAGTATTAAAACCTGGAGGTTCTATTGTCACTTATATCGGTCAACATAATTTACCAGAGATTTTAAATATTTTTACTTCAAATAATCTAAAGTATTGGTGGCCTATTGCAGTAAAACATACCGGAGCAACAAAAGCATTTCATCAGAGAAAAGTATTTGTGTTATGGAAGCCCCTATTGTGGTTCATAAAAGGTGACAAACTATGTGAATCTTATCCAATAACTGCTTTAAATGACTATCTCTATGACTATGTAGAGTCAAAGCCTCCAGAGAAACTTTTACATCCTTGGGAACAATCACCAGTAGAGGCAGAGCATATTATAAAGAAACTGACCATGGAGAATCAACTTGTATTAGATCCTTTGATGGGTTCAGGTACTACAGGAATAGCTGCATTAAACCTAAAAAGAAGATTTATTGGAATAGAAAAGGATCAAGAAAAATTCATTATAGCTGAGGCAAGATTGACAAACCATATTCTAAATAATAACACCACATCAGCAAATATCGACATTATTTCTGATGCTACTAAGGTCAAAGGAGAAAACAAAAACACAATATCGAGTTTTGATGAACAGAACAACTTAGATAGGAGATGATAGCTAATATGTTGACTAATAACAAAGATCTTGGTTATTCCAAAAATAATGATAAATTTCTTTCGAAAACTAAAGAAAATTCTTTCAGACTATTATGGACTATTTCAAAAATAGAAGAGGAGCTTGTCTTTCATTTAAGTTCATATTGTGATACAGAAATAAAAGAAGATACTAGGAGAATCAATAATAATATTAAAGAAATTGTAATTAAACATCCATATCAAGAACAGGCAAAAAGCATATTATATAAAATCAATCTTGCAAATAGACCTTTAGTATTTAACATATATAACAATACGTTCTCTCCCAAACTAAAAGAAGAACTAAATCATCTTTACAAAACCAATAAAGAAGTCTTTAATGAAATAGTCACAAATTCCGTAAAAAGATTGTATGAATCAATAGACTATCAATATTTTCATATGAATGGAATAGGTGGGAAAATAGTATGGACAATAATTTAATAAATAATAATAACAAAGAAGGCATTAACACTGATAACAATAGCTTGTCTGGAATAGAAGGAGGAAATATAGATTTATCTACCTCCAAGAAAATTTCTATTCTAAATCAGCTTCAGCCACAAGTAAGAGAAGAACTATCAAAGCATAGTTGGGAAATAATATCATATAATCCTACAAGATTCCTAGTCGCACATTCAGAACATAAACAAATAATCTTTGCTGAACTCAAAGAAAAAGGCGTAACAAGAAGAAGGAACGATATAAGAGGATCTACAATTGAAAATGAAACTAATGAAACCATATCTTATCTAAAATTTTCAAGAATTGTAATTGGTGCCATACCTGTAGAAATAATATTGAATAAAAATCCCTTAGGATTATTTGATCAAAAGTATACAATTAGATTTGTAACACAATCAGAATCTTCATTTACAATAGGTCCAAAAACATTAGATGAAATTGTGACTTGTCTAAAAGAAAGATCATTAATTTTTATGTCAACAAAAGTTATAGAAGCATTATCAATAATAGTAAATGCTTTTCAAAGAAGTGGGAAATTAATTATAAAAAATGATATGGAAACTACAGGCTTTTATTTTATAGATGGAAAAATAAAATATCATGGTGGTTCAATTAGTAATAGTAATAACAATCATCCAAAACCTACACTCGAGCAAATCGAAAAATGCTGTGAATTAATAGAAATTTTACAAACGAAATTTAAAGATAAAGATGTATTTCCTACTATCTTAAAGTGGTCCATTATTGCTCCATTTGACTATGTCCTGAAGCAAGTGCATAAAAAATGGATGCAGTGGCTGTATCCATATGGCTGGTCTAATACAGGTAAATCAACATTAGGTGATATGTGCTGCTGCATCTTGGACCGTTATCATGATAAAGGTTCAATATTGTCTTTTACTGCAGTAGATACAAAAGCTAGACTTGGAGAAGCATTGAGTAAGAGTACATATCCTATTGTGATAAATGAGGTAGCACAGCTAAATGATGAGAATAGATATAGAGACATGGTAGAAATGAGCAAAACTGCAGTAACTGATACTATTGCCAGAAAGAAATTTGTAAATAAAACTATTTACACAGATATACCTTCATTTTCTCCATGTATTTTAACAAGTAATTCAAGTCCTCCATCTGATACAGGTTTTAGAAGGAGAATAATTCCTATAATATTTACAGAAAATGATCAGTATTCTGAAAGTGAAATAAAAGACTTTAAAGAATTATTTGATCAACGAATAAAAAATGAATTACGATATCTAGGAGATTTTACAGTTAATTATATTATGGAACATCAAATGCTTTTGCTTGATGGTAAAAAAGATTGGAAAGAGATTGCAGAAATAATACTTACAGAAATGTACAAAACAGTACAAAGAGGACCTCCTGAATGGATAAAATACTTTGTAAGGGAAAGCCAGATGGCAGAAAGTAAAGAAGATATTGATCTTGTATTTCGAAATTTTCTAATTGAGAAGGTAAATGAAACATATAATAAATTCCAGAGAAGTATAGAGAAAGATAATGATATTCCAAATCTTCCTTTTTCAGGTAGATTAAATTTTTGTTTAGATAATAAATTGATACCATTCTTAAATTCTGTTAACACTAGCAATAAAGATAATTATAAAGAGACATTAATATTAATAACATCTGATCTTGTACATGAATTAAAAAAGAAAATATCACAAATTTCTAGTCTAAATGAAGTAGCTGCAATAATTGAGGGATTTGAATATGGACAAAAGAGAGTTAATGGAAAAAATATTAGAACTGTTTATGGAACAAAAAAGCAATTATTGGATTTTCTTTGGATGGAATGATGATAGCGATGATAATAATGATCACATATGCAGCAGATGCAGCGCATGTAGGCTACCTATAGCATATGACATATTTTTTTATTATAAACTAAATGAAATAAAATATTATTTAAAACAGATATTTATAAAGGAGTAAAAAAATAAAATGGTTAAACTAAAATGCAAATCTTTAGTAACAAAAGAAACTATAGATTATTATCTTTCTATAATAAAAGATGAGGATGAAAAGGAAGATTTTCTAAGTACAGTATCCAAATTTGATATAAGAATATCTACCGAACGTGTAATAAAATGGCCAGAATTATACTATAAAATATGGATACTTAAAAGAGGTACAAAGAAAAGAGCACATATAAAAGAATATTATCCATTAAAATTAATAGATGAAGAAAGATTCAAAACAATACCACTAAATCTTAGAGATATACTCAATATGATAAATTTAAACGCAGATGTTCCCGATGATTTTGAAGAGTATTGTGCAATATGGTTTAGAGATGCTACAGATGAAAAGAACAGAATTGATTATGTAGAAGATTTGGCTAGAGCAGAAAGATTTAAAAAATTCATCACTAAAGAAGAAATTAGATCTATTCCTTTTTTGCCTTTGTTAATTAGTAACTGAAATATTCAGAAAGAAGAACGAAATTATTTTATTGGGATTTTAAAATTAGTTATTTCTTAATCTAGTTTTCCTTTAAGTCTTCAATATCATCGCATAAATATTCCATCCCTTTTAAAATGCTCCATATCTCTTCGGTATGGATTTCTTCATTATTTATATACAGTTCAGCTTCTAAGTCCTGTAAATTGTAGTTAAAATTTTCTAAAGTCTCATCTATTAATTCCTTATCGATCTTCTTTAATTCTTCAATATTATAAAGATGTCCATGTCTCCTATCTTTGTTATCTACAAGTCTCCAAAGAACATTTTCATAACTTTCTCCCTTTTTACCTAAATCCTTCAATGCATTGCGTAGGTCTTCAGATATCTGAAGAGTTGACTTTTTCCCCAAATCTTCGTTTTCTATCAACATATCTCTATTATATTTATGCTGCATTATAAATCTTATATAGTACATTGTTGGTCACATATATGAATATGATAAATATCACTCTAGATAGATTTATGAAGATTATTGATTCAACTAATTTTATAACTAAAAATTCTCTATTGGACTATCTTAATTTTTTTAAAGTAAAAATATAAAAGGTTAAACAGCGTATATAATAATGCAATAATTGACCATATATAAGCAAAATTCTAATATTGATTATGAATTTGATAATAATAACAATAGTAGGAAATCAAAATTTCTTATTGAAGAAAGGAGACGATGGGTAGCCAAGTTATGGGCTCAGTCAAAAACAGAGACTGAGATAGCTGGAGAACTACAATGTAATGTTTCTACTATTTGTAGAGATATCAAGTTTCTAAAGAAGCTATCACAACAGTTTGTATTTGATTTAACTAAAGATTTAGGATTTTATTATAAAGGATGTATCGATACAATGGATCAGATTCAACAAAAATGTTGGAATATTTATAATAATGATAATGTTTCTCAAAAAGACAAATTATTAGCATTAAAAATAATTAAAGAAACTTGTGAATCTAAATTCTCTTTGATAGAGAAAGGACCTTCTGTTATTGCTCTAAATTCGTTACAGGAAAGAGTTGAAAAGATTGAATCATCGTCAAATAAAGATTTTAGATAAAACTATTAAAGAACTTGCAAATCGCTTAGATGTTGTTCATCCAGCTTCTACTACTACTAATGGTGGAATAAGTCATGATGGAATTCATTACTGGAAAGGTAAAAAGATAATTTCTGTAAAAGATTGGAATGATCTATATGAAAAGAATTCAACATTTACAAATAGCTACAAGACTATTTTAACATCTAGAAAACCATTACAATACTTTCCTAATGATTATAATTGTTCAATATCTGCATTAGGCATAGTAGATGAAAAGTTAAATGAAGAGATTCAAAATTGGAATACTAATTACTATGAGTTACTTGAATACAGAAAGAATCCTACATTGGGAAGAATGAAATGTTCCAAGTGTTTGTTAAGTGGCTCAAATGATGATCCAATCTTTGTTGGTATTGAAAAAGTATTTGCTAGAATTATAAGCAACCAATGCAATGATAATGCAGCTAATAATCACTCTGATGTAATCATTACTTACCATTGCAATATTATGAATATTTTTTCCTGTCCATTTGAGAGTATTAAATCTTACAAAGAAAAAGAAATAGAATCAAAATATCCATATAAAAGAGAAGATTTGTTTGCTTTACACAAAATATCATTTGCAATTGAACAAGCATTATCTACATTTTTTGAAATTACAAAACAAAATGAAATAATATTTGAAGTTGATTTTGTAAATGATAGAGTTCAAGAAATCCATACTAAGTATAATGGTGATCCAGAAAGTTGGGAATGGAATGATAATGTAAATGAGCAATTATCAAATGTTAAACCTATTTCAAAAATAGTAATAAGAGATGAACAAGACATCTATTCTATTCTAACTAATAAAGAAAAATTAGAATATTTATTGCAAGAATATGAAAAAATGATTAATCATCAATTATTGAAAGAAGAAGATGAAATATTAGAAAATGAAAATCTAAAATCGGAATTAAAAGCAAAAATGAAAAAAGAATTGAAAAAGCATAAGGAAGAACAACTAATACTGTTAAAAGACAACAAACAGAATATTATTGATTTTATTATATCTAATAAAGATGCAGTTAGAGTTGAGGAATTGAAGGCTTATGAACCTATAGACAAATGCTATCATGAAAATGGGAAGTGTCAGAGCTGTAACAGCTTAACTAATATGATTTGTAAAAATTGTTGTAATAACTATAACAATAATAAGAAAATCTGGTTATGTATTAATCATTGGAAACAACATGCAATAGAGAATCACATTCGACAATAGATAAGATAACTTATGATATATTCACAAAATCAAATTGCTCAAAAGAAAGTTAATCAATCAACTATTAGCAGAGATTTGCAATATCTACAACAAGAAGCCAAAAATAATATTTGGAAATATTTAAATGAAGATATTCTATTTGAATATTTACGATATATTGTAGAAAATAATGAAATATCAAAGAAATTGTGGGAAATAGTACAAGATGAAAATGCATCAGCAAAAGGCAAAACAACTGTTTTAGCTTTGTTGAATCAATCATATACTAAAAGATTAGAAATATTGATGAATGGAATAGAATCCATTAAAAATGTAAAGAAAAATATTGCAGAGATAAATGAACACGACAAAATTGAAAATGATCCTTTATTGAAACTTTCTTCTAAACTATCTGAAATAGACAAGGGATTTTTATTTAGGAAATAACCTCAAAAATAAATTATCATGGCTTATAATATAATAGTATAGAATTGCTAAAATATACTGAAGATAGATATTCTACTGAAAAATATATTGATAAAATAAATATTTCGATTGGAAATATATGGGCTAGTTCTTCAGGTACTATTACAAAACAAAATGAACTAAAAGCCGGTTTAACCATAGTAACCTTTTTAGAAAAAGATTATTCCAATAAAATTCAAAATATAATTAATATAATCGATAATTTAGACTACAATTTTATTCCTACAAAAAAGCTACATTGTACTCTATTAGGTTTAAAGTTATCAGGGAATTTATCATGGAATAAATATTATGAAAAACTTTCAATTGAAGCTGTGCAAGAGTTTTTTGAAATACAACAACTAGAAATAAACTTCAAGTTATACTTTGAATGTATAAGACCAGGAACATTGTATGATTTAAATCAAAATCCTATTTCAAATGCAAGTGACGGAACAGTAATTCTTTATGGAAATTATAATGATAACGGAAATAAAGATTTTGTAGATTGTAGAATAAAGCTTGTCAAAGCATTAAAAAATAAGTTACCGGACATGTTTAACGAAAAATTCGACTTTCCATTTCCTACAATCTGGTCAACACTTGGTTACTTTAAACATAGTGATTTTCCATGTAATAAAGACAAAAACTTTGAGACAATTTTTCATAAATTTAGTAAATTAAAAAAAGAACTTGCTTATGTTGAAGTCAATGAATTAAGAATGGTAAAGTACAGGAAGCGATCTTTAGAAGATGCTCAATTACTCTTAAGAATAGCTAATATATATACCAAAACTTAATTGTAATCAAAAATATATTATAAATATTTAAAATTTAAGTATGCTAAAAAATAACTGAACCCTTTTTATCAATGGGACCAAGCAGATATGAACCTAATTTGTATTAATTTTTCCAAATCAATTTACAAACTAAATATGAAATATTATGCCAGAAATAGATAATTGTATTCTAA
>Ga0126304_10001837_pt1 | contig 10209 bp, 8 predicted proteins | sample Plot25_FD_92538 | JGI IMG/M metagenome (GOLD analysis project Ga0126304, IMG submission 92538) | Serpentine soil microbial communities from UC McLaughlin Reserve, CA, USA - Plot25 | ecosystem: Environmental > Terrestrial > Soil > Grasslands | place: USA: UC McLaughlin Reserve, Lake County...
AGCGCCGCCCCGATGAACTCGGCCAGGTCGGTGGCCATGGCGATCACCTCGGCCTGCACCCACAGCCCGAGCGTTACGGCCTTGGGGAAGCGCTCGCGGCAGACCTCGGGGAGGTTCTTGCCCGTGGCGATCCCCAGCTTGGCCGACATCGACTGGATGAGCATCGCCATGAGGTTCGAGGTAAGGATCACCCACAGGAGCAGGTAGCCGAACTGCGCCCCGCCCGCGATGTTGGTGGCGAAGTTGCCAGGGTCAACGTATGCCACCGCCGCGATGAAGGCCGGCCCCAAGAAGGGCCACAGCCGCGCTAGACCCCGCTTCTCTCCCTTGAGGGAGGCGTGCGCCGCTCTGGCGGTCGCCGTCTCCCCCGGCAGGACCCCTTCGGCACCCGCTGCCACCTCGTCTCCATTGCCGCCCCCCGGCTCGATCGTCGCCCGCTGCCACAGTTTTTTAGCCATACCTTAAATTCAACATAGGGCGGGCATAATGTCAAGTTGGGTCACCCTTGATAACGGGGGTTGCCTCCGCTAGCATTGGCGTGACGATGGACGGGCCCGCGACAGTCAAGCCCCCATCCTCTTCAGTGGGGGACTACCTGAAGGCGATCTGGGAACTCGCAGGGGACGAGGCGGCTTCCACGACGGACGTCGCCGAGAGGCTCTCGATAGCCCCGCCGTCGGTCTCCAACATGTTCGTTCGGCTGCGGGAGATGGGGCTTGCCGAGTACGAGCCCTACCAGGGCGCTTCGCTCACCAAAGAGGGGCGCGTGCAGGCCCTTCGGCTGGTGCGCCGCCACCGCCTGATCGAGACCTTCCTCCTGGAGTGGCTCGACTACTCCTGGGAGGAGGTGCACGAAGAGGCGGAGAACCTTGAACACTCGGTCTCGGATGCCTTCACGGAGCGGTTGGCCGCGTTCCTGGAACACCCTGCCCAAGATCCTCACGGCGACCCGATACCGTCGGAGGACGGAAGTCTACAGGCAGACGACTCGTTCCCACTAGCGACGGCGACACCTGGTCAGCAGGTACGCATCTACAGGGTGGGCGATGAGGAGCCTGCGAAGCTTGCCTACCTGGAGGAGCACGGCCTGATGCCCGGCAGGCTGTTGAAGGTGAAGGTGGTTCGAACCTTTGACGGGGTCATCATCGTCGAGGACGAAGACGCGGAGACCTGTACCCTTGGAGGGCCCCTAGCGAGGTCGGTCTTCGTCCGGAGCGCTTCCGAGGGCGAGGGCTAGGGGGCTCAGGTAGTGCGAGACCGGCGCCGAGCAGGTCGGAGACCTCCACCAGACGAGGAAGACCAGGACAACGCCACCTGGAAGCTGCTGTGGGTGATCGTCGGAGCGGTCACCTTCACTGCGCTCATGTTCTTCTTAAATCTGATCTGTTCTTCGGAGAACACTTCTTCTTCTACGCAGTAGGGTGAATACCTACCTATATACACTCAGACTACAGATGCACAGAGCGCGTTACACCCTCATCGGCGACGCAAGGGACGCAAGCGCAAAGAGTTCGCCATGCGTCGGCGCAGCGTACCTACTACACCAACGGTACACCAACACAACTGCAAACCGAGCGAGAACACTCGCGAGCAACAAGAAACAAGATTTGGCGCATCTCGGCATATGTAAGGCAAATTCTCTTGCCAAGGACTAACGGTGGATGACGGTGGCGAACCACCCGCTTGGGACTTAAAATCCTTACAGTATGGGTTAGTGTGGGTTCGAGTCCCACCGCCCCTACCTCCGTGGGGGTCCGGTGATTCTGGCCCGAATAAAGGAGCGTTGTCGTGGAGTTGGCGAAGAGGATGGAGCGCCTGGGGACCGAGACGGCGTTCTCGGTGCTCGCGAAGGCCAAGGCGCTAGAGGCGGAGGGACGCGACATCATCCACCTTGAGATCGGGGAGCCCGACTTCGACACGCCTTCCCACATCGTCGAGGCTGGCTGCCGGGCGCTGCGCGCCGGGGAGACCCACTACACGCCCACCGCCGGCATCCCGGAGCTGCGCGCGGCTATCGCCGCCGACGTTGCGCAGAGTCGTGGCATAGCGGTTGAGCCCGAGCAGGTAGTGGTCACGCCGGGCGGGAAGCCGATCATGTTCTTCGCCATTCTCGCGCTCGTCGAGGAGGGAGACGAGGTGCTGGTGCCAAACCCCTCGTTCCCGATATACGAGTCGATGGTGAACTTCGTCGGCGGGCGGCCCGTCTTCGTGCCGCTGCGACAGGAGAACGAGTTCCGCTTCGACCTCGACGAGTTCCGCGCGGGCCTGAGTGGGCGCACCAGAATGGTAATCCTCAACTCGCCCGCCAACCCTACCGGCGGCGTGCTGACGCCCGAGGACATCGCCGGGCTCGCCGAGATCTTGCGCGAGCGCTCTGACGTCTTCGTCCTCTCGGACGAGATCTACTCTCGCCTCCTCTACTCGGGCTCCTTCGCCAGCATCGCCTCCGAGCCGGGGATGGGCCCGGACGGCCGGACGATTATCCTCGACGGCTTCTCCAAGACCTACGCGATGACCGGCTGGCGCCTCGGCTACGGCGTGATGCCCGTGCCCCTCGCGGAGCAGATAACCAAGCTGCAGGTCAACTCGAACTCCTGCACCAACTCCGCGACCCAGTACGCCGGGCTTGAGGCCCTCGCCGGTCCCCAGGACGGCGTGGACCGCATGCTCTTCGAGTTCCGTGCCCGCCGCGACCTGATCGTGACCGGCCTCGACGGCCTTCCCGGCGTCGAGTGCATCTCCCCCCAGGGCGCTTTCTACGCCTTCCCGCGCGTTACCGGCACCGGCCACCCCGCAGCCGCCCTTGCCGACCTGCTGCTCGAGGAGGCCGGCGTCGCCTGCCTCTCCGGCACCGCGTTTGGCCGCTACGGCGAGGGCCACCTGCGATTCTCTTACGCCAACTCACGCGAGAACATCGGCCGGGCGATTGAGCGCATGGGCGAGGTCCTCTCACGAGCGGCGGCGCGCTAAGCTTAGCCACCCCACGGGTTCATTCGTAACTGTCGCGACAAAGACCACAGTGGGGGACACCGCGCAGGAAAAATCCCTCATCCCGTGCCCTGGGTATGTTTTATCCTTCTATGTGCTGGGTACACATAAGTACCGTGAGCAAGAGATACGATGTTTGGAGTGATCGAGTTGGCTATGACGACCAAGAACGTCGAGAAGATGGGCGAGACGGCCCAGCAGATGAGCCAGAGCGCACAGCGGGCGGGTAGGATCTTCAACGGCTACCTTGCCGAGGCGCAGGAGATCAACACCGAGTTCGCGCGGCGCGCCACCGAGACTTGGATCGAGGCTATCCGCAACCAGACGGAACTCAACCAGCGGATGGTCCAGAGGCTCTACGGCGAGGTCGAGGGACAGACCGGTGCTTGGCAGGGGTTCCTGCAGGATTGGATGAGCGTGTACTCCGCGCCGTTCTCCAACCCCTTCGGGTCCGTTGACCCCTTCGATTACCTCCGCCAAGGCGTCGAGACGACCACGCGGAACGTCGAGCAGGTGACGGACATGACGCAGAAGACCACGGCGGCCGGCATAGCGAGCGCGAACGCGAGCGCGAACGGTGGCTTCCCGATCGCCGGCTACGACGAGATGAACGTCGAGGAGGTCTCCGCCAGGCTGGAGGGGCTCTCCGAGGATCAGTTCAAGAGGGTCCGCGAGCACGAGAAGCGCAACAAGAACCGCGACACCCTGATCGAGCAGATAGACCGCAAGATCAAGGCCACTACCGCTTAACGCGGGCCACAACCGCAGAGCTTGCCAGGGCCGGGCTTTTCCTGGCCCTTCTCTCTGGCCTTTTCCGCGTCCTTTTCCGCTTATCGGTTGATCCGATGCTAGCGATAGGAAATCGCTATTTCTCTGCGGCGGCAGATTATGCCATATTTATGGCTCACGTTGCCGGCGAAGTGAGGAGGAGAAGGCGTGGATACGATCTTTACCGGGGGTCTAGAGCGGCGGATGGAGGACCGCTTCATCAACGGTCATGGTCCGTATAACGTGACCCGGGACTCCGTGCGGCTCGGCGACTCGGGCATGCCCGAGGCCTGCGCGGACGATGCCCCGCTCGAAGGCGCGTGCCCCACGTGCCAGACGCAAGCCAACCTCAGGCGCTGGACGGGATAGGCTTCAAGAAGCTCTGACATGAAGGGGGGCGGGGCCAAGACTCCACCCCCCTTCTCTTTCCGGGTTGGGGACCTAGTCTACTGCGGTCCCGCGTGTCGCACCTCTTCCTCCACCGCGCCCTCGAACTTCTCAAAGTTCCCCTTAAAGAGGCCGGCCAGTTTCTTCGCCTGCTCATCGTAGGCTTCCGGGTCGTCCCAGGTATCTCTGGGGTCCAGCATCCCATCCGGCACGCCGGGCACGCTCTCGGGGAATTTCAGCCCGAAGACGGGGTCGGCGTGGGTCTCGACGCCGTCGAGCTTGCCGGCTATCGCCGCCCGCACCATCTCGCGGGTGTGGGGGAGGTCTATCCGCTCGCCCACGCCGTAGGGTCCGCCGCTCCAGCCGGTATTCACCATGTAGCACCGCACGGAGTGGCGCCGGATCTTCTCCGAGAGCATCGAGGAGTAGAGGGTGGGCGGCAGCGGCCAGAATGGCGCGCCGAAGCAGGCGGAGAAGGTCGCCTCGACCTCGGCGGACATGCCGGCCTCCGTGCCGGCGAGCTTGGCGGTGTAGCCGGAGAGAAAGTAGTATTCGGCCTGCTCGGGGGTGAGGATGCTTATGGGGGGGAGCACCCCGAAGGCGTCGGCGGTGAGGAAGAACATGGCCCTGGGGTGCCCGGCTTGGCCCTCCGGCACCGAGTCCTCTATGTACTCCAGGGGGTATGCCACCCGCGTGTTCTCGGTCTTAGAGGCGTCGGTGTAGACCTCCTCGCGGGTGTCCTCGTCTATGACCACGTTCTCCAGCACCGCCCCGAAGCGGATGGCGGAGTAGATCTGGGGCTCCTTTTCGTATGAGAGGTCTATGGTCTTGGCGTAGGATCCCCCCTCGAAGTTAAAGACGCCGTCCTCGGACCACCCGTGCTCGTCGTCGCCGATGAGGCGGCGCTTCTCGTCGGTCGAGATGGTGGTCTTGCCCGTGCCCGAGAGCCCGAAGAAGAGGGCGACGTCGTCCTCTTCCCCGACGTTCGCCGAGCAGTGCATGGGCAGGACGGCGTGCTCGACCGGCAGCACGAAGTTGAGCACGGTGAAGATGCTCTTCTTCATCTCCCCGGCGTACCCCGAGGCGCACACGAGGACGACCTTGCGCTCGAAGTCAACCCCGATAAAGGTCTCCGAGTTGGTCCCGTCCCTCTCGGGGTTCGTCTCGAAGCCGGGGACCGAGATGACCGTCCAATCTGGCTCGAAGCTCTCGAGCTCTTCGGGGGAAGGACGCCTGAAGAGCTGGCGGACGAACAGGGCGTGCCAGGCCCACTCGGCGACGATCTGGACGTTGAGGCGGTAGCGAGGATCCGCGCCCGCGTAGGCGTCCACGACGAAGAGCTCGTCGAGGCCTCCTGCGTACCCAGCGGCCTTCTCCAGTATCCGCCCGAAGCCCTCCGAAGAGAACGGCTTGTTGATCTCACCCCAGGTCACCCTGTCTTTGGTAGCCGCGTTCTCGACTATGAACCGGTCTGCGGGGGAACGGCCGGTGCGCTCCCCTGTCTCGGCGACCAGGGCGCCGCTGTCGGCGAGCGCCGCCTCCCCGCGCCGGATGGATTCCTCTACGAGCCGGGCCGGCGACAGGTTCTCGCTCACCGACCTCAGATCGCTCAACCCCAGGCGCTCGAGCAGCCTCTTGCGAACCGTGGTGTCCAAGCCCACCCCTTCTGTATTTCCTCCTGTGTGCGACCGGGATTATAGATGATGCGGTGGGGCCGCACCCGCGGCCCTACGCTCGTCAAGGGCTGGTGTAGGGGAGGAGGTCCTCCGCGACCGCTTTGCGGGCCGCTTCCGGGTCGCGCCAGACGTCGAGCCTGCTGGAGATGTCCAGGCGCGTCCACTCGGCCACCCAGACGACGCAGTCGTCCACGACGAGTTGCAGGGGCTCGGCGATCTGGTAGAAGCCGAAGTCGCTGCCGGGCGGATAATCCAGGACCTGCTCCCCGGCGCACAGATCGGCCACCAGATCTCTCGTCTTTTTCTCGGGGGAGATGTGGAAGTCGAAGTGATCCTGTCCCGCCGGCCAGTGGCTTACGACCGCCCCGTCCTCGGCGAGCTCCGTCACGAGCCGGCGGTAGCCCTTGAGGTGGTCCGGGACGGATATGGAGAGCCCCAGGGTGTGGTCGGAGAGCCGATCGCGCAGCTCGGCGTAGTAGGTTTCGTAGTACTCCGTTATCTGCTCCTTGAGCTCCTCGAGATCCTGGAAGCTCAACTGCTCCAACCTCATCGCAACCTCCGAAGACGCTACCGCTTAGACGCTACCGCTTGAGCAGGACCGTCGGCGAGACGTCGAGGGCCTTGGCCAGCTTCCAGATGACCTCCACCGAGGCGTAGACCTCCTCGCCGGTGTCCTCGGCCTGGGCGACCGAGCCGGGCTCCAGCTCGGCTGCCTTGTCGAGCCCGTCCTGCGAGATCCCCGCCTCCTCCCTCAGCTCCCTGAGCCTGAGCACGTCCAACCTCTGCGCCTCGGGGGCGGTCGGAGGGGCGGGCGGCTCGGGGAAGGCCGTCATGTCCGAGATGCTCACGCCAAGCGCCTCGACGAGCCTTTGCATAAAGAGCTCCAACACGTGCACCCGGCTCTGCTGCTCCAACTCCCTGACCCAGTTCCTACGCTGGCCGACCGCCTCGGAGAGCTCGTCGGGGGAGAGACCAGCCTCCTCCCGCAACTCCCGCAGACGGGCTCCGTCCAAAAGGTAAAGCTGCACGCTCCTATCCCTCCTCGGCGTCGTCCTCGAGGTCCGGCCTGCTCTCGTCGACCGGCTGCGGCGGGTCCGGGTAGCTCGTCAGCTCCGCACGACCGACGAAGAGTATCTCCGCGAGGTCCTTCCCGAGGTTGTCCCGGATCTCGGTCCTCTCGGCGGTCTCTAGGCCTATGATGACGTACGGGTTCATGCCCAGCGCCTCCGCCAGCTCCTCCTGCGACATGAAGACCCTCTCCCTCGCGGCGGCCAGGTTCGCCCCGTCTACCTTCATAGCCACACCCTCTCCATCACGCTTCCCCTGATCCCACCATCTTACCCCCGATGCACCCCGCGCTTCACGCCAGCCTGTTCGCCATTGGTCAGACCTGTTATATTACGGGCCCGACTTTGCGATGGTTGTTGCGATTACCGTCGGGGGTGGTGACGGGAAGGGAGGACCATGGCCGAGAGAAGAACCGCGGTTGCGAGGGAGCCTGTCCCCCAGACCGTTCGCCACGAAGGCCGGGACGTCGTCCTCGTGTCGGAAGAGGGGGACGTGCTGGTCACGCGCCCGGCAGCAGGGGTGAGGATCGAGGAGCGCGACGACCGCTCGCTCTATTACCGCCTCGTTTTGGGGTACGCGCATTCCCGAGCGGTGGCGAGCGGACGGCTTCTCGACCTCCACGACGCGGACCCCGACTGGCTGATGGGCTTCCTGGGTGCCCGCGACTGGCGACCCTTCGAAGACGGGAGGGCGGGCCGGGTGGCGCCGCTGAGCGTCGAGGGCGTGGAGGCGACGCTCGAGGGAACCATCCACCTCCTTGGCGCCGACGGGCTGCTCAAGCCCCGCTTCTACCAGGCGGTCTTGAACGGCCCGGGGGGCGCGTCGTGCATGACGGTCCCGGAGAGGGCTTCGTGGGTCGGACCCATGCCGCTCAGGGTCGCCCCGTTGCGGACCGTCTTGCTCGTCGGCCTCGACGAGACGAACGTGGAGTTGGCCAGGGGCTTGCGGGGCCTGGGCCTGCGGGTGATCCTGGCCCAGCAGGCGGGCGCCCGCCTGCGGGAGGTATTCCTGGACCTGCACGACGGGGGCTACCCGGTCTTCGAGGTCGAAGACGCCGAGGGCCTGAGCGAGGCGTTGCGTGAGATCGGAGCGCCGGACCTGACCGTGCTGGGCTTCAGCGGCGATACCAAGCTCACCCCCGAGGGCGACGTGCAGGAGGGTAGCGAGCTCGACGCCGCGGACGCGGATCTGGCGGGGGGCGTGAGCCCGGACGGTCCCGTGGCGTTCGACCGGGCCTCCGGGGAGACCCTGCGGGTCGGCGGTCCGTCCCTCCTTCCTCTGCCCGAGGCCACCGTCTTGGAGTTCCTGCTGCCTGCCCTCGAAGGCGCGGGCGGCCAGCTTAGGGAGGGGGGCGTCGAGGCGGCGTTCGACCTCACCCTGCCCACGACCATCCCCTACGGCGAGAAGAACCGTCACTCCACGGACGACGTTACCTTCAGGGCGGCCCCTGGTATGGAGAGAGGGGTTCTCGCCGCCCTGGAGGAGCTGGATCCCACCCTCCCTTCGTGGCTCGCGCCCGTAGAGGACCCAGCCGCCGGACGGCCCCTGGCCTTCACCGTGCGGGCCCAGATCGGGCCGTGGACGGCCCACCTCGCCGGCGCCGCGACCGTCAGGGCCCGGAAGACCGACGGCGGATACTTGCGGGCCGAGGAGTACGAGCAACGCCTGAGGGAGATGGGTGACGTCCGGGTCCTTCCCCTGCCGGAAGGGGGAGATGGGGCCGTCCGTACCCTGCTGGACGGGACTTATCTGCAGAACATCGTCTTCTTGAAGCTCCGCGCCATCCACAGCTACCGTCCGGCCGCGGTCGTCGTGCCCCTGACCGACGAGGCCTTCCAAATCTTCTTCGTCGCGCCCCAGATCTCCTACGGCGTCGTGGGCCGGTTGCGGGCCGTGCTTGCTGCCTCGGGCCTAGCCGGCGAAGAGCGGGACGCCGTCCGGCGGCTAGCCGACGAGGCCCTCAACGTGCCCCGGATCGACGCCCGGGTCCGCCACTCCTTCCCGAAGGGCGATGGCTTGCCGCCCATGGAGCCCAGGCCGAGCTTGCCGGAGCAGTCCGGCTCCGACCCTATAACCTCTCTTCTCGACGCGGCCGGGGAGATCTCATCTTCCGCCGCCGCTCCCACTGCGGACGAGGTCTTCGAGGCAGCCGGGTGGGGCACGGCCGAGACCGAGGAGCTTAACGGGTTTCTCCGCCACCGGTTCGAGGAGCTCTGCGTGGTTGCCATCAAGGACGCCGAAACCGCCGTCCTCGAGGTGCGGGAGACCTACGGGGGACACACCCTCCACACGGCGCCGGTCGCGGGCCTGGATCCTGAAAACCCCAAGGGCAAGGCCGTGTACGTTTCCACCCTCCTCGAGTACCTCCACCAGATAGTCCTCTCCGAAAACCGCATCGTGCGCGTGTACGACCGGCACGCCGACGAGCTCAAGCGCCTCCTGGCCGGCCGCATGATGGGGTTCGAACCGGACCCGGACGTGCCGGGCAGGGCCACGGCTCCCATCTCTGTCGGCTCCTTGAAAGGAACCCGTTACCGTTTGGGCAGCGAGCGGGTTCCCGTCGGGGATCGGGTAGTACAGGTAGATCTCTACAAGTGCGACGACGAATCCGAGGAGCCCCGGAGCGTAACGCTCGCCCTCGGTCCGGGGGCGGGGGATCCCATCGTGGCCATGCCGACCACCGTCCAGCTCGTCTTCGGGTTCGGCAACATCTGCGGGGATCTGGGGGTTCTGGAGCGGCGCCTAGCCTACAGGGTCGTAGCCTTCAACCGCTCGCCGAACGAGCGGGCCCTGAACGCCCTCGAGAACGGCGTTCCTCTGTACGAGTTCGACGAGACCCTGGACGAACAGGGCGATGCCGTCGAAGGAGATCGGCAGCGGGAGGCCTACGAGCGGGCCGGCCTGCGGTTAAGCGGGAAGCTGCGGGATCTTCTGGACGAGGGGCTCGTCGTCGGCGAGACGGACGGGGGAGTCCCGGTCCGGGCTCGTGTCGGCCACATACTGGACGGGCTTTTGGGGAGCGCCAAGCATCCGGCGACGGGCGAGAAGCTCAAGATCAGCGAGTACTACAAGGAGCTTCTCTTCGACGAGTACGATGAGCGCGGCCTCCCCACCATCTACAACGGGTCCAACTCGCCCGAGAAGGTCGCCGACGGCAGGATCTTCATCCACGACGCCTTCACGACATACGGTCTCGAGCCGGCCGAGCACTACGACGAGCACGACGGACCGTACCACAGTCTTATGTGCGTCTCGTGCAACACGACCAACATCACCGGCATCCTGTTGCGCCTCACCGACGTGCCGGGGATGTCGGACATGA
>Ga0126304_10001838_pt1 | contig 10209 bp, 12 predicted proteins | sample Plot25_FD_92538 | JGI IMG/M metagenome (GOLD analysis project Ga0126304, IMG submission 92538) | Serpentine soil microbial communities from UC McLaughlin Reserve, CA, USA - Plot25 | ecosystem: Environmental > Terrestrial > Soil > Grasslands | place: USA: UC McLaughlin Reserve, Lake County...
ACTGACAGAGGCGGAGCTCGTCGAGCGCGCCAAGCGTGGCGACCAGGACGCCTACGGAGAGCTCGTGCATGCATATCAAGGGATCGCCTTCAGGACCGCCTACCTGCTGACCGGCAATGCCGCCGACGCGGAGGACGCTGCGCAGGACGGCTTCGTCAAGGCCTTCTACGCCCTGGGCCGGTTCAGGCGCGGCGCCGAGCTCCGCCCGTGGCTCCTCCGCATCGTCGCCAACGAAGCCCGGAATCGCCGCCGCTCGGCCGGCCGGCGCGGCAAGCTCGCGCTGCGCGCCGCGGCGGCTGTCCCCTCGGGGGGCGCGGCCCCGTCCCCCGAGCTGTTTGTGCTGGACGCGGAGCGAGGCGTGCAGCTCCTCGCCGCGCTCAACGAGTTGCGCGACGAGGAGCGCGACGTCGTCGCATGCCGCTATCTGCTCGAGCTCTCGGAAGACGAGACCGCGGAGACGCTCGGGCTGAGGAAGGGGACTGTGAAGTCGAGGCTCTCGCGGGCGCTCACGCACCTGCGCGAGCGGATCGAGGTCGACGATGTCTGAGCTCGAGCTCGCTCTCACCGCTCTTGGCCGGGAGCTCGACGTCCCCGAGACGCCCGACCTCACTGGTGCTGTGCGGCGTCGGCTCGCCGAAGGCCGGCGGCCGCCCGCCTGGCGGCGGCCGCTCGTAATCGCTCTCGCCGCACTGCTCGTCGTCGTCGCCGCGGTGATGGCCGTGCCGCAGGCTCGCAGCCAGGTGCTCGACTGGCTGGGGATCGGCAGCGTCACGATCCACTACGTCGACGAGCTGCCCAAGCTCGAGCCGCGCGCGGAGGTCGAGCTCGGCGCGCGTGTGCGGCTCGCCGAGGCGCGCGCCCGTGCGCAGTTCCCGGTGCTTCTACCCAGCCTCGAGGGACTCGAGCGCCCCGCCGTCCACTACCGCGGCGACATCGGCATGGTCTCGCTGCTCTACGGCACCGAGGACGAGCCGAGGTTGCTGATCAGCGAGATCGTCTCGCCAGGCGCGATCGACAAGCTGCTGACGGGCGCGACCGACGTCGAGCCGGTGACCGAAGGAGAGTGGTCCGGTGCCTGGCTCTCCGGCGGCCAACACGTTCTCTTCCTGCCGGTGCAGGACCAGATGCTGCGGCTCGTCGGGAAGGTGCTCATCGTCCACAACGGCTCGATGACGATCCGGATCGAGGCCGACGTCTCGAAGGACGAGGCGCTCCGGATCCTCCGCTCGCTGGAGTGAGGAACCGAGCCGGCGCGGCCGGTGTAGAGGCGGAAACGCGAAGGAGGTTGCAGATGAAGCGATTGCTGATCGGCCTCGCTTTCGTCGCCCTCGCCCTGCCTGCGGGCGCGGCGGCGGGTGGCTGGGCGTCGGCAGGTCTCGGGCCCCCGCCAGACGACATGGGCCCCGGCGAGACCTGGAACGCCAAGATGACGATCCTCCAGCACGGCAATCCTCAGACGCCGCTGTCGGCGCTGTCACCGACCGTGACGATCCGGAAGGGGTCTGTCGCGAAGACGTTTGCGGCGAAGGAGACCGACACGCCCGGCGTGTACGTGGCGAAGGTCGTCTTCCCGAGCGCGGGGAAGTGGTCGTACGAGGTGTACGACGGCTTCACCGTGTACGGCGGGCAGCAGACGCACCACTTCGCGCCCGTGACGATCGGGTCGGGGAGCGACGGCGGCGGGTTCCGGGCGCCGATGATCGGCGCCGTGCTCGCCGCGTTGATGGGCCTGGCCTTCGTGCTCTGGCTCCTGTCCCGGCGCATTCGCATCCGCGCACCGGCGCCGACCCACTGACGGAGCGGCCCTTCGGGGCCGCTCCAAACTTTACGAAATCTGTTCTTTCGACTCCCCAAAAGGGGGAGAAAACCGCGTTGCCCGCGGCCGTTAATGATGGAATCACTGCGGACGACCCGGAGGTAACACGATGGGCGAAACGGAACTTCACGTTCTCGGGGACACAGAGCAGCAAATGATCGAGCTCTGGCGGATCGAGGAGCTGCAGCGCGCCGGCTACAGCCACCGCGCTGCCGGGCGGCTGGCGGCTCGCCACGACATCGATCTGCACCTGGCGGTCCAGCTGCTCGAGCGCGGCTGTGCCCCAGAGCTGGCGCTGAAGATCCTGCTCTAGTCGGGTCGCTTCTTCACGGGGTCCGACCCCGTAAAGAACGCGCGAAGGCCTGCAACCTGCAGCGTCTTTTACGGGGTCCGACCATGTAAAGAACCCGGCGCGCCGTCGGCATCGGCAGAATGCCGCGCGTGATCGCGTCGATTCCCTCGCCCGAGAACGGCTTCTTCGAGGTCGGACCAGTGACGATCCACATGTACGGACTGATGCTGCTGCTCGCGATCGCGGTCTGCATCCTCGTCACCGGCCTGCGCTGGACGAAGCGGCCGGGCGTGATGGGCGGCGACTGGGATCTGCTGCTGCGGATCGCCGTGTGGGGCGTCGCTGCGGGGATCGTCGGCGCGCGCGCCTACCACGTGATCACCTCGTGGTCGGAAGTGCCCGATCCGGAATGGAAGGGCGTCTTCATGGTCTGGAAGGGCGGCCTCGGCGTCTGGGGCGGGATCCTGCTCGGGACGATCGTGGGCGCGATCATCACGCGCCGGGCCGGGAAGAGCGCGTTCGGGCTGATGGACGCAGCCGCGCCGGGCCTGCTGCTCGCCCACGGCATCGGCCGCTTCGGGAACTGGTTCAACCAGGAGCTCTACGGCAAGCCGACCGACCTGCCGTGGGGGCTCGAGATCTCCCCCGAGAACCGCCCCTTCGCCTACCCCGATTCGGAGACGTTCCACCCGACGTTCCTCTACGAGTTCCTCTACGTGACGATCTGCGCCGGGATCCTGCTGCTCCTAGACCGGCGCTTCCGGTTCAAGCCGCCGGCGCTGTTCACGCTCTACGTGATGCTCTACACGTTCGGCCGCTTCTTCGAGGAGCTGCTTCGCGTCGACCCGTCGCACGAGTTTGCGGGCCTGCGTTTGAATGCGTGGGTATCGATCGTCGTGTTCGTGCTCGCCACGGCGTTCTTCGTCTACTGGCAGTTCCTGCGCGGGCCGCGTGAGGGGCGGCGGGCGGCGGCCGCCAAGCCGCCCGAAGGGCCGGCGATGGCGATCCCCAAGGGCCGCGTCCGGCACTGAAGCTAGCCTCGGGCGGGTGCCGGTGCCTGTGCGTGAGCTCGAGCTGGACCTCGACGCGTTCGAAGGCCCGTTCGACCTGCTGCTCGCGCTCGTGCTCCGCGAGGAGCTCGACCTGGCCGAAGTGGACGTGGCGGGTGTCGTCTTGGCGTTCGTCGAGCGTCTGGCCGAGCGCGACGAGCTCGACCTCGACGCGTGCGGGGAGTTCCTGGTGCTCGTCGCGGCGCTGCTCGAGCTCAAGGCGCGGGCGCTCCTCGCAGGGGACGACGCGGCGCTCGACGACCTCGACCCGGCGCTCGCTGCGGAGGAGCTGGCGGCACGGCTGGCCGAGTACCGGCGGATCAAAGAGGCGGCCGCCTGGCTCGCGGACCGGCTGTCGGCGGAGCAGGGACGCTACTTCCGCCTCGGCCCTGCACCGTTGGCTTCAGTCGTCGAGCGGCGGCTCGCGCCGCAAGACCCGGCCGGGCTTGCAGCCGCGCTCCGGGCGCTGGCGGCGGAGCCGCCTGCTGTCTCGCTCGCCCACCTCGAGCTCCGCTTTCCGCCGGTCGAGCAGTTCCTCGGGCGCTTTCGCGCCCTGCTCGTGCGGCGGACGCGCTTCGACTTCGACACCGAGGTGGAGGGGATGACGCGCGTCGAGCAGGCGGTCGCGTTCCTCGCGCTCCTCGAGCTGCGGAAGGCGGGGGAGATCGAGCTCTCGCAGGCCGCGCCGTTCGCTCCGATCCGCGTACAGAGGAACGAAGCTGCGAAGCCGGAAAGGAGTGACGCATGGACCGCCCGCTCCGCCTAGTCGCGGCGAACCCGCTCGACCGGCTCGCGCGCACGCTCGAGGCGCTGCTGGTCGTCGCCTCGCAGCCCCTGCCGATCGAGGAGCTGGCGGAGGCGTCCGGCGAGGACCGGGAGCGCGTAGAGATGGCACTCGGGCTGCTGGGCGAGCGCTTCCGGGAAGGGCGCAGCGGGATCGTGCTGGAGCGCGTTGCCGGCGGCTGGGCGTTCCGCGCGTCGCGCGAGGCGGCGGAGGCGTGTGGCCGTCTGTTCGAGCGTCCAGTCGAGCGTGGCTTGTCTGCGGCGGCGCTGGAGACGCTGGCCGTGATCGCGTACCTCGGCCCGTGCTCGCGGCCAGAGGTCGCACGCCTGCGCGGCGTTGCGGCCGACTCGGTCGTCGCGGGCCTCGTCGAACGCGGGTTGATCGCTGAGGCCGGTCGTGACCACGCCGTCGGCGCCGTCCGCTACCGCGTCACGCCGCTCTTCGAGCGGATCTTCGGCCTCGAGAGCCTCGCTGAGCTGCCGCGCCTGGATGACGTCGGAACGGACGCGAAGGAGATCCGCGGGCGCCTCGAGACGATCGCCGAGAAGCGCCCGGCGTAGCATCGGCATATCGCCGACGCGCCCGCCATCGAGACCCGCGGGCTCTCGAAGACGTACTCGAGCGGAGTCCGCGCCCTCGTCGATCTCGACCTCCGCGTCGAGCGCGCCGAGGTCTTCGGCTACCTCGGCCCGAACGGGGCGGGCAAGAGCACGACGATCAGGCTCCTCCTCGACCTGATCCATCCGACGGCCGGCACCGCCCGGATCGCAGGGCTTGAAGGAGTCGAGGCGCGGCGGCGGATCGGGTATCTGCCCGGAGACCTGCGTCTCGCCGACCGACTCTCCGGGCAGGAGCACCTCGATTCGCTCGCGCGACTGAGGGGCGGCCCGCCGCCGCCTCTGCGCGACGAGCTCGTCGAACGCTTCAGCTGCGTGCTCGACCGCCCCTTCCGCGAGCTCTCTCGGGGAAACCGCCAGAAGCTCGGGATCGTCCAGGCCTTCATGCACGCGCCCGACGTCCTGATCCTCGACGAGCCCACGTCCGGGCTCGACCCGCTGAACCAGAGCGAGTTCCGCCGGCTGACGCGGGAGACTGCCGCCGACGGCCGCTCCGTGTTCCTCTCCTCGCACTCGCTCGACGAGGTACAGCACATCGCCGATCGGGTCGGGATCATCCGCTCGGGCCGGCTGATCGACGTGGACGCGGTCGAGTCGCTGCGGGAGCGGGCTTTGCGGCACGTCACGATCCGCTTCGTCGAGCACGTCGATCCGGCGTCGTTCGCGGCACTCGATGGCGTGCGGGTCGACCACGCCGAGCCGGAGGACGTCCGCCTGCACGCGCCGGAGTCGGCGATGGACGCGATAGTCAAGGTGGCCGCGCGCCATCGGATCGTCGACCTCGTCTCCCAGCCCGCCGACCTCGAGGAGATCTTCCTCGAGCTCTACCGCGAAGGCGATGGGAGCGGTTGCGTTCCTGAGCCGCGAGCTGCGCGAACGGCGTCGCGCCCTCGTCTTCTGGTGCATCGGCGTGGCGGCGTACTGCGCGATGATCGCGTCGATCTTCCCGTCGATCGAGGACTCGCCCCAGCTCGACCAGCTCGTGCAGGACTACCCGGAGGCGCTCAAGTCGCTGTTCGGGCTCGGCGGCGTCAACCTAAGCTCGGGCACCGGCTACCTCGACACCGAGCTGTTCAACATCATTCTGCCGCTGCTCGTGATCGTCCTTGCGGTGGGGTCGGGAAGCCGCACGCTGGCCGGGGAGGAGGAGGCGGGAAGGCTGGAGCTGCCGCTCGCCTACCCGGTGCGGCGGCGGGACGGCGTCGTCACCAAGGGCCTCGGCGTTGCGGGCGAGATCGGGATCTTCGCCGCGACGACGTTCGTCGTGCTCGCCCTCCTCAGCCCCGTCTTCGGCCTCGACCTTTCGTACGGAGGACTCGCGGGAGGGGTGCTCGGCCTCGGCCTGCTTGGGCTCTTCCACGGCTGGCTGGCGCTGGCCGTCGGCGCTGCGCGGCCGGGGCGGGCGCTGGCGATCGCGCTCCCGGCAGGGGCCGCCGCGCTCGGCTACCTGATCGGCGGGCTGCATAGTCTCGCGTCCTGGCTCGACCCCTTCCGCTTCGTCTCGAGCTTCTGGTGGATCGGCCAGTCGCCTCTGTCGAACGGCGTCGAGATCGGCCATCTCCTGGTTGTCGCCGCAGCGTCGCTGGTCGCGCTCGGCGCGGCGGCGTTCCTGATCGAGCGCCGCGACCTACAGGTTCCCTAGCTCGGCGATCGTCGCCACAGCGTCAAGGTCCCGGTGGGCGAGGTGCTGGACCATGATCCGCTCGACTCCGGCGGCCTCGTAGGCCTTGATCCGCCTGTGGAGGCCGGGCCGATAGGGCGTCATCACCGAGAAGGGAAGAGTCGCGGGGTCGCGACCGACCACTTCACACGCGTCCGCCACACGTTGACGCCGCCGCGCGGCCTCGGCGGGGTCGACGCCATAGGTGTTGTACTCGTCGGCGAACCGGGCGGCCGGCTCGGTCGTCCCGCGGCGCGCGCCGCCGCCGACGATCAGCGGGGGCCGCGGGTTCTGCACCGTCAGCGGCTCCTCGCGGAGCTGCCGGTCAACGTGGTCGATCTGGGCGGCGAGCATCCTCACGCGCTCGCCGACGTCGGGAAACGGAAAGCGGAACGTCTCGTGCTCGAGCTCCATCCAGCCGGCGCCCATCCCAACGTCGATGCGCCCGTTCGAGATGTGGTCGGCGGTCGCCGCGGCCTTCGCCAGCACCGCCGGCTGACGGAACGTGACCGGCGAGACGAGCGCCCCTAGGCGAAGCCGGGAGGTGTGCGCGGCGAGCGCGCCCAGTAGCGTCCAGGCGTCGGTGGCGAGACGGCTCGGGTCAGTCTGTGAGAGGTAGTGGTCGGAGCGGAACATCGCCTCGATGCCGTGTTCCTCGCAGGCTTCGGCGAGCTCGACCCACTCCGGCCACGAGACGCCCTCCTGACCCTCGATCATCAGCGCAATGCGCATGCGAGCTCTTCGAGCAGGTCGTCAGGGTCGTAGAGCGCTCGGAAGCCTGTCTCGGCGACGCGGCGCGTCCCCGGGTCGATTGGAGACGTCGTGGCCCACGAGGGCGGCGCAATGCCGACTTCGATCTCGAGACCGGAGGGCAAGCGCAGACGGCGCTCGGTCACGACGCCCCACGTACCGTGGCGAACGACCTCCGCCTCGGGTGCGAGCTCGTTGATCCAGTCGCCGGCTTCTGCGTCGGTGAGCACGACGAGGTCGACGTCCGAGTCTTCACGCGCCTCGCCGCGGGCCCACGAGCCGACCAGAGCGACGGCGCCAACGTTCTCACGACCCGCGGCCCACGCTCGCACGCGGCGAAGGAGCTGCTCGACCTCGTTGCGCCTAGCCGGAGAGGGGCGTCGAGAAGGACCAGAACTGGCCTTCGAGGTCATACGCGTCGTATCGCCTGTCCCCGTATTCCTGGTCGGCTGGCTCCATGATGATCTCCGCGCCCGCGGCCTTGGCGCGCTCGAAGTGGGCATCGACATCGTCGACGTACACGTGAACGAGACCGCTGCGGTGATCGGCGCTTTTGGGGCTCCTGTATTCCTCGCCGGGGTAGCCGAGCATGACCGAGTCGTCGCCGAGGCGGAGCTCGGCGTGGTTCACCCGTCCCTCGTCGTCGGTCATGCGAACCGCCTCTGCGAAGCCGAACGCGCTCGTCAGGAAGTCGATCGCTGCGGCGGCGTCCTCATACAGCAGGTACGGCGCGATGCGTCCCACGATGCAAGCCTAGTGGCATGCGGCTGAACGCGTACCTGGCCCGCGCAGGGATTGCCTCACGGCGGAAGTCGGACGACTTGATCAAGTCCGGCCGCGTTTTCGTCAACGGGGAGCCGGGGCGGCTGAACATGTTCGTCGAGCGGGGCGATCGTGTGGAGGTCGACGGCGAGGAGGTGCGGCCGCAGCGGCTCGCGTACGTCCTCTTGCACAAGCCCGCCGGGGTGGTGACGACGGCGAACGATCCGCACGGGCGGCCGACGGTCCTCGAGCTCGTCGACCACGACGTGCGCGTCGTGCCCGTGGGACGGCTGGACGTGGAGACGACTGGGGCTCTGCTGCTGACGAACGACGGCGAGCTGGCACACCGGCTGGCGCACCCGAAGTACGAGGTGGAGAAGGTCTACGAGGCCGAGGTCGAAGGCGAGCCGTCGGACGAGGCATTGCGACGGCTGGCCGAAGGTGTCGAGCTGGAGGACGGACTGACGGCGCCGGCCGAGGTGCGTCGCCTCGGCCCCTCATTTGTCGAGCTCTCGATCCACGAGGGCCGCAACCGCCAGGTGCGCCGGATGCTGGAAGCCGTGGGGCATCCCGTTAGGCGACTCCACCGGAGCCGCTACGCGGGCCTCACTGTTGACGGTCTCGCGCCCGGGGAGTGGCGGGAACTCGTCCCCAGCCACATCGACCACCTGAGACACGTCGTTTCGACGGACGATCGCCGCGCCTTGTAGCGCCTCTCGGCACCTGTCTCTCAGCCGCCTCGCGCGCGCCTATCCCTTCCAACGCCTCGCCGCAGCACCTCGGAACCCGTCCCCCGGGGCCGATGTCCCGGTGCCAGGCACGCGGCCACGGCCCGGCAGGACAGTTACGGACCTCAGCGACGCGGCCTGCCGAGACGAATCCTCACGCGCCTGCCACGACGTCATCACGTGCGCGCCGTCGCGGTCGGGCCAGCGGCCTTCGATTTCCCAGCCAACGAGCGTCTCGTCTAGGACGTCGTGGACACGCTCGCAGCCCCGGCCCGCGCAGACGCAAGCAGCGCCCTGCCGGAGGAGGTTCTCCGCGAACTGCGAGTTGGGCTCGACCGGCAATTCGCTCGTGTCGGCGGCGACAAAGAGAACTACGTGCGGCTCGACCCCCTCAACCGCCGGCGGGCCAGTCGTAGAGCCTGTCGATCTCGGCGAGCAGGTAGTCCCTGTCGCTCATCGTCGCGGCTGACGGTCTCGATCGCTACTCGTACCACGCCAGCACCGCGACGATGACGTAGAGCGCGACGAGCGCCCACCCCTCGAATGCCAGCGCCTCGCCGTCACCCGTGATCTGCCAGATCCCGAAGGCTGTCAAGGCGATGGCGCCGATATAGACCGGTCCCAGCACGAAGGTGAGCCGCGTGTCGAAGGCGAGCGATGCGAGCACCAGCGCAGGGAAGATGAAGACCGCGATCTGGGCGACGGAGTTCTTGACCACGGAGATGGCCAGGTCGTTCTGCCCCTTGGCCGCAAGGGTGATCCCGACGACGTTCTCGACCGCGTTGCCGGCGATCGCGACGATGACCAGGCCCGTGAACGCCTTGGAGATCCCCAGCGCCTCGACCGCCGGATCCAGGGCGCTTACGAACCAGTCCGAGACGAAGGCGGCGCAGACGCCGGCGGCTGCCAGCAGCGCCACCGCCACACGGAACGCGAGGTCGGGCCGCGCGCCGCGTTCGTGCGCCGGCTCGAGCGGCTCGTCCGAGCGGAGATACGACCAGAGCCATGCGCCGTAGACGGCCAGCAGGCAGACCGCGCCGATCGAGGAGATCGCGACCTGATGGCGGCTCGCGCGGTCGCCCACCGTGTCCGACAGGCCGAGGATCACGATGATGAAGACGGCCAGCATCAGGAGTGTCGCTGTGTCGTTCGGGAGCCTCGGCCGAAAGCGCATGACGCCGTCGGGCGAGGCGCGCGCGCCTGCGACGATCGCGAGCCCGAGCACGAGCAGCGCGTTCGCGAGCAGCGAGCCGACGATCGAGGTCCGGGCGACTACGAGCTCGCCGGCCGAGAGCGCGAAGAGGACGATGAAGAGCTCCGGGAGGTTGCCGAGCGTCGACTGCAGCGCGCCGGTCACCGCCGGACCGAACCGGTGACCGACGGACTCGGTCGCCACGGAGATCACCCACGCGAGACCTGCGAGCGCAAGACCGGCGATTGCGAATGTCGCGACGGGCTCCGCGTCCAGGTAGTGGAGCGTGCCCGCGGCGAGGGTGGCAAGCACGACCCCACCGAGGACGGCGTTACGGCCGGACAAACCCCATGCGCTCGTACATCGTCTCGAGCGTCGGCGCCGAGACTTCGCGCGCCTTCTCCGCTCCGACGCCCAGGAGACGTTGGAGCTCGGCCGAGTCTGCCCGCAGCTCGCGATAGCGCTCCTGGATCGGGACGACGAGCGCGACGACGGCGTCCGCGACATCGGTCTTGAACTGCCCGTACCCCGCGCCGTCGTAGCGGGACTCGATCTCCTC
>Ga0126304_10001839_pt1 | contig 10207 bp, 7 predicted proteins | sample Plot25_FD_92538 | JGI IMG/M metagenome (GOLD analysis project Ga0126304, IMG submission 92538) | Serpentine soil microbial communities from UC McLaughlin Reserve, CA, USA - Plot25 | ecosystem: Environmental > Terrestrial > Soil > Grasslands | place: USA: UC McLaughlin Reserve, Lake County...
ATCCCAGCCGCGCCGCACAGCACGAGAAACCTGATCGAACCAGGGCCTCCGATTTGCTTTACGACCTCGATCAGTGTCGTCATCATCAATCATTGCCGCGCCAGCAGCATCCGTTCCCACGTCTGGACCAGATCTTCGAGCATCCGCTTCGGTTCGCCGGTGAGATCGCGCTGAACAACGCTGCTGTCCCAGACTCCCATTCGATCAGAGCGGAAGTCGTAGCTGACCAATCCGCTCGCCGTATTCCATCCGATCTGGCTGGGTGTGTCGAGGGTGCCGAGATACTGGAACACGCGCGCCGCAATGCCGCGCCGGGCGATCGGACCGTCCGACCGATGTTCTCGTGACAGCGCCTCGTTCATGGTCGCCCTCAGGTCTGAAAGGCCGAATGGGGTCGTGATCGTGACCGGTAGCCCGCGGACGATGAACGGAACTTTCATCTGCGCCTCGGTCAGCGCAAAGCCGTGCCCCAGAACGCCTCCTTCGAAGAGGCTCTCGCCGTGATCCCCGACGATGACCACTGCAGCACTCTGGCCGGTCTGAGCTTCGACCGCGTCGACAACCCGGCCGATCGCCTGATCCACGTTCGCCGTCGCATTGAGGTATGTACTCGTCAGGGCACCGCGGCGACCGGGTGAGATCTGCGAGGGCGCCAACAGTCCCACGCCGAGCAGGTTCTCGAGCCCGGCGTGGTTGTATGGGTAATGCGTATCGTGGAAGTTGACGTACATGAAGAGCGGCGAGGCCGTCTTTCGCGAGCGAAGGTACTCGTCGATCCGCTCCCGGACGACGCTCAAGGGAACCGCGAGGCTTCCAGGGGTCGTTGACGTGCTGTAACGTCTCGCGAGATCCTGGCGAGCATCGTAGAACTTGTCGACCCTCCTGTAATCAAGACCCATGCTCCCGAAGTCGTCATCCTGGCCTGAGAAGTACGCCACCTCGTAGCCGTGATCCTTGAAGTCGTCGAGCAGCGTGCTGCTGCCGCGGCCATCAATCAGGCTGCCGGTGAGGATGTGATAACGCGACTGACTCGTCGCCGCGACGTGAGCCCACGCGTCGTCCACCTTCAGGCCGCCGGCTGCAAGCCGATCCAGAACCGGCGTGACCGGATGGCCGCGATGTGTCGCTCCGACGACATCGGCGCGCACGCTCTCCAACACGAACAGTATGACCGGCGGACGTCGTGGCCACAGCGCTGTGCGTGACGCGGCGCTTGAAGGTACGGCTGCCTGGACCGGCAGGTCACCGGCGAGTCCGTCCTCGTCGATGCCGTTGCCCGGAATGTCGATCGCGTATGGGTGGATCTTGCCATTGAAAGGGGCCGTGTCCCGAGGGTTCTGCAGCAGGCCGAAGCCGTCGTCGTCGACATCGCTGATGCGGTTCAAGAGGGTTGTGAAAAGTTGCCCGGAGGGTGTGGCGCGAAGCCCGAACGCCATCGACTCCGACGTCATCGACACCCCGATCACCGTCAGCGAGGCGAGCGCCAGCAGGGCGAGCCAGGGTCCGGCCACCTGACGCAACTCAGGCAGGATGATCGACTGGGCGTCTCGCCGGTCGGCGCGGTGCAGCAACGCGGTACCTAGTACGACGGCGGAAATTCCAACGGCGACGACCGCAAGCGGCCGTGCCATGAGTGGAGCGGTGACTGCGATCACCTCCGCCATTCGTTGCCCTGCCAACGTCACCATCACGTGGAAATCGAAGGCATCGCCAAGGTATGACCAGACCTGGTAGTTGACGAAGTCGGCGATGGCGATGGGAAGTACTGCGGCACAGACTGCTGCGAACTGGACGCCTCGAGGCCGAAGCCGAAGCCGGCGGCCGATCCGCAATGCTGCAAACGTCAGCGGTGCCGCGAGCGTCAGGTTCAGCAGCGCGCACATGATGAGAAACGCGAGCGCGTCGCCGAAAGTGCCGAACTGATGAGTGGCCAGGAAGCCGCCGGTCAAGACGCCGTGCTTACGTTCGAGCAGGACCGCGTCCAGCAGCGTCACGCAGGCGACGGACCAGGAGGTCGTCCGGCGCCAGGTCAGTGACGCGACATGGGCTGACACGCGATCCACCGTCGGCGCCGCCGGGGCGACTGCCGCTCGAGCACCATTCATCGAGGCTTCGAACCTTTCTGCGCCATGAAACTGTCGGCGGCGGCGAGCAGCAGCGACTCGACGTCGTGAGCAGTTGCGGAACCACCCCGACTCGATCGCCCGCGGACGAAGAATAGCGTCATGAGCGCCTTGGGCTTGATCAGGAGACTGACGGCATTACGAATCTGAAACCGAATTGGCTGTTCGATGAACTTTCCGTCATACAGAAGGGCATACGCGCTGCGCCGGGTGTCTCCGTTGTCGAGAACGAACATCGGCACGTCGGGTCGTTCTGGTGTGCGAATCACTACGGCACGATCGTATGAATCCCCGTGCGCGATTCCGTTCTCCGGATGATGGTAAAGCCCCTTCGGGTCGTAGGAGCGGGCAACGAACAGCGTCAGGTTGTCGCCGTATTCGCGCTCGATGAAGTTGCTCGTGCCGTAGGTGTCCTGCACCCAGGCGCTCGTGTGCCGGCCTGGCCGTGCGTCGAGTCCCTTGAGGCGAGGGGGCACGGCCGCTGGACTGAGTCCGTCTTCGACCGTCGTGCCCATGTAACTGTGGATGATCGTTGGAATCCCGGCCAGCGCCAGCAGCAATGCGAGTCCAGGCAGGTGACGAGTGTCGATCATGGTGCAGCCGTGTGCGGCTTGTCCGCGCCGAGCCAGAACAGAACCGGCAGTGCGAGCGCGAATGTCATCAGCCCGGATAGAGGATGAACGAAGGTCCCAAGCAACCAGGCGCGTCCCGAGGCCACGATCAGCGCCAGTGCGACGACTCGCACGATGTTGGCGGCAATCGCGATCGGGATTGCCGCGACCAGCACGAGCACGCGCCGCTGCCATGAACGCGCCGTGTAGGCGACGATGCAGGCAACCGTCAAGGCTGCGTACAACGTGGAGAATCCGGCGCAGGCATCAGCGATCTCTACCAGACCGGAAGTCGTGTGCAGCGTCGTGCCTTCAAGATAGACACCGATGCCCAACAGCGGCAGCAACGCCGCAGTCACGGATGCGACGAGGTAGCGCAGCGCGAGCTGGATCGGCTCTGTGAACGCAAGCGGAATCGGAATCGCGCATACCAGTAGAAGGAGCGGAAAGGCAATCAACCGTGTGCGCGCGCGGCCCAGTACGAGCAAAACAATTCCTGGAACCGCCAGGAACAAGCCGACCGCCGACAGAAGCTGGGTATGCATGCCGGCATCGATCGCGTGGAGCGCTAACGCCGGTACGAGCAGCACGAAGCCCCACGCGCTTCCTTCGCGCGGCAGGTCAGGCCGCCTTTTCAACTCCTGCCAGGCGAGCCACGCAACCAGCGGCGGCACGAACATGCCGTGCGCGTTCTGCCACACACTCAGGGTCCAGCGGCTGAACAGCCACGCGACCGTCGGACCAAACAGCAGTGCGAGTTCGACCGCAACCAGCAGCAGGAAAGGCTTCCGCCGGCGATCGCGCGAGAGGGTGACGGTCCCCGGTTGAAGGGACACGTCCGCCGTGACTGCCATCCGTTCAGCTCTGCAGAGTGGACAGGGCTCGTCGCGCGTCGGCTGCGCCGTCGAACTTGGGATTCAGTCGAAGCGCTTCGTTGAGCGCCCTTTTGGCCTTCGCGGCCTGACCGGCTTTTGCGTAGGCCAGCCCGAGGTGGTAGTGATATCCGGCGGCCTGCGGGTCCTTCTGAATCGACGCCTCGAATTGCGGGATCGCCAGGTTAGGCTCTCCCTTCTTGTAATAGACCCACCCGACGGTGTCCATCACAGCCGGGTTGTCTTTCAAGTTCACCGCGGCAGCGCGTGCGAGCGCGAGCGCTTCCTCGAGGTTGTGGTCGCGGTCGGCATAGAGATAGGCAAGGTTATTCGCCGCGACCGGCGCTGCCGGACCCGAGTCCAGTGCGCGACGGTACGCCTTCTCGGCCTCGTCGAGACGATTCTGCATGTTGTAAATGATTCCAACCAACGTGTGTGCGCCGACCGAATTCGGCTCTCGTTCGGCAATGTGCTCGAACTCCTTGCGCGCCTCGTCGAGCCGACCCTGCTGCAGATATGTTCGGGCGAGCAGCTCATATGCGGGCATGATGGATGGATCGGCAGCGATCACGCCGCGGAGATGCTGTTCGGCCGCGGCCGTATCTTGTGCCTGCAGATCGGTTCGCGCGGCAAGCAGCAGCAGTGGTGCGTTCTTCGGTGATCGCTCGAGCTGAATTTTTATGCGCTGACGGGCGGTGTCGAGCTTTCCCGCCTGGACATCGAGCGCGGAGAGTCCACCGAGCGCGTCGAGTTGCCCGGGATCGGCCTGGAGTGCGTGTTCGTACTCACGCCTCGCGCCCGCCGAATCCTTTTTCAAGGCGAAGAGCGTTCCATTCAGCGCCCGAACCGTCGGGTCGTCAGGCAATGCTCGGGTAAGCGGGCCCATCTCGGTTGTCGCCCGCTCGATGTCGCGACGAGCGATGAGTCCCCGAACCAGGAGAATGCGGGGATCGGCGACCTTCGGCTGTGTCTTGATCGCTTCGCGCGCGAACTGGATTCCTTCGTCCGTCTTGCCTGCTGCCAGATTGAGGCGGGCGAGCTCGGTCTGCGCGGCGCCGACGCGTGGATTGAGACGCAAAACCTCTTTGAATGCGTCTATCGCGCCCGCCCGATCGCCGGTGACGGAGCGTGCGCGTCCAAGTACGAATTGACCCGTCAACGACTGGGGATCCATTTTGACGGCGGCCTGGGCCATCGCCAGCCCCTCAGGGTAGCGCCCTTCCGCCAGCAGCCACTGGGCTTTGGTGGTAGCCGCTTCGACGCTGGTCGGCACCTTCTGCAGAACCTCGTCGAGTCGCTTATGTGCTTCGTCCTTCCGTCCCGCTCCGTAGTCGATGAACGCCAGCCTGGTGCTTGCGGGTGCAAATAGCTGCTGCGATTCGAGCAGCCGCTGCAAGATGGGGGTGGCGGCTTCCACCCGGTTCATATGAAGGTAATAGTCAACCAATCCGAGTTCGGCCTCGGGCGTTCCGTTCGCGGCGGCTGCCGCCTTGACGTAAGGCTCGGCTTCCGATGCGCGGCCCGAGCTGAGCAGGATCGCCACCATCGCCCGATTCGGACGGAGATCGGCAGGAGCGATGGAAAGCGCACCCCGGACCGCCTCCTCGGCTTCCTTGATTGCGCCGGTATTCAGATGGAAAGTCGCTAATGCCAGCCTCGCCGAAATCGAGGCAGGGTCGAGCCGAATCGCCTCCTCGAAGCTGCCGCGTGCTTCGGTGTTGAGCCCTTTTCCGAACAGCAGAGCGGCCTTGTTGAGGTGTCCCTGTCCGCTGAGCGGATCGATTTTGAGCGCCTCCTGGATCTGTTTCATGGCGCCGTCGAAGTCGTCGTTCCCGGCCAGGGCGCTACCAAGAAGAATATGGGCCTCGGCGTTGCGCGGCTCCAGCTCGATCGTGCGGCGCGCTCGGGTCGCAGAATCTTCGAACTGCTGGGTGGCGAGAAGCGCCTTGGCCGCCTGAAGCTGCGCTTTGGCATCAGTGGGCAACAGGTCAGCCGCGCGCACGAACTCACGACTGGAGTTGTTGTAATCCCCGACTTTCTCAAGAGCCTGTCCCAGCTTCTGTCGCGTTGGGGCAGACAGCGGATCAGCCTTCAGCGCGTTGCGATATGCCAGGATGGCATCCGGATACTTTTGCGTGTCGAAGGCGGCGTTTCCGCGGGCAAAATACTTGTCGCTGGTGGCCTGCGGGTTGGAGCAACCGATCGCCGGGAGTATGAGACCGCAAGCGGTCAGGAGTAGCCACAGAACTCTGGATCGCTTCATAGTTCACTTCAGTTCAACGGGGCGTCGGTCTGCCCGGCGCCCTCCCTGGAGGATGGAGACGTGTAGCGAAAAAGCAATCGAGGCGCCAGCGGAGTCAAATCGTCAATACACGGTTAACCCCCGGATATTGCGTCGCGCCGTTCAACGTCAAGTTTGGCTTGCCTGGATCCGCGACCTTTAGTCATCTCAAAAGCAGACAAACATCTCCTTGAGCACGCCTGTGCGAAGCCGGAGGTCAAAAAAAAACGCGGCCGACAAGTTGTCAGCCGCGCGTGAAAAGAGGCCTTCGAGCTTCGAGGATTTAGGCCGAGGCTCTGAAACGACGACGAAGCGCCATGCTCGAGCCGAAGAACGCCATACCGAGCAGGGCGAGTGACCCAGGCTCCGGAACACGAGTCTGGGAAAGGTACTGACCCACAAAGGAAAGCGCGGCGCTTCCTGCACCGGGTCCTGTGACTCCCAGCAGGATGTCCTTCGTGACGCGTACGGATGAGAATCCACCGGGCAACAGGATCGTCGCATCGAGAATCGGCGGCGGGTTCTGGACCAGCAGCTGCGTGACGCCACCACCCGCGAACACGGTTTCGGTGACATTGGCGAAGCCGGTTCCGGTGATCGCTCCGTTGAATCCCAGATGAACGTCCGTGATCAGATAATTCGGATCGAGGACGGTCGCCGTGTACCCGATCAGGATGTCGACGGTGGATCCGATTGTGTTCACGAAGGCGCCGATCTGGAACAGAAGGCCGAAGTTTCCACTGAGGTCAGTGGCACCCGTGACATCTACTCCAGCACAACTCGTCGGCACCGCAACTCCGACAACCAGTATGCTGCACGTGAAGTCAGAAAACTGTTTGTCGCCAACGATGATCGTCGGGTTGGTAGTGATCAGCGCCGCCTGAGCGGGGGCACTGAGCCCTCCGAACAGTAACGCGGCTAATATTGCCCTTTTCAAGACTCTCTGCATACATGCTCCTTTTTGCGCGCGTGACCATGTCCTTATCGTTTGCTGGCCAAGCAAACGCGTGAAACGTCTGCCCCACAGGACACGCCGGCACCGTCGCTTGAGCAAGATCGCTGCCCCAGATGCCAGTCGTAACGTTCCGCGCAAGCTACTGATACGCAAACAGTTACATCTTCGCCTTGAAGCGGCGACTCGCGGAAGTTTTGATTTCCGGCGACTTTAGGGAGCGGGTCTGCGGATTGCGGGTTTGCCTGCAACGGGGCTGCGGTGCCGAAACCGCACGTCCCGCGTTCGCTCTGAATCAGAGCGTTGTCGATGATGGCGATGCATCCCTCTTCCACTGCCAGCCGTGCACGCGTGAAGATCACATTCATCGCCGAACACATTGCGTTCGCGTCTCGCGGCAGGTGCACCCCTTCGTCGCCTTCGAAAGTATCAGCGAACCACGCAAGTGTTCTAACGGACTCTAAGGACATACAGAGCACGTTATGTACTTAGCCACTCGCCGGAAGATAGTCTGCCTCTGCAGGTACTTGACCTGTGACACATCTGTTTTTGTCGTTTGTTTCCAACGAGTTACAGCGTGATCATACAAGGCATTCGAATTGCTGCCGCCGTTTCGAACCCCGTGCACGTTGGACGGGGCACGGATCAAGCCACAGGAACGGGGGGCGCGGATGCGGAAGTTTCTAGCGGTGCTCGGGTTTTTGGGGATGCTAGGCGGGGCGACCGGCACGGCATCAGCCGCCACGATTGGATTGGTGCCGGATGGCGGTTGCGTCAGTTACCTGGGCGTGTACTTCTGCGATGCCGATATCAGAAGTACCGGAACAGGGATCTTCGATCCGTTCTTGCGGACGAACCCTGGGAACAAGGATCCAAGTTCCGGCTGGAACACGGACGCGGCGAGTCAGGACTGGGCGCAGCTGAACGACGCAGACGACGCGTGGACGAGCGCGCTGCTGTCCAACACCCTGGCGGTAACCGGCAGGAACGGCGATCCGTATATCGTCTTTACCGTCGACATCAATCAGCAGGGAACGCCGGACGATGCTACCAGTCTCCTGTCGCTGTCTCACTTCGAGTTGTACAGCTGTCCAACAGCTACGAACACGTCGTTGAGCACGTGCACGTCGTTCTTCAATCTGTTCGGCGGCGCGGTGACGTATGACTCCGTCACGGGTCGGCCGATTATTTCGGACACGACGTGGGTGGACTTCGATTACCGTAACCACACCGGCAGCGGAGATGGAGACATCAAGATCTACATCCCATTGGGTGTTTTCGCCGGCTACTCTGGCTACATCTCTCTGCTGGACGGCTGGGGCACCCCCGGTGCGTATCAGGATAACGACGGGTTCCAGGAGTGGGCCGCGCTGACGGGTGGCAGTGAATGTCCCGTCGGCAGCACTGCTTGCGATGTCACGGTTCCCGAACCAGCTTCGCTGATGCTGTTCGGACTGGCGGCCTTCGCCGGCGCCTGTCGTGTTCGACGCCGTAGTTCGGCGGTCTGATCAACAGCGTAGTCAGTTCGATCCAGGACGGCGCCGCAGGGCGCCGTCCTTTTTCATTTCGAGTTGTGAAGTGGGCGTCTACTTCGATGCGAGTTGCGCGCGCAGCACCTTCACGTCGTCGCGAGCATCCAGGGTGGTATCGAGCAGCAAGGCCTGCCGCAATTGGGCCGCGGCTAGAACCCGATCACCGCTCGACGCGTAAACGATCGCGGCATGCAGGTGGATCTCCGCGTTCCCCGTGCTCTTCTGAACGATCGATCGGAAGAGCCGCAACGACTCGATGTCGTTGCCGAGAAGGTGCTCGATCCAGGCCAGCGTGTCAATGACCGTGGGATCGTCTGAGGCCAGCGTAGCAGCCCTTCGAGCGAGTGGCAGACCTTCCTTGGGCGCCTTATTGCGCACTGCGAGCGTATAGGCGAGATTGTTCAGCGCAAGCACAGTGTCTGGCTGGTACTTCAACACGTGCCGGTATCGCACCGTCGCCTGGTTGAACTCACCGCTCGCCTCGAGCATCTGGGCCAGCTGGAGTTGGGCGGCCACAGCCTGCGGCGCGAGTGCCGTCGCTTCTTCGAGCGCCTGACGCGTTCCCGGTATATCCCCCCGTCGAACGCGGGAGTCCGCCTTCACGATGAGCACAACAGCGTCCAGCGGCAAGTCTTTTGCCGCCGCTCCGGCGGCCTCGACGCGACGTTTACCAAACAGTCCAGGGAGCTCGGTTTGGGGATCCATCGGCTCCTCGTTTTGCGTACTTGTCATCACGGCCTTCCGGGCCGGGGCACACAGCGGATCGCCGACGATGACCGTTTGCCAGCTCAAATGGGGCAGACCGAGGTAGAACGCTTCGATCAGGTTGAATCCCCCAAGGTAAGCGGGGAAAAGAATCTCGGGGCGAACGGCACCGTCCAGAAATGGTTCCGCCACGTTGCCGGCAACACCCGTGATTCCTTCGCGCAGAAGGTCGCCGGTAAGAGATTGCGGTGACCCCGCGAACCACGTGCTTGGCCCCATCGCCTCGCTTCCGGGCACCCATTGGTTCGGCGGGGCCTTGAACGTGCGGGCGTCGTGGCTTGTGAGTGTTGCCGCAAGCGCCCCCGGCACGAACCGCATGCCGAAACTGCGAACACGATTGGCCGGGTCGTTCGAACCCCACGAGTAGTACCCGAACACGTTGTCGATGTTTCGGACCGGATCTTTCGTCTCTTCGAGAATCACCCTGCTGCCATGCCCCTGCGCCCGCAGCCGCGTGGCCGCCTCGCGCAGCCAGCCGTCGCCTGGCAGCGTGGAGTTCGATCGTTGATCGAGCACGATCGACCCGTCGGCCGAGGGCGTCTGCGCTCGATCGATCAAGGCGATCACATCATCTACGCTGAATCCGTCCAGGCGCGCGACCAGGTAGATGTCGTGATCACGATGCGTGAACGGGCGCGCATCGGTCACCGGGCGAGCATCGAGGAAGTACGGATTCGGTATGGGGCCGGTTACGGGAACGTGACGGCCCGTCATCCGCCTGTAGAGGAGAGTAAGCTCTGAATCGACACTCGAAACCGTTCCTTGTCGTCCAACGGTTCCTTCGATACGTAAAGGCACACCCTTGGTAAGCACCAGGTAGAGCACTCGGTCCTGGAGGTTGTGCCGGAACAGGGCGTTTTCGACTGGCTGTTCGATCGTCTGCCGGTAGGCGGCGCGTTCGATGCGCTCCTCTTCCGTCGTTCGAATGCGAATGACATTGTCCGGCGGGAGCTTGCGGATCTTCGCGTAATACTCGCCGATCCGCACGGACTCGGCGCTCGTCTCGTTGATCACGACAGCGACGTTCTCGCCGGTCTGCGCGAAAGCTGTTGTGCCCGGGGCGAAGAGCAG
>Ga0126304_10001840_pt1 | contig 10207 bp, 9 predicted proteins | sample Plot25_FD_92538 | JGI IMG/M metagenome (GOLD analysis project Ga0126304, IMG submission 92538) | Serpentine soil microbial communities from UC McLaughlin Reserve, CA, USA - Plot25 | ecosystem: Environmental > Terrestrial > Soil > Grasslands | place: USA: UC McLaughlin Reserve, Lake County...
AAATTGCTAGTGTGCCCACGGCCGTCGAAATCGGCCGAACGGACGACGAGCGCGATGTTTTGCGGGCGATTATGAGCGCAAGCGACATCGGCACTGCTTTCTTCACGACCCCGGATGTACCGGGAGACCGCTTGGCGGTACTCCGGCGCGCCTTCGATGCGACGATGAAGGACCCGGCATTCCTCGAAGATGCTGCCAAGGCGAAGTTCAGTATCGGGCCGATGCGCGGCGAGGCAGTGCAGAAACTCGTCGCAGAAATGGACGGACTGTCGTCCGCCCTCATTCAAAAAATTGCCGCGGCCTTTGTCATTCCCGGCGCAAAGTAATGAGAGCGAATGATCAGCTGCTAGCTGCTCTTTGATTGTGTATTGCTGTTCGCCTCAAGAGGAGTACAGCAAATGCCTGGAGGAACGAGATGTGGCGCGCGCAGCGCTTGATCTACCTTCTGTTCGCAACGCTTATGGCCGGTCCGGCTGCAGCCGACCGTCTCGACGAGATCAAGTCGCGCGGAGCGCTGCTGGTTGGCGTGAGCGATGCAATTCCGCCGTTCACGTTCCGGCGGGGCGGCGAGGTCGTCGGTTACGACATCGATCTCGTGCGCGGCATTGCGCAGCGGATCGGCGTCAGGTTGGAGTTGTTGACGATCGGGGAGACCGACCGGATCAAGGCTGTTCAGGACGGCAAGATCGACTTGATCGCCAGTACGTTCACACGCACTCCGGAGCGAGAGCGAGACGTCGCATTTAGCCTCGACATCTTTAGCTCTCCGCAGGTCATGATCGTCGATAGGGGAACTGGCTTCACCTCCATTAAGCAGATGGCCGGCCGGAAGTTTGGAGTCCTCAAGGGGCGCACGAGCGATAAGAACATCCTGGAAGTGCTCCCGAGCGCTCAGTTTGTATATCTCGATGATTACGTCAGCGCATTCGCTGGTCTTCGAGATAAGAAATTCGACGGGTTTGCGGCAGATAATCTGGTGCTGCGCACGAACCTCAAGAAAGAGCGTGACGCCGATCGGTTCTTCTTCATCCCGGATTTTAAGAAGGATAGGGACGCCGGCCTTGGGTTGAAAAGAAAAGAGCCTGCTCTCAAAGCCGCGGTCGACGGTGCCCTGCTCGACATGGAGAAGTCCGGGGAGGCGCTTCGGATCTATGATCTCTGGTTCGGACCGAATTCTGAGGTGCCTATCGAGCGCGCGCTTCGCATAGGAGCGAAGCCATAAACCGGCACCCCTCGGTTTAATCACCGGCGCAGAAAGCTGAAAGCAATCGCTCCCGAGAGACTTCCGCTCATCCTCCGTTTTGCATTCATGCTGTTGGCGCTGCCGACGATGTGGTATTCCGTCGCTGCCGAGCCGACCAGCCCCACTGCCGGATGGCCATCGAAGCCGACACGGAATCGCGCCTTTTCCGCCGGCAAAGAAAGACTGTGCCAAGGAATGCAGCGCAAGGGAGTGAGCATGAGTCGTTGGAATGATAGAGCTGTGGCCGGGGCTGTGGGCGTATTGATGAGCCTCTGCGCATGTCCCGCGTTAGCCGACGATGTGGCGGACTTTTACAAGGGCAAGACACTCACAATAGTTGTTGGTCACGAAGTGGGAACCGGCTTCGACATCTACGGCCGTACTCTTGCCCGTCATCTCGGACGTCATATCCCTGGCAATCCAAACGTCGTCGTTCAGAACATGGTCGGCGCTAGCGGTATTATTGCGGCGAATTGGCTTTATAATATCGCCCCGAAGGACGGTACCGCGATCGCTACATTCGTCCAGACCGTGCCATTCGAGCCCCTCTTGGGGAACACTGCCGGAAAGTTCGATCCTGCGAAGTTCACCTGGGTCGGCAATATGGAGGAAAGCGTTGCCACATGCGGCGTCTCTAAGACTTCCGGCATCACGAAATTCGAGGACCTGCTAGTTAAGGAGACCACTTTTGGCGCCACGGGAGCGACCGGAACCCTTGGCACTTTCGCACTCGCAGTCAAGAATCTCCTCGGGGCCAAGATTAAATTGGTTTCCGGCTATCCGGGGTCCTCAAGTGTCAAAGTGGCCATGCAGCGCCGAGAGGTGGATGGTATCTGTGGGCTGGTGATGTCCACGATCACGTCCTTATGGCGGGAGGAATACGAGTCCGGTTTCTTCAAGCCAATCATTCAGCTCAGTGGCCGCAAGCATCCCGATCTCAAGGATGCGCCGCACGTCGACGACTACGCCAAGACCGAGGAAGATCGCCAGGTTTTCGGATTGATCTTCGGTGCGAAGGCGCTTGGCCGCATCTTTCTGTCTTCCCCTGGAGTGCCGTCCGCCCGCAAGCTTGCATTGCGAGCAGCTTTCATGGCGACTGTGAAAGATGAGCAGTTTCTTGCGGATGCCGCCAAAATGCAGATCGACTTGTCCCCGATGACAGGAGACGATGTAGAAGCGCTCATCGCGCAACTGTCGGCCGTCTCACCTAGGGTTATCGAGCGCACGAAGCAAGCGCTGCGTAACGACTAGGTTGCCTGCTCAGATGGTCACGCCGCCTCAAGGATACTGAGGACCTTCGGCCAGGCGGCTTCTCCCTTTTCGTTCAAAAGCTTGACCTTGGACGGATTCCAAAACTTTCGGATGGCCGTTTCGTACGAAGGGCGTGCACAAACGCGATCGAACCACGCCTTGAGATTCGGCCGCTGGTCCAACAACGGCAGCATATTCAAATTCCTAACCCGTGTGATGTACGCCGTGTACGCGACGTCGGCGAGAGAATAGGTGCTGCCGGCCAGCCAGGGTTCTTGCTTTAACGTAGCTTCCATATCATCCAAGAGCTTCTTGTAGAGCTTTACGGCCCCATGGAAAAAACGGGAATCCATCCCCTTTTCCATTGCTTCCTTGCGTCGGGCACGATGGTCCGGATCGGGATCGCGATCTTGCAGCGCTTTGATCTCCTCAGGCGTCAGCCGCTCCAGCTGCATCTCGCGAAACGCGATGCCATAGGTGATCACCGCCGTCTCGTAGTGAACCTTGTCGTCAAGGCGCTTGGTCCACTGCCGCATGCGCTGACGCTCGTAAGGATCCTTAGGCTTCAGCGATGGCTCTGGCCATACGTCATCAATATACTCGTTGATTATGGTTGAATCGATAATCGGACGACCATCGTGGACCAGCGTCGGCACAACCGCTTTTGGATTGAGTTTCAGATATTCAGGCGTCTGATGCTCGCCGGCAACGATATCCACTTCGCGGCTGACGTACTTGAGCCTTTTCTCACCGAGACAAACGCGGACCTTCTGAGAGCAAACAGAATGATCGGTATGATACAATTCCAGCATCAGGCCTTACCCTTCTCGTTCCATTTTTGACATCCGGAAATTAGCCGGATGGATAATTTCTGCGCCTAGGTTTCGACTAAAACGGCAGGAGACGCATCCGTGCGGTGCGGCGCGGGTCATCGCTACTGTTCATGCGTTGCTTCGATTGCCGCTTTCCGAACACGTTCAGGCGTAGCATAAATCTGGCCGACGTGATTGTGCACTGCTTCACCCGAGATATACCGAACCTCCGAATGCGAGTTCTTCATCTCAGCGATGAACGCTGGGTCTCGCATTGTCGCCCGTAATGCCTGCTCAAGCGCCTCGACGCGCTCGCGAGGCACCTCGGGTGGGGCGAGGACCGGGCGCGCCATCGTCTGGGGCGCGAAGAGAAACTTCCACGCGGCGCGTTCGTCGTCATTCTTGGCGCGATCGATGATCAAAGGCGTGTTCTTCAAAACAGGATCGTCCCCTGGCTCGACCGACGTTTGCACAAGGAAGTTCACTAGATTCTGATCAAACCAGTGTGGACGAGTTCCCCGCAGTCCCGAGACGCTAGTACCGCAACGACCGTCCACCTCGCCCTTCTCCATCGCGAGATAGATATTGTTAGCGCCCTTGTATCCGCTCACGACTTTGATCTTCGTCCCTACGAGTCTATTCATCGCCATCGCATACATCGTCATATCGGAACCCGGCCCTGTGCTGCCGGCAATGTACTGCTTGGTGAATAGGTCCTCGAACGTCTTAACCTGAGCGGTATGCCAGCCAATGCAGACCGTTCCCTCCTGGTTCATGCTGCCAAGCCAGTTGATTTTTACGGCGTCGAACTTGGCCTGATCAATCCCGTGCAGCGGAGCGAAAGCCACTGTGTTATGCACCATCCCTATCACGGAGCCGTCACGCGCCGCAGCCGTGTAGAGATAATTCATGGCGCGGATGCCGCCGCCGCCTTCCATGTTCTGGACGATTATGTTGGGTTCGCCTGGGATGTGCCGGCTCATGTGGCGGGAGAGCGGTCGAGCATAGAGCTCGTAACCTCCGCCCGGACCGGTGCTTAGGACCAGCGTAAGTTGCTTGCCGCGATAGAAATCCGCCACTGAATCAAGTGCTAGGGCGCTCTTACCCATGAGCAATGCGAAAGTAATACCGAGAACCGCAATGACAGGAACTCTCATTTGTTACGTCCTTTGATCAGCCTTGTGTCTCGGCTGGAATTAGCTGCAACCTGGAATGCGCCGTCCGCCGGGTCGAACTCTTCGTGTACGAAAGACGCAATCAGGCGGTCGATGGCGGCTTCGAGAACCTTGCGTTCGCGTTCACTGAGAAGAGCTTCAAGACTCTGCTGCCGTTTGCGCGATACGCGCACGACAGCGCGGTAGAGCTTCAGCCCTTCCTCGGTAATCGCGAAATATGGGGCGCGCGCGTCGGCGGGGTCGTCCTTACGTGCGACGTGGCCGTTTCTGATCAAGCGTGGTAGCGCGGACGAAATCTGCGGTTTCTGCATCAGACTGCGGTCGTGGATGTCCGCAATCTTTGAAGGCGATCGGTGCTCCAGTTGGACCAATATTCGCCATTCCATCTGCGACAGGCCGAACGGATCGACCAGCATTTGCTTGGTCGTGCGCGCGATCAGGCGATTCAGAAGCGACAGGCGATGCGTGTAGAACCGCTCGGTTTCATAGTTGCCTACGCGCTCCAAACCAGCATCAGGAGCAGGACGAGGACGTTCGAAAGCCTTGGTGCCTGCTGGCATGTCGTCCCTCACCAGACGCAGGCTTCTTGAAGAATGTCGCGGACCTCGTGCCAGCACGCGCTGCCGCGACGGCCCATGTCGGCAACAAACGTCTTCGGCATGATGTCGATCATCGCGGGCATGAAGCTTGGCCGTGCCTTGATGCGCTCGTACCAATCGTCCAGCTGCGGACGCGAATGCCGCCACCAGTCCTGAAAATTGAGCATGTCGAGACGAACGATGTACGGCGTCGCCGCGGCGTCCGCGATGGAGTAAGTGTCACCGGCCAGCCAAGCGCCGGTTTCAGTTAGTCGTTCCTCTAACTTGTCTAGAAACTTGTCATACACGAGCACCGCATGCTTGGCATCCGGCGCTTGGTAGCCTTGTTCGATCAGCCGCTTGCGGCGGGCCAGCTTGTCCTTGTCCGTGTGGCCGTCATAGAACTTCTGCAGATCCGCGGGCGATAATTTCAGAACTTCGTGGCGGTGCGTCGCCGGATAGGTAATGCCGGCACAAATTCCGTTCATGTATGTATCAACATCGCTGGACCAGATGCGCATGACCGACCGATCCACCAAATCTGCCGGCCGCAATGCAGGCTCGGGATACACATCGTCGAGATACTCGCAAATCACGGCGGATTCGCAGACAGCCTCGCCGTCGTGCACAAGCGTGGGCACGACGGCATTTTGGTTAAGGGCGACATACCAGGCCTCGAACTGTTCCCCGCGTAGAATCTCAATGATCCGGCTTTCCCATTCCAGCTGCTTCTCTTCCAGCACGAGTCGCACCTTTGCGGCGCAAACGGATGAGGGGAAATGATAAAGGGTCAGCATCAAAACCTCGCAGACTAAAGTGCTTCGGCGCGCATTGCCCAGGGGGACCGGCCGGTGAACGGCTCGGCGGTCGCAAGGATGGCGTCCACATCCGGCCAAGCCCTGCGGCCTCGCTCCGTGATCGCTTGACGAAGCGCATCAGGCACAACTTCTATCAGCGCGGGACGAAAGCTCGGTCGTTCTTTAACGCGCTCATACCAGGCGCCGACGCGCGGCATCCTGCCTTGCCACCAGTTTTGAAAGTTCAGCATTTCAAGCTGCGCGATGTAAGGCGTCGTCTCTAGATCAGCGAGGCTGTAGCTATCGCCCGCCAGCCAATGTGCCTTGCCAAGCTGCATTTCCATTTTTTCCAGAAATTTATGGTAGGTGAGTACGGCGGAGCGGGCATCTGGCGCTGCAAAGCCCACTTCTGACCAACGTTGCTTGCGATCGGCCAGCCTGCGATTTGGGTGTGCCGCATAGAAAGCACTTAGTTTGTCGGGAGAAAGCTTCGCCACTTCGAAGCGATCGGATGCTGGGTAGGTCACGCCCACACAGGCTGACACCATGAAGGTCTCAATATCCTTGCACCACACGCGCATTCGGGCGCGCGTGACGAAATCTCCCGGTACAAGCGGAGGCTGCGGAAAGGCTTCCTCCAAGTATTCACAAATGACGAGAGATTCTCGAACGACACGTCCGTTGTGCACAAGCGTCGGGACGACTGCTGCAGGGTTGAGCTTAAGATAACTCGAGGTGAATTGCTCGCCTCGAAAGATATCGACGAGCCGGCTCTCCCACGGAATCTCTTTCTCCGCCAGTGCCAAGCGAATCTTCGCCGCACAAGGCGACGAAGGATGATGATAAAGCGTCAGGGACATCGCTCTCGCTTGCCTCGTCGGAGTCGGAAAATGGGGCTGACGGGGGCCGGGAGTTTGTTCGTTAGTTAACGAACTATAGGCGCCAGGTGCAAATTGCGCAACAATGGTGTTTTAGAGGAGGAGAGGCCTGTGCTCGGGCGCTGCACGACTTCGGGTCGCATCATCTCAGAGGCTTGCTTGGACCACGCAGAGTTGCCGGCGCGCTCGGCTTGCTTACACTTTATTTGGCAGCCCCGCGCGCGCCGATGCAGTTGCTGATTTCTTTCACGGCCGCACGGTCTCCATCGTGTCGCTTATGAGGCCGCCAGCGGCTACAACATTCTCGCGCGCCTCCTCTCCCGCTACGTGATGCCGCGATGTCGGAACTCCCGTTCAGGTTTTTTTCGCATTCCCGCGAAGCAGGACTGAAGTGCCCCACTCAGTACCGGTGACGCCCAATCACTTCTGCGCGCGTGCCATCATATCGATTGCACGCTTTAGCAGGGGGGCGGGAATTGCGTAGAGGCGATCGATATAGGCGGCCATATCCGGACCGGAGGTCGCCTCGATGTCGAACTTTTGCGCTGCAGCTTCGATAAGGAATTCGGGATCCCTGGTCGTCGCTGCGAAGGCGCCCTGCAGGGCTTTTACGCGATCAGCCGGCACGCCAGGCGGTGCGAAAAATGGCCGGCCCAAGCCCTGCGCCGACAATACAATCCCGAGGATCTGCCGGTTCTCAGGACTGTTGGCCAAGTCCATGACGTTGGGAAGATCTTTGAAGGCAGGGTGATTGTCCGGGTTGAGATAAGCAATGAGCCGCGCTTTCCCGGCAGCGACTAGATCATTCACCTTGTTCGCTTCTGGTCCGGCCCAACCGGGTGAATAGCGGCCATCGACTTCGTTCCGCTCCATGGCAAGGATCGATTCCATCGAGCCGGGATAGCCGGTGATGACCTTGAATTTAGTTCCGATCAATTCATTCAGGAGCTTCGGCACGGTTACCCCCGTCGAATTGCCACCGCTCGACGTGCCGAGCGTCGTTTCCCGACGGCGGGCATCCTCGATTGATTGTATGCCCGAGGCGGTCGACACATAGATCATACCGACCTCGAGATTTGGTGAGCCGAGCCACTTGAAATTCCGCGGATCGAACTTTGCTTGTGTCGCGTCTACCGCAAGCAGCGGCTCGACCAGCGCTTCGCGATTGACGACTGCGATAGTTGAGCCGTCGCGTTCGGCGAGATTGTACATATGATTGGTACCGACCAGTCCGCCCGCGCCGGGCATGTTCTTGACTACGAATCGTGCATTTCCATTAGGCAAATACTTGCCCATGTGCCGGGCGAACATGCGGCCGAAAATATCATAGCCGCCGCCGACCGTCGTGCTGATCACCATCGTCATCTGGCGGTTGTTATAGAATTCGGCAGCCGTCTGCGCGACCGCCGGCGATGCAAGGATGAATGCCCCAAAATACGTGCAAGCTACGAAGGAGGTCCGGTTCATCTTTGTCTCCCGAGAATCGATCTCCCTCCGGTCTTTCCTGGCGAGCATGATTCAGTGCCACCTCTGCACAGCCTAGCATTTTGAGAAGAGTGCGGGGAATATGTAAGCTTCGATTTGGCAGTCGTTGCTGCCCGCGTGCTCCCAGTATGGATCGTAAAATCGGAGGTTAGCAGCCATGGCGGGCACGATGGTCCAGCGGGTTGCACAATGGGTGCTCGCTTTCGAGTCCGCAGCCGTCGATGCGCGGTCGATCGAGCTGATGAAGCACTCGGTGTTGGACTCGCTTGGTTGTGCGATCCTCACACTGGATGAAGATTGCGTCGGCGGTGTACTGAATTTTGCCCGTTCTGCCGGCGGTAGCCCGCAAGCATCTCTGATCGGAGGAGGAAAACTGCCGCTCACCTTGGCGACGCTCGCCAACGCGACGCTGATACGCGCGATCGACTTCAACGATCATCTTGCGCTCAACCCAAATACAAACGCGAAGCTCGGCGGTCATCCGAGCGACAACCTTGCAGCAATCATGGCAGTCGCCGAATGGCGTGATCTCGGCGGCGCCGACGTGATCGCGGCACTGCTGACAAGCTATGAGCTCTACGGGCGCATCTACAAGTTTTTGACACCCGAACTGCCTTGGGATCACACGACGACGTTCGGCTTCACAGTTCCCGCGGTCGCGGCTCGTCTCTTGGGGCTCGATGCTGGCAAGACTGCCCACGCAATTGCGATCAGCGCCGCGCAATCGGCTAGCCTGGGAGTGGTGCGGCGAGGGCAACTTTCGCATAGCAAATTTCTCGCAACCGCGCTCGTTGCCGAGCGCGGCGCGGAAGCTGCGCAACTTGCGGCGGCAGGCGTCACCGGTCCAATGACAGTGTTCGAGGACGTCCGAGGTATCTCGAAAGGCATATTTCGTTCCGAAGATGACCTCGAAAGTCTCGTGGCCCCTCTTGGGCCACTGCACATGATAGAGGGCGTAACGATCAAGGCCTTTCCCGGCATGGATACGAGCCAAGCCGCCGCCGAAGCAGCCGTGAAGGCTACGGCAGGGCGCAAACTCCGGGCAAGTGACATCCAGAGCATTGAATTGATCATGAACGATCATCCGATGACCATCGATCAGACGTCCGACCCAGGCCGCCGCGCGCCCCACAGCCGCGAGACGGCTGATCACAGCATTCACTACATGGTCGCTGTCGCGCTCCTCGACGGCGAGATGACCCCCCGCCAATTCGAGAACGGCCGCTGGTTCGATCCCGACGTGTGCGATCTCATGACTCGCATGAGGGTCTCGATTGATCCGGGATGGTCGAAAAGGGCGCCAGGCGGATTTCCTTGCACCGTGCGACTGAAGACCCTCGACGGTACCGAGACCGAAGTGGAGGTTCCGTTTGCCGCCGGGCATGCCCGCAACAAGATGAACCGCGATCAAGTGATCGAGAAATTCCGTCATTGCGTCGACGAAAGAATTTCCCCCGCACGGGCTGACGAGATCATCGCAGCCGTCAACGAGCTCGATCGAATGCCCTCGATTCGAAAACTGACCAAGCTTATCGCTTAGGTGAAGGTAAGAGACGGACGCGATTGCCTTACCCTTCGACAAGCTCGAACGGCTCATCAAGAGGAACCGTTTCGATATCGGCCGACGTACCGTCGCGCCAGAGCAACACCGAAAAACAGGCTGGCCGGTCGAGCGCGATCATCGGGTGATGCCAAGAGTCGGCAGCGTAAGTGATCGCGGTGTCGCCTGGCACCATGAAGGCGCGGGCGCGTCGCATGTCTGGCATTCCGTCCGCTCCGTCCGGCGCGACCACGATCACGTAGCGCGCCACATCGAGTGGAAAGAACGTCTGCGATGAGAAGCGGTGGCGCTCCATCACAGTACCGGTCAGCGGGAGCCCCTTCGGCAGCGCGCGGGATGCCGATAGCGTGGCATGGGCATCCGGCCGCCTATTCAGGAGCGCCTTGGGGTACGCGTTTCGTCCGATGTTCGCGGGCGCACGCACCAG
>Ga0126304_10001843_pt1 | contig 10203 bp, 5 predicted proteins | sample Plot25_FD_92538 | JGI IMG/M metagenome (GOLD analysis project Ga0126304, IMG submission 92538) | Serpentine soil microbial communities from UC McLaughlin Reserve, CA, USA - Plot25 | ecosystem: Environmental > Terrestrial > Soil > Grasslands | place: USA: UC McLaughlin Reserve, Lake County...
AGGCTGGGCGGGAATATCATAGTCCCATACGTCGTGATGAACAGTTTGAAAATGCCAGGCCACTTTGCCGGTTGATGCCTTTATCGCTACAATAGAGTTGGCATAAAGATTATTACCTTTTCTTTCTCCACCATAATAATCGGGACTGGGGCAACTTGTAGGTACAAACACCAGGTCAAGTGCGAGATCGGCGGATATAGTGGCCCATGCATTGGCCGCTCCTGTTTGCTGCGCTTTTGGTCCTTTCCATGTATCATACCCGGGATCTCCCGGCTTTCTTGGTATGGGATCCCATGACCATTTAAGTGTTCCTGTTTTTGCGTCGTAAGCTCTAACCACTCCGGGTGGATAATCAAATCTCCCATTGTCACCCATGGTTGAACCGATCACAATAAGATCATTGATCACAGCGGGCGGAGAGGTGACCTGTATAGAACCAACACCCTCTTTCAAGTCGATGATGCCGCCTTTACCAAATGAGGAAACCGGTTCTCCTGTAGATGCATTTAATGCAATGAGTCGTCCGTCAATAGTAGCGGCAAGAATGCGCATATAATCCGGGTCGCCAAGTTTACTATCCGGATTTATCCATTTTGATACGCCTCTTGATGTCACCTCGGAATAATCTTTCTTAAGATCAACGCCAGGATTGTACACCCATAGCTCTTTACCTGTAGCTGCAGTAATAGCAATGATGCGGTTTGTAGGTGTGCTAAAATAAAGCGTTCCATTCACCATTAAAGGTGTTGCTTCAAAAGCAGCTTTACGCGCGATATTTGTTCCTTCATACTGCTGTAATTCACCCGACTGGTAAGTCCATGCCACTTTCAGGTTTTTTACATTCCCGGTATTGATCTGTTTGAGGGGAGAGAAACGCATTCCACCCGGGTCGTTACCATAATTTGCCCATTGACCATTCTTTACAAAATTCGTTTCTCTTTCACTTTGTGATTTTTTGGTTCCCTGGCCACTACATGTTATCACGTAAAGAGATAGCAGAAAGCCGGAAAAGAATGTCTTTATCATGATTACAGGATCAGAATAAATTGTATGCAAGGTTTTTTAAGCGGCAGACTCAACTTGGAAGGTAAGAAGTTTTATATTTAAAAGTCCACAATGTGTGTGACAAAAGTTTTGTAGATACTATTGCCAAATGCAGAGATGTTCGGTAACAACGAAAAATAGGGAATTGTTTATTTCTTATGACAATGAACTTACACCTAATCAGTCACAAATTGTTGAAGACATATCTTCCGATTTGAAATTTTTAATATAATAATTGGCGCGTATCCAAATCGGATGAATTCCAGCGGTACAAGAATGCGACCCCGCACATTCGGTCGGGGGCGATGATAAGAATTACCCACGCCGGACGTATAGTTATTCACCGGCCACGAGTAATCTCCATCACAACTCATTTTCCTCTCATCTCATACACGTAAGTCCCCACTTTCTTACCTAACTCCAGTCCTGTTTTATTATCCGATTGAAAATGAATTCCCGCATAGAATCTCGAGTCAGCACATTCTGTTGCCATTCGTCTGAAATACTCCGCATCGCCAGGAAAGAAATACCCGAGTACAGTGGCCGCGGCGGCGGAGGCAGTCGCATGGCCGGAGGGATAACCGGGAAATGGCGGTGTATTGACTAAGGGCTTGTAAGTAGTATCATATTGAAATGGACGAATACCCCAGTATGTATATTTCGCGTCCATAATGGCGATTGTGGCGTCGTGTAATGCAACGTTCATGACCGCGTAGATCCGGGCGCACATTGGTGTATTTTTGTCCATATGGTTTTCAAAGATCTTTTGACTGGCCAGTTGTGTCCAGAAATCGAAGCCGGTCAGACCGGCCCAATGATAGGCTGTATGGATAGAGCGGAAATCCTGTTTAAAGTTTTTCATTTCACTCATATCGCTTGCAAAGTCGGGAGGAGCAGGTGGTCTGAACTGGCTGCCTGTTTTTAGTAGGATAGGCTTGTAAGTTCCTACTAAAATACCGACAGGATATTCACCGCGCCAGCGTTTGGGATCATTATGCATCGTTCCCGTCCATTTCGCATCGGATCCATCTTTCTTAGCCTCCGCGATTAGCCGCATCGCAACCTGTTCACCTATTTGCCAGCCTGCATCAACATCGCTTTGAAATTGTACACCGGCATTGATCCTTGACTGAGCTGCTTCCTTCGCCAGGTTGAGGATTGAATCCGCAGACTCGGGGAAAAAATAGGCCAGCACATTTGCAGCTGCGGCAGCCGTTACAGCATGCTCGCAGGGATAAGAAGGCGATGCAGGATTGTCTACCACTGGTTTTATCGCAGGATCTATCTGTGAAGGACGTTTGCGTGCGTAATTATATTTTGCTTTCCAGGCGGCAACGGTCGCATCATAGATCGCCATATTCATCCATGCTGTGGGCGTACGAAAGAAAGTTCCGATATTCCGGAAGGAAACCATTGCGGTTGCTATTTCATTCCACCTGTAAGCGGGTGAACCAGCATCCCAATATTTTATCTGGTACAAAGTTTTATTGTCATTTTTTGCGAGTGTTTCCTTTATTGCAACCAATTCTTTTTGAGTCTGTTCCTTATCCGGTGGCCTGGCAATATTTACTTCACTGGTATTGACTATCCATGTTTTCCAGTTGCCTACATCGGGCTGAGTTTGAGAAAAAGCTTGAGAAGGAATATTACACAACAGGGCTGAAAGAATTATCAGCGTTGAAGGAAGAAGAAAACGGGAATGCGTAAACATAGAAAAGGTTTTAGTGAAGGATTTTTTATGAACTAGTTGAACCTGATGGTAAATTTCTCCAATAAACGTGTCGGCAAGAATCCCCAAAAACGGTGTAAGTAAATCCTGTTTTGTATTGCTATATGAAGTTATTGAGCCGTTATGCAAAATGATTTGCTCTGCGGTTCAAAAAATCAATTGTGGAGCTCAAAATTGAGTGCTGCTCTAAGCTGTTACTGAGGATGTTTGTTTGCGATATTGCAAAGGAGATAATCCGAAATGTTTTTTAAATACGCGGTCAAAATGAGTATTGTTTTTAAATCCGCTTTCAATAACGACATCCCTGACAGGCTTGTCTGAATTCAGTAATAACCGGCGGGAAACATCCAGTCTTTTTTCCATCAGCCACTGGCCAGGTGCTTTTTTATAAGCATTCTGGAAATCTCTTTTAAAGGACGATAGGCTGCGATGGCACAAGCGGGCAAATTCATGCAGATGCAAATTATACAGGCAATTGTCCTCCATGATATTTTGCAGATCATGTAACGGGCGAGGATGAGCGAGTTCACAGAAATAGCTTGTCAATGCCGGATTGTTTTCTATACCGATTAGGTTAAGCAATAGTTCCCGGAATTTCAGTTCCAGCAAATTTTCAGGAGGCTGGGCAGAGGATGAAAAATATGCGAGGATAGATCCGTAAAACGCGTTCATCACGGCATTTGTCTGCACGGGCAATACCTGATCCTTGGAACCCACCGAAGTATTTACACCGGAAATCAGGGGAATATTTTCCCGGACGAATGAACAGATGTATTCGTCGGGTACATAAAACAGGAGCACACAAAAAGGTTCGTTGCCAAATTTTTCAATACCAATACCACCTTTTTTCAGGAATACCGTAGAACCTTTTTCAATATACCAGGATCGTTCCCGGTTATACAAATGTTTTTTTCCGCTGAGAACATGTAAAAAGCAATTGTGTTCCGACCAGTCTTCTGATTTGGCAAAATCGGGTGGGCAATCCATGATCAGGAACAACAGTTTCTTACAGGAGAATTGTTTGAACAGGCTGGGATTGTCCTTTACAAAGTCGTAATTATTGAGCATAAAGCAGAGGTTCTGCGTCTTTAAAGGTAAATAAAATATTTTCCAGCAGAATGGTTACAGCCAGTAGCATTTAGAGTGAGTCTCTTAAACGAAGTAACAGAATCGCTTCTCCCCGCTTCAACGCTTATGAGTAAGGCAAAACAACGGTTAGGCATCACACATCAAGATTAATAGCGACCCTTAACGCTTTTAATCCGCTCACTCCCTGTAATTCTTCCAGCTCAAGAAATTCAATACCCGGTGTGAGCAGATTTTTGCTTTGGAGGAACATAATGTATTCCTGGTATTGCTGTGCTTCTTTCGGATTAGAATAAACCATGGCGATCTTTCCCGGCTGTGTAAGTCTTTCATTGGTTCCGGAAATACAGACTTTATCCAATCGCTTTTTCATAACCTCATATCGAATGTTGTAAGACCCTTCTACGTCAAAACGTCTTTCATCTTTCCGGAAGCTTATGGAAATAGCCTGGCCATGAATAAGTATAAGCTGTGTGGTTTGTAGGGGAACCTGTAATGATGGGATCAACTTATAGGTAACGCGCGCAATTTCAGCCATTGATTTTATTTGCCATAAACGGATGTTATTTAGGTATAGCAGATCAAACTGGTTATTGGGTGAAATGGATTGGCCGATATAAATATTATATTCAATTCCATCGGTTCGGTATTTTTCAAAATAATGCGGGTACGATCGTTGGATGATTTGTTCTTCCTGTTCAAGGTATCCCACTATCGCGTCATTGATCGCTCCCAGGCTTGTTTCAAATTCATTCCTGAAACGGTAGAGATAGCCGTCAAGATCATTAATCAGGACAAAATATTTTTCTGCAATTTCCCGGGCGTTGATATTGTTTTTTTGAAGATGTGTAAAAACAGGCTCCACTTCCTTTTCAAAAAATTCGTTGATCCTCAGTTCATCATCAGCCAGCAAACATTTTTCAATTTTTTCCCGGAAATGCCGGTTTTTATATACCAGCCCTTCCAGTAAGGGCAGCTGTACTTGCTGTTGTAATTTGTCCAGAGTTTCATCAACGAGGTTCAAGAGTTCTTTAAAGTCTTTTTGGATGGCCTGATTTCTTTCGGTAGATGAATTGCGAATATCAATGGCGCCATATAATGGATAAACATTTTCGAAAATAACTTTCCCGGTTTCGGTCGCACCGCCGCCGTTATGGTTATGCATACACTCCCATACTACTTCAGCAAATTTCCACTCCACTGAAGGCTGCAAAGCCGTAAACTTTTCCTTGATAAGTTTTTCGATTTTGTCATTGAAAGCGTCTCTGTTTTTTAGTAACGCAAGTGATAGAAGAGGCATGGCCGGTTCTATTCTTGCCAGCACCTCCTGGTTGAGCAGATTTGGTACTGGCGACGATAGTTCCAATATTCCTAACAATCCTTCATTGTTTTGAATGGGATAAATAATATAACTTCTCACCCCAGCCTCGTACAGATCTTTCAAAAAAGGGGCCATTTGAGTCATTTGTTCGCTCAATATAGAAATTGACATGGGCTCAGGATGCTCAGAAAGAAAGTTAATACACATACTGTAATTTGCCATACTTTCTTCATTGCCCCGTTTCCATTTTTTTCCCATTAAGCTATGGTCAGTACAGGCTTTATCAAGCACAAACTGTCCATTGAGTTTAACAAAAGGTGTTAATCCAACTTCCATTTCATTCAATCCTCCCAGTGCATGAATATTTCTTTTTAAATCGTCAAAACTCCGGGTATTCCATCCTTCCTGCCTAAGTAATATTTTTTTAATGGTATCGAGCGATTCCTGGGTGGTGATATCTTCTGCAATCCATACTCCGAAACCTTTCACCGCAAACAGGTCCAATGGCATTTTTTGCAGCTGTTGTTCCATGTCCATTATCCGGAAAGTATTTAAACAAACTGCACAATCCTGTATAAGTGGGAGTTTTCCCAATAGTTCGATATCAACGAATCGCCTGTCGTAACGTAACTTGTAATATCTTTTCAATCCTGTAGTATTATCAGTGACAGGATAGACCAGATCGGCAATACTATTTAGCTTAACACCATAAAACTTTTCAAGAATATGATCGTAAATCAGGTTGCATTGCGCTTGCCTTACGTATTCCGTCGACACATCAGCAGGTAAAAGAAAATGGTCCTCCTCTTCATCGATAAATAATTTGCCAAACGGTGGTGAATAATTGAAAATAGAAAAATGGTAGGGAACCGCCATGGTAAACATATTTTTTTCATGCTCACTCACCACAGGGAAAAGCGTACTGCCGAGTAACTCAAGAAGGCCCTGGTTTTTGTTAAGTAACTGCAAGTCTTTTACCGGTTGCAATAATGCTGGCTCAGCTTCAAACTTTTCAATCAGGTAATTATAAAACCTTGACCTTGTATCCGAGTTTCCGGTTAATTTGTCTTTTAAATAGTTAATAAAAGGAAGAAAGGAAATTGCGCTGTCTACCGGGAGGCTGTAATCTGCAATGCCAGGAATAACTTCAAGCATTTTCACTTTTTTCATAGGCTGGATTGCAGGGGTGATATCGTCCAGCATGGAGCAGTAATTTAAAGTGAGTAATAAAACAGGAAGAAATGAAGTTAGTAATTAAATATCATGAATCCACAGGTTTTGGGGTATAGAACACGAAGGCGGCCTACAAATGCTTGCCCGGTTGTAATTCGCCCTTGCGGAAAGTAGAAAGCGGAAATGTGTAAACATTTAGAAAAGACTTGGTGAAAATTTTTTAGTGCTAGTTGAACCTGTTGCCTGGGATATCTCGTATGGGAAATACCCATATTTTAAGAGATATATAATACATCGTACATAGTATATCAGACTACTTCTAACTTCGTACATCGCACATCACAATCGCACATATTTCTTACCGATGCTTCTTAAAAAGATTTTCAATCGCTGTCAGCCTTTTCTTCAATTCGTCAGCTCTTTCATCCGAGTCCCCGATCGTGTCTTTGGCATTTGAGAGGGCAGTCATTCCCTGGTCGTTCTTAATGGTAGGGTCTGCGCCTGCTGCAAGGAGAATACTTATACATTCCATCACCGTATTGGTATCGGCATTCTTAGAAATCGCCCTGAGCACGGCGTAATGCAAAGGTGTATTAGCTGCTTCATCAATAGCGTTTACATTCGCTCCCGATTTGATGAGCTGCTTCAACGTTTCGGCATTGTTGGCATGAGATGCCGCCGCGTGAAGGGCGCTATATACCTTTGATGATTTTGAAGCCTTGACGGCGGCGCCCGAAGTGACCAACAGTTGCATCATTGGCACATCGTCTTTCACAACTGCGATCATTAACGGAGTAGTTTGCCTGGAATTCTCCGGGTCGGGATCGGCACCCGCTTTTATAAGCGCTTTGACAATCTCGGAATTCCCGATGTGAACAGCGTAATGCAATGGTGTATCCTTCTCTTCATCTACGGCATTTACATTCGCACCGGCTCCGATCAGGTAAATAGAAATTTGTGGATTAATGTCTTTATCTATTGCGCTATGTAGTGCTGTTGAACCACCTGGTGTTTTGTTATTCACTTTCGCTCCTGCTTTTACCAGAACTTTGACTGCTTCCAGGTGATTGCCGGAGATGGCCAGCGTTAACGGATACATTTCATTAAAATCCTGTACATCCACCATTGCGCCTGCCTTCAACAACAAATTTATCGCGTCTATACTGCCATTTAATGCGGCGTAATGGAGAGGAGTCCTATAGTGATAATCTACCTGGTTGGGATTATTACAGTCTGCCAACAGTTTCTTCAACTGAGAAATATCTCCACTATCGGTTGTTACATGCAAGGGAGGATCATATCTTTCTTCCCGGAATAAAGCCCTGTTTAACATCACTGGAAATTTCCACTGCTTTAGCTGCCTTGCCAGCGCATCGATCGTCATCGCATGGCCGAGAGGAGCTTCGTCCGCAGTAACCATTCCTACCAGGTTCGCCTTTGTATCGATTAGTGCTCCTCCTGAATGCCCGCTTTTGATATTGTTTGATTCAAAGACGATCTCTGCGTCTGTGATCTCGGAAATCTTATCAGCATCTACGGGCACCGACCAGGCGCGCCCATTTGGATTACCGATTGGAATCACTTCGTCCTTACGTTCCAGATTATCCTCCCGGCTCAACCGGTCGAACGAAAAGGCACATGCATTTATTCCCTGTGCTGCCAGGTTTGCAACGCTTAACACGGCGAGATCCAGAGACTCCCCCGTGTTTACTTGCTTCAAAAGTGTCGCCTTAATTGATTTATCCGGAGCTGATTTAAATCGAACGAAGATATTTTGCGCTGGAGTTTTCCCTTTTTGAATAACGTGACTTGCAGTGGCGATCAACAAACGGTCTTTCTCATTGGCGAATATGATACCGGCGCCTACCGCTGAGTTTTCGCCGTCGTAATCAACACTCACCATCACAATTAATTGAACCGTTTGCGCCAGTTCCATTTGAAAATGGAATTCCTCATTTGTTCGCTGAGCAACAGACCTTATCGCAGGGAGGAACAATAGGGAAATAAACGCATAGAGGTGTAACAGCTTGTACAAAATGAAAGATTTGCCGGTTTCAGACTGATGCGCGTCTTAAGCGAGGCACACCGATTACTAACCCGAATATAAGTAATACAATACCCACTAACAACGGTAGGCCAAGCCGTGACTTTAACCAATCGAGATAACTCGGCATTAGGTTGATGTGGCTATTATTATTCTCACCCGTCGTCATACCACTCACCGTTCCAATGAAGGTTAGACCAATATGATCTTCCAATAGCTCAAGACCAGTGATTGTTCCATTCGACTTTTTAAAACGCACTTGTTTTCCCGACGATATCGACTGCTTTTTTCCACCAGGCCATTCAAAATCAAGCGTTCCCGACAAGATGGTTGAGACTGTACGCACAATAGGAGTCTCACTATCGAAATTTTCATCGATGCGCAGAAATGAAATGCTATCGGCGTCTATTGACGCGGGAAATATCTTATCCGATGATGATAAGAAACTAATATCGACGTCAAGTCCATCTTTGCCGGATTGCAAATTGAATAATCCAGGACTTGAAAAACTTAAGACCTCCGGCATGTATGGAGGAAGAACCATTTTTATAAATCCATCCGCCTGAATAGGTAGGTTAAGCGCTTTTTGTCGGAATGAAAACCGGTATTCACCTTTCACATCGGTGTTGCGAACAGCAATTCGAGTTGCGGCCGGTAATGGAAGCGCATCCACCGTAAGGCTACCGGAATGACCGTTCATTGTGTCCACAGATAAGAGAACCGCAGATGAAGAATCTGCAGCGCTGCCTTTAGATACCGTTTGCACCGCAGGTATTTGAACGTTTTCCACGCCGGATACACCAATCGAGGAAAGTTTCATGATGTTGGTCACCACCTGCTGTTCAGGCAATGTGAAATTCACTTCTGAAACAGAAAGTTCCAATCTGATCTTAGTACTTGCGACATGTCCAGAATGAAGGAAGACTACAAGCAACGTCAATATGATAAATGCAATAATCACTCCTTTCCAGCCAGCAAATTTTATAAAGCCCGGTCCCTTGTTTTCTTCAGTGATGGTTTCAGTCCCGACGGTGATAGGAGGTGTCGATGCAGCCTTGATAATCGCCTTTTTTATCTCTGCAAAGTTGTCGGCTGAAAGTTTTTGAGGATTCAGCGTATTGACGTTCTTCAACAATTGCGAGAGGACCGGCATGACGGAGGTTATCTCGTCATAGGTACGCAGGTCATCGGCAAACGTTCCTACATTTTCTAATTCAATTCCTTTTAGCTCTTGATTTAGTTCGTCCTTTTTATCCTCCCAGTAACTTAAGTAATCCACCCTGTCCTCAGGGTTGTATATTTTAGCGTCATCCAGGACGATGGGAAATATTTTTTTCAACATTTCATCTATATCAGAATTAGACCTTCGATAGATCTCGAGTAACTCCGACATGCAATAAGTTGACTTGAGATACTTGTCGCTTATCGCGACTACAATAAATTTACCCCTTCCAATTCTGCTTGTGAGATCAGATATGAGTCCTTTATATCTAAGATCATTCTTATCTCTTATGACGTTGAAGCCATCCGCTTTTAATGACTCATATAAATCATTTACTATCTTCTCCCTGTTACTCCCCGATTCGGTCTCATCTCCCCATGCATAAGAAAAGAAAATCTCAGGTTTAGAATTCATAACAATGAACAATGAATAGTGAATAATGAACAGGGAACAATGAACAGGGAACAATGAGTAATGAAGAATGAATAATGACAATTAATAATGAATGGTGAACAAAGAAACAATAGACAATGAACAGCTTCATTGTTCATTTTTCACTGTTCATTGTTCACTGTTCATTGTTC
>Ga0126304_10001844_pt1 | contig 10202 bp, 9 predicted proteins | sample Plot25_FD_92538 | JGI IMG/M metagenome (GOLD analysis project Ga0126304, IMG submission 92538) | Serpentine soil microbial communities from UC McLaughlin Reserve, CA, USA - Plot25 | ecosystem: Environmental > Terrestrial > Soil > Grasslands | place: USA: UC McLaughlin Reserve, Lake County...
CAGAGCGTGAGCCCCCAAGCCGATGCCCCAGCCGATCAGCGGCCAGTAAAACCACCATACCCCGCCCGCGAGTCCGCTCGTAAGCGCGTTGATGACAAACAGACCGATGTTGACCACCACGAAGACACTCGCGTGGATGTAGAAGCCTTTGATGGCCTGCACGCGTGCCCGTGCCCGTTCGTAGCGCTGTTGCTGGTTCTCCTCCATAGCTAGCTCCTCCTCAGGGTGGGCTGTTCAGCAGCCCCTTACTAGAGCAGTCCGATGGCCAGGACGATCAGCGCCGCCGCTTCAGTTCAGGTCACGCGGGGGTGGGCTTAACGACTCCAGGCGTAGCGCTCCAGGGCTCCGCACTCCCCTCCTCCCTCTCCTCCTGCTTATGGTGCTTGTGCGACAGATGAGCAGGTCCTGCCACGATGACCACTACAATCGCCACCACGCACCACAGCGCTCCGCGCAGCCAGGCTTGATTCACTGAGTCCACCCCAGAGAACATCTGGGAGACAAACTCCCCCGAGATGGTGTTGCTCATGGTGTGCATCAGCATGGCCAGTAACACGCTTCCTTGCGTGTTGTTATACAGCCAGGCGAAGACTACTGTCCATGCAATGATTTGCACACTTTCATTCCAGTGATCCATCCCGCTAATAAAGAGCGGCAGGTGCCAGAAGGCCCACAGCACCCCCAGAGTTAGGGCGGCAAAGAGCGCTGAGCGACCGATTTGCAAGCGCGGCAGGGCGTAGCCTCTGAAGCCCGGCTCCTCCCAGGTGCCCCCTATGCCGGGAATGAGGAGCAGGATGAAGAACGTCGGGATGAGGCTGGGCAAGCCGCCCAACTCTGCCGCGGAGGAGGAAGCCTGGGCGCCGAGCACGAAGACGTTGATTGCCGCCGCGGTAAGGGCGACCACAACAGGAAGCAGGAGCGCCACAGCGTACCACTTCAACCCTACGCGCCAACGCACCATCCGGCGCAGTAACCCTATAACGCCAGTCTTGCCTTGGGTGATAGCCAGCACGACGAGCGCCGCGAGGAAAGGCCCGAAGCCCACGATCGGCTGGGCAAAGAGGCCGAGGGCGTACGGAATCGAGGGCCACCACGAGAGTGCGCAGGCTAGCACGAAGAACGTGATGAGCGGGTGTCGTTTCACCAACGACATAATGAGTACTCCTTCCCCTTGCAGAAGAAGCTGCGAGGCGTTCCTGCCTAGTGGCAGGTAGTTGGCCGGGTAGCGGGCCCAGATCTCTCGGAGGAGGGCAGGTAGCGGTCCTGCGCCTTCGTGCGAGGTTCCTTCCCTACGCAACAATTGCATCATATACCCGAAGGAGAGAGTGGCGTATCCCCCAAATGAGTGATCTTTGCTATTGCTTGGGTGTTGCTTGCGGGTAGCGAACTGCCGAGAATTTACCTTCTAGGACGTTCGTGAATAAGGGCCGACCTCGACACCGTTTGACACCAGTGCACATCCGTCCGGGCTAGTCCGGGTCGGTACGCTGTAGGTGAAAACCGCCTGTTTATGCGGTTTCTCGGACCCCGGCGAACCCGCCCGGACGCACGAATCTAATAACCGATAATCGCCCTGGGGGTACGCCCGATCCGCGCGGAGATCGACGCGTCCCTAGCGGCTGGGCGTCCGGGCTGCCGAGCTCGCCCCGCTCGACGATCCTGGCGAAGTTCTCGAGGTCCTCCTTCAGGTTCCGCTCGGGGTTGGAGAGTTGGACCAGTACCGGAAGACGTCCTCCAGCGGCGCCTGTACCTCCATGCTCTCGTGCACGCGCTGAGCCATAAGAGCCTCCTTCTACGCTGGTCTTGGCAGTACTTACCCTTTAGGATGGCGCGTCGAAACGACCTTTTAAGTGAACCTTGCTACTGATCTCGGAGGTTTTCGAAGGCCCGCGCCAGCTGGGCGTCCCGCTCGAGGATCTCTTCTTTGGAGAGGTCGCGGGCCTCGTCCGGAGTGAGCGGCTCTGTGCCCTCCGAGAGGGCAACCTCCACGTCCGGCGCTATGCCGGTCTCGCGGATAAAGTCGCCGTCGGGCGTCAGCCACTCGGCGACGCCGAGCAGGATCGCCGAGCCGTCCCCGAGGACAAACTCCGAGAGCACCGTCCCGGTGCCGAAGGTCGTCTCCCCGATCACGGTCGCCCGGTCGTTGTCCCGTAGGGCGCCGGCCAGGATCTCCGAACTCGAGGCGGTCCCCTCGTTCACCAGAACCGCCATCGGGGCATCCGTGGACTCCGCACCGCCTTCAACCTCGATCTCCCCTCGCCCGCCCGAGGCGTCATCACGCAGGTAGACGACGCTGCCCGGCTCCAGAAAGTCTCCGGCCATCTCCACCGCCTGGTCCAACCTGCCCCCCGCGTTGTTTCTGAGGTCGAGGACAAAGCTTCTGGCCCCGGCGGCCCGCGCCTCCTCGAAGGCCTGCGCGAGCTTCTCGGCGCTGTCATCCGAGAAGGAGGCCAAGCGTACGTGGGCCACGTCGCTCTCGGGGATGAGGGTCCACGATGCCACCGGACGCTCGATCTGGGTGCGTTCGAGGTCGAACACGCGCTCCTCCTCGTCGCGCAAGATGGTCAGCGTCACGTCGGTGCCCTCGGGGCCCTTGATCTCCTCGATGATCTCCGATATCTCCTCCCCGCGCGAGCTCTTCCCGTTTACGGCGATCACGACGTCGCCCGCTCTGACCCCCGCCCTGTCCGCGGGCGAGCCTTCTATCGGGGCGACGACGACGATCTTGTCGTCCCTGGGTTCGACCTCTATCCCGATCCCCTCGTAGGTCCCGGAGAGGCCCTCGCGGTTCTGCTCGCGCTCCTCGGGGGTGAGAAAGCGCGTGTGTCCCTCGTCCCCCAGAGTGTCGAGCATGCCCTCTATGGCCCCGTAGGTCTGCTTTTCGGGATCTATGGCCTCCTGGTCTACGTAGTCGTCCCGGACCGTATCGAGCGCCTCCGCGTACAGCGCGAGACTCTCCCGATCCCGCTCCTCCAGGGCCGCTGGGCTCTGCGACCGGCCGTAGGCGTAGGCCCCCAGCGCGGTCACCAACACCAGCGCCACGACCAAGAGTATCCGCGTGACGGTGCGGCGCCTGTCGCCGCCGGATGCGGTGCTCTTCCACACGCCAGTGATTTTAGCTCGTCAGCTTGCCGGTGGTCAGCCTATGGAGCACCTCAGTTGCTCAGCACACCGCCTTGAGCAGGCGGTTCGTTTCTCCGCGGCGCCCGGCAAAGCTCTTGCAGCAAGGCATCTCCCACAGGTCGAGCCGGGTAAGGGTTGAAGGCAAAAGCGGAAGTGTGCTGACCAGATGAAATGCTGAGGTGCTGACGAGCTACTCTACGTGGACTGTCCGGCCCTGTAGGGGGTGGTCGTGGCGGGCTCTTCTATGGACTGGCCCTCCTCGACCGGGAAGAAGCAGGCAGCGCGGTGAGCGCTGGCTTCGCCGTTGGCTTCGCCGTTGGCTTCGCCGTCTTGCGGGATAAGGCCGGGCTCGTGCTCCACGCAGTAGGTTTGGGCGCGGGGGCACCGGGTGTGGAAGGAGCACCCCTGTGGCGGGTTCGCCGGGGATGGGACGTCACCGGCGAGCACTATGCGTCTGCGCTGCCGCTCCTTCTCGGGGTCGGGCGTGGGGATGGCCGAGAGGAGCGATGTCGTGTAAGGGTGGCGCGGCTCACCGTAGAGTCCCTTGCGGTCGGAGATCTCCACGATCTTGCCGAGGTACATCACCGCCACCCTATCCGAGATGTGCTTGACCACCGAGAGATCGTGGGCAATGAAGACGTAGGTGAGGTCGAACTCCTTCTGCAGGTCCTGCAGGAGGTTTATGACCTGGGCCTGGATCGAGACGTCGAGCGCCGAGACCGGCTCGTCGCAGATGATGAGTTTGGGGTTCAAGGCGACGGCCCTCGCAACCCCGATCCTCTGGCGCTGGCCGCCGGAGAACTCGTGCGGGTAGCGATTGTAGTGCTCGGGCGAGAGGCCCACCACCTCGAGGAGCTCCTGCACCCGCTTCTTGCGGTCCCCCTCGACCTTGTGGGTCTTCAGGGGCTCGGCGATGATGTTGCCGACGGTCATGCGGGGGTTGAGGCTCGCGTAGGGGTCTTGGAAGACGATCTGCATGTTGCGCCTAACCCGCAACATCCGTTTGCGGTCGTAGCCGAGGATGTTCTCGCCCTCGAAAACGACCTCCCCTTCGGTCGGCTCCAGCAGCCTCAGCACAAGGCGGGCCAGCGTGCTCTTTCCACACCCCGACTCTCCCACCAGGCCTAACGTCTCGCCGCGCCTGATCTGGAGGTCCACGCCGTCCACGGCCTTCACGTGCCCAACGGTGCGCCTGAGGACGCCCGCCTTTATGGGGAAGTGCATCTTGACGTTCTTCGTCTCCAGCAGGTACTCGCCCGCATTCGCGTGGCCGTTCGTCCCCTCGCTCAACTCTCCACCCCCAACTCCTCGTCCACGCGGTGCTTACTCTCCTCGATCTCCTCGACGGAGAGTATGCAGGCCGCGGAGTGCCCCGGCTTTTTCTCCTCGAGGTCGGGGTCTATCTCGTGACACTCGTCCTTGACGAACGGGCAACGGGGGCTGAAGTTGCAGCCTTTGGGGAGGAAGATTAGGGATGGCGGCGTGCCCTGTATCGGCAGGAGCCTGACCTCACCCGCGGTGTCGAGGCGGGGCAGGGACCTGAGGAGCGACCACGAGTAGGGCATAAGGGGGTCATAGAAGACCTCGTCCGTGGTGCCCTGCTCGACGGCGCGCCCGGCGTACATCACCGTCACCTTGTCGGCGATCTGGGCGACGACGCCGAGGTCGTGCGAGATCATGATGATGGCGGTGCCGTACTTCTCCTGCAGGCCGATCATCAGCTCCAGGATCTGGGCCTGGATGGTGACGTCGAGGGCCGTGGTAGGCTCGTCGGCGATGAGGACCTTCGGGTTGCACGAGAGCGCCATCGCGATCATGGCCCGCTGGCGCATACCGCCGGAGAACTGGTGCGGGTAGTCCTTCACCATCCGCTCGGGGTTGGCGATGCCGACGTCGCGCAGGACCTGCACCGTCTTCTCCTGGGCCTCGCTCTTGGAGAGGTTCTGGTGGATGCGGATGGCCTCCCGGATCTGGTTTCCCACCGTGAAGACCGGGTTGAGGCTCGTCATCGGGTCCTGAAAGATCATGGCGATGTCGTTGCCCCTAATTGCTTGCATGCGTTTGTCTGAGACCTCTAGGAGGTTCTGGCCCTCGAAGCGGATCTCGCCCTCCGGGTACTCGACCGGGGGCTTCGGGTTGAGCTGCATGATGCTGAGTGCCGTGACGCTCTTGCCGCTCCCAGACTCGCCCACGATCCCCAACGTCTCCCCCGGCTCGAGCGAGAAGGAGACCCCGTCCACCGCCTTGACGACACCATCCTGGGTCTTGAAGTGGGTCTTGAGGTTGTTGACCTCCAGCATCGCCACGGCTACGCTACCACCTCTCTTACGGCCTCTCCTCCTGAGGCGTAGACTACAGTACACCCGTTGCTCGGGCCAGTAGGCCTGGCATCCCCGATCAGCGCTTATCCTTGATGAACTCGAGCACCGCCCGGTCGAGATACCCTCGCTCCTGCTCACGCTCCTCGAAGTTCTCGGTGCGGATAAAGGCGCTTAGAGCGTCGAGCAGGGCCTCGTTGTTTGCACCATCTTCGAGGTACCCCAAACGTCCGAGCGCCACCGCGACCTCCCTCTTCACGTCCCCATCCACCGCGACAACGTCATCCGACTTGGTCTCCCCGAAGTTGAGGGTGTGGAGATCGCGTATCCGGAGCAACTCCCTTATCGGCTCGGGGTGGTCGTCGACGCGCAGGTCTACAACCCTATCGTTGTCGCCGCCGTACCCGCCGCCCTCCCTCACGACGAGCAGGGCCGCCGACTGTTTTCCCCGCGAGTCTCCCCCGGCCGCCTGCCCCGTCTCCAGCGCCGCCAGGAGCCGTCCGGCGAGATCCCCCGGGCTGTCCTCGAAGGTCTTCGCCAGCGCCTCGACGGTCTCCCACCCGACGAGTATGTTGCCCTGAGCTGCGTAGTGCTCGCCCGTGACCCCGCCGGCCCACTCGAAGCACTCGCCCCCGGTGAAGTTCGCCGCTCTTCCTGCGGCGTCGACGACGCCCAATTGCCGGTGCTCGCGCTCCTCGTCCGCGGAGATCAGGGCCTCGACCGTCTCTGCGGCGGTCTTGCCCCGCGACAGCAGCTGGAGGCCGCGGGGCCCGTAGTTGAAGTTCGCCAACGCCTGCGTCGCCACCGCCCCCACTCCCGCGCGCGCCCAGGGCACGACCGAGCCGACCGCCAGAAACCTCGACTGGACGGCGACGCCTAAGGCGCCCGTCTCGGGGTCGAAGGCGATGATGGAGAAGGTCGCGACGAACCTCAACGGGCTCTCTCTAGTCGTACGTGCGGGGGTCGAGTGCCTCGCGGACGCCGTCGCCCAGGAGGTTGAAGCCGAGGACGGCGAAGAAGATCGCCATCCCCGGGAAGAAGGCCATCCACCAGGCCGACGTGAGGTAGGACTGGGCCTGGAAGAGCATAGAGCCCCAGCTCGGCTCCCCCGGCTCGGCCCCGAGGCCCAGATACGATAGGGTGGCCTCGGCGATTATCGCGTAGCCCATCGCGAGCGTCGTCTGGACCAGGATCGGTGGCAGAGAGTTCGGCAGAACGTGCCGGATCATGATCCTCGCGTTGCTCGTGCCGATTGACCGAGCTGCGTCCACGTAGTCGAGGCCGCGGACGGTGAGAACCTGGGCGCGTGTGATCCGCACGAAGTTCGGGACAAAGGCGATACCGATGGCGATCATCGCGAAACCCAGTCCACCTCCGAGGATGGCCGCTATCACGAGCGCTAGGATCAAGAACGGAAAAGCCTGGATGCTGTCCACGATCCGCATCACGATCCACTCGTCCCAGAAGCCCCGGAAGAACCCGCTCACCAAGCCCACCGGCACCCCTATCCCGATCGCGAGCCCAACGGAGATGAGGGACGCCTCAAGCGATATCCTCGCCCCGAAAACGACGCGGGAGAAGACGTCGCTGCCCAGGGAGTCGGTCCCCATGAGCCCCCCCTCGCCCGGTGGTTGGAGGGTGAGGCCATAGTTCTGGACCTTGGGATCAGACGGCGCGATGAGGGGCGCGAAGATCGCGGTCAGGATCATGAGAACGACTATCACCAGCCCGAAGATGGCGAGCCTGTTGCGCCGGAAACGCCGCCAGAGACCGACCAGGCGATTCTGTCGCGGCTCGATGGTCTGCGTCCCTACCTCACTGGTTGCCACCTCACTCACGGCTACTCCTCACTCAAAGCGATGCGGGGGTCTATCACGGCGTAGAGCATGTCGACCAGCACGTTTATCAGCACCACTATGGCGGTCACCGAGAGCACCGCGCCCTGCACCACCGTAAAATCCCGTTCGAGGATAGACTCCACGATCAGGCGTCCAACCCCCGGAAGCTGGAAGACCTGCTCCGTCACGACGAGCCCACCCAGGAGAGCGGCGATCTGCAGGCCGCCGGCGGTGACGAAGGGGATGAGCGCGTTCCTGACGGCGTGACGGATCACGACCACGCGCCGCGATAGACCTTTGGAGAACGCCGTCCTTACGTAGTCAGAACCCAGCTCCTCCAGCAGGCTGCTGCGGAGCATCCGCATCAGCTCCGCCGACTCTCTCAAGCCCGTGGCGAAGACGGGCAGGATCATGGCCGCGATGTTGGCCGTCGGGTCCTCGAAGAACGGTACGTAGCCGGAAGCAGGCAGAACACCGAGGTACACGGCGAAGATGATGATGAACATCATCCCGAGCCAGAAGTGGGGGATCGAGATCCCCCCGAGCGCGAACCCGGTGCTCACATAATCTATCCAAGTGCCCCGGTTGCTCGCCGACAGGATGCCCGCGATGACCGCTATCGTAAGGCTCACGAGGAAGGTCCCCAGGGCCAGCTCCACCGTCACCGGCAACCGCTGCAGGATCAGCTGCGATACGGGCGTGTTGTCGACCAGCGACTCACCGAGGTCACCGTGCAGCACGCCGCCCAGCCAGTCCACGTACTGGACTACGATAGGCTTGTCGAGGCCCAGCCGCTCCCGCATCTGCTCCTTGGCCTGTTCCGAGGCTTCGGGGCCGAGGATCACGGTGGCGGGGTCTCCAGGGATGAGGTTTATCAGCGAGAAGCACACCACGCTGACGATGAACAGGATCGGTAGCGTTAGCAGCAGCCGTCGGATCAGGAAGGCCATCGTTTAGTGCTCCCCAGCCTCTTCCGCCTCGCTCACCCCTCTTGCTCCTTGCTCACCCCCGCGAGCCTCAGGATACCGTCAGGGTAGGGCTCGAATCCCTGGACGGTGGGCTGCATGGCGAAGTCGGTGGTCTGGTTGTTGTGGAAGAGGTAGACGTATGGCACATCCTCGTGCAGTATCTCCATGACCTGGCCGTAGAGCTCCTTGCGCCGATCCCTGTCGCTGGTGGTGCGCGCCTCGCCCAGCAGCCGATCCACCTCCGGGTTGCTGTACCCGGAAGAGTTGAAGTCGCCGTCGGTCACCGTGAAGTCGTAAATGTTGAGATCAGGGTCGATCCTACCGCTCCAGCCGAGGTACAGCGCCTGGAAATTGCCGTTGTCGGAATCCTCGAGCAGCGTCCCGAAATCCTCCCCCTCCACCTTGACGTCGATGCCAGCGGGCTTGAGATTGTTCTGGATAATCTGCGCGATCTGCTGGTTGATCGGTGAGGTATCTGTCTTCAGAGTAAACGAGAACCCATCCGGCTCGCCTCCTTTCTCAAGCAGAGCTTTGGCCTCCTCGACGCTGCGCTCCGGGTACGCGTCGCTCTCGTCACTGTAGGCCCAGGACTGCTCGCCGAAAGGCGAGTTGGCTGGCGTGCCGCCGACGTTCCGCAGCGCCGCCTTTACGATGGCCTCGCGATCCACAAGCCTGTACACAGCCTGCCTGAGCTCCTTGTTGTCGAACGGCGGCTGCTGGACGTTGAGGTAGATGCCCTGGAAGCCGAGCCCCGGCTCGACGGAGACATTGTAGTCTCCGCTCTCCTGCAGGTCCTTCAACTCCACGAGGGGGATCGAGTCTATGAGGTCGAGCTCGCCACTCTGCAGGTTCTGGTACTGGACGTTCTCGTCGGTTATGCCCCTGTAAACGATCTTGTCGATCTTGGGCAGACCCTCTCTCCAATAATCCGGGTTCTTCTCGACGGTGATGTGGTCACCCCTGACCCGCTCCACGAACTTGAAAGGCCCCGTGCCGACCGGTTTGTCGGAGATGCGACCACCACTCTCCTTTATGGCCTTCGGCGAGGCTATGATGCCCGCGCGGTCCGCCAGGACGGCGAGGAGGGGGGCGGACGGCTCGCTGAGCGTCACCCGTACCGTGTACTCGTCTAAGACCTCGACCGACTCGACGGGCTCCACCTCGGTGCTCCGGACGGAGTCTTTCTCCTGGTAGCGGTCGAGGTTGACCTTCACGGCCTCGGCGTTGAACTCCGTGCCGTCGTGGAACTTGACGCCCTCTCGCAGATGGAAGGTATAGACGAGCTCGTCGTCGGAGACTTCGTAGCTCTCGGCGAGCATGGGTACGATCTCGCCTTCCTTGTCTATGTCGACGAGTTTGTCGTAGAGGCTCGCCAGCACCTGCCTATCGACGTAGGCCTCCGAGAGGTTTGGATCCAGCTCCGGCGGCTCATCCTCCAACGCCACGTACAGGGTATTGGGGGGCGTGTTCGACTGCGGCGCTCCTCCCCCGCTACAACCGACCACGACCAACGCCGCCGCCAGCGCGAACAATGCGAACGCCCCGGCACGGATGAGCCTCATCATCTCCGCACCCCCACCTGACTCGCTCCCACTAAATCCCCGTTAGACGCAAAAGTAACAGCAACCGGCGTACTGGTCAAGCCACCCGGCCTATCTACTTACGGAGGGATGCTCACCGTCGGGTACTCGACCTCCCCATCAGCGACCTGCTGCGTAGCCTTGCATCCCCCGCGGGTTGGCGGCGGCCCGGAGAAGCCCGGTCCCGGGATCCCGGCTCACCGCGGAGAGCCGGCCCAACGACCAGCCGTCTACGACGGTCACGTCGTGGCCGCGCGCGGAGCGCCGCGACGACCCCGGGGTCCAGCCTGGCCTCGACCATCACCTCGCCGGGCGCCGCGGTACGAGGATAGAACGAGCTCGGGAAGTAGTTGGTGTGGAACATCGGTGCGTCTA
>Ga0126304_10001846_pt1 | contig 10196 bp, 13 predicted proteins | sample Plot25_FD_92538 | JGI IMG/M metagenome (GOLD analysis project Ga0126304, IMG submission 92538) | Serpentine soil microbial communities from UC McLaughlin Reserve, CA, USA - Plot25 | ecosystem: Environmental > Terrestrial > Soil > Grasslands | place: USA: UC McLaughlin Reserve, Lake County...
GGACTGGTGCTCACCGGCGGCGATGTCGCAGCAGCAGTCTCCGCGGCACTGGGCGCAACGGCCTTCTGGCTTCGAGGCGAGATTTCCTCAGGGATACCTTGGGGCATGCTCGAAGGAGGCCGCCTGCTCGCTTGTCCGATTGCAACAAAGGCGGGGAGCTTTGGAGACGACGACGCATTGCTGACCTCTCTTGACCACCTGACGAGAGACATAAGGAACCGGTCCGAGCAAACAGATTGAGGGAGCTCGGGCGTTGTCATAAGACATTCATCAGAACAGCAGGTGATTGGATCCGACATCGTCCTCTATGTCGCACATTGTCTGGAAAGGGTATTGCCAAATTCCCGTCTGACCACTAGGATTATAGACAGATGGGTGGGACGAAACCGCGGTCGTTCCACCATTTCGCGGGAGAGTGAGACCGCAGTCGCGCTCTCCAATACAACCTAGGAAGGGCATGGTGTCAATGCGAGCCGCGAGCCCCGCCGAGGATCGTATCCCGCCAGTCAGCCGTGTCATCGCCGAAGCGCTGGTGCGCCGCCAAGGGCCTCTTCGCATCGTTACCCGTGCTAATCGCCTCGGGCTCTCACCCGTCTTGACCCGGGCTGTGGTCGTCGCCTGCGCTGCCTCGGCGCTCGACAGCGACGGTATCGCGGCCAGGCAGCGGCCGGCTGAGTGATACCTCACTGGGAACTCAACACTCATTGCGCAACCTCTCGTTGACGGGGGCGCAAATCCGGTGCTATAGTCTGGCGTTCTCTCGCTACGGCGTTCAGAACAGACGGGTGTGTTTTGCTTGCCCGCGGTCGCTGATCACAACCGGCATCCCGGACTGGTAGACGCTTCGTTACTCACACGACTGCATGGTGAATGACCCGCAGCTGCGGGTGATCGAGAGTGAAGAGGGAGAACTTCTGCGTGGTCAAACTTCGCCTGCGGCGAATGGGCGCCAAGAAACGACCCAGCTACCGCATCGTCGCCGCCGACAGCCGCTCGCCCCGTGACGGGGCCTTCATCGAGTCCGTCGGCTTCTACGATCCCATCACGGACCCGGCGACGATCAACGTCAATCTGGATCGGGCGCGACATTGGATCAGCAACGGGGCCCAGCCGACCGACACGGTGCGCTCGATTTTGATGCGGGCGGGTGTCTACGCCGAGGCGTCCGAGTAGCAGAGGCACAGCGGGGCCTCAAGCGACGGCCTCGCGAGTGACCTGTCACTGAAGATCGCGATAGGAGAGGCGGCCTCGATCGGTCGCCTCTCCTCACATCAGCCCTGGCAGGCGGGGCGGCGTGTCCGGGTATCCCAGGAGCGGCGAGTATGCAGGTCGACAACCCCAACGGTGATCCCATCGAGGAGCCGGTGGTCGAGCCGATACCCGAAGATGGGTATGACGACGACTTCGAAGACGAAGAAGAGAGCGACGCCGAGTATGGGGAAGACGACGCTCTCTATGCTCCCGCGAACGATGCCGCCGAGCGGCTACGCGGTCTTGTCGCCTATCTCGCCACGAACCTGGTCGATGACCCCGCAAGCGTCGAGGTGGAGGCCCGCCAACGTGGTGGCAGCGTCTTCATCAGCCTGCGTGTTCCGGAGGAGGAGCTAGGAAAGGTCATCGGTCGCGGCGGCCGCATCGCCCGCGCCATGCGCACAGCCCTTATGATCGCCGGATCGCGGAACAACGTTCGTGCCTCGCTCGATATCGAGGACTGAGCGCCCTCAGCAGCGCCGCACCCAGCCGCAACCGCCGTCACCGGATGTGACCGGTCCGGTCATCCCGGTACCTGAGCTCGACGCCAGCGGCCCGCAACCCGCTTCTCAACCTCCCCGGCGGCAACGAACTCCACACTCCCGGCAGCGGACCCCACCACGCCTTTCCGATACGGCTGGTCCCGACCCCGGCGCCCCGCTCGAGCGCGTCCGGCTGACAATCGGCACGATCCTCGCTCCTCATGGTGTACGCGGCGAGTTCAAGGTCCGCTTGCAGACTGATGATCCCGCGCATCTGCTGACGATCAAGCGTCTCTACCTCGGCGACGAGACCACTCCGCGCACGGTGCTGGAGGCACGATTACATGCCGGTAATGCGCTGATGCGTCTTCAGGGCATCTCGACTCCCGAGACTGTCGAGCGGTTCCGCGGCACGCCATTGCGGATCCGCGGCAGTGACGCCCGCCCCCTCGCCGCGGGCGAGTACTTCCTCTATCAGATCATCGGACTCGAGGTCTTCGACGAAAGCGGGAATCGGCTCGGCCGGGTTACTGATCTGATGGAGACAGGAGCCAACAATGTGCTCGTCGTCGCGCCAGACGACGGCGGCGCGGATATTCTCCTCCCGAGCCACCCGGACGTGGTTATTGCCATGGACCCCGCGGCAGGTCGCGTCGTGGTGCGCCCGCTCACCTATTACGGCGAGTAGCGAGAAGCACGTCGCGGGAAAGGACGCCATGGTCCTCGACGTCGAGCTCGAGCCGGGCGCCAGCAGTGACAGGTGTGTCTTCTGCGCAATCGTCCGCGGCGATGCACCCGCCGAGATCGTCCTCAATGATCCAGCGGGGGTCGCATTTCTCGATCGACGCCCGCTTCTGCCCGGCCACGTTCTGCTCGTACCTCGGTCTCATGTTGCGACCCTTCCCGATCTGCCCGTCACCGAAGTGGGACCGCTCTTCACCCTGGCACAGCGATTGACAAGCGCCGTGCCGTTAGGACCGGTGGGGAAGGTGCGTTCGTGGCGGTCAACAATGTCGTGAGCCAGAGCGTGCCCCACCTCCACGTTCACGTCGTACCGCGTCGCCAGAACGATCGCCTCTTTAGCCGGAATCTTGCCTGGACACGCCGCCCCTACCGCGATGCCGATGAGGTGCGGCAGGTCGCGGCGGCAATCCGTACTGCCTTAAGCCACCTCACGGTTGGAGAATAAGCGTCGAGGCAGTTAGCCCGGTGAGCGCCGCCGCTTGCCCAGCCAGGTGCCGAGCACTGCACCAATCGCAACGGCGACGGCAAACATCATCCCGAGTACCGTCACGACTGCCGAGGCCCAGGACGAGCGTCCGAAAATGGTCACCCAGAAGAGAACCAGAAAGAGCATGGCTACCGGACAGAGTCCCGGCCAGAACCACGTCCGTAGATGCCAGCCGGCGATCCCGGCTGCGAGGCTCCAAGCAACGCACCAGGTGAGCCTGAGGGCGCCACTCTGCGATCACGTTACCCCAATCCGTTCGATCGTCCGCAACAGCAAATCGGCAGCTCGCCGCCCAATTTCGTCCGCCGGGAGGACACTGATGTCACCTTCGAGGTCCGTGAGCGCGTGGAACTCGTTGTTGGAGATGTCTTTGACGGTCATGAAGGGGACGCCGTGGCGCCCGCAGACCTGGGCGATAGCGGCGGCCTCCATGTCTTCGCAGAGGGACCCGTGCCGGGCGTGGAGACTGTCGATGCGCTCGTGGAACTGCGTCCAGATGTCGGCCGACGCGACGCGACCGACGTGGGTGTGTGGCGGACGCTGCGCGATCTCTTTGGGCAGATTAAGACCTTGCGGCCACGGCTCGGGAGTCCAGCCCTTCGCCGCCTCAATGGCCAGATCGCGTAACCCGGGGTCCGTCGCCAGCTCGGTCGACGCGACGACCTCGCCCGTAACTTCGTAGTCCTTTCCAGGGAAGAACTCCTCTCCGCTGGCCAGGATGTGGACCGCGCCGTGGTGGACGGTACCGTCACCGATGATCACGTCGCCGGGGAGGATGTCGCGGCGGTGCGCCCCCGCGCAGCCGTAGTTGAAGATGGCGCGAGGGGCGTATCGCCCGATGAGATGCTCAGTCCCGGCCGCGGCGTTGACCATCCCGATGCCAGAGCACAGTGCGATCAAGGGCACGTCCCCCGCCATCACGAAGCGGTCGAGCCAGGGCCCGTCCCGCAGCTCACGCGTGGGTCTCACTCGATGCAACAGGTGTTGCAACTCCGATTCCATCGCCACAACGACGCCGATCGGCGCTACATCCGATGCAGCCATGGTGTTCCTCCCGACAATTCGGATCTACCGGTTGAGCGCCAGCGTGACACTCACACCGAGAATCGCCAACACGATCAGGGAAAGCAGCGCATATCGCCGGTCGCCCAACCGCCAGAAGTTGGCGGCCACGACGATCACCGTCGCCACCGGGGTCAGCATGAACCAGAGGATGGCGAGGTCGATGATGCCCGAGGCATGCCCGGCGCGGACCATCGCGATCACGTCAGCGATCGGGTCGGCTTCACGTCCGAGCGGCTCGCGCTTGACCAGCGCAGCGACGATGCCCAGCGCCAGGAGCGCCGCCCCGAGGCGAAACCCCCAAAACAACGTCTTCACCGCCGCGTCGTAGAGCGGCTCCAGCCGCTCGGTGCGCGCCGCCAACTCGGCTGTACCCAGCGCCATGGCCTGCGCCGATTCGGGTTCGTCGTTCAGGAGAACCTCGCTCATGCTTGCCCCGGCATTTCAACACCGAAAGCGCGCAGCAGGAGCGATAACCCGAGGTACAAGAGGATGAGTGCGAAGAGGAGAGCGAGTCGTTGCGCCTTGATGCGACGGGTCAGGCGAGATCCGATTTGCCCTCCCAGGAAGACGCCGATGATCGCCGGTACAACGAGCGTCGGGTCGATGAAACCTCGAGAGTAGAAGACAAACGCGGTGGCGACCGAGGTCATGCCAACCATGAAGGTGGACGTTCCGACGGCTGCTTTCACCGGAACGCGCATGAGCAGGTTCATGACCGGCACCATCACCACGCCGCCTCCGACGCCAAGCATCCCGGAGATCACACCCGCACCGACGCCGACGCTCATCCCCCACCCGACATTGATAGGTATGTAGCCAACGTCCTCCTTAATGGCCGGATCACGGAACGCCGCACCCAGTTGGAGGCTGTCGGGTGCACCAGGGGGTGGGGCGGTCACTTGCCGCTCGCTGCGAACGACCATGGAGACCGCGGCGTAGACGAGCACCACGCCGAAAACGATGTAGATGACCCGAGGGTCAGCGAGTACGCCGTAGAGCGCGCCGGCAATGGCGCCGGCTGCCGTGGCAATCTGAAGCAGCATCGCCAGCCGGGGATTGGTGAAGCGGATACGCAGGTGGTTGGTCGAGCCGACTACCGAGTTGGTTACCACCACGACCGCGCTGGCGCCGACGGCGAACTTGGGGTCGATCCCGAAAAAGAGGGTCAGAATCGGAACGAGAAAAACGCCTCCACCCAGCCCGAGCATCGACCCCAGAATGGCGGCGACTGCCGCCACTGCACCGATCTCGAGTGAGTACTCGAGTGAGTAAACGATGTCCAACCCGGCCTCCCCGGACGGCGGCCGCCCGGCGCCGAATACCCATACCTTATAGCATCGGGCTCGTTGGTGGCTCGGTCTGGTAGCGGTACGAGATCGAGTGCCAGCCCCGCTTGCCGCAATTGGGGCACTGACCCCAGGTCCACTTGCTCCCCTTCGCTTTCCAGCGAATCCCGCCCAAGTCCCAGATCGACCGCTCGAAGCCGCACGCTTGGCAGCGCACGATCCAGGCGCGTGATTCGGTCTCCATCGACGTGGCCCAGGAGCGTGGGACGAGTCTGCTGATCAGTTGCTGAGTCCGGCTCACAGCCAAGGGATAACCTTCATCGTCACAAAATTGCCAGATGGACGGTGTGTTCGATTGTAGCGTCCGGGCGATTTCCACAAATCCGCCGTGCCGGCGTCATGGAAGCAATCATGCCGTCAGGAGACATTGGCCAAATGCAGGTCGCGAGCAGGCGAAACTCTCGGAAAAGTCCGACCTGGACGCGCTATTCCCGCCAGTGCGACACTCGTTCCGCGCTGGTCACTCGGCCTGCGCGGTAAAAGCCAAAGTGCGTTCAAGCGGTGGGTGTACCCCGGCGCGATGCGTCGATGGGAGCTACCTGGGGGAAGCCGGTGCAAAACCGGCACTGTCCCGCAACTGTGACGCCGTCCGGTGTGTCCGGTGGCGAAGTCAGATCACCCAACCTGCCGCGTCCGGCGCCCTTCGCGAGAAAGGGAAAGGACGTTTCATGATGCGCTTGCCGCGCGCGATTCTCTTCGATACCACCAAAGCAATTCTCCAAAGCAGTGTCATTCTGAGCGCCAGCGAAGAATCTGGTGTCTCCGCATGCGGACTCGGGTCAAGACCGAGATCGTTCGTGCCTCAGGATGACACTGCGTTCAGGTGGCGCCGCCACTACGCCAGCCGTGGGTGGCTTGTCCCGCTTCTCTTCGCCGTAGCGCTTGCGGTAAGTGTCACGACCCTGTCGGGGACGAGCTCGACAGCGCAGGAGTCGACACCAAGCTCGTCCCAGAGCACTGCCATCTCGCCAGTGGAAGCGGCATCGACCTGGTTACGGGAGCAGCAGGATGCGTCTGGTGGTTTCCTCGGCTTCTCCGGTGAGCCCGATCCCGGCACGACGACCGACGCTGTGATTGCTCTCTACGCCGCCCAGCAGCGCGACCCTGCCGCGGCAGCTTCGCTCGACGCGGCTCTGGCCTACCTCGATCGTGAGGAGAACGGAGCGGCCTACGCCGAAACTGGTCCTGGACAGGCGGCGAAGCTGGCTCTGGCGGCTGTCACCGGAGGACACGATCCGCGCGATTTCGCCGGTCTCAATCTGGTCGCGGCCATGACAGCTCCTTTAGCCACCCCGGTACCTGACGGGATAGGCGGCATCTACGGTGATGACCTCTTCGACCACGCTCTCGTGCTGATCGCGCTCACTGCCGCCGGCGAGGCGATCCCCGACGCGGCACTGGAGCCATTGGGCACGACCCAGGGCGCGGACGGTGGATGGGCGTTCGACGGTTCGACCGCCGCCGGCGCGGCTGACTCGAACACGACGGCGCTCGTCATCCAAGCGCTCGTCGCGGCAGGTCACGGTGACGACCCGATGGTCGATCGCGCGGTGGCATTCCTGTCCACGCTGCTGGCGCCTGACGGCGGCTTCGCCTATGGGCCGGCCGATCCGCTCGTCGCCGATGCGAACTCGACGGCGTTGGCGCTGCAAGCGTTGATCGCCGCCGGAGAAGATCCCGCCTCGGCGGAGTGGGGGAACGCGCCGCTGGCCCTGGCGCGGTTCCAAACCCCCTCAGGGGGATTGCGCTACATGGCCGCGGACGAGGAGCCGAATCTACTGGCCACGGTCCAAGCGATCCCGGCGATCGAGGGGTTCTCGCTTCCGGTGGTTCGGGCTTGCGCGGAGGGTGAAACCGCCGAAGGATGTATCCGGCTCGAACCGGCAGCATGACCTTGCCCTGGCACATTATTCGCCTCTGGGTACTGATCTCCCTGGCGGCTCTGCTGGCCGGCGTGCTACTGAGGCCGGCACCGACCCTCGCCGATGAAGAGCTTCATCATGCCGGGTTAGTCGTGCGCGATGCCGAGGCTCGCATGACCTATGCCTGGGTGCCCTTCGCGGAAGAGGAGATCGATGGCATCAAGCTCTTGCACCTCAGCGGCATCCCGGTCGTGACCGTCGGCTTCGGCGCGCTTGGTGAAGGAGTCTGCTCGATCGCCGGGCAGGGGTGTGGTGTCGCCGAGTGCCGCCGCAACGTTTGCCAGGGTTCTACCGCCGACGCACCCTACTGGCAATATTTCAAGCAAGACCCCGCTGATCCCGCTGCCTGGACGTGGCAGCCGCTCGGCGCTAGTAGCAGCAGGGTTGAGGACGGTGACGTCTTCGGCTGGAGTTGGACAGCCGGTGATCCCGGCTTGCCAGCGTTGGCGCCTGGGGAGATCGCCAAACGTGCCGGCGCCGCTGACGAGGCAGTGCGCGAGCCAGTCTTCAGCACGGTCTTGCCGGATGGTGTGGCCGCTATGATGAACGCACCGCCGCCCGACGCCCGGACGACGGCAGCGGCGGCGGCCATCCTTATCCTCATCGCCGGTTCGGCGACCGCGCTCGCCGTCAAGCGACGAGCGGAGGCAGTCGCGTGAGTGCCCATCGCGCGCGGCCGCTCGATCCGCGGGCGTGGATCATCTGGGCGGTCGCGGCCACCCTCCCTCCACTGATCGGGCGCAATCCTTGGCCGCTGGCGGCAACGCTGCTTGCGGTGCTCGGTGTTTGGGCAGCCTGGAGCACAGGAGCGGCCGGCGCGCGCTGGCGACCTCTCTTGCGCCTAGCGGTTGTCTTTGGCGTGGTGAGCGTGCTGTTCAACCTGCTCACCGCCCACGTCGGCGACCGGGTCATCGGTGCGCTGCCCGAGTCGTGGCCGGTAATTGGGGGGGAACTGACGCTCAACGCCTTCATCTACGGCCTCCTGAGCGCGATGGCGATCTTTTCCTTGGTGGCAGTCAGCGCCACGCTGGGCGCGACCCTCGACTGGAGCGCGACCATGCGCCTTCTCCCGGAGCGGATGGCCGCCTTGGCCGTGGCAGGATCCGTGGCCTGGTCCTACCTCCCGCGCACGACTGCCGCTTTCATTGAAATACGGGAGGCTCAGATGGCGCGCGGGTATCGTCCGCGCGGTATCCGCGACGCGGCGCCGTTGGTAATACCGCTCCTCGCCGGCGGGTTAGAGCGCGCAATGATCACCGCCGAAGCTCTCGAGGCGCGGGCCTTTGGTGCTCCCCTGGCGCCCGAGCTGACCCCCCGGCCGTGGCAGGTTGCGTCGCTCCTGGGAGGTCTGGTCGCCGCACTGACAGGCGCCTTCTGCCTGGCGTTGGGTCAGCTGATGGTTGCTGGGGCCCTGCTCGCGCTCGCGGCCGCCTCGCTGATGGCGGGGCTGTTCACCAGGAATCGCGGTGGGTTGCGCCTACGCCGCACCCGCTACCGTGACCCTGTCTGGGAACGGGCGGAGTGGATCGTCAGCGGCGGAGCGATCGCCGTCCTGGCGATCGAAATCGGGGTGCTCGTACTCGATCCCGTTGCCTTTCGCTACGAGCCCTATCCGTCGTTGACAGCGCCGGCAATCAACCTGCCGCTGCTGGTAGTGCTCGGGTTTCTGTTGATACCCGCCGCGGTACGACCGTGAGTGCGCCGATCCTGTCGACGCGGCTCGAGGAACCAATCGCCACCTTCTCTGGACTGACCTATCGCTACCCAGAGCGCGACACACCCGCCCTGCGCGAGTTGAACTGGACTGTCGCTCCGGGTGAATTCGTCACCGTGACTGGACCCTCCGGGAGCGGCAAGTCGACGCTATTGCGCTGCCTCAACGGACTGACGCCGCACTTCAGCGGCGGTACGTTCGACGGAAAAGTGACCGTCGCCGGTCACGATACGCGCTACTACAGCCCGCGCGTTCTGGCCCGCCTCACGGGGTTCGTCTTCCAGGACCCGGAGGCCCAATTCGTGACGGGTCGAGTCGACGACGAACTCGCCTTCGGCATGGAGCAGCTCGGCGTGCCTCCAGTAACGATGCGGAAGCGCGTCGAGGAGGTGCTCGATCTGTTGGGAATCGCCGCGTTGCGAGATCGGGAGATTGCGACGCTCTCGGGTGGGGAGCGGCAACGCGTGGCGGTGGCCGCCGCCCTCGCTCTACAGCCCTCTATCCTGGCTCTCGACGAGCCGACGAGTCAGCTTGATCCCTGGGGCGCGGAAGAAGTGCTCGCGGCACTGACCCGTCTCAACGAGGATCTTGGGCTCACTGTTGTCCTGGCCGAGCACCGTCTGGAGCGTGTGGTCACCCACGCCGACCGTCTCACAGTGCTCGCTCCGGGTGGAACGATGGCTCTCGACGGCCCACCGCGAGAAACACTACGCCAAATCGACGTTCAAACTCTCCCGGCGCTGTTCACGCTCGGGCGGCGACTGGGTTGGGACCCTTTGCCGCTTTCGATCAAAGATGGGCGAGCCGCCCAGCGCCGGGACGCCGCCCTCGGGCGCGTGCCCGCGTCGGCACCGCCGGATCCTGTTCCCCCTGGTGGTGCACCGGTCGTGGCCTTGCAACGGGTGAGCGCTGGTTGGGATCGCCACCCCGTGCTACGCGAGCTCGATCTCGACGTGCGACCAGGGGAGTTGGTTGCGCTCATGGGGCGCAACGGATCGGGGAAGACGACGCTGCTGCGGCTCATCGCCGGTCTGCACCGGCCATCTTCCGGTCGGGTGCTCGTCGCGGGAGAGGACACGACGCACGTGCACGCCGCGGACATTGCCCAAACGGTCGGTTATCTGCCGCAGAACCCTTCGGCGCTCTTTTTCGCCGAGACACTGCGGGCCGAGCTCGCCTTTACCC
>Ga0126304_10001847_pt1 | contig 10195 bp, 10 predicted proteins | sample Plot25_FD_92538 | JGI IMG/M metagenome (GOLD analysis project Ga0126304, IMG submission 92538) | Serpentine soil microbial communities from UC McLaughlin Reserve, CA, USA - Plot25 | ecosystem: Environmental > Terrestrial > Soil > Grasslands | place: USA: UC McLaughlin Reserve, Lake County...
ATCAGTTTTAATAGCTTCAGGAACCTTTAGTGAGGCTCCCGCATTAGCAAATGGTACACGTACATATTCTGCTTGTCCACCATCATATCCTCCTAATAGTTGGGTATAACCATAAGCGGCTCCTATATCTTTTGTTTTGGGATTAGCCCTATCACACTGAGACCACATGTTATTTTTACAAAACCAACATTTACCACAATTAACATTAAAAGGAACTACTACCCTGTCGCCTACTTGTACTTCGTGTACTTCTGATCCTGTCTCTTCTATCATTCCCATGAATTCGTGTCCTAACGTTTGCCCTGGTTGCATTCCTGGTACTGTACCATGATAGAGATGAAGGTCAGAACCACAAATAGCAGTTGATGTAATACGCAGTATTGCATCTTCGGGATGTTGTATAGTAGGTTGAGGTTTATCGTCTATTTGGACATTCCATGGTCCATGATATACTAATGCTTTCATTCTAATATTGACCTCTTATTTTTTATTATTATAAGGAGAAAGGAGGAGCATTAGCAGCAACAGCTGATTGTATCTTTGGCCATAACTGAGCAAGCATGCCAGGTGAATGAGTCTTTATCCAATCAGCTTGTTCCTGTTCATCGTTCATAATTTTTGATAATGGTCCTATTGCATTTGCATAAACTCCTCCTGCCATTTGGCATTTTTGTATCATCATAAGATAACAACATATTTCTGCATTTTCTACAATCATATCTTCTTCAGTTCTTTTTAATTCATATTCCTGTTTGGTCATGGATTTATCCATCATTGCTTTCATATCTTGAGGATAAGAAGGCAATGGCAATCCTAATTTGTCCGACGTAGGATTACCCTTCATGTTAGAAATTAACTGTTGCAATAATTGTTGGTGTTGTTGACTTTCTTCCAAATGATGTTCTAACTGTTGCTTTGCGTCTGGCAAACTAGTTTCTTCAATTCGTGTCTGCAATCTTTCTACTCCTGCATTTTCCATAGCAAGAGCAGCATTTAGTTCCAAAATGAATTTTTGATTCATTAAATCAATAGTGGGGTTTGACATGAGTTAACCTATTAAATATTATATATAATAGTTATAGATCAATTATATTTATTATAGCTTTACAATAAAATTTTTAAAATTTAAATAAAAATATAAATATTTCTACCAAAAACTTTTGTAATGAGTTTTAATTCTTATTCTTTCGTATACCAAGGTAATAAATTTCCTAACGATCATACAATTGTAATCCTTTTGAACATTACTATTATTATTTGGGTAGAACATATTAAGTTGCTTAATTTAAATGACCAAAGATGGTAATATATAATATAATTATGATTTTCATAGCTAAGCATATATAAATGCAATTACAATAGTATTCATAATTAAGAAATATTTATCTTAGGGATGGCAATTTAAAAGAGACAGCAACCCAGATATTTGAAATGGAAGGAATAATATCAGTAGCTATACACGTTGGAAATTTAGATATACTAGCAGAATTAGAACTATTTTCCTATATTATAATGGAATTATATATTAATAAAGGACAGAAATTGTCTTCCCCAATAACCAGAATGATATTATCATAAAAAAGGAATAGACAGACAAATGAATGAAACTGAAAATGAAAATACATGTAATATCTAGAGAATTGAATGAAACTGTTATCATACTGAAATGAAACAACAAAATTATGCTCTGACTAGGGAAATACCAATAACAAAGAATTAATTGGTAATTGATGCACGTCGTTGAGGTTAAGATATATTGATAAATGTAGAATATATTTTAAAAGTTAAAAGTATCATAGACTAATAAGGAATATATCCAAATATATCCATCTCACGTTATTTAGTCAATGTCAATGTTAAAGCAGTATGCTAACAATTTTAAATTTATACGTTCCAAAATAGGTTTTAAAATAGGAATATTAGTGTTTATCCAAATTATTTTTATTATTAGTAGTTTTATCATTCTTACTTATTACCAATCACAATCAACCTACTTGGGAAACTCAATAAATATTGCTGGGAAGAATCGGTTTCTTACATCTAATCTTATGCTTAGTATAACGGAATATTTTATGGAAAGCAATAGCGATTCTTCTAAAATTAATTATGCAATAGATCAATTGGAATCAAATATCGTAGTATTAAAACAAGGTGGAAAGATATCAGAAATAGATCTTAAACCATTGCCGTCAGAATATTTGGATGATTGGTACCATATTGATCAAAAATGGAGGTTATTAAAAACAAGCTTAACAAACCCTATAATCAAAGAAAATCAAATAATCAATCCAGCAGTATCATTTACAACAACAACTTCATCTACCACAGAGAATGAAATAGACACATTTATTAAAACAATACAAACAGGAGCATTATCTTTAGTAAATTCATCAAATGTATTAGTTACAAAATTAGGTGAACATGCAAAAAATAGTTCTCAACATTCGATATTTATGCATGTACTCTTTGCTTTATTAAATATTGGAGTTATTAGTGTTTTTGTTATTTATTTGAGTAAAAAAATATTAAAACCAATATTTGCTCTCACTACTGTAACTTCTGCGATAACTAAAGGAAATCTTGATGTATCTGTTAAAACCAAAGGCAATGATGAACTTGCACGTCTAAGTCAGTCATTCAATTTAATGGTAAACTCTATAAAAAACTTTATCACAAAACAAAATGAATTAACAAAGGAACTTGAAAAAGCAAATGAAGAATTACAATATAAATACTTAATAAAGGAAGAATTCATAAATGTGGCCTCACATGAACTCCGAACTCCTATACAATCAATACTCGGTCTATCTGAATTATTGCATTTCAGAACGATAAAAAATATTACTAACATTCAAGACATAAATATTCAAAAATATGAAGAAATTGTAGATGTTATTATTAGAAATTGTAGAAGAATTTTGCAACTAACTAATAATATATTGGATGTTGCAAAGATTGAAAGGGGATCTCTAATTCTAAATAAAGAAAAATTTGATCTCAGAGAAATGATACTAGAGATTTTGGAAGAATATGAACATACAATAAAAAATAGAAATAATGTGAAATTTTTATTTGAATCTCCTGAAAGTAACAACAATACAATAGAGGTAGAGGCAGATAAAGGTAGACTATCTCAAGTTCTTCATAACTTGTTAAGTAATGCCCTCAAGTTTACGAAAGAAGGACAAATTGCTGTTATTGTTGAAAGAAATGAAAATGAGATTATTGTTAGTATAAAGGACAGTGGATCCGGTATAGATCCAGAGATCTTTCCAAAACTTTTTACAAAATTTACAACTTATTCTCTTGGGAGTGGTGGTACAGGATTGGGGTTATTTATTTCCAAAAGTATAATCGAATCGAAAAACATGGTGGAAAAATATGGGCTACTAATAATGCAATTAATGGTGAAGATAGAGGGTCAACGTTCTCATTCAGTCTACCTATTTAGTAATTATTTATTTCAAATAATGTAACTTTTCGGCGCCGAAAAATTTGGAGATATTAAAAATTTTATCTAGAGTAACAACTTCATACATCAATATTTTAATATCGAATATTCTTCATATGGGTGGCAAGTAATAATTTGTTTAACTATTTCTAATGCACAATATATTCTTGAATTACAAGAGAGGAGTACCTAACATTGATAATATAGTAATTACAAAACCCGTCACATTGTCTTTAATACTTTAATTAAAAGAGTCACATTTTTAAACAAAATTTAAAGTACAATCTGTCTGAATAAGTTTACATCTATAGTCACACTCTAAGTGCTAAGCTTGAATTTTAGTTATAGAAAAAAGTCTTTTGGTTAATGGGAAAAGGTAATATAACTTGATTGAGCTATTTTTCTAAAGCAATTTAATCAAATAATGCCTATCGAATTAACATCTATAATATCAATTAACACATCTGTATGTATCTAAAATAATCATTTTTAAGGCACTTCCTCTTTAATCTTTTTTCTAGAAACCCTAAATCAAAAACTATTAATTATCTTAGAATATAGTTTAAGTAGTATTTTACGGTAACCAAAAAATTATTCAAGTTAATAAAATTGAGAGTTATAATATATTATTAACAATTAGAATTGATATTTTTATGTCAGAACATTTATGTCAGATTATAACTTGAAGATATCTTAATAGTGCCTAACGAGTACATCAATTTTACCAACCTTTATAAATTATATTTCACAGAAATCATCATGACAACAGTCAAATATGAAATAGACATCAACGCACCATTAGAACAAGTATATGAATATTATACCAATCCAGATAACATAAAGGAAGCGTGGCCACAGGATATTGTTAAGGAATCACAATCCCTTTCAGGTTCGAAAAATGAAGAAGGGTCTGAAATGAAAGTAAAAGGTGAATATATGGGAAGAGAAGATGAGATGATTTTACAAGTAACTGATAAAGAACAAAATAAGAGACTAGTAACAGAACAAAAGGATGGCCCATTTAAATATTGGAAAAGTGTACAAGAATTTAATGGAAGTCAAAATGCTACGCATATAAGACATTCTATCGATTACGAATTACCAAGTTCAGGAAAGATTGCGAATTTTCTTTCAGGAGATGGTGCTAACAATAAGATAGAAAAAGGATTACAACAAGCAGCTCAAACAGTAAAACAAAAACTGGAATCACAATCTGTCTAATCATAAGATAAATAAGAATCTAACATCATAACATCCTCTATATTTTATCATTAAATAAATTTTTTCTAACCATTAATTATAATAGTATTTTTAGTTACTATCTTTATTATTCTGAAAAGAATTAATAATATTTATTTGTTATATAAAATAAATATCCCACTTGCATTATATTTAAATTTATGATGAGTTAATCTGTAAATTATATTGGACACTATATGAAATTAACAAAAAAAAATTTTGAAAACATATCATTGTAATTGATTTTTTGTGATTTGCTTTATTTTTGATTTCGCGTATAATTCAAGTAATTTTAGGATTGAACAAAAGTTATTCATTAATTAAAGAAACAAAAGAATTTTATTTTTTATATTCAATATTAAGTATTCAACGTTGTCTGACCGTTGAATTTTGAGTAAAGTGATATTTATACACTTATTGTATGATATCCTGTTGCTCCATCTGGAAAGGGTTTATTTAACTCCGAACTTTGGACTTTTCCATTTTTGTCTGTCGCTCTAACTATGATTTTATAATTTTCTACTTTTTCTGGAATGAATCCTGTTGTCCACAATACCCAGGTATATCTAGAAAGAGGTTCCTTGATTTTAGCAGTTTTCCAAGTTATACCTCCATCTGTACTGACTTCTACTTTTGAAATTCCTTTATCCCCTCCAAATGCTATTCCTGCTATAGGTACTCTCTTACTAGATGAACGAGAATTAGTAGTAAAATTTTCATCTAGATTTCTGAACCTATTTCTTATTGGTGCTTGTCCGGGAATAACTATGGAGGATCCAGTATTATATTCAGCTATATTTGACCAACCATTTCTCTGCCAATAGCCCTCGTATACTTTATCCACTAATTCTATTTCTGTAATCCATTTTGGATTCATCATTCCATATAAGCCTGGCACTATCGCTCTAACAGGAAATCCATGCTTAGAGGTTAATGGAGCTAAATTCATTTCATATGCTAGTATTGTTTCCTTCATAAGTCCTTTATTCAATGGTATCCCCACATCATAACCATCAGAACATCTAAATACTATGTATTGAACACCAGGAAGAATCTTTGCTTTTTCAAGAATATCTTTGAGCCGTACTCCTTTCCATAATGCAGTACCAATAAGATCTCCACCTATCTTATTACTTACACATTCTAAGGTTACAAATTCTTCAATTGCAGACATAGATTTTATTTCTTCATAACTCAATTTTAATGGAGTACCAACCATTCCTTTAATCAGCAAATTCCAAGAATTTACATTTACCTCAGGAACAATAGGATTTATATCTATTCTATAAAATAGATAAGTAGGTGTTATTTCTGAAGCAAGAAATGGAGCAAGTGTTGGATCTTTAAAGTCAGGGGATATTGATCGTGATTGTGGCGGCAATAAATTTGAGGTATCAGGTTCAATTTGTTGTTGTTCTACTTCTTGTGGTGAAAATAATCGATTTAACCCAAAATATATAATTGGAAGAGAAACTACAGATGCAATAATTAAACGAATAAATTCTTTTCTATTGTAATTTACTATTGTATTATTCTCCCTTACTTCTGGTTGGTAAGGCTCTTGTAATTTATCTTTAGTTTTTGTTTTTGTTTTTCTCGAAAACAATGAAAAAATTAACCCAAAAACTATTTGTGGTAGAATAAAAGAAAAAACAATATGTTGAATTGAAATTGTTTGAGATCCGCTCCTAACATGTATCATTATTACCATCATAATAGAAATAATAACCAAAACAGCATAAGTTAATGCGAAAGAGGATATAAATTTCCATATATAGTTGTTCCATCGAAGCTTGTTATACAATTTAATTAGGAAAATTCCAATTAGACCAAAGATTATTATTGTAACTATTATAGAACCTATGAAGGCAGAATATTTTGCAAGTGTACCTAATGTATCTATTGCTTGAGATTCAAATTCTCCTGGTGTGAGTGAAAATAATGTTTGTGAGGCAAGTTCTGGTAGAAATACTCCGCCAACAAATACTTTAATCATTACTGCTACTGCAATAGATACAAGTCCCGCAACAATTCCTAAAGCAAAGGAAAATAAGATAGAATTTGATCTCTCTGTCACAGAATTTATTAGATAATAACTGATTTAAGGTTTTTTAAATCATATTATTAATTATAAAATAAATGTTATTATTATAACCTGGATAAAAAGTCTATTTAAAAGTTAACATTAATTACGTATTATTTGACGCATATTATATTTAATTTTTTATTTATCTATTTCTTCCATATTATCCATTATCTTCATCATATCTGACATCTCTTGTTCATGTGTATTTATATTATCACTGGTTATATTCAATTGCATCAATGCTCCATCAATATTATTCTCTTTGAGATCCATTATAGCTTCCATTAAATGCATTTTTGCATTATCAAGAGATACACCGAAGGTCATATTTTTTCCGGGCAACATTATACTATCATTTCTATTTATTGATTCACTATTATTTTGGTGAGCTACTGCAAGATTATTAGATGAAGAAAATACATTAATAGAGAAAAAAATGATTGAAACAAATACTAAAACAACAAAGATCATTATATTTATATTTTTTTTATAGATGAAATCCATGTTGTTTTCATCATTAAATACTTTCACAAATATTATTTAAATGTACTACAGTTATTTTAGTTTACAGAGTATATACAAGATTAAAATCATCTTTTCTGTCTATCAAATTAGTGAATCATAGAAAAGAAATTAATGCCATTTTAAAGTCATGATTTAATATCATATTTATTAAAATAACTATTTTATAGTATCATTATATATTTTGATAATAATAATTATAATTTTTGCCTTTAGATAAATAACATGTTATACATGCAATAATTGTTTTTTATAAATTAAAGAATCATATTATGAGTTTTTATTTTGAGAATTACTCATGTATAAAGAATCAACTTCATATTTATCCATCCGAACCGCCTTTTTAAAATTAAGGAAAAATATTTCTGTGCAACCCCTGTATGAAACAGTCAGTACTAATCACAAGTCATCGGGTCGGATTTTATATAATGCTATCAATTCAACTGTTAATATTCCATTGCATGATTCTTCACACATGGATGGTTTTGCAGTTCTTTATGATGATATAAAGAATGCTTCTAATTTAAAACCCATCATCCTTAAAGTAATAAGCGAGGTTAAACTTGGAAAGATAAAATTTGAACCTTTGGAACCCGGACAGGCTGCCAGAATTCCAACAGGTGGATATTTACCTCCAAAGTCAGATACAGTCGTTCCTATTGAATATTCACAATTTAATGAAATGGATAGATCAGTTAGAATTTTTGCTGAATTTCCAAAAGGATCATTTATTTCACCTGCAGGAAAGGATATTACTAAAGATAAATTAATGTTTAAAAAAGGACACTTATTACGAATTCAAGATATATCTTTATTAAATAGTATGAGAGTTAAAAAATTAAATGTATATAAAAAACCAAAAGTTGCAATAATTCCAACTGGAAGTGAATTAACCAATGATATTAATGAGGTTGCTTATGGAAAGATTCTCAATACTAATGGTCAAATAATTTCTACATTAATAGAAGCTTCTGGCGGAATACCTGTTGATCTAGGAATAACATCTGACAATGTGAAAATGATTAAGAGTAAGATAAACAATGCCTTATCTCAAAATGATATTGTTCTTACTATAGGAGGATCATCAGTTGGACATAAGGACCTCATTGCAGAAACTATTAATTCGATGGGAAAACCAGGCATTCTCGCTCATGGAATTAAACTTGACCGAGGAAGAGTAACTAAAATAGCAGCACTAAAATCTAAACCTATTATTATATTACCCGGTCCTATCCAAGGAGCTATTAATGCTTTCATTGTATTGGCTTTACCATTGATCAGATCTTTAATTGGATTATCACATAATAATTATGTTTTTATAAATGCTCAGATTACTGATAACTGGAAAGCTAGAAAGAAATTTCAAAACTTTGTAAAAATATTATACGTTCGTTTATCATATTCAAAAACTAACAATAGCATTAAGGCGGAACCAATAACTGGAGAAACCTCAAATATGACAGTTATGACTAGAGCAAACGGTTATGTATTAGTATCTGAAAAAATAACAAAAATTGAAAAGGAAAATAATGTACAAGTAAATTTACTGCCTGGATTTTCTTTTGCATCTAGCAATCCTATAGACTTTTCATAATTTATTATTTGAATAATCTGGTAGCAAGATTAATGGCTGCTAAGGCAACTAAAATTCCTATTATGATTATAATTTTTTGATGATCAAACTTGAGTGCACCAAGTCTAGACCCCATTAAACCTCCTATCAGAACAACAATGGACAATGGTATGACCAAACCAAAATCTATATCCTTGGTTATAGTATGAGCAATAAATCCACTTATAGAATTTGTTAGTATAAATAAACTGGCAGAAGCTGCAGCCTGTTTGGGATTAGCTAAACCTGACATTATCAAAATTGGTGAAAGCCATATCCCTCCACCTATTCCAACAAGACCAGAAATACTACCAAGAAGAGCACCTAATGGAGTGGTTATTAATGCAGTTCTAACAAAATTCAAATTCATTTTTCTTATCTTTTCGCGTTGAAATGTTATTCTTCTTCTTCCAGACAATAGCAATGCGGCTGAAGCAGAAAAAAGAGATATGACAAAAATCAATGTTAACATTTTTTCTGGTAGAATTATAGAACCTCCAATAAATGTAGGCGCTAGATTAATCTACCATTTATTGTTAAAATATTTGCAATTACTAAAATCTATAGTTTTCTATAATGAATACCATGAAGAAAATCAGACTATGACCTATAGACATTTGTATAGAGGCAGTTTGATGGTTATATATCATACTATCATTATACTATTAAAAAAATTAATTAATTATTAAATGGTAAAACTTTACATTCATTATTAGAATTTATTATATATTGCTATCTTAATAGATTTACTTATACAGCAGACAAAGAATATTTTTGTATGTTTATCAATATAACTAGATTTCATTCAAATACCATACCTCTAACTGCAATTTTTTTATCAATTGTCTTTTTTATACTGTTTTCATCTAGCATAAAGGAATTAAGTGCCATCAAGACTATTGATAAAGATGTATCAGTATTATATGCAGGTTCTCTAATTAACATCTTTGAAAATGAGATTAAATTGGCATTTCAGAATTCAACTGGATATAATTTTATAGGAGAGGGAAAAGGATCTGTACAGATTTCTAATATGATCTTGGATGGATTCCGAAAGCCAGATGTATTTGTTAGTGCTGATACAACTCCTATTGAAAGTTTGATGAATCATAGTCCTCCATTAGCCAATTGGCTTGTAAAGTTTGCATCTGCTGAACTCGTAATAGCGTATAATCCACAAAGTCCCTTTGCTTCAGATCTGTTGAAGGTTAGCAATGGTGAGATACCATGGTATAAAGTTCTTCAGAAAGAAGGATTAAAATTTGGAAGAACTGATCCTGAATTA
>Ga0126304_10001849_pt1 | contig 10195 bp, 10 predicted proteins | sample Plot25_FD_92538 | JGI IMG/M metagenome (GOLD analysis project Ga0126304, IMG submission 92538) | Serpentine soil microbial communities from UC McLaughlin Reserve, CA, USA - Plot25 | ecosystem: Environmental > Terrestrial > Soil > Grasslands | place: USA: UC McLaughlin Reserve, Lake County...
GCCTTAGCGAGCTTGCGGATCGTGCGCGGCTGCGCACCCATCACGCCGTGCTCCAGCCGCCATATCGTGTTGCGGCCCACACCGGCTTTCTCCGCCAATTCCTCGAGCGTCAGCACCCTCCGGCGCCTCAGCTCCCTCAACCTCGCCATATCCACCTCCATAGGGTCAGCCTACACATGGGCAAATTATAGCGCAATTTTGGTGAAATACTAGACATTAATGGTGATAATATGGTAAGATAAGGATGTCGGATAAAGAGATGGCCCCGGCGGTGCTGACAACACCCCGGAGCCCGGCCCATAAGGAGTGCTCTTATGGACACAACCAGTGTAGCGTACGTGCTGTGCAGGATCGAGGATGATTCCTCCCTTACCCCCGTCAGTGAGCACGAGCACATCTGTGCTGGCGTGGTAGCGGGTAAGCATCGGGTAGAGGTAGAGGACTTCGAGTTCAGCTACGGTCTTTTCGCTGAAGGTATTAGAGTTGCGTCCTTCGCTAAGGGTAGAATCGGGTATCGGGAGTGGGCGCGCAGGAACGGTAGGCTAGCTGACATCCACAGCATAGACGACCGCTTCGACCACGACATCGACGAGCTTATGGCTTGACCTTATATACCAGATCAAGAGAACGGGGCAGAAGAACTGCTACCTGCCCTGTTCTCCTTAATGTGCCTGCTGTTAGCAAGGATCAATTCGCGAATCGACGGGGGTGGGTCATGGAAATTAGCGGTCGCGTAGCTGGACGTGCACACCTCCGCGAAAAATCCGCGCCGATTTCGTGGACACAAGCATACATCGCTTACCTACTTGGTAGACGAACCTTGGGGAATTTGGCCCCCTCTGGCCTAGAGGCCGCACTAATATGCGAGTAGTGTATGTGACAAGCGGTAGTCGGGAGGCTGTACAATCCCTCTAAGAGTTGCCATGTGCGAAAGGTTGCCCACCTATTGGCGCAAGCCCTTAATAACATTTAACACAAAAATCACTCATTTGAGGGATGTGTCCCGCTCCAGCCAGGAGTACCGTGGTTGGCTAAAGAAAAGACAACTGACCCGAAGTGGTAGAGGCTAAGAAGCCCGCTCTTAGAATAGTTGGGCGCTTATGGAACGGGCAGAGCCAGCAGCGCAACCGGCTACCCTCCGCAGTAAGAGGAGGCAGCCGGTTTTGCTATTGCTTCGGGGCGTAAGGAGAAGGAGGTGATCAGACGGGGTTGGCTTAAGAGGGAGTCGCATGGGTAAGGGACCACATGCTTGTTCTCGATTGGCTAGCGATACAAGTAGAGCTGTATCGATTGGGTATCTCACATATGGGATGGAGGAACACCGCCGAGGGCAAGGACGAGATCGAGTTGAGAAGCCGACGGCCACCATGGAGGAGAACTACCTGGCCGCCAGCAGAGCTCGAACTACGGCCTTGACAGAGCAACCACAGATTATGGGTGTCCGAGCAAAAAGCAAAGCGGACTGGGTAAGCTACCCTCCTTTGCTGCTGCGCTACGGTATCGCCGTAGCGAGTGTCACCGTTGTGTTCGGGCTCCATCTGCTGTTGGATTCGCTGTCCATGCATTACAGTTTTCTCCTGCTGATTCTCGGAGCCACAACGCTCAGCGCATCCATACTAGTCAGCGCGTGGTACGGGGGCCTGGGGCCAGGTCTTCTTGCCACTGCCCTGGCCGCACTCATATCTGACTATCATTTTGTCTACCCGTCACACTCATTTTCGGGTCTCAGCATAGAAGCCACACCGCTGCTTGCGTTCGTTCTCGAAGGGATGTTTATCAGCTCGCTGGCCGTGGCGTTGAGATTTGCTAGGAGCAGCGTTGAGGAAAGGACCTGGGAGGCCCGGAGTCTTGAGAAGCGCTACCGGGCGGTGGTCGAGCAAGCCGCGGAGGGCATCCTGATAGTAGACGTCAGCACGAAACGCGTGTTGGATGGGAACACAGCCTACCAAAGCCTGCTCGGCTACTCCCCCGAGGAAATGTCGTACCTGACGCTTTACGACCTCCTCCCCTACTCCAGGGAAGATACGGACAAGTACGTCGGAGGCGTGCTGGATCAGAACAGGTACGTTAGCGGTGAGTGGAGGCATCGCCGCAAGGATGGTTCCCTGGTCGACGTCGAAGTCAGCGCGAACATGATCCTTGACGGCGGTCGTGAAGCCATCTGCATGGTGGTCCGAGACATCACAGAGCGCAAGCGCACCGAGGAAGTACACCGCTACCACGCCTACCTACTTGAGAACGTTAACGATGCAATCCTCGCCACCGACGAACAAATGCTCCTTACGGCATGGAACAAGGCCGCCGAGAAGATGTATGGCTGGAGAGCCGATGAGGCGCTGGGGAACCATATCTGGCAAGTTGTCCCTCTAGAGATTACAGAGGACCAACGCGAGGACGCCCTTAGGGAGCTAGCCGAGACGGGTAGGTTCCGCATCGAAGTGATCACGTATGGCAAGGACGGCACTCCTGTGTATGTCGAAGGGGTCACCGTCGCCTTACGAGGGGAGGAGGGTGAGATCACCGGCTACGTGAACATTAGGCGCGACATCACAGAGCGCAAGCGTACGGAGAACGAACTCCACCTCCTCAACCAGGAGCTTGCCGAACGCGGGCGCGAGTTGCACCGCATGGTCAGACGGATTGTCGCGGTCCAAGAAGAGGAGCGCCGTAGGGTAGCCTACGAGGTTCACGATGGATTCACGCAGACAGCGGCGGCCGCCTACCGGCGCTTGCAAACCTTCGCCGAGCATCGTCGTCCAGAGTCTGAAGAAGTCCGGGAAGCACTGGAGGATGCCATCGCACTCGTCCGGCGTACGGTGGAAGAAGCACGGTTCGTTATCGCAAACCTTAGACCAACCACGCTCGACGACTTTGGGCTAGCCACCGCCATACGTATGCAGATCGAGGAACTCCAGACCGAAGGTTTCGAGGCAAGCTACGAAGAGATATTAGGAGAGGAGCGCCTTCCCTCGACGTTGGAGGTCAACCTGTTCCGGTTGGCCCAGGAAGCCCTCAGTAATGTGCGCAAACACGCTGAAACCGATCGCCTGCGAGTGGCGATCGGGCGCCACGAGGAGGTCGTGCGGCTCGAGGTTAGAGACTGGGGGCGGGGTTTCCGCACTAGTGACGTAAGGGGAGGTGCCGGTCCAGGAGAGACGGTGGGGCTCTCCAGCATGCGCGACAGGGTCGTATTGCTCAGCGGCAGCCTCCAAATCCGTAGCGAACCGGGTATCGGAACGTCGGTAGTGGCGGAGATCCCCTTGCCGGCTGACGGAGAAGAGAAGGAGGAGGCAGACGACGAAGGGTGAGACCGAATCTGATACGCGGAGCCACGTGCCGGCGCGGATCCTCATAGCCGACGACCATGAGCTGGTTAGAGACGGCATTAAGCACATGCTTGGCTACGAGGAGGATCTGGAGGTGGTTGGAGATGCATCGAACGGTCGGGAGGTCGTGGAGCTGTGCCGACGCCTGAAACCGGATCTGGTACTGATGGACGTGCGCATGCCCGAGATGGACGGCTTGGAGGCTACTCGCGCCATAAAGGCGGAGCAGCCCGAGGTGAGTGTGCTCGTCATTAGCACCTACAGGAACCCTCACTACCTCCTCGAGGCGATAGTGGCGGGGGCAGCCGGTTACGTCCTCAAAGATGCTCCCAACCGGCAGCTGATCAACTCCATGCACAGGGCTCTGGACGGAGAATCTCCACTTAACCAGGAGCTTGCGCTGCAACTGATCCAGCGCCTCGCCAGCAAGACTTCGCAACCTGTGGGGCCGCCTCCAGCACCCGAGGGAGGTGACGCTGCGTCAATGCCTCTGCCGAACAAGCTGACATCTCGAGAGGTGGAGGTCCTGAGGCTCCTAGCGCAAGGGAAGACGAATCAAGACATCGCCGAGGATCTACGCATCAGCAGGGCTACTGCGAAAGTGCATGTGCAGCACATAATTGCCAAGCTGGAGGTCTCCGACCGTACCCAGGTGATCGTGCGCGCCTTCGAGCTTGGGCTCATGCGCCCTCCGCAGGCCCAGCCATAAGCCCTCGCCTGTAACGAATCTAGATCCCCAATCTCGTTAGCGCCGTAATCCTGTAGATGTACGCTCAGGGGCGTACGAAGTTTTGCAAGATATAGTTCCGCTGGCTGATGCGCCCAACCTCCCCCTTCGATTGCCTGCTTATCTGAAGAACAAGAACAGGGAAACCAGAGGGTAGAGGCTTAGAAGCCCGCCTGTAAGGTGATCCCATGATCCTTAGAGGCCGGTTTTTGTTGTGGACATAGGAGAGCGAGAAGGGAAGGGAGGTGATGAGGGAAGGCTAGCTTAAGAGGAAATCGTAAGGGCAAGGGGCCGGACGCTTGTTATGGCTAATGACAGAGCTACACAAGAACGCCCAGCCCCCGCAAACAGGCATTCTACTGCACTAAGACGGTGGGGTAAATGCGTCCCCACCCTCAGTGAACAGTAGAGGCCGACCAAGTAAAGGAGAAAGACCTAGATGTTGAGGAAAATCGGCATTATTGCCGTACTCTCGCTACTGGTGACGGCCTTCGCGGCCGTGCCGGCGCTGGCGGCTATAACCACAAACATCAACCCCGCGAATGCCCCAACGGGTACGCACCTTCAGACGGGTGCGATCGGCTGCTCGGTTGGCACTGACCTCTCGGTGACGTGTAGCTCGTTCGAGCTTGCGGGCGTCGGCAACACGAACGCGGACGTGAGCCTGGTTGCCAACTACACGGCGATCGTCGACTGCTTCAACCCTGGCGTGAACCCACAAAACCCGATCGAGTCGCACACGACGAACTTCTCAGCTTCGGACACGTTCACCGCGACCTCGACGAAGAACGGAAGGCTGACGGTGCGCCAGGCGGTCGCAAACCCAGCATCGGTCGGGCAGGTCTGCCCGAATCCGAACTGGACGCCCGTCATCCGAGAGGGGACTCTCCAGCTGACTAGCTTCACGTACACGCTCACCTTCGCGGGCTTCACTTCGCCATACATCACAATCACAGGCCCGTAGTAGCCACGTAACGCTGCTCAGGCAAAGCTGCTGAGCCGCTAGACAGGAAGGAGCTGCTAAACAGGAAGGGCCGGACCTCTAAACTCCGGCCCTTCTTCTTACCCTATGTACCTGGGGCAGCGGTTATTCACAGAAGTACGCGCTATGAGCGTCGTAGTGACACCCAGTGCTCGTGAAATGTTCACCCCCCACGAGCTTAGCGCCGCCCTTAAGGAGTTCATAGAGCGTGGACCACAATATCTGGATGCCGAGACCGGCATAAGGGCCTCAGCGTACCGCTTTGGCGAGTGCGTGCTCCTCCTCTACGAGGAGTCTGAGACGGGCTTGGTGGTCCTTATTCACCCAACCTCGTAGAATAGGTATTCTCGGAAGTTCATATCCACTATCCCGCATAGCCTCACCCTTATCTGGGCGGAGAATGACCAATTGCCCCGCCTTGCGGCTTATTGCCAGTACAAGATATTGGAGCAATGAATAAAGATTCGCTGCGGCGAGAATCCCCGAACACGGTGCTGGCACAGAACTATTCACGAATGCCAGGGTGGTGGGGGTGGGTCGCAGAAATGGGCGGTTGCATTGCTGGGTGGGCACACCCCCTGCAAAAATTCGCGTCCAATCTTAAGAATACAAGTATATATGGCTCATTTCCTCGGTAGGTGAACCTTCGCGAGTTTGGTCCTGTCCCAGTAGGCGTGTTGACTACCTGTGCGCCCGGACATTCGGCGTCCGGGCCTGAAGCATACTGGTCTAGCGCGGGCTTGGGGCTCTCCTGTGCCCCTACCGGTGTAAGCAAACACAAAGCCCAACACGCAACGACCATGAGAACTGTAGTCACTCGCCGCATAGATACTCCCCAAATCGACTAATAGGTAGGCTTTCAGTGCTCTCTCGCAAAGAAAGTTATGAGAAGCATAGCATACCTGGAGGGATTTGGGGAGGTGAGTTATATGAGCGGGGCCGCTGGCGCATCCTGTAAATCCAGTGACAAAAAGCTCGGCCCCCGTCCCGACGCTCCGCGCCACCGTCCCGCTGCGAGATGGCGCCCCTACTCCCTGAACACATCATGAGCGCCAGCCATCCGCTAGGGAACCTCTATGCCTTGCGCGCTAGGTGCGTGACGCATCTATGCACCCGGCACAGCGGAGTTTTTCGGGCCAGGGGAGGCGGGGACGGCGCGCTATCCTCCATCAAACACTGCAAATCATGCTCTAATTTGTATACCCATGGGCATACCCTGACGGTATACAACGGGTACGTATATGGCCCGTCCCTATGTAGGGTATTGCGATATAGGGTGCCGAAGTATGTACCCTCTGGCGCGTTGCTCTCGAGCCCTTCCACTAGCCGCGAGTCGGTTTCAAGGGTCACGCCGCCCCTCCCTGCCTGCGTGCACCCGCTTCGGCCACGATGGACGGGAAACAGTCGCGGGCGGGGAAGTCGTGCCACTCGCCCGTAGTCGGGTCGTGTAGGCAGATCCAGCCAGGCTCCCTGCTCCACTTGGCGACGAACCCACGCCTGTGAGCTTCCTCCTGCTTATGCCGCTGCCACTCGAGGAGCTTTATTAGGGATGGCTTGTTCTCTCTGAGGCGCTCCAGGAGCTCCGGCGTGAACTCCTCTTCTGGCCCCTCGTATTCCAGGTGATCACCGCTTGCGCGCAGCTCCACGCCGAGCCGCCCCAGTTGCTTGAGCAAGACTTTGCCCTTCATAGGCGTCCCCTAATACGCCGGCCGGAGAGTGGATACGTCCCACCCGCTGCGTCCTGTAGTCTCTCCATTTCAAGAATTCGACCAACCCGACCATTGCCGGAGCTATCCGCATGGGTTGGCGGTTCTTGCTGGTCAGGTCTGTGGTCGGGTTCTTTTTTGTGACCCGACCACGCTTTATCTGCAAGCCGACTATCGTGCTCCTGGTCGGGTTCGTGGTCGAACGTTGGTCGGGTTAGGGTATCGAAACTCGACCAGAAGGGAGGCGTAGTATCCCGGTGTTTTTGCTGCTTCTGACCTGCGTGGTCGGGTTGGTCAGGTTTTTCTATTTGGAGGGAAAGAAGGGCCTCTGAAGTGTGCAACACTTCCCAGCGGCGTCCTCCGAGCGTGCGACGCACTGTGAGGACGTGTCGAGCATCGTCCACGGAGAGAAGGAGGCCCCGCTCGTGCAGTCTCTTGCGCAAGGTGCGCCCGGTTACGGCCGGGGGCTCGCCTGAGTCGCGCCCCTGCTTCTGGACAGCGGCGTATGCCGCCTCCGGCTCCAAATAGAGATCCCCACCTTCGAGCCAGCCCACCCGCTCCCCTTGCGGCCGCCACTCCTCGCCAGAGAGCCGCCAACCCCATGCTCCCGGGTTCTCTGGTCTGTCACCGCCCGGATCCGCGACGTGAGCCCGGCCGCCGGCAATCGCCGCAGAGAGTAGCTCCCTGAATCGGCGCGTGGGTTCGCTCGCCACTTGGTGTTGGGACTGTGAGGCCGCCACCTCTCCGAGTTCCCGCCAGCTGCCCTCCCAGAATCTCTCCGCTTCTTCCTTGCTTATGGCTCCGCAATCATGCGCGAACAACAGAAAGTAGCGCAGACCAAGGGCGAGATCCGCCACGATACTAGGCGTCCTGCGGTGTTGCTTGCTGTCGCTGGCGCGCTGACGGAGCAAAGCACGCTCCTCTTTAAGACGTTCGCGCAACCCTTCGTAGGAGGGTGCCAGCCATCGAAGAAAGCCACTCATGACTTGGGCATAGAGACCATTGGCGGCTTCTTGCTGGCACTGTGTGAGCTTCGACGAGTCAAGTCCGCAGGAAGCCAGCTCCAAGATCAACATCCGGGCTCTAAGAGATTGACCGCGCGGCACGTCTTCCCCGGTGGAGAGTATCAGGGACCGTGGCGGCTTCTCCACCCGGAGATTAGTGTCGGGTCGCATCCTCTGGCGACCAGCCCGGTTGCCCTTCGCTCTGAGCACCCGGTCGGCCTTTCTGTGCCACCTCTGCACGTCGTAGGAGGTTCCGCTCGGGGCGAAATCGTCGAGCACAAGGATCGTGTCCTTGAGGGCGAACGCCTGTGCTTCAATAGCGTTATCCGTTGACTCCCAAGAGAGTAGGTGTCGGGCGTCAAGGTGCGCGCCGTAGTGCTGCTGAAAGAGGGCTGCCAGCTCGGTTTTGCCTTCCCCAGTCGGACCGGAGAGATGAATTGTGAAGTCGAACTCTCCGAGGGCGGCCAGGTAGGCTGCGGAGAGCAGTGGCACGGTGATATTCGGGTGTCCGACGCCCAACAATCTGATGCTGGCCTGGACGGCCGCTCGGAGATCCGCGTCTTCCGGAGGATCCGGAAGCGTGCGCCCCGCGAGACTCCCGGACGACTCCACAAGCACGGACTCGACTCTGCCGGCTTGCCCAATCGCTCCGCCAGCGTGTAGGTACAGCCACTCTCCACCGATCTTACGCCAGCCGGTGTGTGCGTACACCCGGCGGGACGACACGCGGCCCGAGGTGAACTGTATCGCAGCGCGGGCGTGATCCTTGAGACCGAATCCAGGGAACACAATGGCGTTGGCGCCCAGATGTTCGGTTGGCCAACCCATGCCGGCGAACTGGGTACCCGGGATCGTGAAGGCATACTGGCAGCCCCCTAGCGCCGCCTCTACCTCGAACCGGCGCTGCACTTCCGCTCCGTCGTCCTCCACCACATCGGCCGTTATCTTCGCTGTGAAGTTCGTGAGCCGCGTGGGTATGGGGCCGTTCTGGGTCGGCTTATCCCAGATCAGACCGCTCGGAGTGGCTCGGTAGGGTAGCGCGGGCTTGTCCTCTGCGGGCAGCCTCTTCATCTCCAGCGTGGCGTGGTCCAGCAGCTCGTCTACGGTGTGGCCTGCGGCAAGGTAGTCGTCCACGCCTTGTTTATGGCCTTCGGCTGCGGACGGAAGGTATACCAGAAGCACGTCGGCTCCTCGATGTTCGAGGAACGCCTTGAGCCGCGAGAGGGCCGCGTGAACCTCCCGCTTCTCCATAACGTCCGAGTCGAAGACCACGTAGACCTTGCGGCCGTTCATGTCTACGTACTCCCACTCTGCGAGGACCGTCTTTCCGCCCCGCTCGTTCGTGCCGCGGAAGTTCCACACCCCTATCAGGGCCACGGCGCAAAGTCCACGGCTCACCAGGGCGTCGCCCTTCTTAATGCCCTCGGTAACGAACAGTGGTGCGTTCGGGTCTCCCAGCCTGCCCCGGCAGAACGGGTGCACGTCAAGGGTCATGCTCGCTCCGACTGGTGTCTCGTACTTGACTGGCTTGCCGTGGTTGCCAATCCGTGGCTCGTCCGGCCTGGATTGGTAGAGGACGATCTCGCCGGCAGGGCTCCAGATAGGAACCAGGAGCGTAGGAGTGCTTCTCTGAGAGCGCCCGAATCCCAGCCGTTCAAGCTCCGCGCTTCTGGTGACGGTGCGATAACCTCTCTTGACGACAACTCGAGCGCTCAGGCGGGACTCCTCAAAGAGCATTCTCTTGTGGTCCTTAGACAGTCTCGCCGTCTGGATCATAGTTTCGCTTCCCAACGGTCAAGATGGGCTGTGTTTTGGCGCAACCTTGCTCCTACGGTCCGACTCGAACTAACTGGCGCACCTTCTCATCTTCCACAGAACGGACCGGGACTAGTGGGTGCCGGAGGCGTCGCCTACCACACGCCTGCTCCGCAGCAGGAACCGCTCGAGCTCCCCTCGGTGGACACGGATGCTCCTCTCCCCGATTCGCACCGCTGGCAGCTCGCCGCGCTGGATCAGCTGGTAGGCGCGAGTGCGCGGGATGCGCAATTCGCTTGCGGCTTCGGGAACAGTGATCCATGTCCTCTCGCCTGCGCTCAGAGTTTTCGCCTCCATGCAACCTCCTCTTGCGTTCGCTTTCAGTTGCATAAAGACTAGGGCGTTCGAAATACCGTTCCTAACACAAATTTCTGGCCGAAAATTATGACTAAGAGGCTCCGCCAATAGGCGAGTAACGCACCTATCAAGAAATGATGGGACGGCTGTCGAATCGCTCCGAGAGCTGCCAAGTACGAAAAGTTGCCAGCCTATTGGCGGAAGCTGCTAAGAGGGGTAGAGCACCTAGCGGGGAGCGGCCGGCTCCCGGAAGAGCCCTGCTGCCATCTTAGGAGGTTTGCCTCCGAAGATGGCAGCGTTAAAAAGAACGAGCGGCCGCATCCGTGTATAAGAGGAGA
>Ga0126304_10001853_pt1 | contig 10186 bp, 11 predicted proteins | sample Plot25_FD_92538 | JGI IMG/M metagenome (GOLD analysis project Ga0126304, IMG submission 92538) | Serpentine soil microbial communities from UC McLaughlin Reserve, CA, USA - Plot25 | ecosystem: Environmental > Terrestrial > Soil > Grasslands | place: USA: UC McLaughlin Reserve, Lake County...
AAGACCTTGCGGCCGTCGAGCAACGTCGTGCCGTACGGCCCGATGCTCGTCGTTGCTCCGAACGCGGAGCCAACCGTTGCCAACGCCGCCGCCGCGACGAGCGCCGGCAGCCAGATCCTCTGCAAGCGACCCCCTTCGCCGGGCGTCAGGTTAGCCGGACTTGAAGCGCCGCGCCTGGAGCGGAGCGGCCGCGAAGCACGCGAGCTCGCGGACGAAGAGCCGTGGGCCCGGCATTCCCGGAGGCGACGAGGTGGTGACCGAGATCCCGCTGCCGCGCAGCGCCGCCCGCATCAGCAGCGCCGCGCGGGGCGCATGCCAGCGCGACGTCACCAGCACGACCTCGGTCGCACCGAGCGTGCGGGCCGCGGCGGCGACGCCGGCCGCGTTCCCTGCGGTGTTGCGGGCACGAGCGTCGAACTGGAGCTCGACGTCGGGTCCGCGCCAGGCCTCGCGCATAAGGTCGGCCTCGCCGGAGAGCACGACGGCGCCCGCTCCGTCGGCCAAAGTCTCGGCATGGGCGAGGCGACGCGCGCAGATCGCGTGGATGCCCGCGCCGCGGCGAACGGAGTAGCCGAGAACCGCGACGAGGCGCATGGTTGGAAGGTACCGAGGAATTACGCTCGTCATGTGAGCACCGGCCTGCTGAACGTCTGGGAATACGAGCGCGCGGCACAGGAACGGCTCGAGGCCGGCGCCTTTGGCTACTTCGCGGGCGGCGCGAACGACGAGTGGACGCTGCGCGAGAACCTCGCCGCCTTCAGCCGCTGGGTGCTCCGCCCGCGCGTGCTCGTGGACGTCAGCGACGTCACCACGGGCATCAGCGTGCTCGGGACCGACGTCTCGGCGCCGATCCTCGTCGCGCCGACGGCCTTCCAGCGCATGGCACACCCCGATGGCGAGACGGCCACGGCCCGCGGAGCTGCCGCCGCCGGGACGATCATGTGCCTGTCGACGATCGCGACCGCGACGATTGAAGAGGTCGCCGGGGCGGCGCCGGAGGCGGCGCGCTGGTTCCAGCTCTACTGGTCGCCCGATCGCGGGATCGTCCGCGACCTCGTCGGCCGGGCCGAGGCGCACGGCTACCGCGCGATCGTCCTCACCGTCGACCTGCCGGTGGGCGGCCGGCGGGAGCGCGACCTGCGCACCGGCTTCGAGGTCCCGGCCGAGGTCCCCGTCCCGGCGTTCGTTGCGCATGCCGAGCGTGCGGAGAACGTCTCCCCCACCCAGATCGGCCAGGTGGTCGACAAGTCGGTCACGTGGCGCGACCTCGAGTGGCTGCGAGGTCTCTCGCCGCTGCCGCTCGTGATCAAGGGCGTCCTGACCGCGGACGACGCGCTGCTGGCGTGCGAGTCCGGCGCAGAGGCGATCGTCGTCTCCAACCACGGCGGCCGCCAGCTGGACGGCGTCGCGGCGTCGCTCGACGCGCTGCCCGAGGTCGTCGAGGCCGTCGACGGGCGCGCGGAGGTCTTGATGGACGGCGGGATCAGGCGCGGAACCGACGTGGTCAAAGCCCTCGCGCTCGGCGGCCGGGCCGTGCTCGCGGGAAGGGCGCCGCTGTGGGGGCTCGCCGTCGACGGCGCGGACGGCGTCCGCAGCGTGCTCGACCTCCTACGCGACGAGGTGGCGCTCGCGCTGGCGCTATGCGGGTGCGCTTCACCCGCTCACGTTACGCGGGCGCACGTCGGTCGAGCGGGCGAACCGCGATCGTCACGCGGCTGACCGCGCAGACGCGGCCGTCGTCGTCGCTCAGGTCGACGTCCCAGATCCAGGTCGTGCGGCCGCGGTGCCTCGGCCGAGCCTCCGCGTGGATCGTCCCGCCGTTCACCGGGCGCATGAAGGACGAGTGGTTCGACATCCCGAGCCCGACGTTGCCCGCGTCGATGACGCCGAGCGTCGTGCCGTACGAGGCGAGCGCCTCGGCGATCGACGCGTACACGCCCCCGTGCACGACCCCGGTCGGCTGCTTGTGGTGGTCCTGCACCACCACCCAGCCGCGGACGAGCTCCGCGCTCGCCTCGTCGATTTCCAGGCCGTAGTGGCCGTCGAACGGCGACGCCTCGGGCAGCCCTGGCACCGACACGCGCCGAACTGTAAAGCTCGCCGCGATGCGAATCGGGGTCGGGCTTCCCACGATGACGCCGGGTGCCGACGGTGCTCTGGTGCTCGAGTGGGCCCGCCGCGCGGACGCGGGTCCGTTCTCGTCGCTCGGCGTGCTCGACCGCGTCGTCTACGACAGCTTCGAGCCGTTCGCCGCGCTGGCGGCGGCGGCGGGCGCGACCGAGCGCATTCGGCTCGCCACGATGATCGCCATCGGGCCGCTGCGCCCGACCGCGCTGCTCGCGAAGCAGGCCGCGTCGCTGCACTCGCTCTCAGGCGGACGGTTCACGCTCGGCCTCGCGCTCGGCGCTCGCGCCGACGACTACGAGGCCGCCGCCGTCGACATGAGAGGGCGTGGGCGGAAGCTGACCGAGCAGCTCGCGCTCATTCGCGGCGACCTGGACGGCCTCGAGGTCCTGGTCGGTGGAGGAAGCGGGCCGGCGTACGCGCGCATGGCGAGGTATGCGGACGGCTACGCGCACGGCGGCGGGCCTCCGCGCGCCTTCGCGAGCGCGGCGTCGCGCGCGGTCGCCGCGTGGAACGACCTCGGCCGGCCGGGCCAGCCGCTCCTCTGGGGCCAGGGCTACTTCACCTTCGGCGACGTCGAGCGCGGCAACGACTACCTGCGCGACTACTACGCGTTCACCGGGCCCTTCGCGGAGCGAATCGTGGCGACGAACCTGGCCAGCGCCCGCGCGATCAAGGACTTCATTCGGGGCTACGAGGAGGCGGGCTGCGACGAGCTCGTGCTCTTTCCGACGGTGGCCGACCTGTCCGAGCTCGAGCGGCTCGAGGACGCGCTCTCGTGAAGGTCGTCGTCGTTGGAGGAGGGCCTGCAGGCCTCTACCTCGCCATCCTCTTGCGGAAGGCGGATCCGGGGATCGACGTCACCGTGCTCGAGCGGAACGCGCCCGACGCCACCTTCGGCTTCGGCGTCGTCTTCAGCGAGGAGACCCTCGGCTCGCTGCGCGACGCAGACCCGGAGACGCATCTCGCGATCACCGACACCTTCGCGCGCTGGAATCGCGTGGACATCCGGTATCGCGACGGCCTGCTTCGCTCTCGCGGCCACTCGTTCTCGGCGATCGCGCGCAAGCGGCTGCTCGAGCTGCTCCAGGAGCGCTGCTACGCGCTCGGCGCCGACCTGCGCTTCGGCGTCGAGGTGGACTCGGTACCCGACGCGGACCTCGTCGTCGCGGCCGACGGAGCGAATAGCTTCATCCGGCGACAGCGGGAATTCGGCACAGTCGTGCGGCCCGAAGGAAGCAAGTACGTGTGGTTCGGCACCGATCACATCTTCGACGCGTTCACCTTCGTCTTCCGCGAAACCGAGCACGGGCTCTTCAATGTCCACGCCTACCCGTACGACGAGCACATGAGCACCTTCATCGTCGAGTGCCCGGAGCCAGTTTGGAGACGCGCGGGGCTCGACGCGATGGACGAGGAGGAGAGCCGTGCGTTCTGCGAGCAGCTGTTCGCGAACGACCTCCGCGGGCGTGAGCTTTTCACCAACCGGTCCGTATGGCTCGACTTCCCGAAGGTCACGAACCGCGTCTGGCATGACAGCGAGGTCGTCCTGGTCGGCGACGCGGCGCACACCGCGCACTTCTCGATCGGCTCCGGGACGAAGCTCGCCATGGAGGACTCGATCGCGCTCGTACAGGGGCTCGTGACACGCGGGTGGGACGTCGACGCGGCGCTCGTCGACTATGAGCTCGAGCGCGGGCCGGCGGTCGAGCGCACGCAGGCCGCGGCGAGCGAGAGCGCTGTCTATTTCCGGCGGGTGGGCTCGTACACGCAGCTCGAGCCCGTGCAGTTCGCGTTCAATCTCCTGACGCGGAGCGGCCGGATCACCCACGCAAGCCTGTCGATCCGCGATCCGAACTTCACGCGGGCGATGGACTCGTGGATCGGCGGCGCCGAGCTCTCGCCGCCGCCGATGTTCGCGCCGCTCGAGCTCGGCGGCGTGCGCTTTCCCGACCGCGTGACCTTCTCGCTCAGCGGGTTCGTCGCCGTCTCGCCGGAGGGCCGGGTCTCGCCCGACACGCCGACGATCGACGAGTGGGCGCCTCCTGACGGGCTCATCGTCTTGCGGCTCGGGCACGCGGGGCGACGGGGCGGCTGCCGACCTCGATCCGAGGGCGTGGACGTGCCGCTGCGCGACGGCTGGCCGCTCGTCTCGGCGTCGGCTCTGCCGTATGGCCCCTTCAGCGCCGTGCCGTCCGTGCTGGATGAGCCCGGGATGGCGGCGGTTCGAGACAGCTTCGTCCGCGCGGCGCGGCGCGCCGACGAGCTCGGCGTCGCCGTCCTCGAGCTCGACCTCGCCCACGGCTACCTGCTCGCGAGCTTCCTCTCGCCTCTGACGAATCCGGACGACGACCGGCTGCGCTTTCCGCTCGGGGTGGTCGCGGCCGTGCGTGAGGCCTGGCCCCGCTGCCTCGCCGCCCGCCTCTCGGTGACCGACTGGCACCCGCGCGGGAATACAGTCGAGGAAGGGATTGCGATCGCCCGCGCTCTGTCCGAAGCCGGCGTCGACCTCATCCACGTCGAGGCAGGCCAGACCGTCCACGACGACCGGCCCGAGTACCGGCGTGGGTTCCTCACGTCCCTGAGCGACCGAGTGCGTAACGAAGCGCAAGCCGCGACGCTGGTCGGCGGCCACCTGACGACGGCCGACGAGGCGAACACGATCGTCGGCGCCGGCCGAGCCGACCTCGTCGTCCTCGATCTCCCGCCGTCGCCGCTCGACGTCGAGCGCTCCGAGGCCGGTAACGGACTGTTAAACCGGGAGGTCGCCCGATCCTGACCTACGACGACATCCCGCGGCAGCTGAACCTCGCCGGCTGGTTCGTCGACCGCAACGTCGAGGAAGGCCGCGGCGACCGAACCGCGCTGATCGGGCCGACGGGCCGGACGAGCTACGACGAGCTCGCCCGCCTGACGAACAGGAGCGGCAACGTCCTGCGGGAGCTCGGCGTCCGCCCCGAGGAGCGCGTCCTGCTGATCCTCGGCGACTCGGTCGAGTTCGTCGCGATCTGGTACGGCGCACAGAAGATCGGCGCCGTCACGGCGGAGGCGTACACATTCCTCCAGACCAAGGACTACGCGTACTACCTCGATTACACACGCGCCGGCGTCGTGGTCGCCGACAGCACGACGGCCGAGCGGGTGCGCGAGGCGGCCGCGACGACCCCCTACGTCAGGCACGTCGTCGTGGTGGGCGAGGACTTCGAGGACCGCGCCGCCTCAGCCTCCGACGAGCTCGAGCCGGCGCCGACCACGAAGGACGACGTCGCGATCTGGAAGTTCACGACCGGCAGCACCGGGCAGCCGAAAGCCGCGGTCCACCCGACGCACAGCGCCCTGCTCAGCTACGAGTGGTACGCGCGCGGAGTCCTCGACCTGCAACCGGACGACCTCGTTCTCCCCGTGCCCAAGCTCTTCTTCGGCTACGCGCGCGACCTGGCGGCGCTGTTCCCGTTCGGCGTCGGAGCGGCGGGGCTCGTCTTCCCCGAGCGCACCACGCCGGAACGGATCTTCGACCTGATCGCCGAGCACCGCCCGACGATCCTCGTCAACGTTCCGACGATGATGGCCCAGATGGTCGGCGACCCTCAGCACGACCTCTCCTGCGTGCGCCTGTGCACGTCCGCGGGCGAGGCGCTCCCGCGTGAGCTCCACGAGCGCTGGCGCACGACGTTCGGCGTCGAGGTGCTCGACGGGATTGGCTCCTCCGAGGCGTACCACATCTACATCTCGAACCGGCCCGGGCGCGTCCGGCCGGGGAGCACCGGCGAGCTGGTCCCCGGCTACGAGGCCCGCCTGGACGACAACGGCGAGCTCTCGATCGAGGGCGACACCGCGGCGCTCCTGTACTGGAACGAGCACGAGAAGACGAAGGCGACCTTCAGCGGCGACACGGTCCGCACGGGCGACCTCTTCGAGCGCGACGCGGACGGCTACTTCTGGTACCACGGCCGCGCCGACGACCTGATCAAGGTCGGCGGGATCTGGGTCGCGCCCGCCGAGGTCGAGGACTGCCTGCTCGGTCATCCGGACGTGGTCGAGTGCGCTGTGATCGGCCGCGAGGACAACGGGCTGACCCTTGCGTGCGCGTACGTCGTGCTGCGCCGCGCCGCGGACGGCGGAGCGCTGCAGGACTTCGTGCGCGGACGGCTCTCGCCACACAAGGTCCCGCGCGTGGTCGAGATCGTCTCCGAGCTCCCGAAGACACCCTCGGGCAAGATCGACCGGAAGGCGCTCCGCGCGTGAGGACCGTGGTCGTCACCGGCGGGACGAAGGGCATCGGCAAGGCGGTCGTCGAGCGCTTCCAGGCGGCCGGCGACAACGTCGTCGGCGTGGGGCGCGCCACCTGCGACGTCACCGACGAGAAGCAGGTCGACGCCCTGTTCGATAGCGTCGGGCCGGTCGACGTGCTCGTCAACAACGCCGGGCTCGCGGAGGGGGCGGCACTCGCGAAGACGACGCTCGACGCCTGGCGGCGGCATTTCGACGTCAACGCGACCGGCGCCTTCCTCTGCACGCGCGCCGTCCTCGGCGGCATGATCGAGCGCGGGAATGGGCGCATCGTGACCGTCGCATCGACGGCCGGCCTCAGGGGCGCCCGCTACACAGCGGCCTACACGGCCGGCAAGCACGCCGTCGTCGGGCTGATGCGCGCCGTCGCGGCCGAGACGGCGGGAACGGGCGTGACGTCCAACGCCGTCTGCCCCGGCTGGGTCCGGACGGACATGATGCGCCGCGCCGTCGAGCGCATCGTCGCCACGACCGACCGCGACGAGGAGCAGGCGGAGGCGGCGCTCGTCGCCCAGATGCCGCTCGGCCGGGCGCTCGAGCCCGAGGAAGTCGCGTCGGCGGTCGCGTTCCTGGCGTCGCCGGAAGCGGCGGCGATCAACGGACAGACGATCGTGCTCGACGGGGGCGGGATCCAGCAATGAGCCCGTTTCGCGGCTCCGCGGCCTTCACTGACGAGTGGAAGCACTTCGACTTCGCGCTCGACGACGGCGTCGCGACCGTGACGTTCTCGCGGCCGGACAAGCTCAACGCGCTCACGTTCGACGTCTACGCCGACCTGCGCGACCTGCTCTCGGAGCTGCCTCATCGCGGCGACGCGCGCGTCCTCGTCCTGGCCGGGGAGGGCCGCGGCTTCTGCTCGGGCGGCGACGTCGACGAGATCATCGGCGAGCTGCAGAAGCTGCCTGCGGGCGAGCTCCTCGCCTTTACGCGCATGAGCGGCGCCGTCGTGAAGTCGATTCGCGACTCGCCGTTGCCGGTCGTCGCGGCCGTGAACGGCGTCGCGGCCGGAGCCGGCGCAGTGCTCGCGCTCGCGGCGGACTTCCGCCTGCTGGCGCCAACAGCGAAGTTCTCGTTCCTGTTCACACGGGTCGGCCTGGCCGGCGCGGACATGGGCGCTGCGTACCTCCTCCCGCGCCTCGTCGGCCTCGGGCGTGCGACCGAGCTGCTCGTGCTCGGCGACGAGTTGAGCGCGGAGCAAGCCGTGCAGCTCGGGCTCGCGAGCCGCATCGCCGACGACCTCCCCGCCGCCGCGCAAGAGCTCGCGCGGAAGCTCGCGGACGGCCCAGCGCTCGCATACTCGACCACGAAGCTGCTCCTCACACGCGAGCTCGACCTCGACCTCGGCGGCGCGATCGAGATGGAGGCGCTCGCCCAGGCGTTGCTGATGAAGAGCAACGACTTCGGCGAGTTCTACGCGGCGTGGTCGGAGGGTCGCAGCCCGGCCTGGAGCGGCCGATGATCGTCAACCCACCGGAGCTCCCGGACCCGGTCGGCTTCTCGCACGCCGTCGTAGCGGGCGGCGCCGTCTACCTCGCGGGCCAGATCGGCGACGGTAGGTCGCTGGTCGAGCAGTTCGACTCCGCGGCCGGGAGGCTCGTCACCGCGCTTCGCGCCGCGGGCGGCGAGCCCGACCACCTCGCGTCGCTGGTCGTCTACGTAACCGACATGGACGAGTACCGGGCGTCGCTGTCCGACCTCGGACGCGTCTGGCGGCGTCACTTCGGCCGGCGCTATCCGGCCATGGCGCTCGTCGGCGTGGCCGCGCTGGTGGAGCCCGACGCGAAGGTCGAGGTGATGGGTGTCGCCGTCCTCTCCGATGCCTGAGGAGCTGCTCGAGCGAACCACGCGGCTGGGGCACGAGACCTTCGCGCCGCTCGCGGCCGAGGGCACCCCCGGCCGTCTGAACCGGCCGCTCATGAAGGCGCTCGGCGACGAAGGCCTCCTCGAGTTCGCGTTGCTCGGCTCGGCAACGGAGCTCTGCGCGCTCCGCGAAGGGCTGGCGCACGGCTGCACCGAGGCCGAGACCGCGCTCGCCCTGCAGGGCCTCGGCGGCCATCCGATCCTGCGCTCCTCGCTACGCGACGAGTGGATGCCGCGGCTCGCGTCAGGCGAACGGGTCGCCGCTTTCGCGCTCTCCGAACCGGACGCCGGCTCGGACGCCGCAGCGCTGGCGCTGCGAGCAGAGGAGGACGGCGAGGGGTACCGCCTCACCGGCACGAAGATGTGGATCTCGAACGCGCCGGAAGCCGACGTCTACGCCGTCTTTGCGCGCACCGGCGAGCCCGGGCCGCGCGGCATCACCGGCTTCGTCGTCCCGCGCGAAAGCGAAGGTCTCAGCGGCGAGCCGATCGAGCTGATCGCGGCGCACGCAGTGGGCCGGCTCGACTTCGACGGCGTCCGCGCCGACCGCGACCAGGTGATCGGCGAGCCCGGCGGCGGCTTTACGGTCGCAATGGAGACGCTCGATCTCTTCCGCCCGAGCGTCGGCGCCTTCGCGGTCGGCATGGCGCAGGCCGCGCTCGACGCTGCCGTGGCCCATGCGGCCGAGCGTGAGGCTTTCGGCAAGCCGCTCTCGCACCTCCAGGCCGTCTCGCACCAGCTGGCGGACGTCGCGACGAACGTCCAGGCGGCGCGGCTGCTCGTGCGCGACGCGGCCGAGCAGTACGACGGCGGCGTACGGCCGGTCCGCAAGGCGTCGGCGATGGCGAAGCTCTTCGCGACCGAAGTGGCGCAGAAGGCGGTAGACGTGGCGATCCAGGTCCACGGCGCGCGCGCGTTGGAGCAGGGCCACCTGCTCGAGCAGCTCTACCGTGAGGTGCGCGCGCCGCGCATCTACGAGGGCGCCTCCGAGGTGCAACGCGAGATCATCGCGAGGGAGCTCTTCAAGTGACCCAGGACAAATCGCTCACCTACACGTCGTACCTCGCGCTCGAGGAGATCCTCGGCGCCCAGCGCCCGCGCTCGGACGAGCACGACGAGATCCTCTTCATCGTCGTTCACCAGGTCTACGAGCTGTGGTTCAAGCAGCTGATCCACGAGCTCGGCTACCTCCAGCGGATGCTCGAGGAGGGCAACGAGGCGCGGGCCTCGGCGACGTTCAAGCGGCTGCTGACGATCCTCAAGCTGGTCGTCGCGCAGCTGGACGTGATCGAGACGATGACGCCGGTCCAGTTCCTCGCGTTCCGCGAGCGGCTCGAATCGGCCTCCGGCTTCCAGTCCGGCCAGTTTCGCGAGCTCGAGGCGATCCTGGGCCGCCGCGACCCCGGCGTTCTCAGTGCCTACCACGAGGGCAGCGTCGACCGCGACCGCGTCCAGGCGGCGATGACGCGGCGATCCATCTACGACTCGTTCCTTCGCTACGTGAACGCGAGGGGCTACGAGATCCCGGCGGAGGTCCTCGAACGGGACGTCACCCAGCCGGTCGTCGAGTCCCAGGCCGTACAGCGCGCGCTGCTCGAGGCCTACCGCGACGACGGCGCTGCCGCGCTCGTCGCCGAGCGGATGGTCGACTTCGACGAGGGTCTCATGGAGTGGCGCTACCACCACGTCAAGATGGTCGAACGCACGATCGGCGTGCGGCCCGGGACAGGCGGCTCTCCCGGCGCTGCGTACCTGCGCGAGACCCTCCACAAGCCGTTCTTCCCGGATCTCTGGACCGTCCGCTCCGAACTTTGATCGCGGCGGAAGCGCTGGCCCGCGATTACTCCGCGTTCCGCGTGTCGGAGCGGTTCCTGCTGACCGGTCATTCACACCAGGCGTGGCCCGACGTCGG
>Ga0126304_10001855_pt1 | contig 10179 bp, 2 predicted proteins | sample Plot25_FD_92538 | JGI IMG/M metagenome (GOLD analysis project Ga0126304, IMG submission 92538) | Serpentine soil microbial communities from UC McLaughlin Reserve, CA, USA - Plot25 | ecosystem: Environmental > Terrestrial > Soil > Grasslands | place: USA: UC McLaughlin Reserve, Lake County...
AGGGGCGCGCGCCGAGGCGGCAGTCGGCGTACGTCTCGAATCACCAGGGCGGCAGGCGCGCGACGTCAGTCGCGTGATGACGCTGCTCGGACCCGGTGACGTGGTGGCCATCGATCCACGTCAGGTGCTGCGAGTCACTCCGGCCTCGGGCACACGCGACGCCGAGCCAGAGTTCTTTCCGTCGATCGAGTTCGACGCGCCTGATCTGCCGTGGACCTATAGCCCAATCGTTCCCTCCGGCGCACGCGTCCTGACGTGGATCGCGCTGATCGTTGTCGAGGCGACGCCCGACGTCAGCATCGTCCCGGGGCAGCAAGGACAGAGCCCGCTGATGTTGCGACTGCCCCTGGCGGTTGCCAGCCGCGAACTGCCTGATCTTGCGGACCGATGGGCGTGGGCGCATGCGCAAGTCGCGTGTGCTGGCGTGACGGACATCGCGCAGACCTTGGCCAGTCATCCCGATCGCACGCTGTCGCGACTGCTTTCGCCGCGGCGGCTGCTGCCTTTCCGTCGTTACATCGCCTGCGTGGTCCCGGCATTTCTATCCGGGCGGATTGCAGGCGCGGGGCGCGATCCAGCGAGCGAGCCGGCGCTCGTCACCGGTCACGAGCCGGCGTGGAGCGCGTCTGACATGCCATCGGAACTTCCGGTGTATTACTCATGGACTTTTCGCACCGGCGAGGCCGGTGACTTCGAGTCGCTGGCGCAACGTCTGCACGCGGCACCACCGGACGCCTCGATCCCTACGACGCCGCTGCATCTGTCGCTGCCGAACGGTGACACGACGCTCACGGTCGCCTGGGAGCCGCCGCTGCGCGTTCGTGGTCAGAAGGCTGCGAAGACTCGACGTCCGGCAGCCGCGGTCACCCAGATCAAAAGCGTGCTGGCCGCGAGCAGTCCGGCTCGACGTGTCCTGGGTCCGTCGTACTTCGGCGCACCGTGGAGCGACGGCCGTCCGCTGAATCCGCTGACGCAGTGGGCACCTGAATTGAATCTGACGCCGATGTCCCGCGCGGCCGCGAGCCTTGGCGCCGAAGCAGTGCGTGGCGAGCAGGACGCACTCATCGCCGCCGCCTCGGAGCAGCTCGACGCGTTTCGCGCGCGGCAGCGCGAAGGCCGGCGCAAGCAACTGGCCGCCACGTTCGAGAACCGGGTCAAGTTGCGACTGGCGGCCGCACCGGTGACAGAGACGGCGCGAGTGTTCGCCCCGCTCGCCGTGTCCACGCAAAGGAGTGCGGCCAGCGTCGGATTGCTCACAATCGCGGGGCGCCGTGTGCTGCGCAAGACTGTCGCTACGGCCTTCACGACCGCAACTGCATCATCGACGGTGGTGACGCCACGTTCGGTCATGACGGCATCCGTGCTTACGACGCGCGTCGTGCCGACGCTGAGGGTGGCAAGTGAGCTCGCGTCAGTCCTGGTCGACGAGGTGGTTCTTCAACCCACGGTCGTACTCGAGCCGGTGCGCGATGTCCCACCTCCGGTAGGGCCGGTTGACGCGACGACGATTGACACCGGAGCTTTTGCGCCGCGATTTGCGCGTCCAATGAGCGAGCCGCTTGCCGAACGATTTCCCGAGCTGATGCTGCCAGGCGCTGGAGCCATCGAGCCGGATGGCGTCATGCTCGTGGAAACCGATCAGGCGTTTGTCGAGGCCTTCCTCGTCGGCGCCAACCAGGAGCTGAACTACGAGATGCTGTGGCGACGCTTGCCCGCGGACATGCGCGCGACAGCGTTTCGGCGATTCTGGGGACATGCCGATGGCTCCGACGACATCCACGCGCTCACCACATGTGACGTCAACACGGCGGTCGGTTCTCATGTGAGAACGACTGTCTCGATGGTCCTGGTCGTTCGCAGCGAGCTCGTGCGGCGGTATCCGTCGGTGCTTGTCGCCGCCGTCCCCGCTGAGTGGGACAACAATGGAAACCGCTCGCCGGTGCACAACCCGCCGCGGATGGTGCTGCCGGCATTCAGGGGACATATCGGCGCCGACGTTCTCTACGCCGGATTCTCACAACCGTCGGTAACCGATGCCATCGGCACGACCACACCGACGGGACCTGCGGGATGGTTCTTCCTGCTCAGCGAGAACCCGGGAGATCCGCGATTTGGCCTCGATCCCGGCGTTGGCAGCGCGCCAGCTACGCGCGCGACGCTGAGCTGGGGTCATCTATCGCCGCCGCCGATGGCGCCGTACGCGCCGATCGGCTCGTTTCCAAACGTGCCGGATGCCGGTTTCACGACCGCGAACGCAACAGCTGCGAGCATCGCCAGCCTCGTGCGTCAGCGTCCGTTCCGCGCGTTCCTGCATGCCTCTCTCTTGATCCGTCCCGGTGCGTGAGACATGGACCGGACTCGTCTTGAACCATCCATAACGGAAATGGCTGCCGCCGAGGCGGCCTACGAGACCGCGCTGAAGCGACTGGCCGCAGCGACGCGCGTCGCCGCGCAGAATCCAAGCGACCCGACAGTGGTGAGCGATCGGCAGCTCGCTGACGAGGCGCTGAACGCCTCGCGCACTCGTGTAGCCTCGGCGCGCGTCGCGCTCGACAATATCCGGCTGTCCGAGCTCCTGACGTTCGAAACCACTGATGCACTGCTTGGATCGGTGGCGGGCAACCAGGTGCTCAGCCTGTTCCCAGTCGGCGTCGAGGCCCGTCTCGAACCCGGTCGCTTGCGTGTGCGCGTGTGGCCTGATGCGATCTCGACATCCACGCACGATCCGCGTCTCACCGAACAGGAGCTGGCCGCGACAAAAGAATACTGGCGCGCTCAGGCGGCCGCCACTGATGAAGAGACCTCACGCGCCGCGTGGCGTGCTCTATGCGAAGCGATCGGTGTCACTCGAGCCGCATGGGCCGCTCAGATCCTGACTCCGACCAACCGCGACGCGCTGGGGTCCGGCGTCGCGCCGGTCTTTCCGATCGTTGCGATGCAGGACGAGGCGGCACCCTTCGTCGCGCGAGCGGCGGTTATGCCCGACCGGTGGATCGCGATCGGCATCCGCGAGGACGGTGCGCGCATCGTCGAGCACCTGGGCGCACCGATTCCGATGGATCTGTCCGTCGGCCTCGACACGACGCCGAGTGAAACTGCGGCGCTGGCCAATCGCGAAGGCGAGCCGATTCAGCTGCCACCGCGCATGCGATGGATGACCGACTTCGCTACGGCGGTGGGTGTGGGCATGGCGCTCGATATTCCGCTCGCGGCCGACATCGATCACATCCACGAGCTGCTCGTCGTCGGTTTGCGCCTGACGCAGTCTCCGTCGCAGAACGCCGACGCGCTCGCAGGACTCTTCACCGGTCACCGCTTCAGCCGCGGTTTCGCGTTCGTGCCGCAGAACACGCCGACGAACAACAGCGTCGCCGGCGGCTCTGGTCTGCCGTCTCGCACCGAGCGCATCGAGGCCGCGTTCAGCCTCGAACGGCGACCGCGGGCGTTCACGCCGGGCCTCGCGGCAAATGGCACAACTGCGGCGCGTGCATTCGGTGTCGCCGCCGAGGTGTTCGCGCCCTTGCCGGCATCGGGTGCGACGGCCGCCGTCGCCAACGAGCCAGACGGATTCGAGCCCGAGATGGCTGCAGCCATGCAGACTGCGCTGTGGCAAATCACGATCGGACCCGGGCTCGAAGATTTCATCGCGCTGCCCGAGTCGCGGGTGGACATCGTCAGGGATTTCTTCCGCGCGCACGTGCGTGCGGCGGGTCCGGTACCCGCCATGCGAGTGGGCCGGCAGCCATACGGCGTCCTGCCAGTTACGACGCTCAACAGCTTCACCGCCGCAGGTCACGAAGGGATCGATCCGCAGCTCGTGCCGTTGCTCAGGGCGGCCCGTACATGGTTTGCGATGTTCCGTCAGAGCGTCTTCGAGGGCTCGTCCCACGAGGTCCTTCTCCATCTGGGACGCTCGACACAGCTCTTCGCCGAGACGACGCAGCAAAACGCCAGCAATAACAGTCCGAATCGATGGACGACGCTGGCCGGGTCGCTCGCCCGTTCGACGCGCAATCTATTTCCCGACAACTGGCGCAACGCCCGAATCACCGGCACCATCGATGGCACGCCGCTACCGATCACACGTGCGATCGTTGATGACACGACTGCTGCCGAATGCGCGGCATTGGCGGCCGCTCTTCCGAGCGCGCTTCTGATCCGGCCTCTTCACTCGTCAGTGCTCGGGCGGATGGCTCGCCAGGCCACGCTCCTCGAATGGACCCGGTTAGCGAAGGCCGTGTGCCTGGCGGCGTCGCTCGACGAGGCATCCACGCTGGACCTGGATCGACGCGAGGCGCGGCTCGGCGGCCAGATCTATATCGAGGTACTCGTTCGGGCGTTCACCGATACCACGCCCGGCCCGGCCGCTGAGCCCATCGATCGTGATGTCGTCATCGATCGCACTGTGGCGCGGCCGCCAAGAACTGCAGCACCGCGACCAGCCATACCTCCGGCGCTCGCAAGACGCCGCGACGATATCGATCCGTTTCCCGACGAACCCGACGAGCCGACCGATCCCGACGGCCCGACCCGCCCTCGCCCGGAGGGTGACATTGCGGTGAATGCCAGCGAACTGCAACGCATTCGCACGCTGGTCGGCAACCTGTCACAACCGGTTGCGTCGTGCCCAGGTGCGGCACGGCTGGCCTCGTTTCGTCAGGCGCTCAGTCAGCTCTCGACGTATCCTGCACGTCGGCTCGAATCAGAACTGTTCGGCACGCTGGACATCTGCAATCACCGCATCGATGCCTGGTTCACAGGGCTCGCCGCTCGTCGTCTCGAGACGCTTCGCGCCGCAACGCCGACCGGCATCGTCATTGGTGGTTGGGGATGTCTTCAGGATGTGCGGCGAGTCGATCCGCGTAACCCTCCGGCCGAATTCATTCATACGCCATCGCTCGATCACGCAGCGGCCGTCGCGGTACTGCGCAGCGGTGCGCGCCGTGCTCACGGCGCGAACAGCCATCACGCCGACATCGACCTGTCGTCTCGCCGAGTACGCCTGGCACGATGGATTCTCGAAGGCATTCGTAACGGTCGATCGTTGAACGAGCTGCTTGGCGTGCGTTTCGAACGCGCCGTCAAAGGGACTCCAGCCGAGACCGCGCTCGTCGAACTGCGAACGTTGTTCCCCGCGCTCAGCGGCATGGGTGTACTGGACGGTCTTGCGCTCCAGCAAACCGGCCTTCCTGGTTCGAGCAGTCCGGACGCCGCTCGCGGTGTGGCTGTCCTCAACGAAGCGCTCGATGCTGTTGCCGATGCGCTGACCGCCGAAGCCGTCTTTCAGATCGTGAAGGGAAATCCGGTCGGTGCCTTGATCGACGTTGAATCGATCGCGGCAGGCGCATCGCCTCCGGATCTTCGAGTCGTTGAGACACCGTCCACCGGCATTCGACTCACGCACCGCCTCGTCATTGCCGTGCCGGCCGCGGCCGCGGCGCCTGGATGGGAGGCTCGGGTCAGCCCGCGCTCGCGGGCCGAACCGATCCTCGACACCTGGTGCGGGCTGCTGCTCGGTCCCGCCGACAACATCGTGCTTTCCGTCGAGAGCGGAGCCGCACTCGTGTCCGTACGGTTGTCGTCGCTTCGCATGGCGGCCATCGACATCGTGCTGGACGGACGCAACGATGGCGAGGAACTCGCGTCGCTGATCGTTCGTGAAGCATCAGCCGCTTCGCCACTGAACGGCGCCCGCGTGCGCAAGGACCGCGTGTGGCGGGATCTCGTCGGGCTCTGCGAGTCGGCCGCCCGTGTGTTGACCCGAGGCGAACCGCTGCGGTCGGATGCGTTCGATCCACCGAGCGCGATGACCACTGCCACAGCGGAGAACCTCGGCGACCTTTCGGCGCGCGTGGCTGCGGCGTTCGCCGAGCTGAGCGCGGTGCACGACGAACTGATCGCTCGCACCGATCCGATCGGTACCACACTGCGCGCAGCAGGGTTTGGTATTCACGTACCGGGAGTTGTCCTGGGCTCGAGTGCGAGCGACGAGCAGCAGGACGCGCTGATGAACGTCATCGAAACGCGGTTGGCTGGTGCCAGTATCGGCACGCCGCGTGAACGGCTGCGCGCCTTGTTCGGCGGCGACCTGCCTGGCCTCGTCGCATTCATGCCACGCGATCCGGAAGCACTGGTCACGGCTGTCGCGGCGCCGACGAACAGCCTGCTCGACGGCAACCTCGACGCGCCACGAACCTGGCTGGAAGCCACCGGACGGACGCGGCCGAAGGCGGCGGCGCTGGCCGATATCCTCCTGCGTCGAGAAATCGCCGGCGACAACGGATCGACGAACCTGCTGATCGCGCAGTCGCCGTGGACCGACGGCGATCGCTGGATTGCGACATCGTTCACCAGCGCGTCCACACGATCGCCATCCGGACGATTCTCGGCGCTGATCCTTGCGCCAGCGGGATTCTCGACGACACAGCCCGTCGGAGGATTGCTGATCGACGCCTGGACCGAAACCATTCCCTCACCATCGCGCGATACGGCAATGGCGCTGCGGTTCAACAATGCCAGCACGAGAGCACCACAAGCCATCCTGTTGGCAGTCAGCCCGAATCCCGCCGTGGCCTGGAGCACGACCACACTCGTTGACGTGCTGCGCGACACGCTGATGCTGGCGCGGCTGCGCGTGCAACCGCCGACCACGTTCAGCCGCGGCGGCCTGATGCCGTTCGCGTGGCTGGGACAGCGGCCGGGCAACGCCGGCATTTCATTCTCGTTGTGAGGCGCAATGGAAACCTACCCGACCTGGATCCGGCTCCATCCCGATTCGACCGACGAGACGATGGTGACGTCGGTGCAGGCGCGCATTCATGATCCGCTGTGGTTGCTCGGACGGCAATGGCAGTTTGGTGAGTTGCGCCATGATGGCGGCGCCACGCCGATCGACGTGCGCATCGAAGGCACCTCGTCGCCGTTGACGCGATTACGCGGCGGCACCGCCGCGGCATCGGCTGCCGGCAGTTCGAAGATCAAGCCGGTGCAGGCTCCCCTCGAAACGCTCGTCGAGCGCGAGGCGGTTCCGGAAACCGGACTCGACAATCTGCGCCTGCGCACCGAAGCCGGCGTGCAGTTCGTTCGCATGTTGCGCGCGGCCGGCATGGACGGCCGCGTGGCATTCTGGGTAAGCGAAAGTCGGTTCGTGCGGCCGGAGACCGACATGGATGCCGAGACGCGGGACTGGTTCGACATGGTGGACGGCCGCGTGCCAGATGGTGCCGCACTCGCCCGTGTCATCCGTGCCAGGCTGGCTCCGGCGAGCACTCCGCCGATCGACACGAACGAAGCGCGAGTCCTCCGCGCGTGGATAGCCTGGGCGGCAGCGCGATTCGATCAGCCGCCGAGCGGACCATCGACGTGGGATCCGGAACACGTCGAGTACGCGTTCACCGCATCGGGGATGGGCGCCGCGGGTGAAGCGGTGCTCGTGGCACCCGAGTACGTCGAAGGCCAGCTCGAATGGTACGACTTCGAACACGGCACTGGCACGCTGGGAACGACCGGCACGGCGACGGCACGACGCGCCTTCCGGATTCCGGCGCCGCTCGATTTCGCCGGGATGCCAAACCCGCGATTCTGGACGTTCGAGAATCCCGGCCTGCGCTTCGACCAGTTGGAATTGCTGTCGGATCCGGAGAAGCCGCCGTCGCCGGCGACACTGATGGTGCTCGACTTCGCGCTCAGCTACAGCGACGACTGGTTCCTGGTTCCGATTGCGCTCGATGCCTGGGCAATTTACGAGACCACGGCGGTGGCGATCACCGACGTCTTCGGCGACTCGACACTCGCCAGTCCGCCCGAGGGCCGATGGAACATGTTCCGGCTCGACCGGCACGGCTCCGAACAGCTGTCGCCGCTGTTCATCGCCGCCTCGCCAGCAGAGACCGTCGAGGGGCCGCCGCTTGAGGAAGTGCACCTGCTCGCTGATGAAGTTGCCAACGTTGCATGGGCGGTCGAACGCCTGACAGCGCATCCGCTCGGCGAGAGCCGTGAGGCACCGCCGCAGCCTGTGACATCTCCTGCGACCGCACCATCCGGGCTCACCTGGACGCTGACGCCACCGTCGCCGCCGGGCAATTGGTTCCCACTGCTGCCGATGTCGATCGGACGTCTGGCGCTCGGGTCGCTCTGGAATGCGCGGACGCTGAAACCTGCGGGTCGCGTGCTCGCCGATCTGCGAGCGCCGCGACTCTTGCATCAGGAAGAAGTGCCGCCCGAGGGTGCGCAGATCATCCGGCGGTGGCAATCGGCGCGCGCCATCGACGGGTCGCTGCACTTCTGGATCGGCCGCAGCAAGACGCCACGCCGCACCGATATCGCGCCTGCCATCAGGTTCGACGTCGTGGAGTGGAAGTAGGCAGTTAGAACTCGAAGACCAAACCACCGGACGGGACGATCGGCATGAGCGATTCGGTCGTCTCGAAGACTCGTCCCGCCCGGTCCAGCGAATACGAGGCGTTGCGAAGGTTCGTGCGATTGAGCACGTTGGCCACGTCAATGAAGACGACCAGCCGGCGGCCCGACCAGTTGAACGCCCGGTCGGCACGCACGTCCAGACGCGCATAGGCTGGCAGGCGAAGCGTATTGCGCTCGCTCACCAGACTCGAGAACAGCGGCCGCCCATCGATGAGCGGATTCGTGCCGAGCGACGCTTGCGCAGCACCGATGTAGCCCGCGATGGGATAGTTGGAACCGTACCTGAATCGAGCGCTCACGCTCGAGCGGCTGGACAAACGGTAGTTGCCATACAGCGACAGCGTGTGACGCTGATCGGCGTCTGCCCAGAATTGTTCTCCCGTTTGCTCTTTGACATAACGGAGCCGGCCATAGCCGTACCCCGCCCAGCCCGAGAAGCCATCCGCGGCGTCGCGCCGGACCACTGCTTCGATCCCGCGCGCCCGTCCACTGAGCGCGTTCACCCAGGGCGCGTTGAATGTGCCCAGCACGATGGCGCCGCTCGACGAACGGTGCGGTTCAGACCCAGGAGTCCAGAGCACGCGGCTTTCGTGCCGCGTATACGCCGTCAACAGAAGCCGGGTCTGAAGCGGCAGCGTGTGCTCGATGCCCGCATCCACATGCACGGCGCGCTCGGGCTGCAGCTCGCGGCCGCCAGCATGCAGGCCGTACACCTGATCGAGGTCGGCGAACTGGCGATACACGCCGGTGCCGCCACGAAGGCGTGTCCGCTCGGAGAGACGGACCTCTGCGTTCATCCAGGGTGATGCGTTCGTCGATCGCGTGAGCGTCCAGCGGTCCACACGTACGCCAGGAGTGATCGTGAATCGCGACCCGACAGTGAGCCGGACCTGCCCGTATGCCGAGGCGGCGTTTGTGTGCTGGTCGAAGTGATTCAACGTGATCTGACCGCTCGTCGACGAAATCTCGCGCGCGATCGCGTTGTCGCCGTTCAGCCGCTCGGCATCGCCGCCAAATTCCACGACCAGCCGCCCGGCAGGCGCAAACGAGCCGTCCACGCGCCAACCCAGCTCGTTGAGGCGTGCGGCGTCGAGTGTGTCCCCGGTGCGGTTGTCGTTGTTGAATCGCAGGCCCGTGGAATACACACGCTGCGTGATTGCGACGCGCGGGCTCGGCAGATATCGCCACGAGACCGACGTCAGCCACGCGCGGCTGATGCCTTTGCGGATCTCGTTGTTGCCGATATCCGGATCGCCTTCGTCGAACACGGCCCTGCCCCCGAGCACCGCCACCGACAGTTGATGCCGCGGCGTGACGTCGTAAACGCCCTTCGCCTGCACATCGACAAAGCCGAACGCGAATCCGGCACCAGGATCGATGCGTTTAATCAAGTAATCGAGATAGCTTCGCCGCACGGACGCCAGCCACGATCCTTTGCTGGCAATTGGTCCTTCGCCCAGGACGAAGGCGCTCGTCCCGCTCAAGCCAGCGCGTCCTCGAAACTGATCGCGGCTGCCCTCGCGCGTGTTCAGATCGATCTGCGCACCGAGGCGGCGGCCCGTCCGCTGGGGATAACTGCCGGGGAGCAGCGCGACGCTGCCCAACGTATCGCTGTTGATCATTGCGATGGATCCACCGTCGGTGATGCCGTTGACGGCGTGCATCAGGTATCGCGTCGGTACACCATCCACGACCATGCCGACATAGCGGAACGGGTTTCCCCGAACCGCGAACTCGCTGTAGAAGTCGTCGGTGGCC
>Ga0126304_10001856_pt1 | contig 10178 bp, 8 predicted proteins | sample Plot25_FD_92538 | JGI IMG/M metagenome (GOLD analysis project Ga0126304, IMG submission 92538) | Serpentine soil microbial communities from UC McLaughlin Reserve, CA, USA - Plot25 | ecosystem: Environmental > Terrestrial > Soil > Grasslands | place: USA: UC McLaughlin Reserve, Lake County...
CCGGACCGCTTGGAACGAGCCGAGGCGACCGTCTCCGAGTTACAGCGCGCAGGCGGTCAAGCCCTGGCCATCGAGCTCGACGTACGCGTTCCGAACAGCATCTCCGCGTGTGTTGATGCGGCTGTACGGGCAGGCGCAGGACGGCTCGATATCCTCGTCAACAACGCGGGCGTCAACGTCCGCCAACCGGCGTTCGACGTCACCGAGGAAGCCTGGGACCTGGTTCTCGACACGAATCTGAAAGGATTGTTCTTCACGGCTCAAGCCGCAGGCCGCGTCATGCGCGACCAGGATCCACCTGGCGGTAGCATCGTCAACGTCGCCTCGGTCATGGGTCTCGTCGGCTATTACGACCGCGCCGCCTACTGCTCGTCCAAGGCAGGGGTAATCAACCTTTCCCGGGTGCTTGCCATCGAGTGGGCTCCGCACGAGATCCGGGTGAATGCTGTCTGCCCGACATTTGTCGAGACGCCGCTGACGCGGGTCTTGTTGGAGAACGAGGCGATCAAAAGCGACATTCTCGGCCGCACGCCCGCCGGAAGACTGGCAACACCGGACGAGGTCGCGGCGGCGATCGTCTTCCTCGCCGCACCGTCGGCGCGGATGATCACCGGCACGGCCCTCACCATCGACGGCGGGTGGACAGCAATCTGAGCGAGTTGGCTCGATCCGCGGCAACTGGCCATGTCGTCGTGCTTGGCGGAGGCATCACCGGTCTTGCGGCGGCGCATCGCCTCCTGCAAGTGCAGGTTGGCGCGGCGCCCGGCCTTCGCGTCACGCTCGTCGAGGCGGACGATCGCCTCGGCGGCAAGATCGTGACCGAGCGCAGCGATGGCTTCGTCATCGAGGGTGGTCCCGACTCCTTTCTGGCCACCAAACCTCGAGGCATCGGGCTCTGTGAAGAGCTAGGCATCGCGGACCACTCACAAATGCACCTTCAAGGTGCTAGGCGACAACGACGCCGCGCGTTCGTGCTCTGGCGTGGCAAGCTGCACGATCTCCCCGAAGGTCTCAGCGGCCTGGTGCCGACCCGACTCGCCCCGCTCGCTCGCTCCACCCTGCTCTCCCCGCTCGGCAAGGCTCGAGTGGCGCTCGACTACGTGCTCCCCGCCCGACGTGCGGAAGGCGACGAATCGCTCGGCGGCTTCGTTCGCCGCCGCCTCGGCCGGGAAGCGTGGGAGCGACTGGTCGAGCCGCTGATGGCCGGAATCTACGCAGCCGACGGCGACCAGTTGAGCCTGGCCGCGACATTCCCTCACCTGCGCGATGCGGAGCGCCGGTACGGCGGGCTGGTCAAGGGTGTGCTCACCGCCCGGCGCATGGTGCCGGGGCCGGTCTCGGCACCCGAGTCCGCATTCCTGACGCCCGCCGCCGGTCTTGACGCGCTGGTCATGGCGTTGGAGAAGCGGCTCCGAGACGGCGGGGCTGCGTTCGTGCTCGACGACGCGGCCGTGGCCGTGACGCCGTCTGGGTCCGGATATGCCGTTCGGCTGGCGGTGGGCGGTTCAATTCAGACGGATGCGGTCATCGTCGCCACCCCGGCGCACGCCGCCGCCACATGCCTTGCCGATTTCGATCCTGTGTTGGCCGCGGAACTGGCCGCGATCCCGCATGCATCGACCGCCATCGTGACACTCGCCTACCGCCGCGAGGAGATCTCGCACCCGCTCGATGGCCACGGCTATGTCATCCCTCGCGCCGAGGGGAGCCCAATTCTGGCCTGTACCTGGTCTTCCCGGAAATGGGCGGGACGCGCTCCCGAGGGGTGGGAGCTGATCCGTGTCTTCATCGGGCGGGCGGGTCAGGAGGATGTTCTCGCCGCGGACGACGAGACGCTCGTCGCGCTGGCTCTGCAGGAAGTCGCCGCGCGACTCGGCGTCACCGCTCCCGCCTCGTTGACCCGGGTCCGCCGCTGGCCGCGCGGCATGCCGCAGTACCTGCTCGGTCATCGTGAGCGAGTCGCCCGAATCGAGGCCGCGTGCAGAAAGCACGCGGGTCTCTACCTCGCCGGCAATGCGTTTCATGGCGTCGGTCTCCCCGATTGCATTGCGTCGGGAGAGCGGGCCGCGGTCGCTGCGGCGGTATATCTGCGCGCTTTAGATCGCATGTCAGCATCTCTTCGCCGGTTTCCATGACCCGCTGAATTCGCAGGCGCAACGAATCCGACACGCAGGGCGTAGTACCCTGAAATGGACTGTGTCCGCACCAACGCGCAAACTGAGATAGAGACGTGCGCAGCGCCGGGCACGTAGGAGCAGAGGCTGGATGACGACCAAGGATGGCATGCGGTCCACCGCGCTCCCCGAGCGGATCAGCGGTCTCGGCCCGCTCTCCGAAAATCTCTGGTGGAGCTGGCAGCCCCAGGCTGAGGACCTCTACCGCGAGCTCGACCCCATATTGTTCGAGTCTCTCGAGGAGAACCCGGTTCTCTTGCTCGGCGCCGTCGCGCCAGAGCGGCTGCGGCAGGCTGCTGCCGATCCCGACTATCTGGCGCAATATGACGAGGTGTTGAAGCGGTTCAATGCCTTGTTGACAGCCAATCCCGCGACGACCTGGGTCGGCGAACACCAGCCGGAGTTGATCGAGCGACCCGTTGCCTATTTCTCCGCCGAGTTCGGCGTCCACCCCTCGCTGCCTATCTACTCCGGCGGTCTTGGCGTACTCGCCGGCGATCATGCCAAAGCAGCCAGCGATCTCGGGCTGCCGCTCGTCGGTGTCTCGCTCCTGTACCGGCAAGGCTATCTCCGGCAACGACTGACCCACGACGGGTGGCAACTCGACGTCACGCCGGTGCTGGAACCAGGCGCCGAGCCGATTGCGCCCGTGCTTGGTCCCGATGGTGAACCGCTTTGCGTCGAGATCTTCCTGAACGATCCCAGTTCGCCGGTGCGCTTGCAGATCTGGTGCGTCCAGGTCGGCCGTGTCTCACTCTTCCTGCTCGACGCCGACGTCGAAGGGAACCCGGACTGGACGCGAACGGTTTCCTCACGGCTCTACGGCGGCGACCAGGAACACCGGCTGCGGCAGGAGAAAATCCTCGGCATCGGCGGCGTACGCGCCCTGCGTGCTATGGGCGTTGATCCGGTCTACTGGCACGGCAATGAGGGTCACGCCGGATTCCATCTCCTGGAGCGAGTCCGCGAGTGGGTCGCGGAGGGATTGACCTTCGACGAAGCATCGCAGCGGGTCGAGGCATCCTCGGTCTTCACCTCGCACACGCCGGTCCCCGCCGGGCACGACGTCTTCCCGCCGCATCTGATCGACCGCTACTTCAGCTACTTCTGGCCGCAGCTCGGTTTGAGCCGGCAAGAATTCCTGGCGCTCGGACATCACGATGCCAGCGGCGAGGGATTCAATATGACCGCGCTGTCGATGCGCCTCTCCGGTTTCCGCAACGGGGTCAGCGCGCGACACGGTGAGATCACTCGTGCCATGTGGCACGACCTCTGGCCCGACGTGGAGCAGCCGCTCACGCCGATCACGTCAATCACGAACGGCGTCCACCTGCCGACCTGGATCTCGCCGCCGGTGCAAGCGCTCCTGGATCGCCACCTGCCCACAGACTGGCGGGAGCGCATGCAGGAGGACGATATCTGGACGCCGGTTCTCGACATTCCCGATGACGAGTTCTGGGAGGTGCGGCGGCGAAACAAGCAGACACTGCTCGCCTACTTGCATGAGTACGCGCGCCGGCGCTGGGCGTCCGGCGAGATCGACCCCAAGCAGGTCGTCTCGTCCGGGCCATTTCTGCAACCGGAGCCGCTGACCATTGGGTTCGCGCGTCGCTTCGCCACCTACAAGCGAGCGACACTTATGTTCAGCGACCCGGATCGCCTGGCCCGGATCCTCACCAATCTGGAGCGCCCCGTACAGCTCATCTTCGCCGGTAAGGCGCACCCGGCCGACGATGGTGGCAAACGCCTCATTCAGGAGATTTTCTGGCGCTCGATCGACCCGCGGTTCCAGGGGCGTATCGCCTTCGCCGAGGACTACGACATGCTCCTGGCGTCCCGCCTCTATGGTGGCGTCGACGTCTGGCTCAACAATCCCCGTGCACCCCTCGAGGCCAGCGGCACCTCTGGCATGAAGGCGGCCGCCAATGGGGCATTGAACTTGTCGGTGCTCGACGGTTGGTGGATCGAAGGCTTCGCCGCGAACCCGGACACTGGGTGGGGCATCGTGCCATCGGAGCTGATGGACGGCAAGGGAGACGCCGCCGATGGCGACGCCATCTATTCGCTCCTCGAGCGTCAAGTTGTGCCGCTCTTCTACGAACGAGATGAGCAGAACCTGCCCCGCGAGTGGATCCGCAGGTCGAAAGAAGCGATCCGCTCGCTGGCGCCGCGCTTCTCGTCGCAGCGCATGGTGATCGAGTACATCAATCGGCTCTATTTGCCCGCCTCGGCGGGCGGAGCACGCTGGATGGCGCAGGCGATGACCGCCGGCCGGGACCGAGGTTAGGGTGATAGGCGCTCGATAACCCAACCGTCGCCCTCGCTGCGATAGCGGAGCCGGTCATGGAGCCGGCTCGGGCGTCCCTGCCAGAACTCAATCCATTCCGGGACCACGCGGTAGCCGCCCCAGTAGTCGGGTAGCGGGATCGGACCGTCGCCGAATTGCGCCGCCAATCGCCTGAACTCCGACGCGAGCTGCTCGCGACCGCTAATCACCTCGCTCTGGCGGGAGAGACTGGCCGCGATGCGACTTCCCACGGGACGGCTGTCGAAATAGACCCGAGATTCGTCACGGCTGATTCGCTCGGCTTGGCCGGAGATCCGAACTTGCCGCTCCAACTGCGCCCAGTAGAATGTCAACGCGGCGCGGGGATTCTGCGCCAGATCCCGACTTTTCGGGCTTTCGTAGTTCGAGTAGAAGAGAAATCCGCGCTCGTCGAATCCCTTGAGCAGGACGATCCGCGCCGCCGGCACGCCGTCGGTGGAGGCCGTTGCCAGCACCATCGCGTTCGGCTCGGGGACTTCCGTCTGCGCCTCGACAAACCACTGCCCGAACTGACGAATAGGATCGGGGTCGAGGTTTGCCTCGTCGAGACCGGCTAGCGAGTATTCCCTTCGCATGTCGGCTGCGTGGAGCACCATGCCCGGTCTCTCCGTTCCCAACCTACCACGGTCCAGATCGCTTCCTGAACGGAGTGTAGGTTCTGCGCAACGAACTCGGTATCGAGGATAGGGGAGATTCCAGGGACGCTTCTCGCGAGGCGACGACGCCCGCGGCTATCATCGCCGCCATGCCCGACGCCGCCTCGTTGCAGACGCCCATCCGAACGTTGCTCGTCGCCAATCGAGGTGAGATCGCCGTGCGGGTGATCCGTGCCGCCCACGAGCTCGGTATTTGCACGGTCGCCGTCTACGGTGAGGGCGAGCACGAGGCCATGCACGTGCGACTCGCGGATGAGGCCTGGCGCATTCGTTCCGCTGCGCCAATCCCCTACCTCGATATCCCGGCCATCATCGAGGTCGCTCGCCACGTCAACGCCGACGCCATCCATCCCGGATATGGCTTCCTCGCCGAGAATCCCGATTTCGCCCAAGCGTGCGCCGGTGCCGGCATCATCTTCGTTGGACCGCCGGCCGAGGCGATCGCGGCGATGGGTGACAAGATCGAGGCACGGCGGATCGCCGCCACGGCAGGTGTACCGCTGGTTCCCGGATCGGATGGACCGGTGACCTCCCCGGGCGACGCGCTCGCCTGGGGAGCTGAGCACGGATACCCGGTGGCCGTGAAGGCCTCAGGCGGCGGCGGAGGACGCGGCTTTCGCGTCGCGCGCGGACCGGAGGAGATGGAAGCGGCGTTCCTCGGGGCCTCGAGTGAGGCCGCTCGATCGTTCGCCAACCCCGAAGTCTACTTGGAGCGCTATCTCGACGATCCACGGCACATCGAAGTGCAGCTCATGGCAGACGCTCAAGGTCAGATCATCGTGGTCGGCGACCGGGATTGCTCGGTGCAACGCCGCCATCAGAAGCTGATTGAGGAAGCGCCGGCGCCCGGCATCCCGGATGGGACGCGCAAGGCCATGGCCGACGCCGCGGTTGCGCTCGCGCGAGCAGTCGCCTACCGCGGCGCCGGAACCGTCGAGTTCCTGCTTGATGGAAGCGGTAAGTTCGCCTTCCTGGAGATGAACACCCGCATTCAGGTCGAGCACCCAGTCACCGAGATGACCACAGGCATCGATCTCGTGCGCGAGCAGATCCTCGTCGCCAGCGGCGCGCCGCTATCGTTTGCGCCGGAGGACGTCGTTCCGCGAGGACATGCCATCGAGTGCCGGATCAACGCCGAAGATCCCGGTAAGGGATTTGCACCAGTCCCGGGGACGATCACGCGCTTCCAGCCACCGGCGGGAATGGGCGTCCGCGTCGATAGCGCGGCCGAGCGCGGGAGCCGCATCCACCCGGCCTACGATTCGCTGATTGCGAAAGTCGTCGCCTGGGGCCGCGACCGCGGCGAGGCCACGGCGCGCATGCGACGGGCGCTGCTTGAGCTAGACGTCGCGGGGGTTGCGACGACGAGGGAATTCCACCTCCGGCTGCTCGACCACCCTGGGTGGCAACGCGGCGCGGCAACGACGAGCTTTCTCGACCAACACCCCGACCTGCTTCCTCCGCCGGCCGAACCATTCTTGACCGCTGAATCGGGCGACGAGAGTCCGTTCGAGGCGGTCGCCGAGGTCGACGGCCACCGCTTCGTCGTCCGGGTGTATGGTGATGCGAAACCCGCAGCCAGTGAGGTGTCTTTGCAACGCCCCAAGGCTCCATCGAAACCCGACTCAGGTCGCTCGGGCGACGACAGGCTTCTTCGCAGCCCGATCCACGGCACCGTGGTCCGGGTCCCGGTCGCGACCGGCGACTCGGTTGTGCGCGGTCAGACCGTCTGCGTCGTCGAGGCCATGAAGATGGAGAACGACGTCACCGCCCATCGTGCCGGGATGCTGACGACGGTCGCCGCCGCACCGGGGATGGCCGTTCGCGTCGGGGACCCCATTGCGGAGATCACCTGAGGCCGGGCCTATACTGCCGGCTATGCAACAGTCATCCGCGACATCCGCCGCTCGAGCCGTTGGTGAAGACCTCCTCCAGGCCGCCCGAACGTTTTTCCCGGACTTCACCACGGCCGAGGCGATCCCTGGTCACCCTGACATCGTCAAAATCAGTTCCCCGGCGGGTACCGGCCGGGTACGCCGCTGGCCGGCGGGCGTTCTCGCGACCGACATCGCCTTCAGCCATGAGGTCATGGCGACGGCCCGAGACACGGGGCTCATCCCTGTGCCGCGGCTCGTATCCCCGCCATCCGCCTCCAACGAGCCTTCACTGCGCATCGGCAGTCGTCGCTTTGATGCTCAGGAGTGGATGCTTGGAGCCCCGCCGCCACGGTCGGAGGCGGCTTGGCCGAACCCGGAAGACCGCATCGACATTCCGGTCGTGCTCGCTCCGGCGGCGTTCTCCGCGGTGATCGCCACGGCCGCGCGTCTCCATGACGTGACGACGACCATCGCGGCGCGGCAGGGTATCCCGACTGCTCCGATGTCGATGCTGCCCGGCGCGGTGCGACAGGCTCATGGCCGGCACCTCGCCGCCCTGCGCGCCCGCGCTCGGCGCGAGCCAGCCATTCAACGCTGGCTGGCCACCGGCGAGCGCCTGATGGCCGCTGCGGAACCGATCGTGCTGGCCACTCCTGAGGAGCTCGGATTGCCAGCAAGCGTGCTCCACCTCGGACTCTGGCCGGCGCATGTCCTCTTGGAGGGCAATGCACTCACCGGGCTGCTCGGATGGGGACGGGTCGCGGCCGGATCGCCCCTCCTCGACATTGCCCAAGCGACGCTCCGGCTGCAAGGCTGGAGCGATGAAGTAGTCGAGCTCGCCCTCGGCGCCTACGCCGAGGCGCGCCCGCTCTCGCCCGAGGAACGCCGTCTCCTGCCCGCGGTCGCCGCCCTGGACGCGGTCGCAACGACAGGGCGCCTGCTCGAGCAGACCTACGCGGTGGACGAGCCTGCTCGGCCGCCGACCGCATTGCGCGCGGCGATCGACATGATGTTGCGCTCGATGACGGCGCTCGATCGCAGCCTGATCGCGCAGTCAACCGTGGGCAAGAGCAAGCGCACGCCGTGGCGGCGTGGCCCACGACCTACCCCGATGCGAGTGCAAGAAGGAGGAAAATCGCGTGCCCGACGTCGCTGATGCTCCCGATCTCCTGGCCGAGAGATGCATCGCCTGCCGGCGGGACGCGCCCCGCGTCACCGACGAGGAGGCGGCGGCGCTGGCTCCCCTGATCCCTGATTGGAGGCGAGAAGAGCACGACGGCGTGCCACGCCTGGTGCGCACCTTCCGCGTCCCCACCTTTCGCGACGCGCTCGCGTTCACCCAGCGCGTCGGCGAGCTTGCCGAGGAAGAGGGGCATCACCCGGCTCTGCTCACCGAGTGGGGAAAGGTGACCGTCAGCTGGTGGACCCACAAGATCCGCGGTCTGCACCGCAACGACTTCATCATGGCGGTCAAGACCGATGCCCTGGCGCGTGATGCCGGCATTATCGAAGGGTCTGTCGCGGCAAGTAGCGCGTAAGCGCACCGGCGTAAATCTCATTCAGAGGCCACCCGCGAAGAACCTCGGAAAACCCACGATCTGGTACGGAAAACGGCAAGATTCCTCGTCCCTCGGAATGACACGTTCTCTCTGACTCAGCACTCATCCTGAGTGCTGGGATGGGCTCAGCGCGGCGATGGCGGCGTCGACCGCGGCTTCGGGGGTCTCCGCGATGACGATGGCTCCCTCCAGATCACCCAACCGGGCGCGGACTTCCTCGCTTGTGAGCAAATTCGCCCAACCGCCGAGGAGCACGACCGGATGTCCCAGGCGTAGACCGAGCGCGATCTCGGAGAGCGTCCCCCAGCCGCCCCCTATGGCGATCAGCGCCTGTCCCGTCGCGGCGACTAGCGCGTTCCGGGCTTGACCCAGCCCCGTGCAGATGACGTGCTCGACCCAGGGATTCGCCGCCCGGTCGTCATAGCCGGGGATGATTCCGATGGTCACGCCTCCGGCCTCCTGCGCGCCACGACAGGCCGCGGCCATCGCTCCGCCGAGACCGCCGCAGACCAGCGTGCAACCCCGTTCGGCGACCAGACGGCCAACCGCTCCCGCCAGCACGAGCTCCTCGTCGCTGGCTTCACCTGGCGCACAAACCGCGATCCGTGGCGCCCGACCTTGCGGAGCACTCACAGGCTCTCGCTCCCGGGACCACCCAGCGGGAAAGTCGCGATCGGCTCGTGCCGCGCCCCTTCCTTCCCCAGGTGGCTGCGCATCAGCACGACCTCGCGCACGGGAACTGGCAGGGAGGGCGGGGCCACCGCCGCACCGCTATCGCGATCGACGAAGCGATCCTTGACAGCGTCCGGCAGGTCTCGCAGGCGGACGCGCTCGCCATCGTCGTTGCGGACCCGGCCCAGGGTGATGTGCGGGTGATACGGCTCGTCGCCGATTGAAAACCCTAACCCCTGCAGCGCGCGACCGATATCCTGGTGCAAGGTCTGCAACCGGTGCACGGGTCCGTGCAACCCTAGCCAGAGGACCCGTGGCCGGCGGAAGTTGGGGAAGACGCCGAGCGCCGCCGTGCGTAGGTCGAAGGGCGCGTGCGCGGCGACAACGTCCGGGAGGGCCAGTCGAATCAACTCCGCTCGCTCCCGCTCCGTCTCCCCGAGGAAGTGCAGCGTCAGGTGTGACGTTTCCGGTTGCACCCATCGCACCGGCCAGCCTTCCGCCGCGAGAGCCGCGATCTCGTCGGCGACGAGGCGCTGCACGTCCTGGGCCAAGCAGACCGCAAGAAACAATCGCCAAGGCGCATCGATTGCGTCGGGCGCGGGCGGGCGGACCTTGGGCGGACGCGGTTTTCGCGACGGCATGACGGTTAGTATATGGCGCAGTTCCCGGATGGCCGGGAGTCACGTCGAGACCATCGACGTCACGCGGATCACGTCAGGATCGTCATGGCGACGGCATTTCTCGGGCCCCGAGGCACGTTCAGCGAAGAGGCAGCGCTCTTGCGCGCGGAAACCGATCAGCTTGTCGCCTTCTCGTCGTTTCCCGCACTCGTCTCCGCGGTCGAGACCGGGCTGGCTGATGAGGCGGTCCTGCCAATTGAAAACTCCATCGAAGGGGCGGTAAGCACGACGCTA
>Ga0126304_10001857_pt1 | contig 10177 bp, 10 predicted proteins | sample Plot25_FD_92538 | JGI IMG/M metagenome (GOLD analysis project Ga0126304, IMG submission 92538) | Serpentine soil microbial communities from UC McLaughlin Reserve, CA, USA - Plot25 | ecosystem: Environmental > Terrestrial > Soil > Grasslands | place: USA: UC McLaughlin Reserve, Lake County...
GGTTACGAGATGAACGGCGATCCGTTCTGCCGCGTCGACGAGATCCTGAACGATGTCGACGAGGTCGAGAGCGCGGACAAGCAGAAGGGGACCGACTTCGTTATCGCCGCGCCCAAGGGCCAGGTCGGAGTGCTGGCGCATCCACCGTTTGCGCCATCTTGCAAGCACCAGGCCAACGAGGCCCTGACCAAGCTGGTTCGCCAGTCGAAGAAGTCGGACTAGGCACCGGACGGTTGCGGGTTTAGGGTTGTGTCGTGGCCACGAAGCGCGAGCCACGGCTGGTCTCACTCGGGTACGGGAGGCTCGTCCGAGCCGACCGGATCTACGCCCTGGTTCCGTTGGAGCCCGGGGAGCGCGGAGAGGGCCGGCGCACCTACGTGCACGTCGATGGCCTGTCAGAGCCGCTAGTCGCCTCGCGCTCGGAGAAGGCGATCCTCGCCGACGTCGAAGCGGCCCTGACCGAGGCGGCGGGCATCCCACGTCGGCGTCGCACGGCGAAGGGCCAGGAGAGCCTGCTCTAAGCAGCGCGCAGGATCCCGGTTCGCGCGTTCGGGAACCTGCGAACCAGGGCCGGGAGCAGGGGCAGAAGCCGGCGCGCCGCGAGCTGCGACCCCGCAAGCGCCCGCTCGCGTCCCGGGCTCCATGAGAGCCCCAGCTCGGCGCGCAGACCCGGCGGGAGCAGGCCGACTGTGACCAGGCGAAGCAGCTCGACGGCGGGCCAGGCGAGAGGCGAGAGGTCCGGCCGCAGGACGGCATGGGCTACGTCCCATGTGGTCTCGGTGATCCTGAGGCCGCTGTCCAGCATCGAGTCCCAGTAGCGGCGGAAGCACGCGTAGTCGGGGGGCATCGCGTCCCGCGGAATCGAGTACGCCTCGCCGAGGAGCTTCATCTCCTCGTAGTAGCCGTCCACCTCAGTCGTGCTCAGCGGCTTTACGTAGCGCTCGTAGATCGTCAGCGACGTGTCGATCAGCGTCGCGTGTACCCACATCAGGAGCTCGGGGTCGAGGGCGCGGTAGGGCTCGCCCCGGTCGTTGGTCCCCGCGACGCGCTCGTGCACCCGGCGCAGCCTCTCCGATGCGGCCCGAGCGGACAATGGGTCCCCGAAGACGATCTTCAAGGTCGTGTCAACGGTCCGGTACAGGCGCCGCCATGGCTCGCGCCGGTAGTCGGAGAACTCGGCGACCCCCGCGGCCACCTCCGGGTGGGCGACCTGCAGGATCAGTGCCCGCCCGCCGCCGAGGAGCAGAACCGCCTCGCCGTTGACACGCCAGGTGAGCGGACCAGGGCCGACCATCGCCTGGAGGGAGCCTGCCCGCCGGCTCGGACGTCCCGGAACGACCATCCCGCCCAACTATCCTCCTCCGCTCGTGTCCTATTACGTCACGACACCCATCTACTACGTGAACGCCGAGCCTCACCTCGGGCACGCGTACTCGACGATCGCCGCCGACATCCTCGCTCGGCACATGCGCCAGCGCGGCGAGGACGTGTTCTTCCTCACCGGGACCGACGAGCACGGGGAGCCCGTGGCTGAGGCCGCGCAGAAGCTCGGGATCGAGCCGCGGGAGCTGGTCGACCGCAACGCGCCCAAGTTCAAGGATCTGATGCCGAAGATCAACGCGTCGAACGACTTCTTCATCCGCACCACGGATCCCGAGCACGAGGCCAAGGTCCAGGAGATCGTCCAGACCGTCTACGACAACGGCTACGTCTACGAGGGCATGTACGAAGGCTGGTACTGCCCGCGCTGCGCGGACTTCAAGACCGAGCTCGAGATCGGGCCCGGACACACCTGCCTGATCCACAACATCCCGCTCGAGCGCGAGCGGGAGGAGAACTGGTTCTTCAGGCTCTCGGCGTTCCAGGAGCCGCTAGAGCGGCTGTACGCCGAGCGCCAGGACTTCGTGCAGCCGCAGGCCCGGTACAACGAGGCGCTCTCGTTCATCCGCGGTGGGCTGGAGGACGTATCGCTGTCGCGGCCCAAGCTGGCCTGGGGAGTGCGGCTGCCCTGGGACCCCGAGCAGGTGGTGTACGTGTGGTTCGACGCGCTCCTGAACTACGTCACGGCGCTCACCTACGCACGCGAGGGCGAGGATCTCACCGAGCGCTACTGGCCCGCGTTTCACATCATCGGCAAGGACATCCTGAAGTTCCACGCCGTCTACTGGCCGGCCTTCCTGATGGCGGCGGGCTACGAGGTACCGAAGCGCATGTTCATCCACGGTTACCTGCTGATGGAGGGCCAGAAGATGTCCAAGTCGCTCGGCAACGTGCTCGACCCGTTCGAGGTCATCGAGCGCTTCGGCGCCGACACGCTCCGCTACTACTGCTTTCGCGAGGTGTCCTTCGGCCAGGACGGCTCGGTCTCGCCCGCGGGCTTCGAGGCCCGCTACGACTCCGAGCTGGCCAACGAGTACGGCAACCTGGCCAGCCGGACGCTGGCGATGATCGACCGCTATTGCGACGGCCGCGTGCCCGAGGCCGAGCCCGACCCGGAGCTTGTCGGCGGCGCCGACGGGCTCGCCGGACTGGAGGCCAAGGTGTGTGGGCTGCTGGACCGTGCCGAGCTGACGCAGGCCTTGGAGGAGATCTGGAAGCGGGTGCGGCGCCTCAATCGGTACGTCGAGGAGACGCGGCCGTGGGACCTCGCCAAGGACGACGCGCAATCCAAGCGCCTCGACCAGGTGCTCTACAACCTCGCCGAGGGGCTGCGGGTGACGACGTTGCTGTTGCTGGCTTACATGCCGGAGACCGGGGACCGCATGCTGGCCGCGCTCGGCGTCGAGGCACGGGACATCGAGCCCTTCGGCTCGCACGGAGGTGGCCAGATCGCCGAGAGGCTGCCGCCGCTCTTCCCGAAGATCGAAACCGCGGCCGCGTAGCCGAACCGTGGTCGATACCCATGCGCATCTCGGCGTGTGCGAGCCTGCCGACGGCGAGCTCGTGGCCAACGCGCGGCGGGCCGGCGTGCGACGGATCCTCACCGTCGGGCTGGACGAGGCCTCCAACCGCGAGGCGATCGCCGCGGCGGAGGCTCATGAGGAGGTGTTCGTGTCCGTGGGCCGGCATCCGAACTCGGCGGCCGGGTTCGACGAAGGCGCCGCGGCGGATATCGAAGAGCTCGCCGCCCACGGGCGCGTTCGCGCGATCGGCGAGACGGGGCTCGACTACTACCGCGACTCGAGCCCGCGCGAGGCGCAGCACGAGGCCTTCGCGGGGCAGATCGGGATCGCCCGGCGCACCGGCCTACCGCTGGTAATCCACATGCGCGACCAGACCGGAGTCCAGGACGCGCTGGACGACACGTTCGCGAAGCTCGCCACCGAGGCCGATGGGGTGACGGTCATCCTCCACTGCTGCTCGGTGCCGCCCGATCGCGTGGGCGAGGCGACCGAGCGCGGCTGGTACTGCTCGTTCGCGGGCAACGTCACCTTTCCCAAGTCCGACGATCTGCGCGAGACGGCGCGGTTGGTCCCGGACGAGCTGCTGCTGGTCGAGACGGATTCGCCGTTTCTGGCGCCGCAGCCGGTGCGCGGCAAGCCAAACCAGCCGGCGAACGTGGTCGACGTGGCGGAGGTCGTGGCCGAGGAGCGCGGCATCGCCTATGCGCAGCTCGAGCGCACGGTGGAGGCAAACGCGGAGCGGATCTTCCGGTGGTGAGGCTCGGGCAGAACTTCCTGGCCGATCCCAATCTGCTGGAGGCGATCGTGCGCGATGCCGAGCTGCGGCCCGACGACGTGGCGCTCGAGATCGGTGGCGGGGAGGGGGCGCTGACGGAGCGGATCGCCAAGCGCGTGGCGCACCTGCACGTGATCGAGATGGACGAGCGCCTGGCCACGGAGCTGGAGGAGTTGGCCGCGAGCGCGGGGAATGTCTCGATCGTGCGCGGCGATGCGATGCGGCTGGACCTGGGATCGCTCGATCCCGCGCCGACCACGGTGCCCTCGAACCTGCCCTACTCGATCGCCACGCCGGTGCTGCTGAAGACGATCGCCGAGCTTCCGAGCGCTCACACGTGGACCGTGATGGTGCAGCGCGAGATCGCCGATCGGCTGCGAGCCGGGCCCGGCTCGCCGGCCTACGGCTCTCCCAGCGTGCTCGTCCAGCTGTCCTGCCAGGTCCAGCTGATTCGCACGGTCAATCGCGCCGTGTTCCGGCCCCGGCCTCGGGTGGACTCGGCGCTCGTACGCCTGCGGCGGGTCGCTCCCGCGCCAGCGGCGGGGCTCGCCCGGCTGGTGCGCGACGCGTTCGCGCACAGGCGCAAGCCGCTCGCGAGCTCGCTCGAGCTGGCGGGAGGCCAGTCGCGCGCTCAGGCGCGGGCGGCGCTCGAGCGCCTGGGGCAACCGCCCGACGCCCGGGCGGAGCGATTGGCGCCGGCGGACTTCGCCGCCCTTGCCGGTGAGTTGGAGGTCGCTTGACGCTTCGCGCGCCGGCCAAGCTCAACCTGTGCCTGTACCTCGGGCGGCCCCGTGACGACGGCCTGCACGAGCTGCACTCGCTGTTCTGCCCGCTCACGCTCTCGGATCGCATCGTGGTGAGGGATGCCGAGCGCGATGAGGTGGTGTGCGCGGAGGTCGAGGATCCGAACATCGTGGAGGGCGCGCTGGCCGGCCTGCGCGCCCGTGGTTGGGGACACGAGCCCGTCAGGGTCGAGATCGAGAAGCGAATTCCGGTGGCGGCTGGCCTGGGGGGCGGAAGCGCCGACGCCGCGGCGGTGCTGCGGCTGGCGCGCGAGGAGGTGGGCGAGGTGGCGAACCTCGCCGCGGAGCTCGGCGCCGACGTTCCGTCGCAGATCGATCCCGCGTTCGCGCTCGTTGGCGGCGCCGGCGAGGTCGTCGAGCCGCTGCCGCCGCCGGAGCACTTCGCCGTCGTGCTGGTTCCGCACGAGACCGGCCTTTCGACGGCACAGGTGTATGCGGAGGCGGATCGCCTGGGGCTGGGCAGGGACGCGGCCGAGTTGGATTCGATCGCCGCCGAGCTGCGACGGGCGGCCGGCCGCGGACATTCGCCGCTTGCCTATCGGGAGCTGCTCGTGAACGACCTGGCGGAGGCGGCGCTCTCGCTGCGGCCGGAGATCGGAGGCGCGCTGCAAGCCCTGCGGAGCGCCGGGGCGGAGGTGGCCCTGGTCGCGGGGTCGGGTCCCACCGCTTTTGGGATCTTCGAGGACATCGCGGCCGCGGATGCCGCAGCCGGGAGGCTGGCGCCGCGGTTCGCCGGGGCGATCGTCGCGGGACCGGATCCGGAGCCATGATCGAGGGCGGGGAGGGGAGCCGGCGGACCCGGATCATTCAGATCGCGGTGGTGCTGGTGGTCATCGGGGGGATCGTGGCGTTCAGCCAGTTTGCGCCGGACATCAGCCTTCAGAGCGCGCTCGACACGATCGCGAGCAAGCTGGGGAAGCTCACCTACCTGTTCGTGGGGTTGGCGGCGTTCCTGGAGACGGGCGCGTTCATCGGCCTGGTGGCCCCTGGCGAGACCGTCGTGATTCTCGCCGGGGCGGTGGCGGGACAGGGGGAGACGTCGGTCGTTCTCACGATCGGGATCGTGTGGGTCTGCTCGTTCTCGGGCGACTCGGTGAGCTTCCTGCTCGGGCGACGGCTCGGGCGCGGGTTCATCCTGCGCCACGGGCCGAAGGTGCGGATCACCGAGGAGCGGTTCGCCCGCGTGGAGGACTACTTCTCACGACACGGCGGGAAGACGATCCTGATCGGGCGCTTCATCGGGCTGGTGCGCGCCCTCGCCCCGTTCATCGCCGGGAGCTCGGAGATGCGCTACTCGAACTTCCTTCCGTTCAGCGTGCTCGGCACCGGGCTGTGGTCGGCCGGGTATGTGTTGCTCGGCTACTTCGCGTCGCGCAGCCTGGACGCGGCAGCGCACGCCGCCGGCCAGGGCACGCTGTTCTTCGGGATCGCGATCGCCGTGATCGTGGTGGTCGTCTGGGGGGTCCGGTTCCTGCGGAAAGGGGAGAACCGGCGGCGGCTCGTCGCCGCGATGGAGCGGCGGCCATGGCTTCGTCCCGTCCTTGTGCTCGGGCGTCGGCTCCAGCCGCAGGCGCGGTTCGTCATCGGCAGGATCACGCCCGGCGGGCTGGGGCTGGAGTTCACCACCGTGCTCGCCGTCCTGGCGGTGGCGGTGTATGTGCTCGTCCTCTACACGATGACGATCTCGGGCGATCCGGGGCCGACGCCGGGCGATCAGACGGCGCTGGACCTGGCGAACGATCTGCACGCGGCGTGGCTGACCGACGTAGCGAAGGTCGTTACGGAGCTTGGGTCCTCCGTGGTGATCCTGCCGGTCATGGCGATCGCGACGTTGCTGTTCGTCTGGCACCGGCGCTGGGCCGAGGCGGCGGTGCTGGTGATCGCGGTGGCGATCATCTACGTGGGGGTGGGGGAGCTGAAGGGCCTGACGTCGCGGCCGCGGCCTCCGGACCCGCTGACGAGCGTCAGCGGCTCCGGGTTTCCCAGCGGTCACGCCGCCCACTCCATGCTGTATCCGTGGCTGGCCGTGACGCTCGCGATCCGATTACGACCCGGAATGGTCGGCGGGACCGCGCTGCTCGTCACCGGGTTCGCGCTGGCCGCCCTGGTCGGCCTTTCGCGCGTCTACCTGCGCGTTCACTACCTGAGCGATGTGACCAGTGGCTGGGCGCTGGGCGCGGCCGCGTTTTGCGCCTGCGCCGCCGTCGCGATGGTCGTCACGCACTTACGCCACAATTCCGCTCGTGATGTTGTCCCTGGGGATCGGGACTGAGTACTTCCTGTTCGGCGGCGCGGGCGTCGTCTGCCTGCTCGCGTTCACGGCGCTGATCCTGGTGCCGGCGATCGGCGCCTACGGCCGCACGTGGGAGAAAGCGACGGCCGTGTTGCTGTCCGTGTTCGTGCTGGTTGTGCTGGTCCTGATCGGCGTCGCGATCGGCGTGCTGATCGTCTACTACTGGCCGCAAATAACGGAGGCGATCCCCGGGCTCGGCTGAGAATTCCGGCCTGGAGGCCCGGGTTCCGCCTACCATGCTTCGGTGACCCCGGAGCAAGCGGCGCGAAAAACCCCTGCAAACGAGGACTCCGAGAGTCTGCTGGACGCCCTGTCGGCGGCGATCGAGTCGGGCGCCGGCCTGCCGGCGGTGACTCGTGCCGCGGCGAAGGCGCTGGGGGCGAGCGTGGCGCTGATCGACCGCTCGAGCGCGGTGCTCGGCGTCGCCGCTTCCTCGCAGGCGGAGGAGGGCAGGCTGCTCTCGGGCGAGGACGATGTGGCGAGCACCGAGCTGCGGGTCGCGGATGCGGTCGTTGGGGAGCTTCGCTACCGGGCGCGCACCGATCCACCGGCGCCGATGGTCACGAGGATGGTCGCGACGCTGCTCGCGCTGGAGGTCGAGCGATCGCGATCTCCCGAGTGGGCCAGCGACGAGGCCGCGGCGGCGTTCGTTCGCGCGCTACTGGATCGCAAGGTCACGGACCGCGGGGACATCGTGGCGCGAGCGGCGGAGCTGGGTGCGACCGTCGAAGGTGGCGCCGGCGTGATCGTCGCGCGGGCGGCGCCGCTCACCGCTCAGACGGGGGATTGGCGCGGGCGGGTGCTGACCGTCGCGATGCGGTCGCTTCGCGCCGTGGGGGCCGGGTCGGTTGGCGCGCTGGGTCAGGGTGAGGCGGCGGAGGTGGTGGCGATCGTGCCGGCGGACAAGGACGCTCAGCTCGCCCGCGCGGCACAGGCGCTGGAGCGAGAGCTGGGGGCGGCGCTGTCGGGATTCGGCATCACGGTTGCGCGAAGCCGCCTGGCCGAGGATCCCGTCGACCTCTATCGAGCCGGGAGAGAGGCGGAGCTGGCCGCCAACGTGGCCGAGGCGGAGGGGCGCTCGATGCTCGCCTTCGAGGACACCGGTGCCTACCGGCTCCTGCTGCCCGCGATGAGCGAGGACCCGGCCGAGCTGGAGCGCTTCTACCAGGAGACGCTGGCGCCGCTTGCCGCGTACGACGAGCAGTACGAGACCGAGCTGGTGGGAACGGTTGAGACATACCTGGAGAACGACGGCAACGTCGCGCAGACGGCGGCCCGCCTGTTCACGCACCGGCACACGGTGCGGTATCGCCTGGAGCGGGTCAAGGAGCTGACGGGGCACGACATCGGATCGAGCGAGGGCCGCGAGAAGCTGAGCCTGGGGCTCAAGGCGATGCGGGTGCTGGGGATCGCGAGCGCCGCGGGGCCGGCGACGGAACCGGGCGCCGAGGGTGGCCGGGTGCGCCCGCCCGCGGAGGACTAACTGGGGCGGGGGGCCGTGGCCGGCGCTTGGATCGACGTGTCGGTCCCGGTTCACTCCGGGATGGTGCACTGGCCGGGGGATCCCGAGGTGACGATCGAGCGGGTGACGAGCATCGCCGAGGGGGCGGAGGCGAACGTCACCAGGCTCGACATGAGCGCGCACACGGGCACGCACATGGACGCGCCGCTGCACTACTTCGACGACGACCCGGGCATCGAGGCGCTGCCCCTGGAGATCGCGATGGGGCCCGCGCGCGTGATCGGCATCCCGGGCGAGGAGCCCATCGACCGGGGACAGCTGGAGAGCTTGGACATCCGGGGCGGCGAACGGATCCTGTTTCGGACGAGGAATTCCGATCGGCCGTGGGCGGAGCGGGACTTCGACCCGGCTTTCGTCCACTTCTCGCTCGAGGCGGCCGAGCTGCTCGGGGAGGTGGGGGTCGCGCTCGTCGGGGTCGACTACCTGTCGGTCGGCGGCTACCGGAGCGACGGAGCTGAGACGCACCGAGCGCTGCTCGGGGCGGGCGCCTGGGTGGTCGAGGGGCTGGATCTCTCGATGGTCGAGCCCGGCGACTACGAGCTCATCTGCCTGCCGGTCAAGCTGGTGGGAAGCGACGGCGCCCCCGCGCGGGCACTGCTGCGGCCGGCCTGAGCCCCATTCACGCAGTTTGCTGGATTGGGGACGCTATGGCGTACCCAAACCATCAAACGCTCGTGGCGGCTACGAGGCGAGCTCCGCGATCGGGACATCCTGGTCCGCCAGGCGGGCGCGTTCGACGGTGGCGCCAGAGCGAATCAGGGCCTGAATGTCGTCGATGACGTCCCAGACGTTGACGTTCATCCCCGCCACCACGCGGCCGCCCGCGACCCAGAAGGCGACGAACTCCCGTGCGTCGACGTCGCCGCGGAAGACGACCTCGTCCCACTTGGTCGCGTACCCGGCGTACTCCATCCCGACGTCGTACTGGTCGGAGAAGAAGTACGGGACGTTGTCGTAGGGGGCCTGGTGACCGAGCATGTTGCGCGCGGCGGCCGGTCCCTGGTTCAACGCGTTGGCCCAGTGCTCGACGCGGATGTGCTCGCCGTAGAGCGGGTGAAGCGCGTTGGCGACGTCGCCGGCGGCGTAGATCCCGGAGGCGCTGGTCTCCAGGCGCTCGGTGGTCACGATCCCGTTGCCCAGCTCGAGGCCGGCTGCCTCGGCGAGCTGGGTGCGCGGCGCGACGCCGACGCCGACGACCACGAAGTCGGCATCGATCGAGCGCCCATTGGTGGTGCGGACGGACTCCACCGCGCCTGAGCCCTCGAACGATTCGAGGTTCGTGTCGGCGAGGAGCTCCACGCCGTGGTCGGTATGGATGTCCCGGTAGATCGCGCCGAGCTCGGGGCCCAGGACGTGCTCGAGCGGCAGCGAGGACCTCTCGAGGACGGTGACCTCGCAGCCCTTCGTGCGGGCCGATGCGGCAACCTCGGCGCCGATCCAGCCGGCGCCGATGGTCACGAGCTTCCCACCGGCGTCGATGCGGTCGGCGATCGCTTCGCTGTCGGCGATCTCGCGCAGGTAGAGGATCCCGTCCAGGTCACCTCCGGGAACGTCGAGGCGGCGGGGCTCGGCGCCGATGGTGAGCAGCAGGCGGTCGAAGCCGATGCGCTCGCCGCCGGCCAGGACGACCTGTGAGGCGGAGGGGTCGATCGACTCGACCTCGGTTGAGAGGCGGAGCTCGATGTCGTTCTGCTCGTAGAAGCCCTCGTCGTGAACGTAGGGCTTGTCGGCGGTCTCGCGGCGCAGGTAGTCCTTGGAGAGCGGCGGGCGCTCGTAGGGGCGCTCGGCCTCGGCTCCGATCAGGATCACTCGGCCGTCGAATCCCTCCTCCCGCAGGGTCTCGGCGGCCTTGGCGCCGGCGAGGGCGGCTCCGACGATCAC
>Ga0126304_10001858_pt1 | contig 10176 bp, 8 predicted proteins | sample Plot25_FD_92538 | JGI IMG/M metagenome (GOLD analysis project Ga0126304, IMG submission 92538) | Serpentine soil microbial communities from UC McLaughlin Reserve, CA, USA - Plot25 | ecosystem: Environmental > Terrestrial > Soil > Grasslands | place: USA: UC McLaughlin Reserve, Lake County...
AAAGCCATCGCTGCCGCTAACCAGGCTTTGGAATATATCCAGGCTGCACAAAACAAGGACCAGTTGAATCCACACAAGGGAGAAGCACTTGTTGCACGTGCCTATTCGCATTTCATGTTGGTTACTCTCTTTGCAAAAGCATATGATCCGGCTACTGCTGCATCTGATCCGGGTATCCCTTATGTAACAGCTCCGGAAAAAACTATCCTTGCACAATATGAGCGTAAGACAGTTGCCTATGTTTATGAAATGATTGAAAAGGATCTGAAGGAAGGCTTGTCACTGATCAATGACCAGATTTATGGAACAGCACCAAAATTCCATTTCAATAAAAAAGCTGCTGCTGCTTTTGCTACGAGGTTTTACCTGTTCAAGCGTGATTACAACAGTGTGGTAAATTATGCAACACAGGCACTAGGTACTACACCCACTGAAAGCTTGCGGAACTGGAATACGACACTTACCAGTCTACAGTATTACGAACTGCAGGCAGAATACACTAAATCATCTGAGCAGGGCAATTTGTTGTTGCAGGAAGCGAATTCCATTTGGGGAAGAGCGTATCCATCGATTCGGTATGGCTTAGGTCAGGATGTTGCTAACAGGTTATTGTTGTCGCGCAATGTGACGGGCTGGATATATGCGTATGATCTGTATGGCGCGAGTCCTGAAGTTTATAATATACCTAAGTTTTACGAGCACTTTGTACGGGAAAATTTAAATGCGAACTCAGGTCAGCCTTATAACACGATCCCGTTATTCACTGGTGAAGAGGCTCTTTTAAACAGATCTGAAGCTTTTGTGCGCCTTAATAATTCAAACGCAGCCATTAACGATATGAATGCGTTTGTCAGTAAGAATATTGATTCGTACGATCCTGCAACTGACGATGTGAACCTGCAGAAAATTCTTGCTTATTATGGCGGCTCAGCTACCAACGCCATGATCATGGCGGTGCTGGATTTCAAACGCGCATTTTTTCTTCATGAGGGCATGCGATGGTTTGATATCTTAAGATTGAAAATTCCTGTGGTACACATGACAAAGGAAGGTCAGCGAATTGAACTGACGCCCGATGATAAGCGTCGCATACTACAGCTGCCCCCATTGACAAAGCAGGCAGGATTGGAACCAAATTCACGATAAATAGTTACACCAATTTTTGAAAAAAGAAACGAGTATGAAATTTCTAAATAAATTATTGCTGATAAGCTTCGTGGTTTTGACAGTTGCTTCCTGCAAGAAAACAGAAGACCTGGATTTGCCGCAGCCTGTCGGTTTGGGTGGCGACATAGTAGCGCGTAATGCCATCGACAAATGGCTGCTTGACAGCCTGACGACGCCTTACAATATTGCGGTTAAATACAGGTGGGATCCGTGGGAACTGCAACTGGATAAGACCCTGACGCCGCCCGATGAAAGCAAGATCATCCCTGCGATGACGGCCATCAAACGGGTATGGATAGATCCTTACAATGCCGAAACAGGAAGTGATCTTTTCATCAAGAAATACTCCCCCAAACAATTGGTACTGGTAGGAAGTGTTGAATACAATTATAATGGTACCGTACTACTGGGTCAGGCAGAAGGCGGAAACAACATTTCTTATTTTGATATCAATCAAAACTTCGACAAGAACAATGTGACTTCTATTCAACGCATGATTCAAACCTCGCATCACGAATTCGGGCATATTCTACATCAAAATGTGTTTTATCCCCAGGATTTTAAGTTCATCTCATCGAATCTCGGCCTTCCAGGATTTACGGCAACCTGGTTTAACGTGTCCCCAGACGAGGCGTTGCAATGGGGTTATATCACACCATACTCTATGGCGAGTTCAGATGAAGACTTTGTTGAGATGATCGCTAACATGCTGATGCTTGGTAAAAGCCGGTATGAAGAGCTTGTTGCGTCGACAAATACAACTGCACAACAGGCATTGCGCTCCAAAGAACAAATTGTTGTAACCTACATGCGCGATGTTTGGAACATTAATTTTTATAGTCTTCAAACAAGAGTTCAGGCGGCATTGAATGCCCTTGTGCCGCCACCGTCGATCCATGATGCGTTCGGCTTTGGTAAAACATACGGAAGAGCAAGCATGAATCCAACTTCGCCGTTGATTCCTCAACCCGCTGCGTTTATGACGATCTACAATTCCGCGAAAACAGGATTGGCTGCGGTTGGCGGCGCCGGAAGAGTGCTCGACTCTTTCGCTGTTATTCCTAATTCAGCAGCTACTTCATTAGTAAGAATATATTACAGGAATACCGCAGGAAATGCTTTCCAGGCGAACTATCAATTTGGCGTTACGAAAGATGCAGCTAACGTTTACACCTATACTTATCAGGGTGCTGACGCAAATGGAGGTGTGATTCAAACCGGGGTAACACCATTGCTTAACTATTTTTCAACCAATAAGTTTATATTATCATGGTATCGTGATCCAAGCGTTTCCCTATATCCGAGGATACAGTTCACACCACAGGCATCGCCAGGGACATATTTCCTGGCCAGGCTTTTCTAACCAAATTATTAAGTAGCAATTATGAAACAAGTACTGAGTTATATATTCGCTTTTTCGGTTATCCTCAGTGGATGTAATAAAGACACCGACCTTCTTTTTGATAAGTCGGCGGACGAACGTATCACCGAAACCCTGAACAATTATCAATCGGCGTTATCGCAAGCTCCCGGCTGGAAATTATTTGTGTATCCTGCCGGATTGCAAAGCCAGGATATAGAAGTTGGTGGACTTACGTACTATGTTAAGTTCACAGCCGACAATCGCGTAACAATGGTGTCTGACTTCGTTATTACTATGGCTGATGTTCCAAAGGCAAGCGGTTACCGGTTAAAAGCCACACAACGTCCCTCCCTGATATTTGACACCTACAGTTATATCCACGTTGCGGCAGATCCAGATCCAGATGTTTCTTTCAGTCCTACGCAGCAAGGAGGTTTTGGTTGGGGAACAGATTTCGATTTTTCTTTTACTGACGTTACACCCAAAGACACTATCAAACTGAAAGGAAATTTTAATAACAGCGACGCTGTCCTTATTAAAGCAACACAGGCAGAAATCGATGCTGCTTTTGGAGGCAGATTGGGTGATATAATGACATTCACATCCGACTTCGTAACGAGTACCCCTTTTCTCTCCTTCCCTGCATCGGATAACTCGAGGATTGGAGTTTCCCTGAATTTTTTTCTTTACATAATCAACTTTAGCTACTTAACCTCGGGAAGCCTGGTGACTGTTTCAGCGCCTTTCAGTCATACCACATACGGTCTTCATTTCAAGGAACCTGTTTCCGTCGGCGGTTACGTGTTCCAGGATTTGTATTGGGATGATGTAGCGAAGCTTTATTATATCAAGGTGGGAAGCGGCCGGGTGAATATTACTGGTTCTACTACACCATTATTTCCCCTCCACGTCGTACTCGGAAAATCTATCACCACGATCAGCGTTCCTACAACTCCTTTGGCGGGACAATCACCTCTGTTTACCACGAGGTACGCCACTGTGAAAGCAAATCTAAAAACAAGTGGCTATAATCTCGATCTTGGCGTGATGGATTTCATTTTCGATGACGCGAGCAAATTGATGGCCTGGAATACAGCTGTAACCCAAAACGGAATCCCATTCGTAATACAATACGTATATTCTTATACGCTATCAGGCAGTGGCATTGCGAAATTTACCCGGGTTTCCTCGAATGGTAACGGTGCCCTTCCAATCGTTGAAGCCAGCATGGCCCCGATCATGAGTTTTATTGATAACGACCAGTTCAAAATGGATTATTTCACTGGTTCAAGCCCGATACTGGGACAATTTATCAGTCAACAAAATTCTACATTCTTTTTTACAGGAAACCTTCAATAATAAGTTCCGAATACGTATGCAAAGAAAGGAAGGCGTTCGAAACATCTTTCTTTTTTGTACTAAATTATTATTCGAAAATGATGAGTAGCGCCTGATTTGAGCTGACCGTTTTATGCTATATTTATAGTGATAATATATCGGATGATTAATCGTTCTTAAGTAACTGCTTTCTATTATTAATAATCAAATTTAATTTCTTATGAGAAAGACATTTTCTACTATTCCCTCTGCCTTTCTGTTGGCAGTTGTACTATTCTTTTCATATTGTGGCAAAGACGGAGATACGGGACCGGCTGGCCCTGCGGGACCGGCGGGACCAGCTGGTGGACCTGGAGCGCAGGGACCGAAAGGCGATACTGGAACCGCCAATGTTATTTATTCAGCCTGGCTGGATGTTACATATGCTCCTGATACCATTCAAACTCCCCCTAACATTATTGACACGATTGGTTTCTTTGCGAATATTGCTGCCCTCAAGCTTACTAACGCAATATTAAACAGCGGAGAAATCAAAGTTTATATCAATGTAGGGACGTCAACAGCGCCGATCGTGTTCCCGCTGCCTTACTACGATGTATATTTTAATTTGAACATCAATCCAACATTTTTCCTTCAGACAATACAGCTCTATTCAAACGGAAATATTTCCACATTTACTTCGGGTGGGGTTAAGCGAAATCAATATCGGTATATCCTGATCCCCGGAGCAGTACCAGGTCAAAAAGCTCCAAAAGTAAATTGGAATAACTATGACGAAGTGAAGGACTACCTTGGGCTTTCGAATTAAAAGAAATTGAGTCTGACGGTCCCCATCTGACCAAAATGATAGAAGTGAAGAAATGATAACTTCAACTTATTGTTTCCTCACTTCTATGTTCTTTATTTCCTTTAGCCGGTGTAAAAACTCTTCCTCCCTGTGTACAGGAACGCCAACCAGGAAACGGCAAAACAATTGCATCTCCTGCTCGAAAATTGAACAATTAAGTTGTTTTGTAATTGTCATCACAGTGTTCACCTGGGTATAATCAAATTGTAAGTTGTAGCTGATCTCTATCGCCTTTTGAACAGTTGGAGTTACCTGTATGGCAATCGACGCTGCACTCTTATAAGCGCTGATCAATCCAGGGACACCTAGTAGCGTACCTCCAAAATATCGAACTACTACAATTAAAATATCAGTTAGTTCCTTGCTGTCGATCTGTCCAAGTATCGGTTTTCCAGCCGTGCCCGAAGGCTCGCCGTCATCACTCACGCGAAAATTATTCTTATCCTTTCCCAGGCGATAAGCAAAACAATGATGGGTTGCCTTCGGATGCTCCTTCTTGATCTCATCCATTTTAAGTTTGAACTCGGCAACGGTTGTGATAGGATATGTATAAGCGATGAATTTGCTCCCCCTGTCTTTATACTCAGCAATCCCCGATTTTTCGATCGTATAGTAGAACTCCTTTTCTTTCATTGTAGTTAGTTTATTTCAGCCTTCCTCTTTGTCTTCTTCATGTCTTCAGTTGTGTTCTTTGTGAACCCATTGATTGCATGATCAGGGAGGTCATAGTAGACACGACGGAAAACAGAAAGGACACAAAGAAAATCCATTATTATCCAAATGCAATCAATGCTATCGCGCCCAGCGATAACACGATACCAGCCCAGTTTAGCAATGACAATTTTTCACGGAAAAAAATAAATGCAACGACCGCACTGAATAATACGATACCCATGTTATTAATTGGAATAATGGCAGAGCTATTTGCGCTGTACATTTTTAGTACCCGCATCAGGCACCATATTGAAAAATAATTTGGAACCCCGATCGCTATTCCTCCAACTATTGCCTTCCAGGATAATTTTTGCTTTTTTTGTGCAACAAGAATTGCCAGTGCGATGCCCCCGACCGAGGCCGCAACTAGAAAAGCAGTGATCAGGTAATAATCATTGTTCGATCCATTCAAAAAAACGTGTTCAACATATTTGATCATGGTATCGAGCAAGCCGCTTCCAATAAAAAGAATTATGGGAAGAAACCAAATTAAAAATCCTGATGAGCCACCGCCTGAACTTGCAGAAGGCTTGTAACAAGTGAGAACTACAGCCACCAACGCCATTATTATTCCGATCGTTTTAAAGAGTGTGTTTTCTTCATTGTATAGATAGACTGAGAATATAAACGGAATTACCAATGAAAGTTTATAGGCAACTGATGCAACAGCGACGCCTATCTTCTGTGCAGTTGCCGCTACAAGATTAAACAGCAGCACAAAGACGGTGCCCATAACCAATGCCCAGGGAAACCATTTTTCGCCTGGTGTGGACCGGTTGATGGGAAAGCTTCCATTGACTATCCATCCTGTAACAACACAGGTGAAGTAGTTAAAAACAATGACCTGAAGATTATTTATGCCAAATTTCTCTACAACCTTAAAAGAAAGTGTTAACCATGAACTGAAGACGATACTGCCAATCAGGTAAAGCATTGATGGAATGTACGATTTACGATGTTAGATGTACATTGTGTAAATGATTTGCGAAGTAATGAATTTGATCCGACATAACTTCGTCCTCGCGCACAAGGGTATGATTATTTAGCAAAGGAGAAGCAAGACCATCCGGAACGTGCAATCCGGTGTTGGTGATTATTCTTGCTTCATCCCATAATCCTTCATCGATAAACGCTTGCAGAAGTTTTGCACCACCTTCAATCAAAACGCTTTGGATTTTTAATTGATATAGAGCATGAACCATTTGTTGCACAAGGCTTACATCATGAGTTACCTGGTAAAACCCAATACCGGCAGATGTCATCGGAATAGTGAAATCGGGCAGCTCGTGTTGTCTCGAATTAAAGATGATTGTGTAAGATTTACTATCATTAAACATTTTTAATCCTGCAGGCAGTTTAAGATCCATATCGACAACAAGTCTTACCGGTGATTTGCCCGGCCAATACCGGTTTGTTAAATCTGGATCATCCATCAATGCCGTATTTGTGCCCACTAAAATAGAAGCTTCTTCACTCCTCCACTTGTGAACTAACCTATTGGTATATTCATTACTAATGTAGAACCGTTTATTTTGAACGTCGCCGAAAGATGACCTTTTGGAAGAAAATCCGCTGGAGGTGGGCGTCGCTGCGATCTTTCCATTTTGTGACTGTGCCCATTTTAAAACAATATAGGGCCGGTGCTCTATGTGAAACGTAAAAAAACGTTTATTAAGCTCACGGCATTCATTTTCCAGCACTCCGGTTATCATTTCAATGCCTGCCGCCCGCAACTTTTCTATACCCTTGCCATTTACTTCGATGAAAGGGTCGCGGGAACCAATCACAACTTTCTCAATATTGTTTTTAATGATCAGGTCAGCACAGGGAGGCGTTTTGCCGAAGTGAGAGCAAGGCTCTAATGATACATAGAAAACCGACTCGGGAATCAAATCCCGGTCATTTTGGTTCACGGAATCGATGCAATTTACCTCGGCATGCGGCCCGCCATAATATTGATGATGTCCCTCACCGATAATCCTGTTATCGTGCACTAACACAGCACCTACCATCGGATTTGGGGCGACCTTACCGGCAGAGAGAGCGGCCAGGTCAATGCATCGTCGCATGAATATTTCGTGGGCGGCGAGTGATGAGTCGTGAATGGTCAATGGTGCGTGTGAATTTTTATTCGTACAAATATAACTGAATGATTTTTTGCCACGGATTCCAGCGTCTTGGAGGAGATGATTTATGGAGACAACATCCAAACCAGGAAGTCTTGCCACGAGTTAATTCCTGATAAATTCGTGCCGAACGCAACAAAAAGCATTTTCTTGTTGTACAGAATCCTTGACAAGCTCAGGACGCGGATTTAGCACGGATAAAAATCCGTGTCAATCCATGTAATCCGTGGCTGTCATATTTCACGAGAGCTATTTCTTTAATAAAAAGTGGCGTCAAGATTTCTTTTACAAATCATCGCCTTTACATTTACATTTATAAATGACCATTCACGAAGCGCAGCAGAGGTTAATTTTTCAGCTGTATGACATTTACGATAATAGAGAAGCCGCTAACATTGCCGACCTGGTAATGGAAAATATTACTGGGTGGAAAAAAATCGACCGCATCCTGAACAAACAGCTCCCTCTGCTACCCGATAAGGTTGAACTGTTGGAGAAATACACTGCCGACCTTCTCTTGCATAAACCCCTTCAATATATTTTGAACGAATCATGGTTCTTTGAATTGAAGCTATTCGTGAACGAACATGTCCTGATACCAAGACCCGAAACGGAAGAACTGGTGGAGTGGATTCTAAGCCAAGTCAAAAGTCGTCGAAAGCCAAATGAAGGCACTGAACTGAGTCGTCTTGCAATACTAGATATTGGCACTGGCAGTGGCTGTATTGCAATCGCATTGAAGAAACACTTACCATCGGTAGAGATAATTGCTTGTGACATCAGCAAAAATGCTTTGGAAGTAGCACAAAGAAATGCACTGGATCTTGAGGCTGATATTGGTTTCTTACATGTAAATTTTTTAGACGATACCCAATGGCAACAGCTTCCATCCTTTGATATTATCGTAAGTAACCCGCCCTACATTCCGTTAAAAGGTAAAGTAGGCATGCGTCCTAATGTGGTTCAATATGAACCGCATCTCGCATTGTTTGTGGAAGACACAGACCCGTTGATTTTTTATAACGCCATCGCGGAATTTTCAAGGGAAAAATTAAATGTCAATGGCAGCATTTTTGCCGAAATCCATGAAGAGTTAGCAAATGATGTAAAGCGAGTATTTGAAGAAAGTGACTTTGGAAATATCGATTTGAGGAAGGATATGCAAGGAAAGGATAGAATGATCAGAATAACGAAGTGAGTCGAAGCCGTTAATGCATGATATCGTTTCAGATTCTCCACACACGTAGCGCTACGGAGTCTGGACTGGATGTCACCCCTGCTCTTGATCTATTGACACGCGTTGGTACATTATATAACTTCTCTCCCCCTCTTTTTTGCAATATGCAACCAGGGATGAATTTTTATCAAGGGTAGAAACCACTGGGTAACTGGAGAAAACGTTATCCGGTGTTATAAAACCTGTTTTGACGTTCGTTCCCTCCGCTGTTCTGATTTGCAAACCAATTCTTTTATTCAGTTGATTAAGATGAGCAACAGCTTCATCCCATACAACAATCAAAGCTCCATCTGCGAACGACGCGAGTTGCGGATGCCGCCCTACACGGCTGATGCTGTCGTATCCCGTATAACTGGTCCCGTTGTCTGTCGTTTTTGTATAAAAGCTGCCAGTTTTTCCACCACCTGTGAACCATGCGAAATGTAATCCTTCTTCATTCTCTGTCATAGCAGGACCCGTATGTGGGCAGCCGTTAAGCACCCAGTGATCATCATTGATCTGCTTCGGTTCGCTGAATGATTCTCCTCCATCGATTGAAACAGTATGCACCATATCACGGATACTGTCCTGTATAATTCCACGGTACAGCATATGAATGTTATTTTTTCTATCTACGAACAACTCGGTTCTGCAACATTCACAACATGGCTGGCTGATCAGTTTTTCATTTTGAAAACCATCGCGGCCATTCGTGCTGGCGAAATAAAGTGCAGCGCCATCCTTTGCAGTGGTTACACGATTATCTAGCCAGATAATGGCAACCTCTCCATTCCCGAGCAACGCAACATCGGAGTAACGTTGATCATAAGCCGCCGTATCGCTAACCAATGGTTGAGCTTCGGTCCAGGTTTTTCCATTATCGAACGATTGTGCGTAATTTATCAAACCTGAAAATTTGTTCAATGGATTAGGATTACTAATGCCCCACACTGCCAAAATTTCTCCAGAAGGCTTGAAAATGACCTTGGGAATGTTCTCAGAATGGGCGTGTATGTTCACACTGGAAGGAATTGTAATTGGCGATCCAAATGTTTTCCCTCCATTCTCTGAAACCGCATAACAAAAAATCGCAGATGAATCGCTCAGATCCCGAACCCAACTCAATACGGTATTTCCTTTAGTATCTCGGGTGAGGTAGGGGGATGTTCCTGGCAATGAGTCTACCTGTATGGGCGATGATGGAGTAATCTGAACGGAACCTATATTTTGCTTACAGGAAACAATGCTGGCCAGGGAAATTGCGAAAACGAGAATCCCAATCTTGTTCATCTTAATGCCCTTTGAAAAGGTTGTTAAAATTGTATGAAAGCCCAATATTGATATTTCGTGGCTCGGCTAATGTGTAGCTATAACCAAACGAACTTTTACTAACGATATTTGCGTA
>Ga0126304_10001860_pt1 | contig 10175 bp, 8 predicted proteins | sample Plot25_FD_92538 | JGI IMG/M metagenome (GOLD analysis project Ga0126304, IMG submission 92538) | Serpentine soil microbial communities from UC McLaughlin Reserve, CA, USA - Plot25 | ecosystem: Environmental > Terrestrial > Soil > Grasslands | place: USA: UC McLaughlin Reserve, Lake County...
CAGACGAGGTGTACTCGCTGACGGCGTTCCTGCTCTTCATCAACGATGTGATTCCGGAGAACCAGGCGCTCGACCAGCAGAGTCTGCCCCAGATCAAGATGCCCATCGGCGACAAGTACGCCCGGCTACCTGATTGGAAGCCCAAGACGAAAAGGCTTCCGGGTTACCCGTACTAGACATTGGAGACATGTGTCGGCCTAGCGCGCGCGAGCGCGCAGCGCGGCGGCGGCAATAAATTGGAGATAGCTCGAACCGCCAACGGACAACCGCCGAAGACGGCGGCCCGAGCGAAGCGAGGCAAGAAAAAACAGAGACGTGATGTGCGCGAGCACATCGCCGGAGCTTCGCCGGAAAACGACACGAGAGTAGAGACCCCGTAAGACACGGCAACCGCCCTGCGCACGGGTGGGTCCAGAACGCGTCCACGCACGCGGCGATCAGACGCCGACCGCGATCGCTGCGGTGTCGTGCGAAATCTATGTCAAATCGAGCGACGACACACCAACTACGTCCAGTTTCCCCGTCGGCGTCAGGAGTCGTGTTTTTTATCTGCGATGCCGGTTGTCTGGGGCAATAGTCGCACTGTGGCGATACGTCGGCCGTCGCGCGCCTCGACGCGAAGCGTGCGGCCACCCATGACGACCTGCTCGCCCACCTCCGGAATGCGTCCGAGTTTCGCCGCAATCAGTCCACCAAGAGTTTCGACGCCTTCGCGGGACTCCTCGTCCAAGCGAAGGCCCGCGAGCTCCTCAAACTCCTCAACACGCATCAAACCGTCCAAAAGCACAGAGCCGTCCGCCTCAATCCCGCCTTCACGTATGGCGCCGTCGCCGGCTGCCGGTGCATCGTCGATGCGCCCCACTAACGCCTCGAGCAGGTCTCGCAGCGTCACCATCCCGCGCGTGCCGCCGTACTCATCGACGAGAATGGCGAGGTGGCTGCGGTTCGACCGCATATCCTCCAGCAGTTCGGCTGCGTACTTCATATCAGGCACCATCAGGGGAGCGCGGATGAGCGCTCTCAGGTTGAATGCGTCGGGTGCCGTATTGCGGTGCCTGAACAGCTCGCGGAGATGCAGAATCCCGATGATGTTGTCCAGAGTGCCGTCATAGACGGGAAGTTGACTGTGACGCGTCGTCTCAGCCAGCTTTAAGAGAGTCTCGAGGGTGACCGTGATGGGAACAGCCTCCATCTCGGTACGGGGCGTCATCAGTGCGGCGACGGTGAGATCGCCGAAGGCGAAGGCGCGCTGGGCGATGCGAGCCTCCGCGACATCCACGACGCCGGCCTCTTGCATACCGGTGACGAGCAGCCGCAACTCCTCGACCGAGTGGACCATCTCGTGACCGCTGGTCGGTTGTAGTCCGATTAGTCTGAGACTGCGGTTACCCACTGCGTTCAGGGCCGTGATGGGCCATTTGAACACTGCGTGGAAGACCTGTATGGGGCGAGCTACCCACAGCGTTGTGCTTTCGGGCCGCTGCAGCGCCAGCCCTTTGGGCGCCAATTCTCCGATCACGATGTGCAGCCCGGTGATTGCCGCGAAGGCGACCGTAATCGCGATGCCGTGCGCCGCCATCGGCGCGAAGCTGGCAACCAGTACTGTCAGCGGCGGCTCCAGGAGATGCGCCAACGCGGGCTCGCCAATCCATCCGAGGGCTAGCGACGCCAGCGTGATGCCAAACTGGGTGGCCGCGATATAACTGTCCAGGTGTGCGACGACGTTCCTGGCAGCTACGGCGCCAGTGCGTCCCTCTTGAACCAATTGCTCGAGACGCGAGCGACGAATTGCGACGATGGCGAATTCCGTCGCGACGAAGAAGCCGTTGGCCAGCACCAGCAGGAACACAGACGCCAAGCCCACAGTCGAGGACAATTCCATATGGCATTGTGGCACCTCCCGATGCGAGGATCGGCACGTTCAGCGACCCGCCACAGATCGACGATGTGGCTGGCCTGACTCTCGAGGAAGGGGACCTGCGACGCCTCCAGGAGTGCCGTATCGAAATGCGGCGTGCAACTCTCGGCGGAAGGTATCGAACAATTCGTGCGGACCCTGGACTGGCGCGCCGCCGACACAACAGCGCGCGCGACCCGAGGGCAGCCGCACTGATGAAGTATGCAGATACCTCACCGCGTCTCGACTCAGGACGGAATTCGCGGCACTGGTCGACAGCGATCGGTGACATGGCGTCACCTCGATGACCTGCGCCGGCACGTTCTGGAGTGCCCACACGATCGCCTTGGCAGCACCGATGTGATCTACTGGTCAAAAGAACGCGTATACAAACGTCCCGTCATCAGTGTCACTCATCTGTCGATCATGCGTCAGGCCGATGAAGCGCGAATACGATTGCGATCGCCTCGAAGCAGATTTACGCGATGCACTACTTCGACGCGTCATGGGGTCTCACGCTTCTCGTGCCAGACGGCTCGTCCTCATCGCCGGCCACGTATGTTGTGTACTTGAATCGCTCACGCATCGACCTGTTCGACCGGCGTCTTCGGGGGTTTCGCCCGTCGAATCGTCAGCGGCAGGCCACGGTCACTGGTCGGCACGCAGCTCGCTCGACTGCAACGCACGCTGGGTTCCTGATCGTGCGCCCAGGCGGCCCGCGTCAGTTGAGCTAGCACAAACCCTGAGCTTCCAAAGCGTCCGCCACTTCGAATCTGGCTCGGCTCTTGCGACACAGGACAAGGTGGATGCTCAGCGGCGGAAGCCTCACCATGCATTGCCGATCGTCTCGATTGTGCTGGCGTGCGCCTCGGCAGAGGCGTGTGCGCGAGCGCTTGATCGCCCTATTCAGCAACCAACCTCGTCCACCACTCAAGCACTCTGGCGATCCCCGGTGGATTTGGAGTCACGGGACGTTTTCTATGGCCCCGGTGGTGTCCGGCTCATGCCTCGCGCGCGCACGTACAGGTTCCTCGCACACAAGACCGCAGGCACTAACAAAGGCTATGACGTGCGAGACGCCCAGGGGCGGCTCTGGGCCGTAAAACTCGGCAACGAAGCGCAGCCTGAGGTTGCCGTGTCGCGCATCCTCTGGGCGATCGGGTTCCATCAACCGCCGGTCTATTACATCAAGCACTGGCAGTTGTCGGGCGGCGATACACAAGAGCAGCCGCCGGCGCGTTTTCGAGCCGAGTTCGGGAGCCACGAGGTCGCTGGCGAATGGTCGTGGTACGACAATCCATTCATCGGCTCTCGCCCATTTTCCGCACTCGTCGCGGTAAACGTTCTCCTGAATAACTGGGACCTGAAGACGTCGAATAACAAGATCTACACCGTAGCCGCCGGTCACGGTAAAACCGAACGTCGGTACGTCGTGCGCGATCTCGGAGCATCGCTAGGCAAGGCGCGCCAGCCTCGGCTGCTGACGTGGTTCCCCTTCATGCGGCAGATGCAGGGCAGCAAGAACGATCTGGAAGACTTCGAGGCGCGGGGATTCGTACGAGCCATTGACGGGGAGACCGTCGAATTCGACTACCGCGGACTGGATAGCAACTTGGTGAACAGTGTTGCCGTCGACGACCTCCGTTGGACCTTCACGTTGTTGTCGCGCCTGTCCCAGAAGCAGTGGCTCGACGCATTCCGCGCCGGCGGCTACTCAGCCGACGAGTGCGAGCGCTACGTCAAGAAGATCCGCGAGAAACTTGCCCATGCCCGTAGCCTCATCGAACGCCGCTCGTGACACGTGACGTGCACAGCGATGTCGAGCCATCACCAAGACGCTCGGCTCCCATGCCGAATCGACCTGGGAATCTCATAACCTGTGTCGGCGCGGTGCTCGTTGTCCTTGCGACATGCGCTACACGCCTCGAGGCATCCTATCGTTGCGCGCCACAGCCGGTCACGCTGGTCGCAGCCGCGACCAGCGACCAACTGACACCACAGGATCATATGACGGTCGCCAGCTTGAACATTGCTGGCGACGCGCGAACTGCAGATACGCTAGCAGTCTGGGCGCGAGAACGAGCGGTCGATGTCCTCCTGCTCCAAGAGGTCGGTAATCGTTCTGATGACGGCACCTCGTTCGTGGCGGCGCTGAGCAACCGACTCGGCTACCACTTCGCCTACGCACCCGCCGATCGCCTGAGCAGCACGCACACACAGGGCCTCGCGATCGTGAGCCGCCTTCCTCTGGACTATGCGCACGCGTACCCGCTGACGTACCATCGCCTTCGTTTCAGATCGCGATGCAGAATTGCGCTCGCGGCCAGCGTGCTGACAAGTGACGGTCCGGTCCGGCTCATGAACGTGCACCTTGACACGCGCATCAACAGCCGACAACGACTGGCGCAATTGGCGCCCCTCCTCGACGCGCTCGACGCTGCAGATGGCCCACAGATCATCGGCGGTGATTTCAACACGATGAACATCTGGTGGTTACGCACCATGTGGCCGTTTCCCTATTTGCAGCGCCAAGTTGCAGCAGTCCGAACGCGGTTGGCCGGAAATGGGTTTCACACGCCCTTCAGACAAGGACGGCCGACGTTCAGGTTTCTCGGCCTTCCACTCAGACTGGACTGGCTCTACCTGAAAGGACTCGAAGCCGTCGACTGGAACGTAGACACGGTTCGCTTCACCGATCATCGCGGCATCTGGGTACGCGCGACGATGTTGAAGCGAAGAGACGTCATGGAGCGTTGACGAAGACACTGACGACAAGACAGTGCCGCTGGTCGTCGCCAGAGTCCCTCCGCAAGGTGATTCTCTCGATCGCGATACACTGGACCAGCTTGCCAGTGCGAGATCGATGTATGAGGGAGGGGCATGTATTCACGTCGATGGCACAAATTCGCCGCCCGAGCTGCAGTAGTTTTTGTCCTCTCGATCACCGAGGCCAGCGGCTCCGGATTTGCGCAGACCGCCGAGGGCTCAGCCGACCAACAACAGACCCATGATCCCAGCGAGCTCGCGCCGGCCCCCTCGACATGGAAGGGCGCGGTCACCGATTCCATTCGGCTGCTGTTCCTCGAGCACACAACTCGGGTGGCCTTTCAGGACAAAACCCGGCGCGAGCTGGGTGGCCCATTCTTCAGCGACTACTTCCGCTCGGTGCGGATGCCGAAGACGTGGGGCGATGGCGACAGCTGGCGCGTGAATTACGTCGGTCACCCGATACACGGGGCGGCATCAGGGTTCATTTGGCTCGATCACGAAGACGGTGCTCACGATCCGAAGATTGGGTTCTCAAGGGAGTACTGGACCAGTCGTGGACGCGCTACTGCCTGGGCGGCTGTCTATAGCGTACAGTTCGAGTTTGGCCCCTTGAGCGAAGCGTCGCTCGGCAACGTGGGCTTGCGGCCGAATACTACCGGTTGGGTCGACCACATCGTGACGCCGGCTGGCGCGCTTGGCTTCATGGTGGCCGAGGACATTCTCGATCGTTATCTGGTTTTGAGAATCGAGTCGTGGACCGAGAATCGCGTTCTTCGCGTACTCGCACGAATGGGGCTCAATCCGAGTCGGACACTGTCCAACACAGCGCAAGGACGAGCGCCGTGGTCACGGCCGGTGCGCCGACTTAGGTAATCGAATACCCGACCGAGTTCGTTCGATGGGCGTGCACGCGAGCGCCGACCTGCTCGTCGCGTAAGCCCTAGCGAAGGAGCTGGGAGTCCGGCTCGGCTACGGGACGCGCCGAGGTTATGCTCACGTCGGCCTCGCAGGAACAGTCGGGCGAAAGGTTCCGAAGCAACATCTGGTAGTTCAGCGTATAACCCGCCTCGATGGTGGCATACCCGGCGATTGAGAACGGACCCACGATTGTCTGAGGCGGTCTGCTGCGGTCCGTGCTTCCCTTCGTGCGTATGCCGATCTGGATGAGCAGATCGGTCACCCGCACAGCGCCATCGTTCAGCACGTCGAACTTGAGCACGGTGGAGGGCGTCGGAACGTCGGGTGGTGCCGCTTCGAGACGAACGTTCTTGATCCGCAGCGCCGAATCGGGGCCGCGCTGTTCGAGAGTCGAGTCGAGATGCTTCGGCAATGCCGGTGTGTCTCCGACGACCAGAGACCGGCGCGTGCGCGGGCCGATCTCTGCCTGAACGCTTCCAACCCACACGAATGCGACGCTGCAGGTGAGTGCGAAGATCGTGGATATGTTCATTGCCGCGCCGTGTCAGGGTAGAGCCGCCACAGGGTCGCCGTCAATGATCCGGTCGGTTTACAAGGCTCAGCTAGCCCATCTTCTCGATCGCGGCTGTCATGATGGGCGACGTGATCAGGACTCTCGATGACGAAATGATTCACCAGGCCGAACACGAACGCTCCCGTCATTGAACATGCGATCGTCCACTGACCTGCCGTCCCGGTGTAGCGCGTCATGGCAAGGCCGGCGAGCGGCGCGGCCACGATGACGATGCCGATGAATGCGGCCGACACGGTCGATAGAGGCACGGCGGCGATCGCGTGCGCACGTCCGTGCAACAGGGTGACGAGCAGATGCGCAAGAATGACGACGGCGAGCCATCCGCCAGCGCCTCGATGCGTTTCCATGCCTGAAGACGAGTGAAGGTGACGAAACGTGACAGCTCAGGTCAGACAGTGACGGAGAGAAAATGTGCCGCTGGCGCTTCGCGAGAATCGGGCGCGCGAACGGGTGTACTTGACGATCAGGCCGCGAAGCCGTTGAATCGAGTTGACTTCCAAACATGGAGGTTGGCCATGGAGACGCCACCGGGCAAATGCGGGTGCATCCTCGCGCTGCATCGTCTTCGAGGATGCAACGGGGCGCCCGAGACTATTTCCTGCTTAGAATCAGAGGCAATTCGATGAACCTCGCGGAGGAGGACAGCGGTAGTCGTGTGGTCGAAAACGAGTGTTCCTTCTTGAACAGCCATCGCTCTCCACGGGTATACGCTTCGCTCACTGGTAAAGAAGAGGTCTCGAAAAGTGTGTTGGCGATCCTGGCGATGCCTACGACAGCCGCAAGGAGAATCGATGACGATTCCGATGATCAAACTCGGCATGCTCGGCTTGGGACGCGGCCTGGCAAGTCGTGCAGGAGCATGCTGTGCAGCTCGCTGCCGCAGGCCCCGCGATCACCGTTGGAGGCGCCGGCCCGCGCGACGCGGAGTGGGTGAAGGCGCCGTCGTGGCACACGAACGCGCAGCGGATGTCAGATGCGGGCGTAGCGGCGTTGAACGCCGCGAAGAGTAAGGACTTGAAGGCGCTCGTCACCGCCAACGGGCAACTGGTGGAGGCCTGCGAACAGTGCCACAAGGAGTTCAAACCGGATCTGCCAACCGAAGGGGTCGTTCACTCTCACGCGCACTAAAGGCGGGGCGCATCACGTCCTCGCGGCAACCCCGGAACTCGTCACCTCACCTACCTGAGTGCCGTCGTGATTCTGTCAAAGGACTCTTCCTGGAGATCGCCACCCGGCGAGAGCAGTTCGCCGCCGATGTCCTCTCGCACGCACAGCGACTCGGCGGAGCCACCGAGTCGGAGGGGAGTCTTGCCGGCGCTCTGCGCGGGGGGGTGACGCTCAAAGATGCCGTGGGCGGGCACGACGATGCGGCGATCATCCGTGAAGCCGAGCGCGGCGAACGCAGCATGCCCTCGCGGCCTAGGAGGAAGCCCTCGAGGGCATGCTGCCCCCGGCGGCGGGAGAGGTGATCGAACGGCAGTGCGCCAAGTGCGGTTCAGGAGGGCGTGGTATCGACACGAGACGCTGTACGAACGCAGCTGGACGGCCGGCTCGCGAACCTGCTCCGTCGGCGCCTGGACGCGATGGTTCTCGACAGATCCCTCGAGCGCGAAGAGACATAAGTCTAGCCGCGTCACGCGAAGGGCATGTCCACGTCTTTCCAACTCTGTAGCATGAGCATGTAGTTCGCGCGCTCGTAGGCCTCGGGGTCGGGCACCCTGAGGAAACTGAGGTTGCCGCGCATCACCGACAGCGACTCCCATTCGTGCTTCTCCATCCACGCCATCAGGTTCGCGATCAGTGTGCGGAGGTACTGCGGCCCGTTCATCAGCAGCGCCGAGACGACCTGAGTCGCGTGCGCACCGGCCATCGTCGCCTTGATGATGTCCTCGGCGGTGTGAACGCCGCCGGTGACGGCCAAGGAGCATTGGATCCGTCCGGACAGGATCGCAGTCCAGTGCAGCCTCGGCAGCAGTTCGGCGGACGAGGACAAGTGGAGGGTCGGCGACACGGCCAGCTCCTCGATGTCGAGATCCGGCTGGTAGAACCGGTTGAACAGCACGAGGCCGTTCGCACCGGCCCCATCGATCTGCGCCGCCATGTGCCCCAGAGCGGTGTAGCTCGGCGACAGCTTCACGGCGATCGGAATCCGGACCGCGTGCTTCACGGCCTGGACGACATCGATCGTCTGGCGCTCGATCTCCGTGCCCGTGATGTCGAGCCTGGTGGCGACGCGATAGACGTTCAGTTCGATCGCATCGGCACCAGCCTGCTCCATCAACCGCGCGTACTCCAGCCAGCCGCCTGCCGTCGTTCCGTTCAACGACGCAATGACCGGCACGTGCACCGTCGCCTTCACGCGATGCAGGTGTTCGAGATACTGGTCCGTGCCCAGGACGAACGCATCGGGGCCGGGGAAATAGCTCACCGCCTCGGCGAACGACTCGGCATGCGCGTCGAGATGCGAATGCTCCGCCATCTGTTCACGAACGATCTGTTCCTCGAACAGCGACCGCAGGATGATCGCCGGCGCGCCTGCGTCTTCGAGACGACGGACGGAATCGAGCGCGTCGGACAGGGGCGAGGCGCCCGGAATGATGGGATTCGAGAGCGGGAGTCCAAGATAGGTAGTGCGGAAGTCCATGGGCTACTCCTCGGTGCGGTCGCTCGCGGCGGGCGCGGGATCCGCACCCGCATCGCCCGGCGGCACCTTCACGCTGGCCAGTTGCTCGTACAGGCTGTAGCGCTCCGTGGCGCTCTTCTGCGATTGCCTCAGGAACTCTTTGAATCGCTCGGGATCCGTGCGCTCGACCACCCGGAATCGCGCTTCGTTGCGCATGTAGTCGGCGACCCGCGCTTTCGGTGGGCCGTAGTCGAGATGCATGGCGGCCTCGCCGGCCGCCAGCCGGCGGGGGTCGAAGCGATAGAGCGGCCAGACGCCTGACTCGACAGCCAGCTTCTGCTGCGCGGCGCCCTGCGCCATATCGTAGCCGTGCGCAATGCAGTGGCTGTACGCGATCACCAGCGACGGCCCCGGATACGCTTCCGCCTCCTGCAGCGCGCGAACGGTCTGCGGCATCTTGGCGCCAATCGCGACGCGCGCGACGTACACGTGCCCGTACATATTAGCCAGCAGTCCAAGATCCTTCTTCTGCACCGTCTTGCCAGTCGCGGCGAACTTCGCCACCGCGCCAAGCGGCGTGGCCTTCGACTGCTGCCCGCCGGTGTTCGAGTAGACCTCGGTATCGAGCACCAGAATGTTGACGTCGTGGTGACTGGCGAGGACGTGATCCAACCCACCGAAACCGATGTCGTAGGCCCACCCGTCGCCGCCGACGAGCCACACGCTTTTCTTGACCAGATAGTCGGCGAGCGCCGCGAGACGAACAGCCTCGGGCGTGCCGAGCGGAGACAGCACGCGGCGAAGGTCAACGACGCGCGCCCGCTGCGCGACGAGTCCGGCGTCGGTGGACTGATCGGCATCGAGCAGCGCGCTCACGAGCGCTCCAGGGAGCGACGGCGCCAAGTGCGTGAGGAGCAACCGGGCCGCGGATACGTGGCTGTCGAGCGCGAGACGCATCCCGAGCCCGAACTCGGCGTTGTCCTCGAACAGCGAGTTCGACCATGCCGGGCCTCGCCCGTCCTTGTTCGTGGTGTACGGGGTGGTCGGCAGGTTGCCGCCGTAGATCGAGGAGCAGCCGGTGGCGTTGGCGATGAGAAGGCGATCGCCGAAAAGTTGCGTGAGCAGCTTGAGGTACGGCGTCTCGCCACAGCCGGCGCACGCCCCCGAGTATTCGAACAGCGGCTCGAGAAATTGCGACGTCTTGTGATCGATCTTGGTGAGATCGGTCGCCGCCACCTCCGGCAAGCCCAGGAAGAAGTCGTAGTTGAGTCGCTCCGGCTCGCGCAGCGGCGGCTGCGGGTGCATGTCGATCGCCTTGTGACGCGGGTTGGTCCGGTCCTTGGCCGGACACACCGTCACGCAGAGCTTGCAGCCGGTGCAGTCCTCTGGCGCGA
>Ga0126304_10001861_pt1 | contig 10175 bp, 9 predicted proteins | sample Plot25_FD_92538 | JGI IMG/M metagenome (GOLD analysis project Ga0126304, IMG submission 92538) | Serpentine soil microbial communities from UC McLaughlin Reserve, CA, USA - Plot25 | ecosystem: Environmental > Terrestrial > Soil > Grasslands | place: USA: UC McLaughlin Reserve, Lake County...
CGAGCCTGCGTCGCCGAAGCGCGGAGCGCGAAGCTGCGACGCTGTCTCGCCGAAGCGCGGAGCGCGAAGGCGGGTCATATGCCGTCGATCTCCGCGAGGTCACGGGCGAGCTGCACGTAGAGCTCGGCTTCGAGCGCCGCCTTCAGCGGCTCGATCTGCACTCGATCGAGGATCTCTCCGGCGAACGCGTGGATCAGCATGTCGCGCGCCTCGAAATAGTTGAGGCCCCTCGCGCGCAGGTAGAAGATCGCATCTTCGTCGAGCTGGCCGATCGCCGCGCCGTGCGTGCACTTGACGTCATCCGCGAAGATTTCCAGCTGCGGCTTGGTATTGATCGAGGCATCGTCAGACAGCAGCAGCGCTCGATTGGTCTGTTTCGCGTTGGTCTTCTGCGCGTCCTGCCGGACGATGATCTTGCCGTTGAAGATCGCACGGGCCTTGCCGCCGATGATGCCCTTGTAGATTTCGTGACTCGGGCAATGCGCCTTGGCGTGGTCGATCGAAGTGTGATTGTCGACCAGGCGCTCGCGATCGGCGAGGTAGAGCCCGTTGAGCGTGCACTCGGCGCCTTCGCCGTCGAGGATTGCGTCCGCCTCATTGCGAACCAGTTTTCCGCCGAGCGAAAACGAGTGCGAAGAGAAATTGGCGCTGCGCTGGGCGTTCACATAGAGACTCGCGATGTGATACGCGTCGACGCTTTCCTGCTGGACCTTGTAGTGATCGATGATCGCGTTCTCTCCAGCGAACACCTCGGTGACCGCGTTGACGAAGTAGCTGCCGCCATTCAGCGACACATAGGTTTCGACGACCTTCAGCTGGCTGCGCTCGCCGGCGACGATCAGCGTTCTCGCCTGGCTCATCTCGGGGACGCTGCCCGCCGCCGACACGTACAGGATCTCGAGCGGCTGCGCCATCACCACGCCGTCCGGGATGTAGACGTAGGCACCATCGGTTGCCAGCGCCGTATTGAGCGCGACGAAACCGCGCGTGCTGAAGTCGGCAAGCTGACCGAAATACCGCGGGACGACCTCGGCGTGCTCGGTTGCGGCCGCGGTCAGCGAGCCGGCGCGGACGCCAGACGGCAGACCGACCAGTCGCGACAACTCGACTGAGAAGCGTCCGTTCAGCACGACGAGCCGCAATGGCAGCGACCCGTAGGGCAGCGCGTCCACTTCAGCCGCGCTCACTGGCGCCGGCGGTGCGATCGTGAACTCCGTTCCGGCAATGGGAGCGACGTTGGTGAAGCGCCATTCCTCTTCGCGCACTGTTGGAAACCCGAGTGCCGCGAATCTCGAGGTTGCGCGATCGCGCAGGTCCTGCATCCAGCGAGGTCCGCCGTGCGGCCGCCCGTCGAGTACCCCCATCCAGGGTTGAAGTTTTTCGGCCAGTTGCGTCGTGGTCGCCATGCCCGCTATGCTCCGACCGGCTCGGCGCCGGTCTCGATCCAGCCGTAGCCCTTCTTCTCGAGCTCGAGCGCGAGCTCTTTGCCGCCGGACTTCACGATCCGCCCGCCGCTCAACACGTGAACGTAATCGGGAACGATGTACTCCAGCAGGCGCTGGTAGTGGGTCACGACGATTGCCGCGCGATCGGGGCTTCGCATCGCATTCACGCCGTTCGAGACGATCTTCAGCGCATCGATGTCGAGCCCGGAGTCGGTCTCGTCCAGGATCGCCAGCTTCGGTTCGAGCAGCGCCATCTGGAAGATCTCGTTGCGCTTCTTCTCTCCGCCGGAGAATCCTTCGTTGACGGACCGCTGCAGCATCGCCTGATTGATGTCGAGGAGCTTCGACTTCTCGGTGATCAGCTCCATGAACTCCATCGCGTCGAGCTCCGGCTGTCCGTGATGCTTTCGCTTCGCGTTGAGCGCAGCCTTCAGAAAGTACGCGTTGTTCACGCCGGCGATCTCGACCGGATACTGGAAGGCCATGAACACGCCCTCACGGGCGCGCTCGTCGGGATCCATCTCGAGGAGGTCCTTGCCTTCGAACAACACCTCGCCGCCGGTCACCTGGTATTCGGGGTGCCCTGACAGCGCACGCGCCAGCGTGCTCTTGCCGGAGCCATTCGGCCCCATGATGGCGTGCACCTCGCCGCCGTTGACCGCCAGGTCAATCCCCTTCAGGATCTGTTTATCTTCCGCTCGAACCTGCAAATTCTTGACTTCAAGCATCATGAGACTCTCGTTCTAAACTCCAAACGCCAACGCCAAACGCCAAAATCCCAAACTGCCGACTCCTAGAATCCTTTGAAGTTTGGAATTTGGAATTTGCGTGTTATCCAACCGACCCCTCGAGCGACACAGAGAGGAGTTTTTGCGCTTCGACCGCGAATTCCATCGGCAACTCGCGGAATACTTCCTTGCAGAAACCGCTGACGATCATGTTGACGGCATCCTCGGCGGTGAGGCCGCGCTGGCGGCAATAGAAGATCTGGTCCTCGCCGATCTTCGAAGTGGACGCCTCGTGCTCCACTCTCGCGGACGTGTTCTTGATCTCGAGATACGGGAAGGTGTGGGCGCCGCACTTGTCGCCGATCAGCAGGGAGTCGCACTGGGAATAGTTGCGGGCGCTCTTCGCGTTCTTTCCGATCCGCACCAGCCCACGGTAGGTGTTCTGCCCGTGCCCGGCGGAAATGCCCTTGGAGACGATCGTCGACCGGGTGTTCTTCCCGATGTGGATCATCTTCGTACCGGTATCCGCCTGCTGCCAGTTGTTGGTGGTCGCCACCGAATAGAACTCGCCGATCGAGCCGTCACCCTGAAGGATGCAGCCGGGGTACTTCCAGGTGATCGAGGATCCGGTTTCGACCTGGGTCCACGTGATCTTGGAGTTGCGCCCCTGCGCGAGACCACGCTTGGTCACGAAGTTGTAGATCCCGCCCTTCCCTTCCTTGTCGCCGGGATACCAGTTCTGGATGGTCGAGTACTTGATCGTCGCATCGTCGTGCGCGACCAGCTCGACGACCGCCGCGTGCAGCTGGTTCTCGTCGCGCATCGGCGCGGTGCACCCTTCGAGGTAGCTTACGAAAGAGCCCTCGTCGGCGATGATCAGCGTCCGCTCGAACTGGCCTGTGTCGCGCGCGTTGATGCGGAAGTAGGTGGACAGCTCCATCGGGCAACGAACGCCCTTCGGGATGTAGGCAAAAGATCCGTCGCTGAACACCGCCGAATTGAGTGCCGCGAAGAAGTTGTCAGAGTGCGGCACCACCGATCCGAGGTATTTCTTGACGAGGTCCGGATGCTCCCTCACGGCCTCCGAAAAGGACATGAAGATAATTCCCTGCCTGGCAAGGGTCTCGCGGAACGTGGTCGCGACCGAGACGCTGTCGAACACGGCGTCGACCGCAACGCCGGCAAAGATCTTCTGCTCTTCGATCGGGATCCCGAGCTTGTCGAAGGTGGCGCGAACCTCCGGATCGACTTCATCCAGGCTGTTCAGCGTCTTCTTCTTTTTGGGCGCCGAATAGTAAACGATGTCCTGGTAGTTGATCGGGTCGTACTTGACGTTCTGCCAGGTCGGCTCCTTCATCGTGAGCCACAGCCGGTACGCCTTCAGACGCCACTCGAGCAGCCACTCGGGTTCTCCCTTTTTCTCGGAGATCAACCGCACGACGTCCTCGTTGAGCCCCTTGGGAATCGTCTCGGACTCGACCTCGGTATAGAACCCGTACTTGTACTCGCGTGTTGCGAGTTCTTCGATGCTTTCTGTTGAGGTGGACATAAAGGTTCTTACTTCAGCTGTCAGCTAGATTGAGAAACTCGTTCCGCAACCGCAGGACGCCTTTGCGTTCGGGTTGTTGAAAATGAAGCCCTTACTGACAAGGCTCGTGTCGTAATCGAGCGTCGTCCCCTCGATAAACCGATAGCTCTTCGGGTCGATGAACACGCGTGAGCCGTCGGGGCCGTCGAATACGTGGTCCCCTTCCCGCGGAGCGCCTTCCCAGGCAAAGGTGTAACTGAGGCCTGAACAACCGCCAGCCTTGATCCCGACCCTGAGCCCGCCATCCGGAATGGCGTTCTTCGCAGTCATCTTCTTGATGAGCTTTCCGGCGTTTTCGCTGATCTGAAACATGGTTTACGGAACTCCGACCAGAACTGTCCTATTTTACTCCAAGAAGATCTGTGGTGGGATTTTTGAACGGTCAAGGTGGTCTGACCCCGGTTTGACCCTGGTCTGACCCCGGTTCAGGGTCTGACCCCGGTTCAATACTTTGGCTGGGAGGGGTCGATCTCGCTCACCCACGCGAGCACGCCGCCGGTCAGATTACGGGCGTTGGTGAACCCGTGCTGCCGCATCATGGCGACCGCGCGACCGCTCCGTCCGCCCATCTTGCAGTGGACGACGATTTCGGCGGACGGATCGAACTCGGCGAGATGTTGCGCGAGCTGCCCCTGGGGGATCAGGCGCGCGCCCGGGATCTGGCAGATCGCGTGTTCGTTCGGCTCGCGGACGTCGATCACGATCGGTGCGTCGCCGCGATCCATCCGCTCTTTCAACTCTCGTACGGTGATGTCCATGTCCCTCGTCTCTCCAAGACCCGGCTGGTGGGCCGAGCTGCAATATCCATCGTATGCCTTCAGCTCCAGAATCGACGGATTGTCGCCGCAGACCGCGCATTGCGGATCGCGGGAGAGCTTCAGCTCGCGGAAGCGCATCCGCAGCGCGTCATAAATGACAAAGCGTCCGATCAGCGGCTCGCCGATACCGAGCAGCAGTTTGATCGTCTCGGTCGCCTGGATCGTGCCGATGATCCCCGGCAGAACGCCAAGCACACCGGCTTCAGCGCAGCTCGGCACCAGACCCGGCGGGGGCGGTTCCGGATGCAGGCAGCGGTAGCAAGGGCCGTTCTCCGCCGCGAAAACGGACGCCTGGCCTTCGAACTGGAAAATGGCGCCGAACGCGTTCGGCTTCCGCGCCATCACGCACGCATCGTTCACGAGGTATCGCGCGGTGAAATTGTCCGTGCCGTCCAGCACGACGTCGTACCCGGAAACCAGCTGCAGCGCATTCGACGCATCGAGCGTGGTGTGGTGCGCATCGATCGTGATCTCCGGGTTCACCCCCCGCAGCCGTTCGGCGGCCGCCTCCAGTTTCGACCGTCCTACATCGGCGACGGAATACAGCACTTGGCGATGCAGGTTGGAGGCGTCGACCGTGTCGAACTCGACGATGCCGATCGTTCCGACACCGGCGGCCGCGAGATAGAGGGCGGCGGGTGACCCGAGGCCTCCGGCGCCTACGCAGAGAACCCTCGCGGCTTTGAGCCGGCGCTGCCCGAGAACGCCGACTTCCCCGAGCGTGATGTGCCGGCTGAACCGTATGGATTCGTCGCGCGAGAGTTCTGGAAGGCCGGCCATAGTGGGCGTTTCCATCATACAGGTCTTGAGGTTACGTGACCTTTCGCCTAAACTTCGTCCACGTGGACATTCTGATCGTCGCGCTGCTCTCCGTCGCCCTCGGCGGCGCGCTTGGAGCGTTATGGGTGTCATCACGCTCGCGGAGGTCCTACGAGATGGCGCTGCAGGAGAAGGCAGCCCTGGCCGCCGCGCTCGACTCCGAGCGGAGGTCAGCAGCCGAAAAGATCTCCCTGCTCAAGGACGCCGAGTCGAAGCTGCGGGATGCATTCTCGACACTTTCATCAGAGGCGCTGCGCGAGAACAGCAAATCCTTTCTCACACTCGCGCGCACTTCGTTGGGCGAATTCCAGAAGACCGCGACGATGGACCTGGACGGCCGGCAGAAGGCGATCGACGCACTCGTGCAGCCGCTTCGCGAGTCGCTGACGCGAGTCGATGCGAAGCTGAACGACGTCGACCGCGGCCGCGCGAGTTCACAGGCGCAGCTCTCGGAGCAGCTGCGCTCGCTGACCCACTCGCAGCAGGTGCTCCACTTGGAAACCAGCAAGCTTGCGCGAGCGCTGCGATCATCGAACGCGCGCGGCCAGTGGGGTGAAATCCAGTTGCGGCGGGTGCTGGAAAGTGCCGGCCTGGTCGAAGGCACTCATTACGACATGAAGGATTCGGTCCGCACCGAGGAAGGGCGGCTCACACCAGACGTCATCGTCAAGCTTCCGGGAGGCAAGAACGTCATCGTCGATGCAAAGGTGGCGCTGTCGGCCTACCTCGATGCGATGGAGTGCGAGGAAGACAGCGCGCGCGACGCCAGGCTCAGGGACCACGCGCGCCAGGTGAAGGATCACGTCAACCGGCTTGGCAACAAAAGTTACTGGGCCCACTTCCAGCCTGCACCGGACATCGTCGTGATGTTCGTGCCCGGCGAGGCACTGCTGTCGGCCGCACTGCAGCACGATTCCGGTCTGCTCGAGTTCAGCATGGGCAAGGGAGTGATGCTGGCCAGTCCGCTCTCGTTGATTGCTCTTCTCAGAGCGATTGCTTTCGGCTGGCAGCAGGAAACCGTCGCCAAGAATGCGCAGGAGATCAGCGAGCTCGGGCGCAATCTCTACGACCGGATCGCCAAACTGGCGGAGCATTTTGAGAACGTTGGACGCAGTCTGGCCAAAGCCGTCCAGGCTTACAACGGCGCTGTCGGAACGCTCGAAACGCGCGTGCTCGTCACCGCGCGGCGCTTGAAAGACAAGGGTGTGACCGCGTCGGAGGAGTTCCGCGATGTCGAAACCATCGACCACACGCCGCGACCGCTCGGCGCCCCCGAGCTCGTCGGGCTCTTCGACGACCTCACCGTCGACGCCGATGTGGTAGTGCAGCCCTTCAGGGCTGCTGAACCCGACGACGAAACCGTCGTCGAACCTATTTGATCGCTGCCGTCAGCGTCACCATGGCGCGAATCGAGATCGTTCCCGCGGCGACCGGCACTTCCGGCGCAGCCGCGGAAGCCTGCATCTGCATCCGCATCTCCATCATCGGCCTGGGCTCCTGCGGCGGCGCGCGGTGATCTTCGATCTTCACCACGCGATCGACTTTCATGCCGGCGCCAGTGGCGGCTGCCTCGGCGCGCGTTCTCGCGTCCACGACTGCGAGCCGGAGCGCCTCGCGTTCAGCAGCGACCCTGTCTTTCAGGTCGAAACGCAACCCGCCGACGGAAGTCGCGCCGGATCCGACCGCCGCGGCGAGCACTTCCCCGACGCGCGACACTTCGTCGACCCTGACCTCGATGGAGTTCCGTGCCACGTAGCCGCGAAGGGTTCGACGTCCGTCGGTATAGTCGAACTCCGGCTGGAGATCGAAGGCCATCGTCCTGATCGCTTCCTCGGCGATGCCGGCGGCTTTCAGTGTGCTGAGAACAGCTGCCATCGCGTCGGCGTTGGCCTGCTGTGCTTTCTTGGGCTCCTTGGCCCGTGACTCGGCATTGATCGACACCCACGCGCGGTCGGGCGCCTTCTTCACTTCGGCTTCCCCGGAGGTCACGATGACCGGCGATTCCGGGACCGTCTGAGCCAGCGCGGGACCCGCCGTCCCGAGGAGGCAGGCAACGAGCATCAAGGTGGAACGATTCATTTCGCGACCTCTTGAAGATGATGCCCAACGTCGAGGTTGAGCGTTGCACTCATCACGTTACCTGATTTAGGCGCCGCCACTCACGCCAGGAACGCTTCGGGTACACTTTTCAGAAATGCGGCTCCCGCCCTTCGAAATGGAACGCCTGCAATCGATCTGGGAAAACCAGGTCGCGTGGAACGTCTCTGAAAGCGGAGTCGAGCCGCTCCGCGTCGAGGAACTTGCGCGCACCGACGCCGAGCGCGAGGCGGTCATGCGGCAGGCGCTCGGCTACACGCAGACCAACGGCACGCGCGAACTGCGCACGCTGATCGCGTCCATGTATCCAGGATCGCAGCCCGACAACGTCACCGTCACCAACGGCGGATCCGAGGCCAATTGCGTCACGCTGATGCACCTCCTCGATCCAGGTGACGAGGTCGTGCTGATGACGCCGAACTACATGCAGGCGCCCGGCCTCGCGAATGCGCTCGGGGCGAGAGTGATCGCGTGGCCGCTTCGGGTCAATGCCGCAGGCACGCGATGGGAAGCCGACGTGGCAGCCCTGCGCACACTGGCGAGCGAGCGCACGAAGATCATCTTCATCTGCAATCCCAACAACCCCACCGGATCGCGCCTGACCGCCGCCGAACTCGACGACATCTGCGCGATTGCCCGACGCACCGGCGCGTGGGTGGTGTCCGACGAGATCTACCGCGGCGCCGAGATGGACGGCGACGACACCCCGACTGCGTGGGGCCGCTACGAGCGGGTGATCGTGACGTCCGGTCTGTCGAAGGCTTACGGGCTCCCCGGCCTGCGCATCGGGTGGCTGGTGGCACCGGCAGACGTCGCCGACACGCTGTGGGGCGTTCACGATTACACGACCATCGCACCAGGGGCAGTCAGCGATGTGCTCGCGCGCATTGCTCTCTCGCCGGACGGCCGACAGCGGCTGCTCGCGCGCACACAGGGAATCATTCGAGCGAACTATCCGATCGTGAAGCGGTTCCTGCACGGCCGCCCAGGTCTTTTCGAGCATGTTCCGCCGGAAGCAGGAGCGATCGTTTTCGTGCGCTACCGTCACGAGATCAATTCGACAGACCTGGTGGTGCGGTTGCGCGAGGAGCAGAGCGTCCTGGTCGTGCCGGGCGATCACTTTGAGATGGACCGTCACCTGCGGATCGGGTTCGGATCACATCCCGAACAGCTCACCGGTGCTCTCGCACGGATCGCCGAACTGATGGATCGGATTGCCGCTGTTGCGCGCTGATCTCGCGCTGATCGGCTTCGGCCATGTCGGCAAACGGTTCGCGCGTCTGCTCGATGAACAGTCCGCGTCATTGGCTTCCGGCTACGGTCTCTCCTGCCGCATTGTTGCGACCGCAACAAAAAGACATGGCTGCGAGGCCGGCGGCAAGCCTTGCGCCGACGCGTTCGAGGCAATCGACTACCTCGCCTCGTCGAACGCCGATCTCCGCGTCGTTGTCGAAACCACGACGCTCGACATAGAACGCGGAGAGCCGGCGGCCGCGCACGTGCGCGCGGCGATAGCGGCGGGCTGCCACGTGGTCACAGCGAATAAGGGTCCGGTCGCGTTTGCCTACGACACGCTCCACGCGGCCGCGACTGCCGCCGGCGTGTCGTTCCGGTTTGAAGGCGCGGTGATGGACGGCGTCCCGGTGTTCAATCTGGTCCGCGAGACACTGCCGTGCGTACGGGTTACCGGCTTCGAAGGGGTGGTGAACGCCACGACCAATCACATCCTGACCGAGATGGAGCGAGGCGCGTCGTTCGCGACCGCCCTGGCGAAGATGCAGGCCGACGGCGTCGCTGAAGCGGATCCGTCACTGGACGTCCTTGGCTGGGACGCAGCCGCGAAGACTGCGGCGCTTGCAAACGTTCTCATGGGCGCGCGGATCACCCCGCATGACGTGAAGCGCACCGGAATCACCGAACAAACCGGGAAGCGCGCACGCGAAGCCATGACGCGCGGCCGGCGGATCAAGCTGGTGGCTTCTGCCCGCAAGGCGGCGGACGGCTCTCTTAGCGCGCGCGTCGAGCCGCGGGAGTTGCCGGCCGAAGACCTGCTGGCCGGCCTCGACGGCAGCGCGAACGCGCTGATCCTCGACACGGATCTGCTCGATCGCATCGCCATCTGCCAGCTGTCCGGCAGTCTGACCCAGACAGCGTACGCACTGCTGTCGGACCTCGTCTCGATCGCACGGAGTCATCGGCCATGACCGCGCCTCTTGAAGGCATCACTGTGCTGGATTTCACGCGGGTCCTCTCAGGGCCGTACTGCACGATGCAGCTGGCCGACATGGGCGCGCGCGTGATCAAGATCGAGCATCCAAGTAAAGGCGACGACACCCGTGGCTGGGGGCCTCCCTTCGTCGGCAACGAGAGCGCTTACTTCCTGAGCATCAACCGCAACAAGGAAAGCCTCACGCTGGATCTCAAATCGACCGCCGCACGACGTGTTCTCGATCCACTCCTCGAAAAGGCGGATGTTCTCGTCGAGAACTTCCGGCCCGGAACCATGGGCCGGCTGTCGCTGGACTACGCTGCGTTGAAGGAGCGTTATCCGCGGCTCGTTTACTGCTCCATTTCGGGCTTCGGGCAGACCGGACCGCGCCGCAAGGAGGCGGGGTACGACGCGGTCATGCAGGCGGAAGGCGGCCTGATGAGCATCACCGGCGGAGTGGACGGTCCGGCA
>Ga0126304_10001862_pt1 | contig 10174 bp, 10 predicted proteins | sample Plot25_FD_92538 | JGI IMG/M metagenome (GOLD analysis project Ga0126304, IMG submission 92538) | Serpentine soil microbial communities from UC McLaughlin Reserve, CA, USA - Plot25 | ecosystem: Environmental > Terrestrial > Soil > Grasslands | place: USA: UC McLaughlin Reserve, Lake County...
GTCGGCGATTGCCTCCTTGACGAGCGGCTCGATCAGATCGAGCCGGCGCAGGTCGAGACTTGCCGGCTGCTGGCGCGTCTGCGCCGAAGGCGTCATCGGTTGGATCAGGAAGATGCAGATGATCAGAGCAGTGCGTTTCATTGGGTGGTCAATGATACGAGAGGTCAGGCGAATGCAGGGGTCTCGACCGAGAGTGGCGAGTTTTATACGGGCAACGGACCCAACGGAGACGCATGGAGCAGCCTTCGGCAGAAAACCGTGACAAGAGGACAGAAGATCACGAGAAACAAACGGGTTGGGCGCGGGTCGCCTATCTCACCTCAATACGGTGATTGCTCGCATCCGCCCTTCGGTCGCGCTCAGGAAGAACTCCTCCCAGCGGCGGCGGATGTTATCGAGCTTCTGGACCTGCCCGGCGTCGGCGTTCTTGCCGGCGCTGGTGATGTAGATGAAGGCCTGCCGGTGCTCCTTCGGCGCAGTCGCAGCGGCGGGAACCCGGGCACCGTGGATCGCGATGATGTCCTGGATCAGCACCTCCCGCCGGGTGCCGTTGAACGTGACGCCGATCTGCGGCGCCGATGTCCGGCTGCGCGTGACCGACATGTTGGTCGGGCTCTCGACGTAGAAGAACGGCGGCACCGAACCCTCCCCGACGAGCCCCATCGCATACTGGTCGAGCAGGCTGTAGCGCTTGACCGCGTCGACGGTGCGGAAAGAACCGCCGCCAAGATCTTCGATGTCGTTCCCTTCCTCGACCGACGCGTCGGAGTCGAAGAAGAAGCTCCAGTGCGCCTGGTCGCGGCCCAGCAGCTGGTCCGATCGGGCGCCGGTGCGATCGCGGAACTCGAGGAACGCGAGCCATCGGTGCCCGACCTCCTGGCCGAGCACGCTGAGCGTGTTGTTCTCGCCAAGGAACTTGGCGCCCGGATCTTCGGGATACTTTCCCAGCCAGTCCATCACCGCCAGGCTGCGCAGCCGCCCGGCACTCCCGAACTCCCCGGATGCGTCATAGACGTCGACCCCGATCCCGCGAATCTCGTTCGCGATCGTCGTCTCGTAGGCGAATGAATCCTGGATGAGCGAGGCATCGCTCCAGATCACCAGCTGGTCGTAGTTGTCGGGATGGGTCGCGTAAAACTTCTTCGTGACGGCTACGGTATCGAGCTGGACGCTGGCGGCGAACCGCTCGCCAACCGCCGCCGATCCGCCCCCGCTCGGTCCCGTGTCACTGAGGTTGACCGGCGTGAAGGTGCCGCTGTGGCCCGGCGAGACCCCGACCACCGCGTCCGGAAGGCTCGTGGCGTCGGCGTACTTCATCTCCACGGTACCGTCGGGCAGAAGTGTCAGCTGCGTGGTGATCGTGCGCGCCGAGTCGAACCCGCGCACCGAGCACCAGGTGACCGTGTATTGATCCGACGCAGCGTTGAGAAAAATTCTTCCGCCCGAAGTAGGATCGAGATCCGCGAGGAACGCGGCAACCCGTGGCGGTCCGGTCAGCAGCCGCGCGACGTTGCGTTCCGTGCCCTTATCCTCTTCCTCGAACGTCACGTTCCCATCGGAGTTGACGAACGCCGTCGTCTGCGACTTGCCGTAAAAACTGAACGAGAAGGAGGGAGGCGCCGACACACTGTCGTCGTCGGCAAGAGTGAGCTGATGTCCAAGCGCGGAACGGAAGGCGCCATCGATCTTCCGGACGTCATACCCGCCGGCTGAATTTTTAGTGAACCGCAGCCCCACGCCACGCAGGTCGTAGGTATTCGGGGGCGCGATCAGATCCCCCTCGTCCGGCACGACCGCAATGTCTCCAATGTCGACGCTGTTGCCGGCCGAAGCCTGAGCACCTTGAGCACCCGGCGTCCCGGCGCGCGGCACCCGCGAATCTGGCACCCGGGACTCCGGCCGGCGCTGGCGCCATTGCGCGGCTTCCGTGTGCAGTGAAACGGCGTCGATGACGCGGTAACGCGGATCGCGATCGAAGGCCGTGCGTTTGTCGGTGCGCAGCAACTCATCGACCGGCGCAGGAGCGCTCAGCTCTGCGGTCAACGCACTCGAACAGACCGACGTTCCGGTGCCGGGAGGAGTCGTGCCGGGCGAGCCGCTGCCAGAGCCGCCACAGGCCTGAATGCACAGACCCAGTACCAGGACGGCGAGGCAGCGGGAATGCGTCAAGGCTTATTTCTTGTTCAGCTGATCGAGCAGTTTCTTCGCGTCAGCCATCTGCGCGGCAGTAGCCGGCGCGGTGGCTACGTACTTCTCGAGGTCCGTCTTCGCTTCCGGGAACCTGTTCGTGACGATATTGGCGCGGCCGCGGAGGTAGAGGAACATCGGGTCATTCGGGAACTGCACTATCAACTTCGTGAGGAGCTCGACTGCCTGCTCTGCCTGGGCTTTATCGCCGGAGTTGATCTTGTTGATGGCGCTATTCGTAAATGCACGCGGATCCTTGACCTTGGTGAGATCGACGGTGTCGAGGATTTTCTGCGCACCCTCCTTGTCGCCGGTTTCCATCATCAGGTCGGCCTGGAGCATCTGGTAGTCGACGTTGGTCGGCTCCTTGGCGACGGCGATCTTGATCTCCTCGAGCCCCTTTGCCGAATTGTTCTCAGCCGCGTACATATTAGCCAGCATCGCGTGCAGTTGATACACGGTCGGGTACTTCACCAGCAGTGCGTCGTAGATGGCGCGTGCTTCGGGGATCTTGCCGGCGCGGGCGAGCTCGATTGCCTTCGCGTGCTCAGCATTTATTTCAACGCTCGGATCCACTGCCGGCGCCGGCGCGGCGGCCGCCTTCGACAGCGTCAGCGCGACCGTCTTCGATTTGTCGGTTTCGGTGATCGTCTCAGACACCTCGTGCCGGCCGACACCTTCCTTCATCGCCTCGATCACCCAGTCACCCGCAGCGATGCCACCGATGGCCCACTCCCCTTTTTTGTTGGTCTTGGCAGTGAAAACCTGGGGGGTCGCCTCACCCTTCTTGGCCGCACGAACGTCCGCGCCGTCAACCGGCTGCCCGGTTTCGTCAACGACCTTTCCGCTCAACCGCAACGCTCCACGGCTCTGCGCGAACGCGCCGGCCGAGAGCAGCAGCGCCATTACCAGCGCCGTAAGAATTCGCAACGGTTTCATATCTACTCCAATAGTCAGCTCCCCCCGCGGGAGCGCATCCGTAAAGTGTAACAGGCGCACGCGCACAGCACTGCACCTGCACTTTGCACCTTGCACGTGCACTCTTCCCCCGTCCATAGTGCAAAGGACGTGCTCTCAGCATTGCAACTGACCCGGCAATTCGGGAGCCGGACCGCAGTTCAGAATCTGTCGTTCGAAGTGCGCCGTGGGGAGGTGTTCGGCCTGCTCGGCCCCAATGGAGCGGGCAAGACGACGACGCTCCGTATGCTCGGTGGGCTCATTTTTCCAACAAGCGGAACAGTGTCGATCGATGGAACCGCCGTCAGTCCCAGGAATGCCGACGCTCTCAGGGCACGGATCGGTTTCCTCACGGAAACACCCGGGCTCTGGGAGCAGCTCAGCGTTGCCGACAACGTTCTCACTTACGCCCGACTGTTTGGAGTAAGCCGACCTCATGAGGCCGTGGAGGGGATGCTCAGGCGCTTCGATCTCTGGGATCGTCGAGCCGATCGAGTCGTGCTCCTCTCCAAGGGGATGAAGCAGAAGCTCGCGCTCGCCCGGGCGCTGGTCCACGATCCTCGCGTGATCCTGCTGGATGAACCGACCGCCAATCTCGATCCCCAGACCTCCCGTGCCGTTCGTGACTTGATCATCGAGCTTCGCGACCGCGGCCGCACGATCCTCGTCTCAACGCACAACCTGGATGAGGTCGAACGTCTCGCCAGCCGCGTCGCTCTGATCAGCACGAGATTGATTGCGATTGGTGAACCGCGTGAGCTCCGCCGGGAGCTCTTCGGACGCCGCCTCCGCATCACCGTGGTTTCCCTGGACGCGCTGGTGCACGCTGCAGCAGTTGCCACGCGCTGCGGCGCGACCGAGGTGATCGCCGAAGATAATTCGATTTCCATGAGCCTGACCGATCCCGATCGCGATGCGCCGGCGATAGTCGCAGCGTTGGTCTCTGCCGGTATCGGCGTGCGCGAGGCGAAGGACGAGGATCCGCCGCTCGAAGACGTGTACCTGAAACTGCTCGACGCAGGCCAGCAGTCGAACTCGCGCACCGTGGAGTCGATGAAGTGAATCGCGACCGGATTGCAGCGCTGATCGGCAAGGAGCTCCGCGAGTTCCGGGCGAATCCGTCCGCCATAGCGCCGGTGGTGCTGGTGATCCTCGTCTGCCTGGCGCTGCCCTTCGTGGTGCTGGTGCTGATTCCGCACCTCACCGGCGAATCGCTCGCCGCCGATCCGGTGCTGCGAAAAGCCGTGTCTTTCGCGGCACTCTATGTTCCTTCACTCGCCGGTCTTCCACCTGCCGCGGCCGCCGAGGCGTTCCTGTTCCAGCAGTTTCTGCTCCTCTTCCTCGTCGCTCCAATCGTCGGCGCTGTCTCTCTTGCCGCCTACAGCGTCGTCGGCGAGAAACAGGGACGCACGCTCGAGCCGTTATTGACGACGCCCTTGACGACGGTGGAGATGCTGCTGTCGAAAGTGCTGGCCGCATTCCTGCCCTCACTCGTCATCGAGGCGGTGGGACTCGTTATTTACCTGTCCCTGGTCGGGGTATTCGCCGCTCCGGGTGTGCTGCAGGCGATCTTCAACATGCGGACGGTCCTGCTGGTCGGGGGCATCGGCCCCTTCGCATCGCTCGCGGCGCTTCAGGCGACGATTGCTGTGTCGTCAAGAGTGAGCGATCCGCGCAGCGCGCAACAGATCGCCGTGCTGCTCGTGCTCCCACTCGTCCTGATGCTCGTCGGACAGGTGGCCGGCGCATTCGTCATTACCACCACCGCGCTGGCCCTGTTGATGGTTGCGTTTGCAGTGACGTGGATCATCCTTCTGTATCTCAGTGTCGCGCTCTTCCAACGCGAAACGATTCTAACCAGCTGGAAATGAGCACCCCGGCACCCGGCACCGTGGCACCCTGGCACCTGGTGATGGTTCCAGGTATTCAGGGTCGCTGGGAGTGGCTGCGCCCCACGATCGCACACCTCAATGGCCGCATCCCGACGTCTTGTTATTCGTTGTGCGGTGACTTTGGATCCGGCTGCCGGCTCGATCCCGCGGCGGGATTCGACAACTATCTGCGACAGCTCGACGCCGTCCTCGATCGCATTCGCGCGAAACGAATCGCGTTGTGCGGGGTGTCGTACGGCGGAGTCATCGCGCTTCGGTACGCCGCCACTCGACAGGACCGCGTTTCGGCCCTGGTCATCTCGTCGTCTCCCTCGCCCGCGTGGAAGCCGAATGCCCGGCAGGGTGCATACATCGCCAGCCCATGGATCTCGACCCCGCTGTTCCTCGCCACCGCTCCCGCGCGATTACTTCCCGAGATCTACGCGGCGTTCCCCGACTGGCCTTCGCGCCTCTCGTTCTGCGCGATGCACATGGCGCGCGTGCTCGCCGCCCCGGCGCTTCCGCCGCTGATGGCGGCCCGGATTCGCGAAGAACAGCTGATCGACTTCGTCCCCGATTGCACCCGCATCTGCATCCCGACGCTCGTGACGTCGGGAGAACCAGAGCTCGACGCCGTCGTCCCCGTAGAAGCCACCCGGCAATACGTATCGCTCATCCCCGGCGCGAAGTACGCGATCATCGAGCGCACCGGCCACCTCGGACTGCTGACAAGACCCGATCGTTACGCCGGCATCGTCAGTGACTTCATCGGATCTATTCCGTAGGAGATTGCGTTCCTGATCTCTGGCCCGTAGCCAGAAGCTGTTAGCGTGCGTCTATGCCCACCATCACCGATCTCCGCGGTCCCGCAGGGTTCCTCGAGGCATTACTGGACGAGCCGGTGCCGTCACACACGGGGCCGCCACATGCCGCGGTGGTATTCGCTCACCCCCATCCGCAGTTCGGCGGGACGATGCATACCAAGGCCGTGTATCAGGGAACGAAGGGGCTGACGCGAATCGGGTGCTCCGTGCTGCGATTCAACTTCAGGGGCGTCGGCCGCAGTGATGGAACGTTCGGTCAGGGTGAGGGCGAGAAGCAGGACTTCGAAGCCGCCCTGGATTACATGTCCGCGAAGTACCCCGGTGTTCGCCTGTGGGCGGCGGGGTTCTCGTTTGGATCCTGGGTCGCGCTCGAAGCTGGGGCGAGTGACGACCGGGTATCCGCGCTGATCGGCATCGCGCCACCCGTCGTGACCTCGATCTCGGGAATGGATTACACGTTTCCGAACACCCTCGCGAGCACGAAACCGAAGTTCTTCGTGCAGGGCGAAGAAGACGAAGTCTGTCCAATCACCGGCCTGCGCGCTTTTTACGCGAAGCTGCACGAGCCTAAGGAAATGGTGGTGATCGACGCCGCCAACCATTTGTTCGAAGGCCGGGCCGGCGAAGTGGGCGAAGCACTCGAGGAGCTGCTGAGTGATTTCTAACTTGGTAAGCTGTTGAGTATGACCTCCGCTGCAAGTGGCGCGCGCGTGGCGCCGTGGCTGCTCGACCCACCCGGGAACGCGTCCGCGTTCACGCCTGAAATGCTCTCGGAGGAGCACCGGCTGATCCGCCAGACGGCCGACGAGTTCATGACCAACGAGGTCCTTCCCGGGATCGACCGCCTCGAACGGAAGGACTGGACGTTCGCGCGCGAGCTGGTCGTGAAATGCGGCGAGCTGGGCCTGCTCGGAACTGATGTCGCGGAAGATTATGGCGGGCTGGCGATGGACAAGGTCTCATCGCTCATCGTCGGCGAATCGGTCGGGCGGCTGGCCTCCTTTGCAACGATCTTCGGTGCGCAGACCGGACTATCGATTACGCCGCTCCTCTGCTTCGGAACGCCAGCGCAGAAGCAGCGCTACCTTCCTCGCCTGGTGACCGGCGAGCTGCTGGGAGCCTACGCGCTGAGCGAATCCGGCGCCGGTTCCGACGCGCTGGGTGCCCGCGCCCGTGCCGATCGCAATCCCGACGGAAGCTTCACGCTCACCGGCGAGAAGATGTGGATCACGAGCGGCGGCTTCGCCGACGTGTTCATCGTGTTCGCCAAAGTCGACGGTGAAGCCTTCACCGCATTCATCGTCGAACGCGCCTTCGGCGGGGTAACCAGCGGCCACGAAGAGCACAAGATGGGCCTGCACGGCTCGTCGACCACGCCACTGATCCTGCAGGAGGTGCGCGTTCCGGCAGAGAACGTCCTCGGCGAGATCGGCAGGGGGCACAAGGTTGCGTTCAACGTCCTGAACTACGGCCGCTTCAAGCTCGCGGCGATGTGCAGCGGCGCGGCCCGCTTCATCATCGGCGAGGCGGCGAAGTACGCGGCGCAACGGCGGCAATTCGGGAAATCGATCGCGGAGTTCGGCGCCATCCGGCACAAGCTCTCCGAAATGACCGCGAGGCAATACGCGCTGGAGAGCATGCTCTACCGGATCGCCGGCTCTTTCGATACTGCGCTCGATGGACGTCACGACGATCTGGCGGTGCTCTCGGCACTGGAGGAACACGCCATCGAGGCCTCGATCGTGAAGGTGGCCGGCAGCGAGATGCTCGATTACGTGGTCGATGAGAACGTGCAGATCCACGGAGGAAACGGATTCGTCCGCGACTATCCGGCCGAACGTCATTACCGTGACGCGCGGGTGAATCGGATTTTCGAGGGAACGAACGAGATCAACCGTTTGCTGATCCCGGCAATGCTCCTGCGCCGAAAGCCGGACGTGACGACAGAGAACACGGGCTCGGTCGATCCGCTGGCGGTGATGAAGGCCACGGCGGGGCGCGTGCTCAGTACGGCCGCAGCCACGTACGGCACGTCATTGGGCGAACAGCAGCAAGTATTGTCGTGGGCCGCCGACATCCTGATTGACGTGTTCGCCTGCGACAGCGTGCGTGCTCGTGCGTCGGCGGCGCCGGCATCCGGGGATCCTCTGCACGAGGCCATCGCAGCGCTGTACATCAATGGCGCTGCCGCCAGGGTTGAAGTTGCGGCGCGCAACGCTCTCGCTGCGATGCTGGATGGAGCCACGCTTGCCGCCGCCGCATCACAGCTGCGCAGTTCCTTCGATCTTCCCCCCCTCAACACTGTTCCGCTGCGCGATCAGATCGCGGGCGCGGTTGTTTCGCGTGGCAAGTACCCGTTCGCGTAGCGCGTTCGCACTCCTGCTGGCCTCGATGTTGACGCTGGGCGCCTGCGACGTCGCGCCGGCTCCTGGCGGTGACGTCAACAGCTGGCGCGCCGAGAAGGACAAATTCATGCGTGAGTCCAACGAGTCGCCGGTGCCGAAGGAGGCACGAGCGACGTTTCCGCCGCTGGTCTATTTTCCGACCGATCCGGCCTACCGGGTTGGGGCCTCTCTGGCCGTCGCACCTCCAGGCCAGGGGCTGGAGCTGCCGACCTCCACCGGACAGCGCCGGAAGATGCGCCGGGTCGGCGCGCTGCGCTTCACCATCAACGGGCGCGAGCTGACATTGACGGCGTTCGTCGATGCGCAGGAAAACGACATGCGCCGCCTGTTCGTGCCGTTCGGCGACATCACCAACGGCAACGAGACCTACCCCGGCGGCCGCTACCTCGATCTCGATCGAACGGCGACCGGCATCTACGATCTCGACTTCAACCGCGCCTACCATCCGTTCTGCGTCTACAACGCGAGCTACGACTGTCCGTATCCCCCGCGTGAGAACCGGCTGTCGATCCCGGTTCGCGCCGGGGAGCGGTTGCCCAGGCGGGAACACGCGCCGTGAACGGGATCCGGGCAGTGGTCTTTGACTTCGATGGCGTTCTCGCAGATACGGAACGACTCCACCTCGCCGCCTACCAGCAAATCTTCAGCACCCGCAGCGTCACCCTGACGCGCGACGACTACTACTCGCGCTATCTCGGGTACGACGATTACGGCGTGTTCAGGCGGATGAGCGACGACCATGGTCTTGCGCTGACGCCACAGGAGATCGCCGTCCTGATCGCGGAGAAAGCCAGCGCGTTCGACGGGGTCATCGCCGGCACCGACGTGCTGTATCCCGCGGCCGCATCATGCATCGAGCGCCTGGCCAGGGAATATCCGCTCGGCATCTGCTCCGGCGCCATGCGGCACGAGATCGAGATGATCCTGACGCGTGCGGCGCTCGACCGCCACATCAACTTCATCGTGGCCGCAGGCGACACACCACGCAGCAAGCCTGCCCCCGACCCCTACGCCCGGGCCGCGGACCTTCACCGCCTGCCTGCTGCGGCATGCGTCGCGATCGAAGACTCGCGCTGGGGGATCGTCGCGGCCAAAACCGCCGGTCTGAAGTGCGTCGCGATTACCAACACGTACTCCGCATCTGAGTTGACCGACGCTGATGCGGTGATCATGTCGCTGGACGACTTCGCCGGCGAGCTCATTCAACGATTGTGACTTGTCACCGAGCTCAGGGCTCACCCACAGAGCGCACAAAGAACACCAAGAGGAGAAAGCAATTTAGTTTCCCTCCGCACCCTGGCACCCCGGCGCTCTTCATATGACGGACGCTAAGCACAGCAACTGTAAGCCGTCGCACTCATCGCAACGACGCAGGCACACCAGGTGGGCGGCGCCTCGGCCTACGCCCGGAAAAATGCAACTCCGGCGAGTGCCTTACGATCCCGCCTCGGCTCGGGTTTGCCGCACGTCAGTGAACGATCACTTCGACAACGAGGCAATCCAACGGCCGGACGCCGAATCACTGCCTCGGCGGATCGGCACGCCTGCGTCGCATTTTTTCGACCTGGCACAGCGGGCTGTCCGCATCGCGCCGCCCACCTGGTGCGCCTCCGTCGCTGCCTGCGCCGATCGAGTCGCTCTTCGTGCGCAGAACAAACGATTACCTCAACCCCCGCGCGGGATCAGAGCCAGCACCTTGGCACCCCGGCACTCTGGCACCATGGCACCCCGGCACCCGGCACCCCGGCCCCCTGGCACCCGGCACCCCGGCACCCTCCATGTGACTCAGCGTCGCGTCCCGGCCTCCGGGAGACCCGAGCTGAGGCCGCATCGTCAGGGGAGCGACGGAGTGCCCGATTTTTCAAGCCAGCGAGTCGGCAGCCGCGATCCTGCATCGCTCCTGTCAGGCGTACAATCGGGTGGGGCCTGA
>Ga0126304_10001864_pt1 | contig 10173 bp, 4 predicted proteins | sample Plot25_FD_92538 | JGI IMG/M metagenome (GOLD analysis project Ga0126304, IMG submission 92538) | Serpentine soil microbial communities from UC McLaughlin Reserve, CA, USA - Plot25 | ecosystem: Environmental > Terrestrial > Soil > Grasslands | place: USA: UC McLaughlin Reserve, Lake County...
CGCCCAGGATGAGACGGCAAGAGCTGCGCATGAACGCGCCAACACGCTTGCGCGGGAGCTGGCCGCAGCCCGCGAGGAGGCAGAGGCGCTGAGGGTCGGCGCCGAAAAGGCTGCGCGGGCCGAGGCTGCGGCGGCGGAGCAAGGTACGGCGTTCGTTGCAGAGCGCCAACGGTTTGAAGCGCTGGGACACGACCTGGCGGCGACGCGGAGCGAGCTCCAGGCGCTCAAGGCCCAAACGGCGCGAACGAGTGCGGAAGCCGTCGCGCAGGATGAGGCGGCAAGAGCTGCGGATGAGCGCGCCAACACGCTTGCACGGGAGCTGGCCGCAGCCCGTGAGGAGGCAGAGGCGCTCAGGGTCGGCGCGGAGAAAGCGGCGCGGGCCGAGGCTGCGGCGGCAGAGCAAGGGAAAGCGCTCGCCGAGGAGCGGCAAAGGGTCGAGGCGCTGGGACACGACCTAAACGTGGCGCGGAGCGAGCTCGAGGCGCTCAAGGCTCAAACGGCGCAAACAAGTGCGGCAGCCGCCGCCCAGGATGAGACGGCAAGAGCTGCGCGTGAACGCGCGAACACGCTTGCGCGGGAGCTGGCCGCAGCCCGCGAGGAGGCAGAGGCGTTCAGGGTCGGCGCGGAGAAAACGGCGCGGGCCGAGGCTGCGGCGGCAGAGCAAGGGAAAGCGCTCGCCGAGGAGCGGCAACGGGTCGAGGCGCTCGGACGCGACCTAAACGTGGCGCGGAGCGAGCTCGAGGCGCTCAAGGCCCCAACGGCGCAAACAAGTGCGGCAGCCGCCGCCCAGGATGAGACGGCAAGAGCTGCGCATGAACGCGCCAACACGCTTGCGCGGGACCTGGCCGCAGCCCGCGAGGAGGCAGAGGCGCTGAGGGCCGGCGCCGAGAAAGCTGCGCGGGCCGAGGCTGCGGCGGCGGAGCAAGGGGGGGCGCTCGCCGAGGAGCGGCAACGGGTCGAGGGGCTGGGACGCGACCTAAACGTGGCGCGGAGCGAGCTCCAGGCGCTCAAGGCCCAAACGGCGCAAACTAGTGCGGAAGCCATCGCGCATGATGGGCGAGAGCTTCCTAAAGCCCTAGGTCAACCACGCGAAGCCGGGATCAGTGAGCCGAGTGCGTCAGCTAAATTGATCGCCCGAGCGGAACAGCTGTTGCGAGACCAGGATATTGGCGGCGCCCGGCTGCTGCTTGAACGTGCGGCCAAGAGCGACAATTGGGCCGTTTTCTTGCTCGCTGAAACGTACGATCCGCAGGTGTTGGCTGATCGCAAAGTCGTCGGTGTGAGCGGAGATCGCACCAAAGCGCGCGAGCTCTACTTACGTGCATCCAGCGGAATTCCCGAAGCACAGGAGCGAGCTGAAGGCTTGCGACAACAGCTCGCGGCTGCGCGCCACGAGATCGAAACTCTTAAATCGAACTCGGCTGACGTCGATGTCTGGGATCGAGAATCCCTTCAGGCGGCGCAGGCTTCCCCTGCGTTGGCTGCTCCTATGGACGATTCCAACGCACTGGCCTTAGCGACCGCACTCATTCGGATTGGCAATATCTCTAGTGCGCAACTTTTGCTAGAGCGCGCCATGCATACCGGCAGTGGCCGCGCGGCGTTTCTACTGGCGCAAACGTACGATCCTCATGTTCTTAGGTCCTGGAAAACGTATGGTGCGAGAGCGGATCCTAAGAGGGCGCGGGAGCTGTATGGGCGGGCTTACGACAGCGGAATTGTTGAGGCAAAGCGGAGAGCCAAAGCTCTAACCCATTAAAAGGGCGCCTGGGTTTTTGGCCAACCGTCGCCTGCGGATAGCGGTGATTATCGAAAGATGCGCCGGCCAGCCGCTGCCTCGCCATCAAGATGCTCGTCGAGCTCCGCATTCAAAACACGCTCGGCCAGGGCCTTCTTCAATCCCTCGAAAAGACCGTCGTTGCAAAAGACCTGCTTGGGATCGCGTTTGGTTGCCATAGCTCGCCTCCTGCGGCGCGCTATGGCCCTGCACCCTTTGCCTCCGAGCGAGACGGAACTCGGCTAGTCGAGCACGCCGCTCCACGATCTTCAGCGACAATGGCACGGAGATAACCAGCTGGGCGATGCTGGAGTGAACAAAGCGCACCGGCGTCGATCGGCACTACATCGCGCCGGGCAAGCCGAGCCGAACGGCTTCGTTGAGAGCTTTAACGGCCGCCTGCGTGACGAGTGCCTGAACGAGGACGTCTTTGCCAGCCTGGCCGAGGCCCGTGCGGTGTGGCCTGACGCCGGACGCCATGCGCCTGAACCCCGCCCGGTCGGCTGCGCAACTTAATCAGCTCCGCCGCCCGGCCGCTACCTCTCGGACTTGTTCATCCTGCGCGGCGTGCTTGCCATATCCGCTCCCACAACGGCCCGGAGTTCATCGCCAAGGCCGGCGACGGGTTGGCCCTATGTTGATGTGTACTCCGCACCGCCGGGTCCAGCCAAATCGCCCGCTGGCGCCGGCTTCATCCGCCCTGCTCTGCTCGTGCGCGCGACGAAGGTCCCGGATTCATCGAGGAGCCGCTTGCTTCCACGATCGCCGGTCAGAATGGGGGGCTCCGACGGCATCGTTGATCGCGACCGTGATCCGGTCTTTGATCCGGCTGAAGGTCGACCGTTTCAGTACCCGCTTTGAGACGAGTTCGCCGATAGACCGGTAAGGGCGGGCCGCGATGATGGCCCTTCCAAAACGCACACCGAGTCGGTTCAGGTCATCGGCCGAAGCGGTGTTGATGTCGATGAGCTTCGGCTCAGATGTTGTCGAACCGACCGATTCCACTGCCGCGGGCCGCACAACAGGAGATGAGGAGCTCAGTGAACTCGGTTCAGGAGGCGTATCCGCCGATGAGGGGAGCACCGACGCTCTCGCCAAGTGAGCATTGGTGAGCGACTGTAGCACTGAGGCCGTCGGAGCCGCCGTCGGCTGCGAAGTGGTGTTGGCCGTGATCCGGTCTTTGATCCGGCTGAAAGTGAATCGCTTCAGCACCCGCTTCGAGACGAGTTCGCCGACGGACCGGTAAGGACGGGCCGCGATGATGGCCTTCCCAAAACGCAAACCAAGTCGGTTCAGGTCATCTGCCGAAGCGGTGTTGATGTTGATGAGCTTGGGCTCAGCTGTTGTCGAACCGACCGGCTCTCCGGTCACGGGCTGCACAACAGGAGCTAAGGGCTTCGGTGAACTCGGTTCAGGAGGCGGTGGCTGAGGCGTGCGAGCGAGAGTCCACGGAAGCCTTTGAGATGCATCCTGATTCCGATTGCCCTCACCTTTCGCAATCACCGCAGTCGCCCCGGACCTCGCGTCGGCCGACGGGTTATCGAAACCAACTCTCTTGCACTGGAAGGTGATATTCACATGTTCGACCTTCGCAAATTGAGACATATCAAAAGCAATCTTATGATTAACTTCATCAATCAGGTATTCTTCTGACGAAATTTCATGCGAAAGATTTGGAGTTTTAAATAATAAGTTCCGTCGATGGTCGTAAACTTCGAAGCTAAAGTGATACTTCAAGGTAGTCCCTAGGCCAAGTATATTCGTAATAAATGCCGCTGTGCCGTTAGAACGAAGCACCAAGTCGCTCGTTAAGAGAAGGCAGTCAATGGTCGAGAGATTGTCTCCAAGGAATCTGACTACCTTCATGGACTCATCTCGGGCAATGACGGTGCCGTCTGCGACCTTGAACCCGGGAGAGGGCGATACTGCTGGTGGAGAGGCTGCGCCATTGACACGAACCGTCGTGCCTTTTAGCTCGTCCGCTGGTGAGAGCGGGAAGCGGTTGGATGGCTCATGAACCGTTTTAGCTTCCTTGACCCGACTGTCTTCTTTCGGGGTCAGCTTCGTGCCCGTTGCCCCATCCGCTGGAGAGAGCGGGAAACGGTTGGATGGCTTCTGAGCCGCAGTAGCTTCCTTGTTGTCTTCTTTCGGGGTCAGCTTCGGGCCCGTCGCCCCGTCCGCTGGAGAGAGCCGGAAACCCTTGGATGCCTCTTGAGCCGCTGTAGCTTCCTTAACCCGATTGTCTTCTTTCGGGGTCAGCTTCGAGCCGGTCGCCCCGGAGCCGGCTTTGAAGCCAGGAGAGGGCGATACGGCCGGTGCGGAGGCTGCGTCATTGCCACGAACCGTCGTGCCTTTTAGCTCGTCCGCTGGAGGGAGCGGGAAACCGTCGGATGGCTCCTGAGCCGCTGTAGCTTCGTTAACCCGATTGTCTTCTTTTGGGGTCACCTTCGAGCCCGTTGCCCCGGACCTAGCGTTGAATCCAGGAGAGGACGAGAGCCAGGGGTGGATGATTCTATCGGTAGGAACCGTCGTGCCTTTTCCCTCGTCTCCAGCGCAGGCCGGGAGAAGCACGCACGCCATCACCATGAAAGCGATGTTCCGCGATAATGGCAACCCGCTCTCCTGTGACAGCCTACGGTAGTGCGTTGTAAACGGACAGGGCAGCCAGGCCCCATCGGCCTATGTCCAGCGCTCTTATGCTAGCGAGACGGGCCGGAAAAACTGTCTCCGCTCGGCCACATTGGATGGGCTTTTCGCAGCGGCTCAGACGACTCTAGGCTAAGTCCTACTGAGTCTGAGGCGGCGTCGTGCGGGCGCGGGAGCGAGGAGTAGGCTCCGACGGCTGATCAATCCCGCGAATGGGATGGGCGGCGCGCCGGTGAAGATCTTGATGCCCTGCTTCTCGAAGTGCTTGCGGGCAACGCTGACGATATCGGCATTCTCGACGGCAGGATCTGCGGCAGGAGCTCGACGACCGTCACCTCCGAGCCGTGCGGAAGAACGACGCGAACTCATGCCGATCGCGCCCGAGCCCATGACGACGAGCGACTTCGGCACCACGGCCTCGAAATAGGTGTCCAGACCAGCTTCCCGTCGGGCTCGATGCCGGGCAGCACGCGCGGGCGCGCGCCGGTCGCGATCATTTTAGGCTCAACGTGGGGAGCCAGGGAGCCCGCCGGCGGTTTCGGCGCGTCGGAGGCGGCGGCCGGTTGAGCGGAACCGGCCCGCATCCCGGCGGCGGCGCCCGCTGCAAGGGCGAGCACCCCGGACCGCCCGGTCCGCTGGTCGTCGCAAGTCGCCGCGGGTGTCGATCCGCTAGAGGTGATCTCGGCCCCGACCTGGCGCGGCGCCGGCATTGGGCGAGGCACCGCGATGGGGATCTCCAGACGGCTCGACGAGCTCACCGATCTCGCCTGCACCTCGCGCGGCGAGGTCGCGGGCCCAGGCTGCGGCGGCGGAGCAAGGGGGGCTCGCCGAGGAGCGGCAACGGGTCGAGCCGCTGCGACGTGACCTGGCGGCGGCGCGGAGCGCGCTCGAGGCGCTCAAGGCCCAAACGGCGCGAACGAGCGCCGAAGCCATCGCGCGCGAGGCGCGCTCCGGCCTCGCGCGATCACATGGACTTGGCATTTCCCCCGGCCCGGCAGTTTCGCATTCGCGACCTCGCTTAACAGTTCATTTACTGGAGTATATGAGCACAAGCAGTGCGGGGGCGCAGCGTCGGGCACTCATAAAATGGACAAAGAAGGCTTCAGTTGGATCATTTTACTTGTCGCGCTCATGGTCACTGGCTTCCTGGTAATTTCCTGGCCTTTTTGGCGCTTAGGGGAGACGATCAGTCGGTACCTTGATTTTCGCTGAAATCCGCAACGGCGCGATCTCGTACTTAGAGTGAAGACGTTCGCAGGCCGCCTTCGCTCGAACCGTCCTCCGACCCAGCCCGTGCAGCAAGCGGCTTTATGGGCTACACCGCGACCAGGCAATATCACGATGGATCTCAACGACGTCGAGCAGCTCAATCTGAACGAGCGCCGCCGTTGCACGCTATGGAGCTTAAGCCAGGAGCTGTCCTACTCGCTGGCGAGGCCGCCCGCGGCGACGAGGCCCGCCCCATCGGCGAGTCCGACGGCCACGGGCTCAAGGCGTGGCGGCGGAAACCGCCGAGATCAGGCCGCAGGAACTCGACGGGGTCGGGCAGGACGATCAGTGGATCGCTGCTACGAAACCAGCACCAGGGCCGCCCGTCGCTTTGGCATCGCCTACGCGAAGCCTCGCTCGCCCTCCTGATCACCAACAGGCGAAACCGATCAGTCCCAGGCGCCGGTACTTCGAATTCCAGCTAGTACACTTTCATCCGATTCGGGCGATGGTTCTTGACGTTAGCACGACAACGTTCGTCCCCGTGGGAGTCCTAGCGTAAAGGTCAATAGCGTCCTGGTTGATCATGCGGATGCAGCCAGACGACACGCTGGTGCCGACGGTCCAGGGCTCGTTGGTGCCGTGGATCCGATACAGCGTGTCCTTGTTGCCTTGCCAAAGATACATGGCGCGCGCGCCGAGCGGATTCGACGGACCACCAGGGACGCCGATGCCACTTTGCAGTTCGGTAAGTTGGCCGCGGAGGTCGGGTCTGCGCTGGATCATCTCCTTGGGTGGGTACCAATCCGGCCATTCCTGCTTGTCGTGGACGACCGCCGTGCCCGACCAGGCAAAGCCTTCTTTGCCTACGCCGACCCCGTAGCGCATGGCGCGCCCACCCTCTTCGATAAAGTACAGGTAGCGAGCGCCGGGGTCGATGACGATTGTGCCCGGTTTGCCCTTTGCGTAAGCGACTCGGGCGCGGAGAAACGCTGGGTTAATCCGCGACAACGGCGCCGCTGGAACCGGAAAACGCTCTCCCGGTACCGGTCCGTACGCGGCGGTCGCTACCGCTCGGGGCTCAGCGGGAGCCGGCGAGTCAGACTGCTGGTCGAGCAGCTCCGCAGCCTCGGGCGGCAGGAGGTTTGGTGTGGCCGCGACTTCGCCGATGCTTGCACTGGTCGGCTGCTGCGGTGCGCAACCGCCGAAGCTCGCCCCCAACAAGCTGGCACCACTTCCGGCGAGTAGAGCGCGTCGACTGACCCGAGGCATTCGTCACCTGCTGTTTGCTGCCGTCGAGCGCAGCTTGGTTATTCTGTCGCCAGTTTGCAAGGCAGTTAGGCCATGCTCGTCATGCGCCCATTGCCAGCGGAGTGCCGGCGCGAATTTGCAGCGGCGCGGGTGCCCCGAGCATGGCCGATATTTCTTGCTTAGAGCGATGTTGTTGCGCTCGAATTCGGTGTGGCGGCAGGCGTGTTCTTCGGGTCTATTATGCAGCTCGCGAGGTGCTCCGACTCGCGCCGGGACCACCTGCAAAATCGGGCACGTGAGGCAGCGCCGATGAACGTCGGCAAACGGGGCAGAGCGATCTATTCCGGGCGAGGCTCGACCAAATCGTGACGTTGGACAGAGGCTATTCCGGGCTTGTCGTGAGCGAGCGAGGTAAGCAGGGTTCGTAACAGCTTGCTCTTGTGAGGCTTTCAGTCGTCGCACTGATCATACATGGATCACCCGCCCGTATGCGTCGAGCACGCTCTCGTGCATCATCTCGGACAACGTCGGGTGCGGGAACACCGTGTGGATCAGCTCCTCCTCGGTGGTCTCCAGATTCATGGCGATGACGAAGCCCTGGATGAGCTCCGTCACCTCGGCCCCAACCATGTGGGCTCCCAAGAGCTGGCCGGTTTTCTTGTCGAAGATCGTCTTCACCAGGCCGTCGGGCTCGCCGAGCGCGATCGCCTTGCCGTTGCCGACGAACGGGAAGCGGCCGACGCGGACCTCTAACCCCTGCTCCTTGGCCTTCGCCTCGGTGAGGCCGACCGAGGCGACCTGCGGGTGGCAATAGGTGCAGCCCGGGATCTTGTTCTTGTCGAGCGGCTCGGCGTGCAGGCCTTTGATCGCGTCGACGCAACGCTCGCCCTCGTGCTCGGCCTTGTGGGCGAGCATCGGCGGGCCGGCGACGTCGCCGATGGCGTAGATGCCGGGCACGTTCGTGCGCCCGAGCCCGTCGGTCACGATGGTGCCGCGGTCGGTCTTCACCCCGAGCTTCTCGAGCCCCAGGTTCTCGACGTTGCCGACGACGCCGACGGCCGAGATCAGCCGCTCGGCCGCGATGGTCTGCTTGCCGCCCTTGCCGTCCTCGATGGTCGCGGTGACGTAATCGCCGCCCTTCTCGACCCTCGTGACCTTCGCCCCGGTGAAGATCTTGGTGCCCTGCTTCTCGAAGCGCTTGCGGGCGAGACTCGCGATCTCGGCGTCCTCGACCGGCAGGATCTGCGGCAGGAGCTCGACGACCGTCACCTCCGCGCCCATGGTCCGGAAGAAGGAGGCGAACTCCATGCCGATCGCGCCCGAGCCCATGACCAGGAGCGATTTCGGCATCGCCTTCGGCACCATGGCCTCGAAATAGGTCCAGATCAGCTTGCCGTCGGGCTCGATGCCGGGCAGCACGCGCGGGCGGGCGCCGGTCGCGATGATGATGTGCTTTGCCTGGTATGAGCCCGGCCCGAGCGCCCCTTTCGGCGCCGGCACCGGCGGACCCTGCACCGATTTCGTCGCCGGCTTGACCGTGACCTTGCCGGGGGCGTCGATGGACGCCTCGCCCCAGATCACGTCGATCTTGTTCTTCTTCATCAGGAAGCCGACGCCGGCCGAGAGCCGCGCCGAGACGTCGCGCGAGCGCTTGACGATGGCGGCGGCATCGTACCCGACCTTGCCCTCGATCGTCAGCCCGTACTCCTTCGGGTGCTGCAGGTAATGGAAGATCTCGGACGAGCGTAAGAGCGCCTTCGTCGGGATGCAGCCCCAGTTGAGGCAGATGCCGCCGAGATGCTCGCGGTCGACGACCCCGGCCTTGAACCCGAGCTGCGCGGCGCGGATCGCCGTGACGTAGCCGCCCGGCCCGGCGCCGATGACGAGGATGTCGTAGGTGTCAGCCATCGTTGGCTCCTGTCATGGCCGGGCTTGACCCGGCCATCTCGATTGGAAGAGCTGCGCCTCGCGTATCGGAATGGCCGGGACGAGCCCGGGCATGACAGCCGCTAAACCAACATCCCCATCGGGTTCTCGACCAGCTCCTTGAAGGCCGCGATGAGCTGCGCGCCGAGCGCCCCGTCGACCGCCCTGTGATCACAGGACAGCGTCACGCTCATCACCGTCGCGACGGCGAGCTCGCCCTTGCGGACGACCGCGCGCTGCGAGCCGCCGCCGACGGCGAGGATGGTCGAGTGCGGCGGGTTGATCACCGCCGTGAACTCCTTGATGCCGAACATGCCGAGGTTCGAGACCGCGGTCGTGCCGCCCTGGTATTCCTCGGGCTTGAGCTTGCGGTTCTTGGCGCGCGCGGCGAAATCCTTCATCTGGTTCGCGATGACGGACAGCGTCTTCGTCTCGGCGGCGCGGATGATCGGCGTGATGAGTCCGTTGCCCGGGAGCGCCACCGCGACGCCGACATCGGCGTGCTTGTGGCGCAGCATCGCCCCCTCGGTCCAGGTGACGTTGGCGTCCGGCACCCGCATCAGCGCCATGGCGAGCGCCTTGATCGCCATGTCGTTGACCGAGACCTTCCAGGCCGCCTTGCCGTCCTTGTCCTTCGGCGCGGCGGCGTTGACCTGCTCGCGGAGCTTCAGCAGCGCGTCGATCTCGCAATCCATGGTGAGGTAGAACTGCGGCACCGTCTGGCGCGCCTCGGTGAGGCGGCGCGCAATGGTCTTCCTCATGTTGTCGTGCGGAATCTCCTCGTAGGAGCCGGGCTCGAACAGCGCCTTGACCTGCGCGTCGGACGGCGCCGCCGGCGCCGGGGGCTTTGCCGCCGCGGCAGGAGCGGCGGCTGCGGCTGCGGCTGGCGCGGCCTTCGACGGAGCGCCGGCGGCGGCAGCGCGCACGTCGCGCTCGATCACCCGGCCATGCGGGCCCGAGCCTTGGATCATCGCGATCTCAAGCCCGGCCTCCTTGGCGATGCGGCGCGCGAGCGGCGAAGCGACGACGCGCCCGCCCTGCCCGCCGCCGTTCGGCTTCGCAGCGGCCTGCGGTGCCGCTGCCGGCGTGGGAGCAGCCTGTGCGGCCGCGGGCAGCGCGGCTGGCGGCGCCGCGGGCGGCGCGGGCTTTGGTGCCTCGGCCTTCGCCGGCGCCGAAGCGCCACCCCCGCCGGCCGCGCTGACGCTCTTCGGGTCCTCGCCCTCGCCGGCGATCAGCGCGATGAGCTGGTTCACCGGCACGTCGGCCGTGCCTTCCGGCACCACGATCTTCGCCAGCACGCCCTCGTCGATGGCCTCGACCTCCATCGTCGCCTTGTCGGTCTCGATCTCGGCGATGACGTCGCC
>Ga0126304_10001865_pt1 | contig 10172 bp, 10 predicted proteins | sample Plot25_FD_92538 | JGI IMG/M metagenome (GOLD analysis project Ga0126304, IMG submission 92538) | Serpentine soil microbial communities from UC McLaughlin Reserve, CA, USA - Plot25 | ecosystem: Environmental > Terrestrial > Soil > Grasslands | place: USA: UC McLaughlin Reserve, Lake County...
GAGATCGAGGAGGAGGCGGCGCCGGCAGGGGCGGCCGTAGCTTCGCCCTCTTCGGCGCAGCTCGCTTCGACCAGCGATGAGATCGCTCCGACGGAGGTCGCATCCGACGGAGGCGCCGAGTCGGGCGCCGCCCCGTCCGCCCCCGCCGAGGTCCCAGCACCCGCCGCATCCACCGAAGCGGTCGAGGCGGAGGCGCCGGCCCGCGACTCGTCGACGGCCGAGGTCGTGCCGAGCACGGACGCCGCCGTCGACGAAGAGCCGGAGGGGACTGCCGCCGAGGCCACCGCCGGGGATGCGGCCAATTCGGAGGGGTCGACGGAGGGCGATGGGGCGAGCGAGGAGGACATCTCGCTCGAGGCGATCCTCGAGGACCTGAAGCGGCGCGAAGGGCGCGCGGGATAACCTGTGCTGCTGGTCGGGCTGACCGGCGGGATCGGGTCGGGCAAGTCCACCGTGGCTCGCCTGCTGGAGAAGCGGGGCGCCGTCGTCTTCGACGCGGATCTGCTCGCGCGCGAGGCCGTCGCACCCGGCACCCCGGGTCACGCCGCCGTGATCGAACGGTTCGGCGCCGACGTCCTCGCGCCGGGTGGTGAGCTCGACCGCGAGGCCCTCGCGAGCATCGTGTTCGCGGATCCCTCGGCCAGACGAGATCTCGAGCAGATCGTCCACCCAGAGGTCCGGCGGCTCTTCGCAGAGGGATCCGAGGCATACCGGGACACCGACCGGGTCGTGGTGTTCAGCGCCCCGTTGCTCGTCGAGTCCGGGATGCACACGGCGTTCGAGATCCTCGTCGTCGTCTCGGCCACGGTCGCCACGCAGATCGAGCGCCTGATGCGTCAACGCGGCATGTCCGAGACCTCGATCCGCGCGCGTATCGACGCCCAGGCGCCGTTCGAGGACAAGGCCGCGGTGGCGGACTTCATCGTCGACAACGAGGGCACGCTCGACAAGCTCGAGAGCCAGGTCGAGCGGCTCTGGAACGACCTGTCCGCGCGCCCGGTCGCCTGAACGACGAACGGGACCGCGCCCGCTTCGTCGCTATCCTGGTGCCGTGACCTCCTCCGGGTACGCCGCCGTGTTCTTCGACGCCGGCGAGACGCTCGTCCACCCGCATCCCACCTTCCCCGACCTGTTCGCCGAGATCCTCCGCCGCGAGGGCCACGACGTTTCGCCCGAGACGATCCACGAGCGCGGGCATGTCGTGTTCGATCGGTTCCGCGCGGCGGCCGAGGCCAACGAGCTGTGGACCACCTCGCCCGACCGCTCGCGCAGGTTCTGGCACGACGTGTACGGCATCTTCCTGCGCGAGCTCGGGATCCCCGACGCCGACGGTCTGATCGACGTCGTGTACACCGAGTTCACCGACCTCGGGAACTACCGGCTGTTCGATGACGTCACGCCCGTGCTCGATCGGCTGCGCGACGCCGGCCTGCTGCTCGGCGTGGTGTCGAACTTCGAGGAGTGGCTCGAGCGGCTCCTCGAGGTACTTGGCGTCCGTGGGTACTTCCAGGTGAGCGTCGTGTCGGGCGTCGAGGGGTTCGAGAAGCCCGATCCGCGGATCTTCCGGCTCGCGATGACCAGGGCCGGCGTGACCCCCGAGCGGTCGGTCTACGTGGGGGACAACCCGGAGTTCGACGTCGACCCCGCGCATGCGGTCGGCATGTACCCGGTGCTCATCGATCGGCCCGAGCGCTTCGCCGACGCGCCGGGCCCGCGCATCACCGCGATGGGCCAGTTGCCGGCACTGCTCGGGGTGGCGTGATGTCCGAGGAGCGTTCGTACGAGGTCCAGGAGGCCAACGCGATGCTGCCCGACCTCCGGGTGCGGCTGGCGAGGATCCGCGAGGCCCGACAGGCGATCCTGCGGGAGGCCGAGGTGGTGAGGGAGCGGGTCGTCGCGGACGGCGGCGGGAGCCACGCGGGGCGGGAGTACTGGGACGCGAGCACGACGCTTCGGACCGAGCTCGAACGCCTCGCCGCGGAGAACATCGTGCTGCGCGACCCCGAGACCGGGCTCGTGGACTTCCCGGCGGAGAGGGACGGCGACCGCGTCTACCTCTGCTGGCGGGTGGGCGAGGATGCCGTCGCAAACTGGCATCCGCTCGACACCGGCTTCTCGAGCCGGCGCCCGCTGTGAGCGCCCGCGCCCGGGTGGCGGTCATGGGTGCGACCGCAGAGGACCCACCCCCCGGCGTCGGGGCGATCGGCGACACCGTCGACCTCGCGTTCGCCGACGACGTCCCGTCGCTCGCTCTCGCGCTCGAGGGCAGGGACGTGCTGTTCGCCTGGCGTCCGGAGAGCGCCCTGCTCGCGGGGGCGTGGGGGAACGCGGCCGACCTGCAGTGGATCCAGTCGGCGTCTGCGGGCGTCGACAACCTGCTCTTCCCCGAGCTCGCGGCGAGCCACGTCGTCCTCACGAACGCTCGCGGGGTCTACGAGGACGCGATCGCCGAGTACGTCCTCGGGTTGCTGCTCGCGTTCGCCAAGGGTCTCGGCGGGATCCTCGAGCGACAGGGGCGCCGCGAGTGGCGACACAACGAGACCGAACGGCTCGAGCGCAAGCGGGTCCTCGTCGTCGGCATCGGACCGATCGGACGTGCGATCGCTCGCGCCTGTGCCTCGCTCCGGATGTCCGTCCGTGGCGTCGCTCGAACCCCCCGCCCCGGTGACGACGTGCTGGTCGAGATCTTCGGCACCGAGCAGCTGACCGACGCCGTGAGTTCGGCGGACTACGTGATCGACGCGCTGCCCGCAACGGAGGAGACCCATCACCTGTTCGACCACACGGTGTTCGAGGCGATGGAGCCGTGGACGAGGTTCGTGAACGTCGGCCGGGGGAGCACGGTCGACCAGCCGGCGCTGGTCCGGGCGCTCGAGAGCGGAGCCGTCGCCGGCGCGGCGCTCGACGTCTTCGAGGAGGAGCCGCTGCCCGAGGACGACCCGCTCTGGGCGATGCCGAACGTGATCGTCTCGCCCCACATGGCCGGCGACGCCGCCGGGTGGCGCGAGGGCGTGGTCGAGCTGTTCGTCCGGAACCTCGAGCGCTATCTCACAGGTCGCCCCCTCCTGAACGTCGTCGACAAGACCCGGGGCTACGTGCCCTCGTGAGTGGGTAGCCTGCGACGATGAGCGACCGAGCGATCGAGGTCACCGGTCTTCGCAAGACCTACGGGGACCTCGAGGCGGTCGCCGGGATCGACCTGACCGTCGATGTCGGCGAGGTGTTCGCGCTCCTCGGTCCGAACGGCGCCGGCAAGACCACCACCGTCGAGATCCTCGAGGGCTATCGCCAACGGACGGCGGGCGATGTCTCGGTCCTCGGGCTCGACCCGGCGGGGCGGGCGCGGGCCCTCCGCGAGCGGGTCGGGATCGTCCTGCAGTCGACCGGCGTCGATCCGTACCTGACCGTCCGCGAGACCGTGTCGCTGTACGCGAGCTACTACCCGTCCCCCCGCGACGTCGACGAGGTCGTCGAGCTCGTCGGGCTCGCCGAGAAGCGCGACACGCGCGTGCTCAAGCTCTCCGGTGGGCAGCAGCGTCGGCTCGATGTCGCGATCGCCCTCGCGGGCGACGCCGAGCTCCTGTTCCTGGACGAACCGACGACGGGCTTCGACCCGGGCGCTCGGCGGAACGCCTGGGAGATCGTCAGGAACCTTTCGGACATCGGCAAGACGGTGTTCCTCACGACCCACTACATGGACGAGGCGCAGAACCTGGCGAACCGTGTCGCGGTCATCGCGCACGGCACGATCGTCGCCGAGGGCCCACCGGGGAGCCTGGCCGGACGCGATCGGATGAAGACGAGGATCCGTTTCCGCCTGCCTCCCGGAGCTCCCGAACCCGAACGCGCTCCCCACCGCCTGCCGGACGGGTCGTACGAGATCCGCGCCGATCAGGAGGAAACGACCAAGCTCGTCCACGATCTCACCGCGTGGGCGCTCGAGTCGGGCTTCGTCCTGGACGCGCTCGAGGTCACGCCTCCGACCCTGGAGGACGTCTATCTCGAGCTGACGGCCTCCGAGGATGTGACCGCGTGAGCGAGCTGACACTGACGGCCCGGCAGATCCGCTACACGAACAAGGCGTTCTGGCGCAACCCCGCCGCCGCCTTCTTCACGTTCGTGTTCCCCCTCATGTTCCTGGTGATCTTCGCCACGCTGCTCGGGAGCGGGACCGTGACCCTCGAGAGTGGCCGCGAGTTCAACCAGTCGACGTACTACGTCGCGAGCATGGCGGTGTTCTCCGTCATCACCGCCTGCTACACGAACCTGGCGATCGGCGTGACCTTCCAGCGCGATGCCGGGATCCTCAAACGGACGCGAGGCACGCCGCTCCCGGGGAGCGCCTACCTGGGGGCGCGGGTGATCCACGTCATGATCATGTCGATCCTGCTCGTCGTGATCTGCGCGGCCTTCGGATGGCTGTTCTACGACGCGGATCTCCCGACCGGGATGAGCCTGGTCCGATCGATCATCGTCGTGCTCGTCGGCTCCGCGAGCTTCGCGGCGCTCGGCCTCGCGCTGACGCCGGCGATCCCGAACGCGGATGCCGCGCCGCCGATCGTGAACGCGACGATCCTGCCCCTGTTGTTCATCTCGGGCATCTTCTTCCCCGTCGGCCCCGATGCCCCGCAGTGGATCGAGACCCTGAGCGATATCTTCCCGGTTCGCCATCTGGTGGACGCCTTCCTGGGTTCGTTCTACGGACCGCCGCTCTTCGCCTTCTCATGGCGAGACGTGGGGATCGTCGCGGCGTGGGGGCTCGCCGGCCTGATCGTGGCGACGCGCTACTTCTCGTGGGAGCCGCGCAGGTGAGACCGCGCGTCCCGTCAGTCATCCGGCAGAACAGGCGTGTGCTAGGCTCGCGCACTTCACTTCGGCAGGGGGTTCGCTCGATGCGCAAGATGTTCGCCTTCCTGGTCGTCGGTTCCGTGCTGTTCGTCGCGTGCGCGGAGGACAACCCGACGATCGGCGGCACGGGGACGACCGAGACAGGCGCCACCGGCTCCACCGCGCCGGCGACGGCCGCCGACTGTGCCTCAGCGAACGCCGATGCCTTCCAGAGCCCGGGCACTCTGACGATCGGCACCGGCAACCCGGCGTTCCCGCCCTGGTGGGAGGGCGGCACCTCCGACGGTTCGGAGTTCGAGTTCAACGACCCGGCCAAGGGGGAGGGCTACGAGGGCGCGATCGCCGCCGAGGTCGCCACACGGATGGGCTTCACGTTCCCAGACCAGGTGGCGTTCGTGCCGGTGTCGTTCAACAAGTCGTTCGCGCCCGGCCCGAAGGACTTCGACTTCGTGCTCCAGCAGATCTCTTACAAGCCGGAGCGTGACGACGCCGTGGACTTCAGCGATTCCTACTACAACGTGAACCAGGCGCTCGTATCCGCGGAGGGGACCTCCGTGGCCGACGCCACCACGGTCGCCGACCTGAAGGACGCGAAGCTCGGCGCGCCGATCGGGACGACGAGCCTCGACGTGATCACCGACCAGATCCAGCCCACGCAGGAGCCGGCCGTCTACGACGACCTCGCCCAGGCGGTGACCGACCTGCAGAACGGCGACATCGATGGCATCGTCGTCGATCTGCCGACCGCCTTCTTCATGGCGGCCGTGCAGATCAAGCACGGCGTCGTCGTCGGGCAGTTCGGGGCCGAGTCAGACGAGTACTTCGCGATGGCGTTCGAGACCGGAAGCCCGCTCGTCGAGTGCGTGAACCTCGCGCTCGACGAGATGAAGGCGGACGGGGCCCTCGACGACATCGAGCAGCAGTGGCTGGCCGACAAGACGAACGCACCCGTCCTGGACTAGCCGGTCGGTGATCGGCGGGGAGTCGCCGGAGAAGTACCAACCGTTGCCCGGTGGCAGCTACACGCCCCCGTCCGGAGACCGCGGCTCGAAGATCCTCGCCCCGCTGAAGGCCGAGGGCGCTCGCGGGGTGACGATCGCCGTCGTGAGCACCGTGGTCGTGTTCGGGCTGCTCGCCTTCGCGATCCTCAACTCGTCCGGGTGGCCCCAGATCAAGGAGGCCTTCTTCGACCCGGCGGTCTTCTGGGACTCGTTGGCGAAGATCACGGGGCGGTTCACGCGGAACGTCTTCATTTTCTTGGTGGCGGAGGTCTTCGTGCTGATCCTCGCGATGATCATCGCGGTGATGCGCAGCCTGCGTGGTCCCGTGTTCACGCCGCTGCGGATCCTGGCGGGCGCCTACACGGACCTGTTCCGCGCGGTCCCGACGATCCTGGTGATCCTCCTGCTCGGGTTCGGGGCGCCGGCGCTCCAGATCAAGGGCGTGCCCCACTCCGACCTCTTCTGGGCGATCGTGGCGCTCGTCCTCGTGTACTCGGCATACGTCGCCGAGGTCTACCGGGCGGGCATCCAGTCGGTCCACCCCTCGCAGGTCGCCTCGGCCCGCGCCCTCGGGCTCAGCCGCGGCAAGACGATGCGGTTCGTCGTGGTGCCGCAGGCCGTCCGTCGCGTGCTGCCGCCGCTCCTGAACGACTTCATCGGGCTCCAGAAGGATTCCGCCCTCATCGCGGTGCTCGGGTACACCGAGGCGCTCCGCGAAGCACAGATCTTGTCGGCCGCGAACTTCGACTTCACGCCGTACGTCGCGCTCGCGCTCGTCTACATCGTGATCACGATCCCCGAGGCTCGGTTCGTCGACTGGCTCGTCGCGCGGGACCAGCGTCGGCTCCAGGCCGTGGGCGGGGTGTGAGGTGGCGCCCGCCGCGGCGCTGAGGATCGAGGACCTCCACAAGTCGTTCGACGGGCTCGAGGTGCTCAAAGGCCTCGACCTGGAGGTCGACGAGCACGAGGTCGTCGGCCTGATCGGCGCCTCGGGCTCGGGCAAGTCGACGCTGCTCCGCTGCATCAACCTGCTCGAACCCGTGAACGCCGGCCGGGTGTTCATCGAGGGAGAGGAGATCACCGCCCGTGGGGTGGACGTGAACCGGATCCGGCAGCGCGTCGGGATCGTCTTCCAGGCGTTCAATCTCTTCCCGCACATGACGGTGCTCCGCAACGTGACACTCGGACCGATCGAGGCGCTCGGCGTGTCGAGGACCGAGGCCGAGGGGCTCGCGACGGAGCTGCTCGAACGGTTCGGGCTCGCCGACAAGCGGGACGACTATCCCGACCGCCTCTCGGGCGGGCAGCAGCAGCGCGTGGCGATCGTGCGGGCGCTCGCGATGAGGCCCGACGTGATGCTGCTCGACGAGGTCACCAGCGCGCTCGACCCCGAGCTCGTCGCCGAGGTCTTGAACGTGATCCGCGAGCTCGCTGCCGGCGGCATGACCATGGTCATCGCCACCCACGAGATGGGATTCGCCCGCGACATCGGCAACCGGATCTGCTTCCTGGACGCCGGCGTGATCCTCGAGGAGGGCCCACCGGAGGAGATCTTCTCCTCGCCGCGCGAGGAGCGGACCCGGCGGTTCCTCCAGAGCATCATCGACGCCGGCCGGATGTAGGCACGTCGGCGACGACGCCTACACTGGGTCCGTGCCCCCGTTCAAGATCCACGCCGACCACGTTCCGACCGGTGACCAGCCCACCGCCATCGATCACCTGGTCGAGGGCATCCGGGCGGGCGAGTCCCACATCACGCTGCTCGGCGCGACCGGGACGGGCAAGACGTTCACGATCGCCAACGTGGTCGAACGCGTCCAGCGGCCCACGATCGTGATCGCACCCAACAAGTCGCTCGCTGCGCAGCTGGCGAACGAGTTCCGCGAGGCCTTCCCCGAGAACGCGGTCGAGTACTTCGTCTCGTACTACGACTACTACCAGCCCGAGGCCTACGTCCCATCCACCGACACCTACATCGAGAAGGACTCCTCGATCAACGACGAGATCGAGCGCCTGCGCCACTCGGCGACCGCCGCCCTCCTGACACGTCGCGACGTCCTGATCGTGGCCAGCGTCTCGTGCATCTACGGTCTGGGCTCCCCCGAGGAGTACGAGGGCCAGATCCTGCGGGTCCACAAGGGCGTCGCCACGGACATGGAGTGGTCGAAGCAGCGCCTCGTCGACATCCAGTACCTCCGGAACCAGGCGAACCTGGCCCGCGGGAAGTTCCGGGTGCAGGGCGACGTGCTCGAGGTCCACCCCTCGTACGAGGAGACCGCGATCCGGATCGAGTGGTGGGGCGACACGATCGAGCGGATCACGCGGTTCGACCCGCTGACCGGAGAGATGCTCGGCGACCTCAGCGAGATCACGGTGTTCCCGGCATCCCACTACGTCGCCTCGGACGAGCGGATGAAGCGGGCCGTCGTCTCGATCGAGGAGGAGCTCCACGATCGGCTTGCGCTGCTCGAGAGCCAGAGCAAGCTCCTGGAGGCGGAGCGCCTGCGGATGCGCACGACCTACGACCTCGAGATGCTCCGGGAGGTGGGGTTCTGCTCCGGCATCGAGAACTACTCGCGCCACATCGACGGCCGCGCCCCGGGCGAGGCGCCCTACACGCTCCTGGACTACTTCCCCGACGACTGGCTCTGCGTGATCGACGAGTCACACGTCACCGTCCCCCAGATCCACGGGATGTACGAGGGCGACAAGACGCGGAAGGAGACCCTGGTCGAGTTCGGCTTCCGCCTGCCGAGCGCGCTGGACAATCGACCTCTCCGGTTCGAGGAGTTCGTGAAGAAGGTCAACCAGACCGTGTACATGTCCGCCACGCCGGGTCCCTACGAGCTCCGCACCTCGAGCCGCATCGCCGAGCAGATCGTGCGCCCGACGGGTCTCGTCGACCCCGAGGTGCAGGTCCGCCCCACCCGCGGCCAGGTCGACGACCTGATCGAGGAGATCCGCAGGCGAGCCGAGGTGGGCCAGCGGGTACTCGTCACCACGCTCACGAAGAAGATGGCCGAGGACCTCACCGACTACCTGCTCGAGATGGGGATCCGGGTCCGGTACCTGCACTCGGAGGTCGACACGATCCAGCGCATCGAGATCATCCGGGACCTGCGCCTCGGCGAGTTCGACGTGCTGGTCGGGATCAACCTCCTGCGCGAAGGCCTCGACCTGCCCGAGGTCTCCCTGGTCGCGATCCTCGACGCCGACAAGGAGGGGTTCCTCCGTTCGGACACCTCGCTGATCCAGACGATCGGACGAGCCGCGCGCAACGTCGACGGGACGGTGATCATGTACGCGGACCAGGTCACCGACTCGATGAAGCAGGCGATCGGCGAGACGCAGCGACGTCGGAAGATCCAGATCGCGTTCAACCGCGAGAACGGGATCGATCCGCAGTCGATCCGCAAGAAGGTCTCGGACATCCTGCTCACGATGGCGGTCGACACGAGGGCTCCCACGCCCGAGAAACGCCGCCGCAAGCGCGAGCACCCCGAGATGCCAACCGAGGAGCTCGAGCGCCTGATCCAGCAGCTCGAGGAGGAGATGCACGAGGCCGCGAAGGACCTGCGGTTCGAGTACGCGGCTCGCCTGCGCGACGAGGTCGTCGATCTCCGCAAGGAGCTCAAGGCCCTGCGCGGCGCCGGCGTCGGCGGCTGACCCTCACCGATGTCGCTGAAGGTCAAGGTCCCGATCGCCTGGTTCGGCGCCGGGTCGGTCGTCCGACACGCGGCCGTCGTCTGCGAGGGCGGGCGGGTCACGTACGCGGGCCCGAGCGCGGCCTCGCCGCCGACCGACGACTTTCTCGAGGTCGACGGGTTCCTGATGCCGGGTGTCGTCGACCGGCACGTCCACATCCGTCTCGCGGATCCGGGGGCGGTGCTGATCGGAGGCGTGACGGCAGTCCGTGATCTGGGGTGGGCGCCGGACGAGATCTTCGCGCTCGCGAACGCCTCCGAGCTCCCGACGTTCACCGGACCGGTGATCCGAGCGGCGGGTCCGATGCTCACCGCACCCGGTGGGTACCCGATCGCGTCGTCCTGGGCTCCCCCCGGGGCCGGGCGCGAGCTGGCGGGTCCCGAGGACGCGGCCGCCGCGGTCGCCGAGCTCGCCGAGCGCGGCGCGGCCGCGATCAAGGTCTCCCTGAACTCGGAGGCCGGCCCGACGCCCTCGGATGCCGAGCTCGCCGCGATCGTCCAGGCGGCCCACGAACGCGAGCTCCCCGTGACCGCTCACGTCCAGGGGGCCGGCCAGGCGGAGCGGTCCATCGGTGCCGGCATGGACGAGTTCGCGCACACGCCGTGGACGGAGCGGCTC
>Ga0126304_10001867_pt1 | contig 10168 bp, 6 predicted proteins | sample Plot25_FD_92538 | JGI IMG/M metagenome (GOLD analysis project Ga0126304, IMG submission 92538) | Serpentine soil microbial communities from UC McLaughlin Reserve, CA, USA - Plot25 | ecosystem: Environmental > Terrestrial > Soil > Grasslands | place: USA: UC McLaughlin Reserve, Lake County...
ATCATAAAAGTAAATCTTATATTTTAAAAAAAGAATACTTCTTTTTATAGATTACTATACATAATTGATTTTGATCTGATAATTTCATAGTATGTCAATTTCTCTTTATGCATAAACGAATATCGAAAGAGATTCTAGATGACTTTGCTTCTTCACTAATTGTAAGTCATTCGATATGACTTTCTTTCTTTGCTTGAAGTTCAAGAAAGTTTCATTCATTTTCATGAAGTACCTCGATTGTTATTAAAGTAATTATCAAGTATAATCTAATATTATTAAGACAAAAGATAAGTAGGTCTAAATAAAAATAAGAGGAATTTAAATAGATTCGCTATTGAAATAATATATTGCGCAATAATGTTTCTAGATTATACTTTTGTGTAATTATTTTTTCCATCAGTTTGTATTGTTTATCCATTAATACAATAGGAGAAGTGGATGGCAGCACCACTCCTAATGAGAAGGAAAATGATGATGATGATGATACCAAAGATCAAAAAGAAACAATGAAATTAAAAATTAAGTTAAATTTAAACAATCTTGATAAAAATGTACAAAAACTAAAGCTGGTATCATATGTTAATGGCGAAGTTAAGGAACAATACATAGATCTATTGAAAGAGAAAAGCAAAATAAAGGAAAATATACTTGTACTAAATTTATACTATGATAAAATTAATGATGTATCTTCAATTATAATCACAGATCAATATTTCGTATGCGCCTATGCAGTAAATGATAAAATCCCAAATCAAAAAAATATACCCAATAGTGGAGTTTCATTTTATGATTGTGATGAAGGCAATATAGGATCTACAGATTCAAATACTGCTCATTTATTCTACACATTGAACAAATTCAATGAAAGTATTAACTACAACAAAATAAGTGGACAAGGAAAAAATCCTCTTGCAAAGGAAGTTAAAATTAATGTAAAAGTTCCACTTGAAGATGCAAAAGGCGATGCGGATAAGATAAATGTTATAGGTATGATAGGCGGTGAATACAAGGTAGAAACGATAAATGTAGAACAAGCATTGGATAATCAAGAGAATAATAATGGTGATATATTAGATGTACCATTTGTTTTTAACAGAACAACCGAAGTTGGACAAATACAATTAGGTGACAAGTTTTTTGGGTGTGTTACGGGGGAAGAATTATCCCCACAACATTCACATTGTGAAAAAAGAACACTAAAAGATTTTGAAAAGGGAAATCAATTGTATTCAAGGAAAGATAATAATTTTAAATAAATCTAATTTTATTTTTGATTGAATCCACCTAATCAACATATAAAAAGTTTACAATCTATTTTTATATCTTAAAAGCATTTGCTGTTTATACTTATACTTTTGTTGGAGAGGTCAACAGATAATCAAATCGCCATACTAAATAATTTTCTAATTCCTAGTGATGGTAATCTTGCTAATCTAAACTAAAATAAAATTTTTTATCTTTTTAAATTTATTTTGAATATTTCATATGATAATATTAGTTTATTACTATTTTACTAATCTTTTGGATATAATATGTTATAACTCTAAAATACAAAAGTTTGATTATGATTATTTTTATTAACATCAAGATTAATAATACCTAATCTATGTTAGTAAAATTTCTCATGTATAATCCTTATATAAAATATATTACAATTAAACTCATATCCGTCAAATCTAGAATAATGTTATCGTGCTTCAATACCTTATATATAATAATGAATATTTCTATAATTATTTAGAGGATTGTGTTAAATGTCATTTTTAACTAATTATAATAGAGTTTTTGAATTTATATACAATAATCCTGGATCTCACTTTCGAAAGATAAAGAAAGAGCTCGATTTATCGATAGGAACAATTCAATATCAATTAAACAAATTAGAAAAAGATGGGAAGATTATATCAATACACCATCGCTTTTACAAGTTCTATTTTCCTAATGGAATATTCCAAGAGCATGAAAAAGAAATTTTACAAGTTTTAAATAATGCATCATTACGTAACGTACTTTTATTAATTATTGAGAAAAAGAATCCAAGTAAACAGGAGATAGCTTACTTTTTGAATATATCATATTCGTCTGTGAGCTGGCATCTAGAACAATTAATAAACTATGACATGATAGCAGAGAATAGAGATGGAAGATTTATACGTTATTCGATGAAAGATGATATCAAATACGTTCCTGAAATAATAAAATTATTAAAAAATCATTATAAAAATATATGGAATAGTTGGGCCAATAGGCTGGCAGAAATATTTCTTTTATTATCTGATGACGATGATCGAAAATAATAGGTTTTTTATACATCGCTACTTAATATATTTATTATGATTGATTCTGTATATCTCCTCTCTATTGTGCTATACTAAAAATCATCTAATATTCTATATGTCTATTAATATTACACAATATCTTTAACTAATATAACACAAAATCAGAATGATTTCGTAACAAATCTTTGTCATTTACAGATGGATGAAGCTAAAAAAAAGATGAACTCGGTCTGTCTGAATAGCTGAAAGTGAAAGAAAAATATTGATAAGACAAGGAATACTTATTTTCCAGGCAAAAAAACACATCCCTTGATATCTTTCTTTATTATGTTATTATATTATGTGTACGGATTATAATCGTGGTATGAGAATAGTATGAGAATACAATTTTGAAATAGGATTTGGAAATTAAAAATAATATCATGATAAAATCAAAATCAGGGTTAAATAATTTATCTTTTCTATATCCTCTACATATTCATAAAATAATAGTATTGGACTAGACAATAACCTTCATGTTACAATAGGAAATTTCTAAAAATACTATTCTTTAAGAGAGTTATTTTACAACAACGTTCTAGAATTTAGGTGCTCAACGTGAAGAGAGAAATGTTGGAGTTTTATTGACAAAAATTAGAAAGGAAAAGCCTATGTGAATACAATAACAGAGAATAATCCAAATGGCAACGTAAGAGGAAAAATTAATAATTACGGTTTTCGTCAGAGATAAATGTCTGCTTAATTTTATTTTCTTTCATAAATATACAGTCTAATTTTATATTGTATTTTTTGTTTGTATGGATGTTATTAATTATTATATTTTTATTCTAAAGTGTTATAAACTTCGAATTCCTTATATAGAAATAGATGGAATCGGTATCATCCTCCAATACATCTGATAAGACTGGGCCTTCTACCATTCGATGCGAGATATGTGGTCTTCCTTTTGATACTTTAGCAGCAAAAAATGAACATATAAAATTAGAACATGTCGAACATAAACCACCAAGTGGAGTGGGTTAATAATCACAAGATATTATTAATACTTAACTTTGATACAATTGTTTATAGAAACACTAAAAGGGGAAAGAAAAGAAGGGCCTTGAAATTTTTTAGAGAAAGCGTTTATTCCTATGCTCATTTCAGTAATTGCTTACATCAATATAATAATAGATTAAAGGTAACTTAGAAACTAATAATAATGATATATACAACAATGGTTCAGTGAGGCTCATGTATATATAACATGTCCTCGAGTTTGGTTTTTCAGTCCAAAGAACTCCAAACAGAACCTGATAAATAATATTAGATACTATAGTTAAAATACGTTATATAGAATTTTATAGTATCTATGTAATATAAAAATCCCTTTTTTGTTTTATATCATACTAATCTGATATAAAAAATTACAAGAAAATAGTGATTGCAATTCTTATTTCTGATATTTGTTCTGTTGTTGATGTCAATATCTTGTAAATGAATTTAATTTAATTTACTTTGAAAAATTGCAACAGAAGGAAACTAATAAAAACATAAATAGAAAAATATAGGAATGAGGTCTGTAAAATTAATGAATTTTTTTAGTTAATTAATGCATCCTGCTTCAACCATTAGCTCTTTTACTTGTTGTCCAAGATACATAACTTGTTCATCTGTTATTTTTCGTTCTATCCATGTATCTGATAAAACTTTGTCAAATGACTTTAATTTGTTACACAATGAAAGGTCATTACTATTAGTATCATTATTTGTTGTATTCTTCTCTTCTATATTTTTTAGTTGATCTCCCTGCCTAGATTCGATACCCGACGGAAATTTGATTGTGTTTTCTGGTGATGCTGGATCTTGGATGATGTTGTTTGGAGATGCTGGATCTTGGATTGGTTCAGGAGGAGAGGTTGAAACTATTTTGTATACAGAACCTGTAGCAGAATCTACATCTACTGGAGATACTACATATAAGGAACCATCATATGGATTCACTTCTAAATCAGTAATCATAGTGAAACCTTCTGCAAAAGTAATTGAATCTTCTTCAACATTTGAATCTACAACCTTATCAGATAGCTCATTTTTCAATACAAGTTGTTTTCTATCCTGACTCAGGTCAAAATTATAAATTTTTCCCCCACCTGCAGTTGATACAAACATATCATTTCTATAATTATTGCCCAGTGTATTAGAATCTAAGAACGTCACTGATGTTGGTGCCACTGTGTCCTGCCATGATAATTCTGGCTCGCTGTATCTTCCAGTCCCATTAAAGGTTACCAAGCCATCCGGTCCATCAGTACTAGATTGGACAACATTATCAAATTCATAATTTGAATTTGTATTACTCTCAGATTTACCAAAAATTTTTAAAGCTCCACTATTGAATCCTGGTTCAACTAAATTAATTTCATCACCGTAATCAGGTCCATTTTCTGTATCCCATAAGTATCCAGTCAAAGGATCAAAATCTATTCCAAAGCTATTTCTTACACCATATGCAAAATAAAGATTAAGTGGGTATTCTTTCCCAATAATTCCATTATCAATAGGTTCTCCATCAGGAGACATTCTCAAGATACCAGCTCTTCCATCAGGAGGGATACTATTTTCAAAATTTTCAGCCAAGGTCTCAAATGGAGGACAGTCGGTACAAGTAAAATCACCTACGGTAACATAAACATTATGATCGGGTCCTACTTTAACTACCCCACCAACATGAGAATCATCAGGAAATGATTTTATAGAGAATATCTCCTTTGGATAAATTAATTTGTTATTTTCATTATCCAATTCATATCTAACTACCTTACTTTCACAGGATTCTTTACTTTCACATTCTACATAGGACAAATAAACGTAAATAACCTCAAATCCTGGATACTGTTTTTTATCAATATCAATTCCTAACAGACCTCGTTCATCTTTCCCACTAACAGTTAACTGCAATAGCGGTTCCAAGATTTTCCCATCAGTCACACGTTTTACCAGTCCAGTTTCTTTCTCTATAATCAAAAAGTCATTTTTGTCAATAAACGCTATGCTTGTTGGGAATTCTAAGCCAGACACAATTAATTCTGCTTTTAATTTGGGATCATTCATGACAATAGATCCTTCAGATTCTTTTTCCGAGGATTGACCACTTACGCTTGAAACAAACATTCCATCAAAATTTATGATGACATTTGCCATAATTATGGATAAAATAAAACACATGATCTCACTCTTTTTAATCATTTTTATAACAAAATAAGAGAAGGAATGTTAATTAACAGATTCTATAAATTCATTAATGGTTTTATTATAGAATAATTTTGTCATCAATGTACTATTATATTTAACTTTTAATTTTTATTTTTAAACTACTTTAATATAATGTAAATTGTTATATCTCTAAAACTATCTTTGCCTGTATTTTGTTTCCTTAAATAATAACAAGAAATGAAGAATATGTTGAGAAAGACAGAATTTGATTGATTATACATTGTTAAAAATCAAATAAGAAGGTCAAGGCATATCCTCATCATCATCACCATCAGGTTCATCATCAACTGATGGAACTGACTCGTCAATCACTGAACATTGGCCTGTTTTTTTATCTCCTTCTGTAGAATCAAAATCTGAAATCTTGTCTGCTATGTCACAAATAAAGGTATCAGCTCCTTTACCTCCTTTTAATTTATCTTTTCCTTCTTCTCCATTAAGCTCATCATTTCCTTTTCCACCACTAAGATCATCATTTCCTTCCCCTCCAAGCAACTTATCATCACCGTCACCTCCATCAAGCTTGTCGTTTCCTCTCCCACCATCTAACTTGTCATTATCTTCATCTCCGGCCAAAACATCATCTCCACCATATCCTTTTATATTGTCAATCCCTTTCCCACCTTCTAGCTCATCATCCCCAAGTTCTCCATTTAATTTATCATTACCATCATCTCCAGATATTTTATCATCTCCTTCTCCCCCATTGAGAGTATCATCCCCAATATTTCCAGTTATCACATCATTACCATCTCCTCCTTTTATTTTATCATCATTTTCAGTTCCTTCGACATTTACGTTAACTAGTGGTTTTGGTAAATTCCCAGTCGGGGAATTGTTATTGTTGGTACCACCACCTGAACCGGGTTCCTGATTTTGTTGTTGTTGTTGTGATTGTTGTTGCTGCTGGGCAATTGAAGCTGTAATAATACTGGGAAAAAGAAAAATTGTTACTAAAACCAAGAGTACTAACTTTATTGAATTCATATCTTCTATTCCTCTGTATAGTAACAATTAACATATTAGATAAAAAAATTTTTTTTATGATTTTTTCTGATTAAGTACTATAAGAATAATATGATAGAAACACTAATTACTTTTTTACTCATTTTTATCCTTGTGGACCAGAACTAACATTAAATAAGATTAAGAGTCATTATTGGAAAAAATTCTCTTTTCAGAACAATCTAAAATAAATAAATAAATATAACATTCTAGGTTTTATTATTCCAATTGAATATAGTTAGCGCATCATCTTCTTCTTTTATCATCTACTCCATAATTTTTAGTTAATGAATTTGAATTTACTGTAAATTATTTGTTTATAATACTTTGTATCCACTAAAATGTGGGTGGGCTAATTGATACACTCTGCATTGAGTAGTAGCTCCTTTGTTTGTTGTCCTAGATACATAGCCTGTGTTTCTGTTATCTTTCCTTCTTTCCATTCAGCCATTAGATCTTTATCAAATGACTTTAATTTGTTACATATTGAAAGGTCATTATTGTTATTATTATTATTAGTATTATTATTGTTTGTATTTTTTGAATTCTTATATTCTATTAATTGTAGTTTCTCTTCTCCTTGATTTATCGAACCTTTTACATTATTTAATTCAAAATGATCTAACACAGAACCATCATTAGTAAGAAATTCTCCTACTAGAGTGTTCCCATTGTTTTGGATTTTAATATTTAAAAATCCAAATTTGCTTTCCTGAACAGCATAAAAATAAGGATTTTCGGTAACGGGATCCAATTCATCACCTGCAGTTCCTACTGTTAAGAATATTATTCCGTTTGTTGGAGGATATTTAGATTGTTGTTGTACTGCAATTATTGGCTGAGGAGCATCAGATTTATCATTCTTTTTTTCATTGTTTTCGTTAAATAGGATAGGATATGTTCTTTCATAATATTGATTATGACTAGATATTACCAGATCGACATCATAGTGTTGAAAAAGTTGCTGATATGTGTCTCTTAGTTCTTCTGCTTCTTTTTTGTCCTGTAATGTAGAATAAAGAGGTTTATGTTGATGTATTATAATCCAATCAATATTAGAATTTTGAGATGATTTTTCAAGATCATTTTTTATAAATTCATACTGAGTACTTCCAACTTCAAAAGGATGTTCAGTGGACATACTTATGAAATGCATATTTTTAAAATCGTGAGAATAATATGGGCTTTTAAGATTGTGGTAATTAACAATCTGTTTGTAAATATTTGCAAATTCTGCATCGTGATTCCCTATGGCAATTTTCATTTTATCTTTGATAGGTTCTGACATTTTAATCCAACAACCCGCTGACTTTTCATTTTTTACCTGATCTCCAGTTGTAATTATGAGTTCAGGTTCCACAGCAAGAATATTATTTATAGTTTTTTTTGTTTCTTCATTACAGTACCAATCTCCCACTGCTACAACATTATAATCTGCAATGGCAAGAAAAGGATTTTGTTGGTCTTCTCCGTGGTAATTCTGACTAAATGCTTGTATGTGATTAAATAACAATAGAGAACATAGAGGCAAGACCAGTGTAATAAACCAGATATTTGAAGAAGCAAATTGATTTTTTTTAGGAGGTAATATTTGATACATTTTCATTTGATACATTTTCCTTAAGTAGCTTTCATTTTAGTATAAATTTAATAATATTTATGATACTTTTATAAATAAATAATTACTAAAAAAAAGGTATTTGTTATTATTATTGTATATTGTGAGTCATCTTTTCTATCTAACTTAAGAGTGGAGGATTAAATATCAAGGGTATTAGAGACATTTGTTAACAACCTATTCACAAAGAGAGACATAGAGCAATATCTGTTCATTCAAACCTTTTCACATTCGATAACGCCCTTAGCAGATTTGTAAAATGGATAATATCTTACTTTTAATGATAACATTTTCTTTCTCTTTTATATTGCTTGCTTCTGAACTTTTACTTAATTTCTTTAAGGTTTTTTTACTAATAAATTATTAGTATATATAGTAAAAATATTTCCCGGATTATATCTTGTTACTTATATCATGCTACTAAACGTTCAACAATGGGAAATATTTCAAATCTCTTTTTTTGATCTCGAATTCTTGAGATGTTGTGGTTACGGTAATCATCCAATATCATTTTTCTGCATTTTAATAACATACAATATATTTGTTCAATTAACAAATAGATATTTTAGAAATTTTGAAGTTGAATGTACAATTATAGTCTTAATTTAAAATAATTATCATCATCATCCTTATCATGATCATCATTCCTATGTCTCAAAGTAAACTAAACTAAACTAAACTAAACTACTTTCATTAATTTCTAAACTAAGAGGATTGGCTTGTTAAACAAAAAGATCTCAATTTCTTTTCTTAATTAAACTAATTATGGGTTGATTTGTACTCTTATTCATCTCCTATCCTTGCACCTGATTCCCAATCACAATACAGTAATAAAAATAACCTCTTAGCCAAATATAACCTCATTATTTGAATTTTTTGGCTGATAAAACAAGGAAAACTTGTAAAAATAATAAATATTTTTAAGTCAAAATAAACTTACTATTCGTAATGTATAATAGACTTGCTAAAAATGTTTCTTATTGTAGTAGCTTTATAATAATAATATTAGGATTAATTAGTTCTTTAACTATGTTATATTTACAAATTTTTATTATAAATACAATTTATGGACAGAACTATAATGAAAATTCACAAATAGTTAAACTAAAAATAAATCTCTTAGTAAAAGGAACAACCACCGATGATACAATTACAGGTGGATCTGGCGATGACAAGTTAATTGGAGGAAAAGGAAATGATAGACTTCATGGAAAAGGTGGCAATGATGCTATTGATGGCGGAGTTGGTAACGATATGATATCTGGGGGAACAGGAAATAATATACTACAAGGAGGAAAAGGAAACGACACATTGAATGGTGAAAGAGGTAATGATGAATTGAATGGGGGGAAAGGGAATGACGAAATCAATGGTGGAAGAGGTAATGACACACTGAAAGGTAGAGGAGGTGACGATTTATTGAAAGGTGGAGGAGGTTACGATGAACTTGATGGGGGATTTGGAGCTGATACATTAATTTGTGATAAATTAGATCAACTAATAGATTTTGATTCTAATGAAGGAGACAAAAAAAAAGGGAAATGTAAAGTAGTTGATTGAGAAATCATTATCTGAATGATACCACTCTTCTAGTTTTACTAATTACAAAGACATACAAAGAGGGTAATAGAAAATATTAATATAATAAATACAGGTATTAATGCAAAAAATTTTTTGAAATTCAATTTTTTTGGTGTAAATTATTTATATTTATCTCATTTAAAAATTGGATAACAATGTTCTTAAGATTAAATAATAAAAGTGTTTTTAAAATATGTCATTAATTATTTATGAACATCATAATCTTTTTTTTTGTTATAATAACCATGATAGGAACATATGTTCTTTATAAAATCGTAAAATTGATATCTTTTTTTCATAAAAACACAAGTAATAATACTGAAAAAAAGTAATGTAATCTAAAAGATAAATCGAAATCTATTATTCGGAGAAAATAACAGAACTATCCAGAAGAAAGAAAAAATGGATAAGTATATTATTATATGTAGTG
>Ga0126304_10001870_pt1 | contig 10156 bp, 10 predicted proteins | sample Plot25_FD_92538 | JGI IMG/M metagenome (GOLD analysis project Ga0126304, IMG submission 92538) | Serpentine soil microbial communities from UC McLaughlin Reserve, CA, USA - Plot25 | ecosystem: Environmental > Terrestrial > Soil > Grasslands | place: USA: UC McLaughlin Reserve, Lake County...
CCCGTATGACGTGGTCACCGACAAGAATGGTGACGCCTGGACTGGCGGCATGGCCAGCGACCGGGTGGTGCGGCTCGACATCAAGACCGGCAATGCGGTCGAATATCCGCTGCCGCGAGAGACCAACATGCGCCGCATGTTCGTGGACAATTCCACGACACCGCCGACATTCTGGGTCGGCAGCAATCACGGCGCGTCGATCGTGAAGCTCGAGCCGCTGGATTGATGATTGGTGTCCCGGATGCGGTGCAGCGCGTAGCTCTTGCGAAGCGGTGCACCGCTGATCCGGGATCGCGGCACGTTCTCGGTACGATCCCGTGTCTGCAGCGCAGCACTTCGTGCCGCGCTGCGCACGGGACACTCTCGCTCACCCCATCAACGCCGCGCTGATCTGCCTGATGTTGTGCCGCATCAGCGCGATGTAATCTGGCGCGTCGCCATTCGCCTCCGTGAGCGCGTCGGAATAGAGCTTGCCGCCGATGCGCGCGCCGGTCTCCTGGGCAATCCGTTGCATCAGCCGCGGATCGGTGACGTTCTCCAAAAATACCGCCGGTAATTTCAGCTGCTTGACCTGCGTAATGATACGAGCCACGTCGCGCGCGGAGATCTCCGCCTCGGTCGAGACGCCCTGCGGTGCGATGAAATCAATGCCGTAGGCCTCTTCGAAATAGCCGAAGGCGTCATGCGTGCTGATAATCCGCCGCCGGTCCGGCGGGATTGCAGCGACGGCGGCTTTCAGCTCCCGATCGAGCGCGTCGAGCTTGGCCAAATAGGCGGTAGTGTTCGCCTGGTAGCCGGATTTGCCGGCCGGATCGGCAGCAATCAGCGCGTCGCGGATATTGGCGACGTAAACCTTGGCATTCGCTACCGACTGCCAGGCGTGCGGATCGATATCGCTGGGGCCATGCGCGCCGGGTGCCTTGCGCACCGTGATGCCTTGGGTAGCGACCACGATCGTGGCCTTAGTCCCGGAGGCACGAACCAGCCGGGTCATCCAGCCCTCAAAGCCGAGCCCGTTGGTAATCACCAGTTTGGCGGCCGCGACTTTCTTGGCGTCGGCAGGCGCCGGCGCGTACACATGGGCATCGCTGTTCGGCCCGACCAGCGTTGTCACCGCGACCCGCTCGCCGCCAACATTCCCGACGAAATCGTCGAGAATCGAGAACGTCGCCAGCACGTTGACTTTCTCTTGCGCGCGGGCCGCTCTGATGAACGCGGCACTTGCCGCACTCGCGAGCAAATGGCGTCGGGTGATCATATGTGTTCACGCTTCAAGATGACGGCGCGGGATCGCCTGCCGGACGAGACCGCCGACGTGGCCGAACAGTACCGACAGTACATAGAACACCCCGGCGACGAGAATGACCGCCGGCCCCGATGGCACGCCGGTGTGGAACGAGATCAGAAGCCCGGCATAGCCCGCCAGCACGCCGCTCGTCGCGGCGATCAGAATCATCTGCGTGATGTCGCGCGCCCAGAAACGCCCGGTCGCCGCCGGCAGCATCATGATGCCGACCGCCAGCAAGGTGCCGAGCGCATGAAAGCCGGAGACCAGATTGATCACCACAAGGCCAAGGAACGCGAGATGCGCGGGCCCACCGGCGCGGCTCACCGACCGCAGAAATCCCGGGTCGACACACTCGATCACCAGCGGCCGATATATCAGCGCGAGCACGATCAGCGTGAACGTGGCGTTGCCAGCAATGAGCAGCAGCGTCTGGTCGTCGAGCGCCAGCACCGAGCCAAACAGCACGTGCAACAGATCGATGTTGGTGCCCTTCAATGAGACAATGGTGACTCCGAGCGCCAGCGAGAGCAGATAGAACGTCGCCAGCGCAGCGTCTTCCTTGAGCTCGGTCAGGCGCGCGACCAGCCCGGTCAGCAACGCAACCACGCAGCCGGCAATCAAACCACCCGCGGTCATCGCGAACAGATTAAGCCCAGCAACCAAAAAGCCAAGCGCTGCGCCCGGCAGGATCGCATGCGCCATGGCGTCGCCGACGAGACTCATGCGCCGCAGCATCAGGAACACGCCGATCGGGCCGGCGCCGAGCGCCAGCGCCATGATTCCCGCTAAGGCGCGGCGCATGAACTCGAAATCGGTGAAGGGAGCGATCAGCGTATCATAGATCATCTGCATCGGGACTTACGCTGCATTCACCGGCTCTACGCATTCCGAGGCGTGCTCGTCGAAGGCCTCGCACATACGCCGCGCGGTCAAGAGATTGTCGGCTGTCAGCACGTCGTGCGTTTTGCCCCAAGCCACCGGCTCGCGCGCGAGCAACAGCGTCTCCGGGAAATTCGTGCGCACAAAATCGATATCATGTAGCGCGGCCAGAACGGTGCGCTCCTCGCCATGCCAGCGCCGCACCAAGTCGAACAGGTCGGCCGAGGTTTTGGCGTCGACCGCGTTGAACGGCTCGTCGAGCACGATCACGCGCGCGTTCTGCAGCAGCAGCCGCGCGAACAGCATGCGCTGCATCTGGCCGCCTGACAGCGTGGAGATGGCGCGACCCTCGAAGCCCGTCAGCCCGACGCCGGCGAGCGCGTGCTCGACCGTGTCGCGCAGCTTGCGATCGACGCCGCCGAACAGGCCGGTGCGCCGCCACAGACCCATTGCCACCATGTCGTAGACATTGATTGGAAAGCTGCGATCGATCTCGGCCGCCTGCGGCAGATAGGCGATGTCCTGCGGCTTCAGGCCCCCACGCTCGATTATCCCGGCTAGCGGCTTGAGCACGCCGGCGATGCCTTTGAACAGAGTGGATTTACCGGCTCCGTTCGGCCCTACCACCGCGACCAGGGCGCCGGCCGCGACCGCGCCGTCGAGGTGATGCACCGCGGGGTGGCGGTCATAACCGAGCGTCAGGTCACGGAATTGCAATGCCGCCGGCATCACACGCCCCTCACAAGATAGCCCACACAACGGCACCCCAGATGAGTGCGATCAGGAGAGTGGCACCGGCAAGACGCTGCAGCGCCGCCAGCCGCAGGATCGACAGTGAAACCGACGCCGGCGGATGCCCGCGTCCGGGATGATTGTGATCGGGATGGTGAACCGGCGGTGCCATGCTAATGCTTTGCTATTACAAGCCCGGCCGGGCTTTGTTATAATATAACATTTCGCGGGGGCAGGCACCAGTGCCATAGACGCGGGCGCGGTGCTATCACCCCGACCGGACGCGCAGAACGGCAGGCTGAATGAGCGAGCAGAAATCCCGTGTCGTTACCATTGGCGAAGTGCTGATCGAGCTCTCGCGCGGCAGCGACGGCCGCTTCGCGCTTGGCTATGGCGGCGATACCTTCAACACGGCTGTCTATCTGGCGCGCGCGGGCCTCGATGTGGGCTTTGCCAGTGCACTCGGCGACGATTCTTATTCGGACGCGGTGCTGGCTTTCGCTGCCGCCGAGGGAATTTTCCTCAACCTCGTGCTGCGCGTCCCCGGCCAGCTGCCGGGGCTTTCTATGATCGATCTTGATGCGGCCGGAACGCGGCGCAGCCACGACTGGCGCGAGATCGCACCGGCGCGCGAGCTGTTCGAGCTGCCGGACTGGAATCGCGTGGCCGAGGGCCTGCTCAACGCCGAGCTCATCTATTTCTCCGGTATTACACTGTCGCTCTATTCCAATACTGGCCTCGGCCGCTTCCTCGCCGTGATCGAAATGGCGCGCAAGAATGGCGCCAAGATCGTCTTCGACGGCAACTTTCGTCCGCGCGGCTGGAAAGGCGACCTCACCCGCACGCGCACGGTGTTCATGGAGGCGCTCAAGCGCGTTGATATCGCGATGCCGACCTATGACGACGAGGCGGTGTTGTGGGGCGATCCCAGCCCGGAAGCGACGGTCGAGCGGCTGCAGGCCTTCGGCATTACCGAAATCGTCGTGAAGAACGGAGCGAACAGCGCGCTGGTCGCAGCCGGCGGCAGCAGCGAATTCGTTCCGGTGCCCGAGGTCGTGGTGCCGGTCGACAGCGTAGCGGCTGGCGACAGCTTCAATGCCGCCTATATGGCCGCGCGCCTGTCCGATGACGGCCCACACGCCGCGGCTGCCGCGGCGCATCGGCTTGCCGGCCAAGTGATCCGTCATCCCGGCGCGATCATGCCGCGGGCGAACGCGGTGATGCACTGATCAGAAATCAAGAATCAGGAATCAGGCATCGGGAACGAGGCCGCACGTATTGTCATGCCTTACACCTGATTCCTGATTCTTGATTCCCGGTCACGGCTTGCCAATCAACATCGCACTGATGCCGGCCAGGAAGGGCAGAGGGAATGAAACCATCGCGCGCAGCCAGACCACCCGCGGCGACATCATGTGGATTTCCCAGTTGATCAGCCGCTGCAGGGCATAGAGCGACCAGGCGGTCGAATAGGCGATCACCTGCGGTGCGCCGGCGCCGCCCTTAAGTGCCGCAGCGCCGATCGAGAAGCCAACCACTGCGCCGCCCGGCGTCGCCGCACCGGCGAACGTCGCAATTATGATGCCGGGCACGCCGGAGTTCGGGCCAATCCAGGTGGCGATCAGATCCTGCGGCATGATCGCGGCGATATAGCCGGAGCCGACCACGCCGATCATCACGCGTGGGATAAGAACAACGAAGTCGCGCGCGCCTTCGCGCATGCCTTCGCGGAACAGCGCCTTGCTGCGAACCGCCGCCGTCAGCGCGAGCGCCGCCACCAAGCCCCACAGAAGGAAGGCGATAACCAGACCGATGGCGTGCGTCAGGTCCATTGATCGGGCCCTCCGCGTGCGGTGATGATTCGGGCGACCATACGCGCCAGAAGCCCGGCGACGATCGGCAGCGGCAGCGCGATCATGATGCGCCAGCCCACGAATTCGGGTCCGAAGAACGGCAGCTCCCAGATCAGCGCACGGTTATAGCCGAGCAGGTTCCAGGCGGTGATGAAGGCGATCGCGGTGCCGACATCGGCGCCGAGCAGGAGGAATGCGCCAGCAACGGGATAGATGGTGAGCGGCCCGCCCGGCAACACCGCGCCCATCACCATGGCGATGAAGAGACCCAGCAGTCCCGATTCGCCGCCGACCACGCGCGCCACCACCTCGCGCGGCAGCAGGCGGGTGACGAAGGCGGCGATCAGGCAGCCTGCCGCCATCTTCGGCAACATGCCGGTGAACAGTTCGAGATCGCTGGTAAGTATGGCGATGAACTTGTCAAACCCATCGCGCAGATAGACGATGGTGGCCGCCGTGACGGCAAGCGCCGCGATGACCGCCGTCGACCATTCGAACGATCTGATCCGGCGGCGGCGTTCAGCCATAAAACGAGCGCGTCTCCGAAAAGGAAATTTCGAAGGTCATCCTGACGGTTGAAAAGCCCCCATTCAAGGGCAAATCATAGCATAGCTGCGCTGCAGCGATTCACAAAAAGGGGCAAGCGATGCGGACAAGAGAGCGGCTTCACCGTTCCATCGGCACCAGCCCAAGCCTGTTCATCAGCCGCATGTCGCGGTCGCGTCCGGGATTGGCGGTAGTGAGGAGTTTTGGGCCGTAGAAGATCGAGTTGGCGCCTGCCAAAAAGCATAACGCCTGGGACTCATCGCTCATGTCCTCACGGCCGGCGGAGAGCCGCACCACGGATTCCGGCATGGTGATGCGGGCCACCGCGATGGTGCGCACGAGCTCGATCGGGTCGAGCTTCCCACGCTGGCCGCGCGCGAGCGGCGTGCCTTCGACCGCAACCAACATGTTGATCGGCACCGATTCAGGATGCACCGGCAGGTTTGCGAGCGTTGCGATCATGCCGACCCGATCCTCCGCACTCTCTCCCATGCCGACGATGCCGCCGCAGCAGACATGCATGCCGGCATCGCGCACATGGCCGAGCGTGTCGAGCCGCTCCTGATAGGTGCGCGTGGTGATGATGAGGTCGTAATATTCCGGCGAGGTATCAAGGTTGTGGTTGTAGTAATCGAGACCGGATGCCTTCAGCCGCCCCGCCTGCGCGGCATTGAGCATACCGAGCGTGACGCAGGTCTCGAGCCCGAGCGCCTTTACGCCCTCCACCATAGCGCAGACCTTGTCGAGGTCGCGGTCCTTGGGCTCGCGCCAGGCGGCGCCCATGCAGAAGCGGCTGGCGCCGGCACGCTTGGCCGCGTGCGCTTCCGCGAGCACGGCGTCGAGGCTCATCAGCTTCTCGGCCTTGATGCCGGTGTCGTAGTGCACGCTCTGCGGACAATAGGCGCAGTCCTCTGGACACCCACCGGTCTTGATCGAGAGCAGGGTCGAGATCTGCACCTCGGTTGGATCGAAGTGGAGCCGATGAACGCTCTGAGCGTAAAACATCAGCTCCGGGAACGGCAATGCGAACAGCGCGCGAATTTCTTCGCGCGTCCAGTCATGGCGGACGCTCGCGCCGGAATGCTCGGGTATTGAAGATGCAGATGAAACGGCAGTAAGAGACATGCAGCGGCGCTCCGAGCATTATGGGCTGCAGTTTAGGCTGGCTATCGTCCAGGCGGAAGCCGTCCGAACGCTCAGCATCGTGCGTAGTGAAAAGTGCTACATGTGCCAATCCCTCGCCTTTTCCATGCACACCCGCGCCACAGTCAGAAAGCCTGCACTATGAATGATATCCCGCCTGACCGCCTATCTAACGATCCCGCCAGTCCGTACCACGATGCCGAGGTGCTGGCGCGTGACGTGGGTGTTCGCTTCAAGGGCGTCGAGAAGCATAACGTGGAAGAGTATTGCGTGAGCGAGGGCTGGATCCGTGTGGCGGCCGGCACCGCCAAGGATCGCTTCGGTAATCCGCTCACTATCAAGCTCAACGGCGCTGTCGAGCCTTACTTCCGCAACGAGAAGCCGGAGTGATGCCGGCGTCAGTTGCGGTCATGGCCATTGCCGATGACGCGCAGATCGATCGTGCCGATCAGCTCGGCACGACGCAGTTCGGCGGCTTGCAAGGCGGCCGCCGCCTGATCCGATGTGCTTTTGTTGGAGCCGAGGAGGACGATGCCGCCGAGCACGGCCGCGATTGCCGCAATCATCACGATGGGATCGAACCGGATCGCTCCGAACATGGTCGCCAGGAGGAGTATTCCTCCCAGCGCGATGGCCACGCGCGATAGCAGGATGAACTTGGCGCAGCTCTCGATCGCTTGCGCGAGCTGCTGGATACGCGCTTCCAGATCGACGATTTCATCGCGCCGTTCAGCGTCATCCATCACGCGCGCGTTCGCTGACTGGTCCAGAGTCGAAGGACACCTACTCCGCCGCGACCGCCGCCATGGTGTTGGCCTTCTCGACTTTGGCGGCGCAGAACTTGAACTCGGGAATCTTGCCGAACGGATCGAGCGCCGGATTGGTGAGCAGGTTCGCCGCCGCCTCGACGAATGCGAAGGGGATGAACACGACATCGTCGGGAATGCCGTCGTCCAGGCGGGCAGCGAGCTCGATCGTGCCGCGCCGTGTCGTCACCCGCACCAGGTCGCCGGGCTCAATGCCGAGCTTCAACATGGCGTCGCGCGACAGCGACGCGACCGCTGCGGGCTCGAGGGCGTCTAGCGTCGTGGCGCGCCGCGTCATCGCGCCGGTGTGCCAATGCTCGAGCTGGCGACCGGTGGTAAGGATGAACGGAAATTCGGCATCCGGCACTTCGTCGGGCGGCGTGTATTTCGCCGCCACGAGCTTGGCGAAGCCGCCCGGACGCGGGAAGCCCTTGTCGAATACGACGTCGTGGCCGGGTACATCCGGCCCATCGACCGGGTAGGTGACGTGGTCCTCGCGCTCGATTCGATCCCACGTGATGTTATCGAGTGCCGGCATCAGCGAGGCCATCTCGGTGAACACTTCGCGCACGTGCTGGTAATTCCACTTGCAGCCCATACGCTGCGCGAGATCCTGGATGATCCACAAATCCTGCCGCGCCTCGCCCGGCAAGGGCAGCGCCTGCCGGCCCATCTGCACCTGGCGGTTGGTGTTGGTGACGGTCCCGTCCTTCTCCGGCCATGCGGAGGCGGGAAGGACGACATCGGCGTAGGACGCCGACTCAGTGAGGAAGATGTCCTGCACCACGAGATGTTCGAGATGCGCCAGCGCGCCGCGCGCGTGGTTCAGATCGGGATCGGACATCGCCGGGTTCTCGCCCATGATGTACATGCCCTTGATCTCGTCGGCGTGCACGGCGTCCATGATCTCGACCACGGTCTTGCCCTTCTTGGGGTCAAGCGTGACGCCCCACGCGGCTTCGTACTTGGCACGAGTTGCCGCGTGCTCGACCGACTTATAGTCCGGGAAGAACATCGGGATGAGGCCAGCATCGGAAGCGCCCTGCACGTTGTTTTGGCCGCGCAGTGGGTGCAGTCCGGTACCGGGTCTGCCAATCTGGCCGCAGATCAGCGACAGCGCGATCAGGCAGCGTGCATTGTCGGTGCCATGGGTGTGCTGCGACACGCCCATGCCCCAGAAGATGATCGCGCTTTCGGCGCGCGCGAAGGTGCGCGCGACATTGCGCAGCACGTCGGGCGCGATGCCGCAGATCGGCGCCATCTCCTCCGGCGTAAATGGCTTCACGGTCTCGGCGAGCTTGTCGAAATCCTGCGTGTAGGTCTGGACGTATTGCTGGTCGTAGAGCTTCTCCTCGACGATGACATTGAGCATCGCGTTGAGCATGGCAACGTCGGTGCCGTTCTTGAACTGCATCATCTGCCAGGCGTGGCGCTTGAGCGCCTGCCCGCGCGGGTCCATTACGATCAGCTTAGCGCCACGCTTGGCGGCTTGCTTGAAGAAGGTCGCGGCAACCGGGTGGTTTTCGGTCGGGTTGGCGCCGATCACCACGATGACGTCGGAATTCTTGCATTCGTTGAAGGTGGCGGTAACAGCCGCGGAGCCAACGCCTTCCAGCAGGGCCGCCACCGATGAGGCGTGGCACAGCCGCGTGCAGTGGTCGACGTTGTTGGAGCCAAAGCCGGTGCGCACGAGCTTCTGGAACAGATAGGCCTCTTCGTTCGATCCTTTGGCCGAGCCGAACCCGGCAAGTGCTCGCGGCCCGTCGCGATCGCGGATTTTCTTGAGACCGGAGGCGGCGCGCTCCATCGCCTCTTCCCAGGTGGCGGGACGGAAATGCGTCCACGGATTGGATGGATCGACGAGATCATCGGCGGCCTTGCCGATGCCATCCTTGCGAAGGAGCGGCTGCGTCAGGCGCTGCGTATTGGTGACGTAGTCAAAACCGAAGCGGCCTTTGACGCAGAGCCGGTTTTGGTTAGCCGGTCCATTCTTGCCGCTGACATAGAGCAGCTTGTCATCCTTGATGTGATAGGTGAGCTGGCATCCGACGCCGCAATAGGGGCAGACGCTGTCCACCGCGCGGTCAGGAAAATGCACAGGTGTGCGCACATTGGCGTCGTCGACGAGCGTCGCCGGCATCAGCGCGCCGGTCGGACAGGCCTGCACACACTCGCCGCAGGCGACACAGGTTGAGATCCCCATCGGATCATCGAAATCAAATACGATCTTTTCCGTGTGACCGCGGCCGGCCATGCCGATGACATCGTTGACCTGCACCTCGCGGCAGGCGCGGACGCAGAGATTGCAGTGGATGCAGGCGTCGAGATTGACCGCCATGGCCGGATGACTGCGGTCGGACGCCGGCACGGCGCGGCGCGGGAAGCGGCTGGTTTCGACCTGCTGGCGGGTGACGGTCTTCCAGAACTCGGATTGCGGATCATGCGAGGTCGCGCGCGCCGGCTGATCCGTGATCAGCAACTCGGCAACCATTTTCCGCGCGGTCTTGGCACGATCGGTCTGCGTCTGCACCTTCATGCCGGGTGAGGGCGTACGAATGCAACTCGCCGCCAGCACGCGTTCGCCCTCGATCTCCACCATGCAGACGCGGCAATTGCCGTCGGGGCGGTAGCCCGGTTTCGGCGAATAGCACAGATGCGGCAGCTTGATGCCGTACCGCCGTGCGACCCGGAAAATGGTCTCGCCCTCGCGCGCCTCGACCTCCTGGCCGTCGAGCGTGAAGCGGATGGCAGCTGGTCCGCCGCCGCGATCCGTGGTTGCGCCGAAATTGACGTTCGGCCGGCCCTCGCCCTTGGTCGCGCCGCCGGCTAGGCCTTTGGCGTCCTGCCCGTAACCGACGGGTTTCTGTGCCTCGCTCATCGCAGCCTCTCGATCACCATTGCCCCAGCGG